>Ga0137407_10000020_pt1 | contig 147483 bp, 125 predicted proteins | sample CZOMad2_2_16fung_FD_108410 | JGI IMG/M metagenome (GOLD analysis project Ga0137407, IMG submission 108410) | Vadose zone soil fungal communities from Angelo Coast Range Reserve, California, USA - CZOMad2_2_16fungal (Illumina Assembly) | ecosystem: Environmental > Terrestrial > Soil > Vadose... | reverse complement strand
GGATTGTGCTTCGACAATACCTTGGTGATCGCCGCGGTCAATGTCGTCTTGCCGTGGTCAATGTGACCAATCGTCCCTATATTCACATGCGGCTTACTGCGCTCGAATTTCTCCTTGGCCATTGCGTCCTTCCTCGCGTCGATTCAAATCGAATTTTTTCAACTCAAACGACGACTGCGCAAACTGCAAAACTGTTGGAGCGGGGGACGGGATTTGAACCCGCAACCATCACCTTGGAAGAGTGAGACTCTACCGTTGAGTTACCCCCGCCCGGTGCTACTTGAAACCCCACGACTGTCGTCCCCAAAACTTCCTTCAGCGCACCGCGCCTCAGGATAAACTGGAGCCTGGGACCGGGATTGAACCGGTGACCTCGTCCTTACCAAGGACGCGCTCTACCAACTGAGCTACCCAGGCCAAACCCATTCCCGACAGACCGCGGCCCCCCTCAACATTCAGTCCAAACGACCGGCTTCGCGGCGCACTTTGCCTTGGCGGCGTTTCCGCCGCAATTTAGCCGCTTACGAACATCGCTTCGTGCGATTGCCCTGCGGTTTGCAAACTAGAGCCGCGAAGTTGCCTGCGGCTGAACGCCTGGAGCCTGGTGGACGGGGAAGGATTCGAACCTTCGTAGCCCGCAAGGAGCGGCAGATTTACAGTCTGCTGGTTTTAGCCACTCACCCACCCGTCCCAGAAACTTTCTTGGGACGCAAAACTCGTGTCCCGTAAGACGTCATTCGTAACGAAGATTGAATCGCGCGGAAACACAAAACGGACTCGTGTCAAAAGACACCAGCCCGTTCAATTTGAAAATCAGGATCCGCTCCGCCTCATTCCCCTCTGTTCATCTGGTGGAGCTGGCGGAGGGATTTGAACCCCCGACCCTCTGATTACAAATCAGATGCTCTACCAGCTGAGCTACGCCAGCGTCGCTCAAACCGAGTAAGAATAGCAGAAGGGGCATAAGAATTGCAAGGGGGCGGGAAGAGTCCCAGCAATAACCTCACCACATCTGTGGAAAATCCGGCCAAGTTGTCCATCCCGAAATGGAGTTAACCCATTTCCTTACAATAATTTAGATGCGGATCAAAAAAATGCAAACTCGCCAAGAAAAGCTGTTGATAACTTGAAGAAAACAGGCGACTTGAACTTGCTATTTAGATGCACAGGCCGAGTCCAGCGTTGCGAAGGCCGAAATAACGTAAGATAAGGTTTCGCAAGGAGCATCATGAGCGGCAGGAAACTGATCGCGGGAGCGGTCTTGGCGGTTGCGCTGGCGACCGGGATTTATTTTGGATACGCGCGATGGATGGGTTCGCGAGGCAATCCAAGGGAGAGTTTATTGCGCGCGTTGCCGGCCGACGCAACGGCAGTGATTTATGCGGACGTTGCGGAGTTGCGGCAAGGCGAAATTCTGAAGGGCATCTCCAACTGGAACGCCGGCGCTGTGGCGGATCCAGACTACAAACAGTTTGTGAGCGAGACAGGATTCGATTACGAAAGAGATTTGGATCGCGTGGGAATCGCCGTGGAAAATCGAAGCGGCGCGCGCAATTATTTTGCGCTGGCGGAAGGAAATTTCGATCGGATGAAGGTTGAAGCGTATTTGCGGAAGAATGGGACTGCAGAAAAAAAGGGGCAACTTGAAATTTTCCGCCTAGCGACACCAAACTCTTCCCCTTACATCCCTTCCGTGCGGCGTTGGGTGTCAATTACCTTTTTGTCAGACCACAGACTCGCACTGAGCGACGCAGCGGATCTATCCACAGAATTGCTGAGTGCGGCAAATGACGCAGGCCACGCGGAATGGACAGAACGATTTAAGCGGCTCGCGGGAACACCCGTGTTTGCTCTAATCCGACAAGACGCGGCGATTGGCGCGCTCCTGAACAATCAAGCTCCGGGCGGATTGCGCTCACCGCAGTTGGGACAGTTGTTGAACCAACTGCTGTGGGTCTCGATTGCAGGAAAGCCGGAGGGCAAAGAGTTTCGAGCGGTGCTGGAAGGCGAATGCCCGAATGAAATGACGATGCGGCAGCTTTCCGATTTTTTGAACGGGATTACATTGATGGCGAACGCAGGACTGAGCGATCCCAAACTGCGGCAACAGATGGATCCTGCGGAACGCGAAGCTTATCTGGAATTGCTGAATTCGATTGAGGTGACGAAACTGGATCGCGGGACGGGCAAGTCCGTGCGCGTGACGTTTGTGGTGACTCCGGAGATTTGGGGCAAATTGGCGCAGGCGGCGGCAAAACCTGGAGAAGAGAAAGATCCCGGAAACACGAAGGCAAACCCCTCGGTGAGTAAAAAGAAGAACGGCGGGCCAAAACAAGTTGCCCGCCGTCCCTGAACAGAAACTACTGCTCGTTACGCGCTAGTTTTGATTCCCTTGATTTTTTGGTCGCCTTGATCATTTTGAAAATCGAACATATCCATCAAATCGCCGATATTCCAGAACGTTGGACAAACTACGGCCGGGAGCCTCGCAACTTAGGTGGTGGGAGTTAAATCAAGATTGTTCTGGTGTGAATTGAGGATGAGTAGATGAGAAAAACACGGATCAAAATAAAATCTTAAATATCTTAAGGTTTGGAGAGATTAGTCGCCGGCTGGAGTAGAGGATTTCATATAACGCCAAGGATTGACCGGGGCGTTGTTCATGCGGACTTCGTAGTGAACGTGCGGGCCGGTGGAGCGACCGCTGATGCCGCAGTAGCCGATGACTTGGCCGCGCTTGACGCGTGAGCCGGCAATCGTGGCAAAGGCGGACATGTGCGCGTACCAAGTGGTGATGCCGAAACCGTGATCCACAACAACCAGGCGGCCATAGCCGGCGTGGTTTTCGACGATGGTTACGACACCGTCGGCGGTGGCGTGTACAGGTGCGCCGTAGTCGGAGGCGACGTCAACGCCTGTATGGAAGGCGCCTTCTCCGCTGAACGGGTCAAGCCGCTCACCAAAGCTGTCCGTAATGTGGCCGAGGACGGGCCAAACAGATGGCGTGTAGCTAGAGTCGGCAAAGCTGAACGAAGGAAGGAGGCGCAAACCGCCCGCGGAGATGGCGATTGCCGCAGCGTTCTTTTTCAAAAAGGTGTATTGCTCGACGGACTGATCGAAAGCGTCTTCCGGAGTGACCGGATTGTCTGAAACATCGAAGGCGACCGGATGATAGCGAAGCACTCCGTAAGTCATGGCCACTTCGGTAGCGAGAGACTGCAACGAATTCAGGCGCTGATTCGCGTCGTTGACGGTCGTTTGGAGTTCACGGGAATGCTGCTTGACGGTTTCCAGCTCATGGCGCATCGCATTGTAATTGCCGACCTTCCAGAGCATGCGCGAATAGGAACCGACACCAATGACGATGGTGAGCATGCCGACGACGGCAAGAACAGCAACGCTGACGAGGGCGTACGCAGGCACGACCAGCTTCCGGAGATTTCCGGGTGTGGACGCGACAAAAAATGTATAGCTCTTGCCTTTAATCACTGCGAGCCCCTCAGCTCCTGATTTCTCGAACGCGGGAGATTGCCTCTGCCCGCCATTGAACTTAAAGAACTTCCTGACTGAACTTCCTGGCCGAATCACGACCGCTGGAGGGCCGTAGATTTCCACACATCTGAACCGTGAGTCTCGGTTCGCGACCTTGACCATATTAGATTCTGAAGAAAGGCAGGTCAACCCTGCTTTTGGGTCATTTTAGGACAGGCTGTGGATTGCTGTTCAACTGGCCGAAAGGACAGGGGTTAAGGAGGAGCATATACTTGCGGGGTGACCAAGCACAGAAAAGGACGCAACTCGACCAAGGCCGGGATAAGGAGTGAGGGTGAGCTGCTGAGAAAAATTGAATGGGTGATGCAACAGCGAACGCGCAGCGGCAAAGAGCGCGGAGTGCGATTGGGTATGGGAGACGACGCGGCGCTCTGGAAGCCCCGCCCGGGGTTCGAAACGGTACTGACTACAGATTGGTTCTTGGAGGGGACACATTTCTTAAGAAAAAGTCATCCCCCGGACAGCGTGGGGTGGAAATGCCTGATGCGGGCGGTGAGCGATGTCGGCGCGATGGGAGGCGAGCCGCGGTGTTCCTTGTTGAGCCTGGCTCTGCCGGAGATTTGCACCGGAAAATGGATGGACGAATTTCTTGGCGGCCTGAAGCGCGCGTCCCGCCAGCTGGGGTGCCCGCTGGCAGGGGGAGACACCACACGACGGAAGGAAATCCTTATCAATATAAGTGTGATCGGAGAGGTAAGGAAAGGAAGGGCAGTAGAGCGCAAGGGGGCGCGAGCGGGAGACAAAATATTTGTGAGCGGCACATTGGGAGAAGCTGACCTCGGACTGCAGCTTGTGAGAAGCGGATTCAAGGGCGCCGGGCGGGAAAGGGCGTTGCTGCGCAAGCATCTTTATCCCGAAGCGCGAGTTGCATTGGGCCGTTGGCTCGGCGCAAAACGTATGGCCACGGCGATGATGGACCTGTCTGACGGGCTCTCGACCGACTTGACGCGATTGTGCGGGGCAAGTGGCATCGGAGGACGAATTTATCTGAGCAAGCTGCCCCTCGCATCCGGGATTTTTTCAAGCAAATTTGGCAATAAAGAACGCGTACATGCCGCGTTGCATGGCGGCGACGATTACGAATTACTCTTCTGCGTTGCGAGGCGCAACGCGCCAAAAATTCCGAAGAGAATTTCGGGGATTCAGCTAACCGAAATTGGAGAAATTACCGGCGGATCCGAAATCACGTTGATCAACTCTTCCGGCGAAGAGATACCCTTGCGCGCGGCGGGCTGGGACCCCTTCCGAAGATAATTTCGGGTACGAATCCGGATGCAAACGGGCTGAACGGGTGATCTGCATGCTAGGGGGCAGACATTGGTACAGGTCTCTTGCTGGCCTTTTGAATTGTACGTTTTCGGTTCTGCTGGACAGTTGTTTCGCGGAGATGCGCCCCGTAGAGTAGCAAATGAAGGCGCAAGCGGGCCACCTCCCAGCATACCCCTCGCTTCGCACGAAAAGTCTTGATTGAACTGGAAAGCGAAGACTCGAGGAGCGAACGTGAAGAAATTCTCATTTATTTTCCTGCTGTTGGCGGCGGCAAGTTTGCCGGCAGCCGCGCAGACTCAAGCGCCCATTCGCATTGATTGCGGCGGCGGCTCGTATACGGATTCGAAAGGGCAGCTCTGGCAAGCGGATACCGGTTACAACGGCGGACGCACGGCTGCGGTAAGCGTGAGCGTCGCCGGGACGACGGATCCGAAGCTCTATCAGTCGAACCGGTACACAGGCGCAAACAATAAGGCCTTAATCTATTCCTTCCCCGTGGCTACAGGTATATATCACGTGAATCTGTATTTCGCGGAAACGAATCCGACAATGCAAGTCGTTGGGGCGCGCGTATTCAACGTGAAGATGGAAGGGGACGTCATTTTCCAGAACTTGGACATATACGCGGCGGCAGGAGCCAATAGTGCCCTGGTGAAAGGCGCAAATGTAATTGCGAGCGACGGGCAGATGACGATTGAGTTGGACAACGTTGTTCAAACCGCAGAAATCAGCGCCATTGAGATTACCCAGACGGTTGCCATGCCGCCATTGAGATTGACCTTCGTTTATCCGGATGGGACACCGGTGGCCGGCTCGCTGAACTACCAAGTTGTTCCGACTTCTGGTACGGCGGGAGGAGCAGCCAGCCTCACTGGAACTCAGCCGTTGGCTTCCGGACAGGCAACCTGCCTGCTTCTCTCTTCACCACAAATCCTGGGACTTACTGGGGCTTTGAACGTAAACCTGAGCTTGACCGATACGGCCGGGCACACGCTATGGCAGGTGGTGCTGACGCTTGATCCGTCCAGCGCAAATTTCGCAGCGGTGACGAACTCGACGCTGCAGGTGACCGTACAAAAGCAACAATAGGATTTCTCAGAGCGGACCGCCAGTTCGGTGTCGGGCTGGCGGAAATCGGCAAAATTGGAAACAAAACTGAAATCGCAGTGATTGATCCTTCCGGCGCTAGGTGTCCCCACTCAAACGGAGAAAGATTGGTTCTGAACTGTCGGAGCGGATGATTTGTTTCAACGGTGCAGACACTGGTACAGGTATCCTGCTGCCCTTTGAATTGTACGTTTTCGGTTCCGCCGGACAGTTGTTTCGCTGCCCTGCTCTGGATAAGGTGCACATCGCTGTGCAAGCGGGTCTCTCCCCCAGCATTCCCCCTCGCTTCGCGTGCGGAAGAAGACTATTTCGAAGGCGAGGTCGAGGAGGAAGCGTGACGAAATTCACACTAATAATTTTTCTATTTTTGGTGGCGGCCTTTGGACCGGCCTCTGCGCAAACGCAAAAACCTATCCGCGTCAATTGTGGCGGAAACGGTTATACAGATTCCAAGGGGCAGTTTTGGCAAGCGGACATGGGATACAACGGCGGGAAGGTCGGCACGCCAGTCACGACAACAATAGCGGGCACGGCGGATCAAAAGCTCTTCCAAACGGCACGCTATGCTCAGACGAACGGGAGCTGGCTGAAGTATTCCTTTCCAGTACCTGCGGGCTCGTACCACGTGAACTTGTATTTTTCGGAGACGAATCCTTATGTAGCAAAAGTCGGGGGACGAGTGTTCAACGTGAAGCTGCAAGGCGACACCACGTTTCAGAACCTGGATATTTTTGCGGCGGTGGGAGCGAATACGGCGTTGGTGAAGGGAGCGAACATCCTTGCAACGGATGGCGCTGTGACGATTGAACTGGACAGCATCACACAGGTGGCGGTAATTGATGCCATCGAGATCACGCAATCGGTGGAAATGCCGCAGTTAAATCTGAGTTTTGTATACGCCGACGGAACACCGGTGGCCGGAACGCTGAATTACAATGTTACTTCCGGATCTGCGGGGGGGACAAGCCTGAATGGTAACCAGCCTCTGAATTCAGGACATGCAACCTGCCTGCTCATCTCTTCGCCGAGCTTGTTGGGGCTTCTAGGCCCCCTGAATGCAAACCTGAGCCTGACGGATACGGCCGGCCATACACTTTGGGCCATTGCGCTGACGTTGAATCCATCGAACGCAAACTTCGCGGCCGTGCAAAGTTCGACGTTGCAGGTGATCGTGCAGAAGCAATAGAAATTCTCAGAGCAGACCGCGCCTTAGGGGCGCAAGTCGCCGGTTGTATTTCCCGTTGACGTATTTGTAGCGGGAGGTGCAGCCGGTGGCTTTTGTTTTGGAGCGGAAGGTTCATCTTCGGTCGGAGCGGTGTCCGGTGTATCCACGTGAACAGGATGGTCGGTGACTTGCTGTTCGAGGGGCGTGACGTTGACGAAATCGAGTGCAGGCTGCCCGGCGAGAGCGTTTTGCATGAAGCTCGTCCAAATGGGCAACGCGGCGCGTGCGCCGGTTTCCTTTTTCCCGAGAGAATTTTGCTTGTCGTCAAAGCCGACCCAGACGCCGGCGGTGACTTGCGGGGTGAAACCAACAAACCAAGCGTCGGTGTAATCCTGAGTTGTGCCGGTCTTCCCCGCGGCTGGGCGCTTCAAGACTTTTGCTTCGATGCCGGTGCCGAACTGAATAACTTCTTCGAGCATGGCGGTCATGGTGCGCGCGACATCGGGCGATATCACCTCGTGGATAGAAGGATGAGCCTCTTCCAGCAAGGCGCCATCGTAGCTTGCGACGCGGCGAATCATGTGGGGATCGATGCGAATTCCGTCGTCGGGGAAAACAGTGAAGGCGGAAACGTGCTCGACGAGCTTCATGTCGGCGGCGCCGAGGGCAAGCGGCAGATACGGTGGCAAAGGCGTGGAGATTCCGAAGCGGCGAGCTTCGTCAACCACAGTGCTGATGCCGACTTTTTCGGCTAGTTTAACCGCTGGAACATTGCGCGAACCGGCGAGGGCGCGGCGCAGCGTGATGGTGCCTTCAAATTTCTCGTCATAGTTGCGAGGAGAATAGGGCTGACCGCCACTGATGGTGGTGAAAGGCGCATCGAGAATTGTGTCGAACGGCGTGTAGCCCTTTTCCAGGGCGTCGGCGTAGACGTACACCTTGAATGAGCTGCCGACCTGGCGAACGGCTTGCGTGGCACGGTTGAATTTTGAATCTTCAAAACTATAACCGCCAACCATGGCTTTGATTTCGCCGGTGGGATTGTCGATAGCAATCATGGCTGCTTGTGGCATCGGCTGCTGTTCGAGTTGAACGCGCGCTGTGGTTTCGCGAAGCTCCTGAATCGAGAATTGCGCGAGGTCGCCGACTTTCAAAAGCTCGCTGGGCTTTTTTCTGCCGGTCCAGGCCATATCCTGCGACGAGAGAAGCGCGCGGTACTGGCCGATTTTGATGGTGGCAGATTTATCGTCGACGGCGACGGCCAGACCGGTGACATAACTTCCCTTTTCGATAGGATGGCGCCAGTCTTCGTCTTCGTAGGTTTCGAGCTTGCCGAGATTATCTTTGATGAGATTTGGCAAACCGCCGCGCCAACCGTGGCGGCGATCATAGGAGTGAAGGCCATCGCGGACCGCCTGGTTCGCGGCGCGTTGCATTTTCACATTGAGCGTTGTGTACACGCGAAGCCCACGTTCGTGGACGGCTTCCGTGCCGTAGGTAGCTTCGAGGTATTTCCGGATGTCTTCAAAGAAATAAGGCGCGAGGTCGTTGCGAGGAAACTGAATGTGAAGGCCAAGGGGAGCCTTCTTGGCGTTGCTGGCTTCGGCGGCGGAGATTTTTCCTTCTTCCTCCATGCGGCGAAGTACGAGATTGCGGCGATTGAGGGCGGCTTCGGGATTAGCGATGGGGGAGAATTTCGGGCCGTTGACCATTCCGGCGAGGAGAGCGGCCTCTTGGAGATTCAGGTCGGTGACCGATTTTCCAAAATAGAATTGCGCGGCAGCAGCGAAGCCGTAATTGCCGTGCGCGAGATAGACCTGATTCGCGTACATCGTGAAAATTTGCGGCTTCGTGTAGCGGCGCTCGATCTGGAGTGCGAGCAGCATTTCCTGAATTTTGCGGCGGAAAGTGCGGTCGCTGCGGTCAAGGAAAAGATTTCCGGCGAGTTGCATGGTGATCGTACTTGCGCCCGCGGTGATACGGCGATGGACGATATTGCGGACCATTGCTCCCGCGATGCGCGGAAAATCTATGCCCCAATGTTCTTCGAAATGCTGGTCCTCGATGGAGGTTACTGCGTTGAAGAGAACTCTTGGGCATTGCTCGTAAGTCATGAGAATGCGGCGCTGGAGGGCGAAGCTGCCGACGAGTTGGCCGTCGTCTGCGTAAACTTCCGTGACGACGTTTGGGCGGTAGGTTTCGAGCGCGTGAATTTCAGGCAAATCGCTGGCGTAAACGAAAAGCAAGCCGGACGCGGCCCCGAGAAGGATGGCGCAAAACAGGAGAAACGAGAGCGCAACGCGATCAATCAGTTTCCAGCCGCGGAGACGAAGAGTGATCGGGGGGAGGCTAAGCATGGAAAGAGAATTTTAGCGCAGATAAAACTGTCGCGTCAGGGAGTTCCGCGAAAACGTTTCCATGCGTATGCGGACTTAAGAATTGGCGGGCGCAGTCCAGGAATGCGGTTTACGGGCTTCGACGAACGCTAGAAAGGTAATCAGCAAAGCAAAAGCGAGGAAAATTCCATCTCTCAGCAGCGTCCAGCCATTCAAAGGTTCCGGAGTGCTCGATGCAAAGCAACCACAATCCTTAATATCCATGTGGTTCAGAAAAGCCCAGGTGAGTAAAGAGATAAATCCCAGAAGCATTGCAGACGCAGCTGAAAGCCAAATTCGAATGCGCCAGCCAATCAAAAGTAAAAGGCCAAGGAAAAGCTCGACGAAGGGCAGCGCATGTGCAATTGAAACGGCGGCGCCGTGTGAGACGACTTTGTATTGCTCTACCGAGGGAACGAAATTTTGGAGATTGACGGACATGGCAAGCTTCATGGGCAAGGGGCCGAAAAGGCTGTTGGGAAGGAAAATCTTGGAATAAGCCGCAAAAAGAAATACAGCCGCAAGCGCAAGGCGCCCAACAAGAATAACTGCACGGCGCCAATTCAACGGGCTGGATTGCATCATCGCGAAAGCCTATCGGGTAGACAAAAGCTGGTCCAGGAATGAGTGAAGCGCGTCATAGTTGACGACGCCGGTGACTGGAAACGTTTGGCCCTTGTAATGAATTATGGTAGTTGGCGTCTGATTGACACCGTAGGTCCTGCCGAGAGCAACGTCTTTTTCGATGGCAGCGTCAATTCCGGGGGAATTGACCAAGGCACGAATCTTATTCATTTCAGTGGGGGTAAGTGCAGAAGCAACGGTGCCGTCCACGTCGCCGGTTTGCTCCCATTTTTCCTGATTCTGAAAAAGAACTTGTTCCACCTGTTCAAGTTTGCCGAGCTGCGCTGCAGCACGGCCGTAACGCGCGGCGATGCGGGAGTACGCGTGGCCAGGAAGAGGGAAATCGCGGTGAATCGCAAAGACTTTACCGGTGGAAATGTAATTGTCCGTAAGCTGCCGCGTCGTGCCCAGATAGAGTTGCTTGCAGGCAGGACACTGAAAATCACTGAAGGTCTCCATGACGATGGGAGCAGTCCTTGAACCGCGTGTTTTGTGCGGATCGACGTCGGGCAGGCCAGTGACCATAGGAGAAGACGGAGGGGGAATTGGAATCGAAGGCGTGGCCGTGCTTGGCTTCTCCTGAGACCTGGAGCTGACAGGCGTTTGCGCCGCAGTTGTGGTCGCCTGTGGTGGTGCAGCCGTTGGCGCCGGCGTTTGCGTTTGCGCTGGCGAGGGCGTGGCCGTCTTGCTATCGCAAGAAATGAGCACCATCGAGCTCAAAAGAAGAGCGGGCACCAGAACGAAGCGACCGAAAAGCTGTCGGGTCAAGCGATCCTCCCTGGAATAGGCAGCGGAAACTCTGTATTGCGCGCAAAGCAAATGCATTGTAGCGCGAAAATCCAGAAAATGAGGGCAGAGGTTGAGGTCACTTGCTTGGGTCACGACTCCTTGAGGCAAGGTTGGAGTGAGAGGCAGGCCATGAGGTTGTCCACTAAGTCGGAAGACCAAAGGGCAATAAATGATTTGTTTACATAGCAATACGGATGATATAAGAAAACTTGACAACGATACACTCAACCTGTATACTCTCCCAGTCATTGAGCTTATGTCACTTGGCGTGACCTTGAGGCCCTCCGGGCCGCACGCCGTTGGGCTAGGCACGGGGAGGAACCTGATTTATGAGCAAGATTATTGGAATTGACCTGGGAACGACCAACTCCGTCGTCGCAGTAATGCAAGGCGGCGAACCGGTGGTCATTCCGAACCAGGAAGGTGCGCGGACGACGCCTTCCGTGGTGGCCATCACCAAAACCGGCGAGAGACTGGTCGGGCAGGTGGCAAAGCGCCAGGCAGTCACGAACCCTGAGAATACGGTGTATTCGATCAAGCGGTTCATGGGCCGGGGCTTTGACGAAGTCGGCGAGGAGATGCGCCGAGTCCCATATAAGGTTGTGAAGGGACAGCATGACGACGCGCGCGTGGAGATTTCCGGCAAGGTGTATAGCCCACCAGAGATTTCCGCGATGATTTTGGGCAAGTTGAAGGCGGCGGCGGAAGATTTCCTTGGGGAGAAGGTCACCAAGGCGGTCATCACGGTACCGGCTTACTTCAACGACGCCCAGCGCCAGGCCACGAAACAGGCCGGCGAAATTGCGGGCCTCGAAGTCGTGCGCATCATCAACGAGCCGACAGCTGCGGCGCTGGCGTATGGTCTCGACAAGAAGACCGATGAAACGATCGCGGTGTACGACCTGGGCGGCGGCACGTTCGACATCTCCGTTCTCGAAGTTGGAAGCGGCGTGGTCGAAGTGAAGTCCACCAACGGCGACACGCACCTGGGCGGCGACGACGTTGACCAGCGGATCGTGGACTGGCTGATTGACGGATTCAAGAAAGCCAACAACATTGATTTGAGCAAGGACCGCATGGCTTTGCAGCGCCTGAAGGAAGCAGCGGAAAAAGCGAAGATCGAGCTTTCGCAAATGATGGAGACGGAAATCAATCTCCCCTTCATCACGGCGGGCGCAAGCGGGCCGATTCACTTGCAGGAAAAGCTGACGCGAACGCGACTCGAGCAATTGATGAGTGATTTACTGGACCGTTCGATGAAGCCGGTACAGCAGGCGCTGGAAGATGCGAAGCTTTCGCCAAGCGACATTCAAGAGGTTGTGCTCGTCGGCGGATCGACGCGCATCCCGAAGGTGCAATCGCTAGTGCGTAACTTCTTCGGCGGGAAAGAGCCTCACAAGGGCGTGAACCCGGATGAAGTCGTCGCAGTTGGCGCTGCTGTGCAAGGCGCGGTGCTTGCGGGCGAGGTGAAGGACATCCTGCTGCTCGATGTGACGCCGCTTTCGCTGGGCGTGGAGACACTCGGCGGCGTGATGACCACGCAGATCGCGCGCAACACGACGATTCCGACTCGCAAAGTGGAAACGTACTCAACGGCTTCGGATAACCAGTCCGGCGTGGAGATTCACGTTCTGCAAGGCGAGCGGAAATTTGCGAAGGATAACCGTTCGCTCGGCACGTTTAAACTGGACGGCATTCCACCCGCACCGCGCGGCGTGCCGCAAATCGAAGTCACGTTTGACATCGATGCGAACGGCATCCTGAACGTATCCGCGAAAGACAAGGCGACCGGCAAGGAACAGAAGATCACGATTCAATCCTCGACCGGGTTGACCAAGGAAGAAGCGGAAAAGATGCGCGTGGAAGCCGAATCGCATGCCGAGGAAGATCGCCGGCGGATGGAAGAGGTGGATTCGCGCAATCGCCTGGATGGCTTGGTTTACCAGGCTGAAAAAACAATCAAGGAGAGCCGCGAGAAGCTGCCGGAGGCAGACGTGAAGGCTGCCGAGGAAGCACTTGAAGATGCGAAAAAGGCGATGAACGAGGGCGGCACGGCGCGGCTGCGTTCGGCCACGGAGAATGTGGAACGCACGCTGCACAAGCTGGCGGAGACGCTTTACAAGGCCAACGAAGCCGGCAAAGGACAAGCCGATGCGGCCAGTGCAGGCGCAAGCGGAGGTTCGGCCGCAGGCGCCGCGCAGTCCAACAAACCCGGCGACGTAATTGACGCCGAGTATGTGGACGTCGACGAATCGAAGCGCCCGAACTGACGAAAGTTCTCGGTCGTCAGTCATTAGTAGTCAGTAGGGGCACGGAGTTCCGTGCCCCTACACATATGAGCTGAAGAAAAATGCCGACAACGAGTAAAACGGATTATTACGAATTGCTGGGAGTTCCGCGTAAGGCGAGCGCGAAAGATATTCGCAATGCGTTTAGAAAGCTCGCGCGCAAATACCATCCCGACCTGAATCCCGGCGACAAAGCAGCGGAAGAAAAATTCAAACAATTACAGGAAGCCTACGACGTCCTTTCTGATTCGAAAAAGCGGCAGATGTACGACCAGTACGGCTTTTACAGCGAAAACATGCCGCCCGGTGGGTACGGTGCAGGGCCGGAAGGCGCCGGCAACGACGTCAATTTTAACTTTGACGGATTCGATTTTGGCGGCGGAAGCGGCGGTGGAGTCGGAGGCGGAAGTTTCCGCGACCTTTTCAGCTCCTTCTTTGGCGGACGCGGTGGAAATGCAGTGCAAGAGGAAGCGGAAGCCGGGGCGGACCTCGAATACCGAATCGAGATTGATTTTTGGGACGCAGTGCGTGGCGCGGTAAAGAAAATTCAAATCACGCGGATGGATTCCTGCCAGACATGCCACGGAACCGGCGCGGTAGGCACTCCGCAGGTTTGCCCGACGTGCAATGGCAGCGGCACGATCCAGCAGGCCGCCGGCAAAATGCGTTTCAATGTGCCTTGCACGCGCTGCGGCGGAACGGGCAAATTGCGCACAGCGTGCAAGACGTGCGGCGGCGAAGGGCGAGTGCGGCACAACGAGACGATTGACGTGCGCATTCCCGCCGGCGTGGCAAATGGCGGGCGCGTACGCGTGCCGGGCAAAGGAAATGCCGGGACGATGGGCGCTCCCGCTGGCGATCTGTATCTCTCGGTTGAGGTAAAGCCGCATGTGTTCTTCGAACGCCGTGGGAATGATCTCTACACGAAAATCCCCGTTACGGTTTCCGAAGCGACGCTCGGTGCAAAGATTGAAGTGCCGACGATTGATGGACGGTCGCTCGTGCGCATTCCGCCGGGAACGAATAGTGGCAAGACCCTGCGCTTGAAAGAAAAAGGCGTGCCGAGCGCGCGGAATGGCGAACGAGGCGACCAATATGTGGAAATTCAGGTCGTGGTGCCGCCGCCGACGGACGAGCGCGTCCGCAATCTGATGAAGGAACTGGAATCGGTAGCGCCGGAAGATCCACGCAAGGATTTGTTTGGCAAGGCGGGAGTTTGAGGAGAAAAAGTCATCAGTTGTCAGTCAGCAGTCTTCGGTCGCGACTGACATGGCAAGATGGGATATCTTTACTGAGAACCGACAACTGATCACTGAAAACTTTCTTTATGTGCCCACGCAGAAAAACTCGAGCGAAGGCCGGCTACATGATCAGCGCAGTCGCCGAACTGTATAAACTGCATCCGCAGACGCTGCGCTTGTATGAGCGCGTCGGATTGCTGAAACCCTCGCGTTCGGACGGCAACACGCGGCTCTACACGGACCAGGATCTGGAGCGGCTGGAAGTGATCATCACCCTGGCGCGGGATATGGGCGTGAACCTCGCGGGGATTGAAATCATTTTGAACATGCGCGAAAAAATGGTGGAGATGGAAAGGCAAATGACGGAGTTTGCGACCGTCGTGCAGCAGGAGCTTTCGCGCGTATCCTCGCTGCACAGCGCGGAAAAACCGCCGCGGCATGCGATTGTTCCGACGCGCGCGCGTATCGTTCGCTGAACCACTCCATCGCTGAAACGAATTCATCCACATTAATTCACATGCGGGTCAGCTTGCCGTTCGCCGCGCGCGCCCGTATGCTTTGTTGCGATGGCTCTCGAGAACTGTCAACTCTGCCGCGGCACGGGATGGAAGATGGTCGCTCGCCCGGGCGGCGCGGGAACGATGGCTACCCCGTGCGACTGCGGCATGGAAGAACGAGCTTCGCGCACAATCGAGCGCGCGCGAATCCCGAAGCGGTACGAACACTGCGATTTTGAGAGCTACAGCACTGACGTGAGTGAGAATCCGCAGCATACGTCGTCACTCAAGGCGGCAAAGCTTCTGGCCGAGAAATTCGTCGGTGAATTTCCTGGAAACAGCGAAAAGGGTTTGATGCTGATGGGCCCGTCCGGCGTAGGCAAGACGCACCTTGCGGTGGCTTGTCTCAAGGAATTAATCCGCCGCGGCCATCAGGGCCTTTTTTGCGATTACCGCGAATTGCTCAAGGACATTCAAGCCAGCTACAACCCGGGAAGTGAATCAACCGAGCTGCGAATTCTTGAACCGATCCGCACGGCGGAAATCCTTGTGGTGGACGATCTGGGAGCGAGCAAGCCGTCGGCTTGGGTGCTAGATACAATCGGTTTGGTGCTGAACGCACGCTACAACGCGCGACTCACGACGCTCGTCACGACGAACTATCTCGACACAGCGAAACCGGACGGCAAGCCAGCACGAACGCCGCAAGGCGAAACGATGAAAGCGGTTCGCGAGGACACGCTTGCCGAACGCATCGGCGAGCGTATGCGCTCTCGGCTCTTTGAGATGTGCCGCACGATCGAAGTCCATTCCACGGATTTCCGTCGCGAAGTGCGCCAATCCTCCCGCGCCCGGGCCTAGTTCCGGAGCTTCCGTTTTATTGACACACCCGCATTTTCGCTAGTATCCTTGCAGGGTTGCAGCGTTTTTCACGCCCGCAGCATCTGTTTGTCCCATGAGCTGCTTCGCATTCCGTCCAGGGGTGGCCGGTTTGTGGGCATCCCAGCGGTACTGCGAACAGCGACCTTGCATTACCCCCCCAGGGGCTTACCCCCAACAGGGATTCCGCAAGGAATTAACTCGTCGAACTAGGGATACGTATCCCGGAGGCCAACAACCATGTCTTTTGACAACGATAATCCCGTATCAGCCACAGCAGCAGCGCAAGCACCAGAAACACCCGCCGAAGAAGCAAAGCCCGAAGTAAACGCGACTCCGTCCGAACCGGCTGCAAAGGCGCCCGAGGCGGAAGCTCATCCAGCACCGGCCGAAGCCGATGCGGAAGCCGTGGCCGCTGCCGAAGAAGCTGCCGGCTCCGAAGAGATGAGCAAGATTATGGCGGAGTACGATGAGCAGCAGGAAGCTCACGCGCAAAACGAAATTATTGAAGTGAAGGTCGTCGCCTACACCGAGCACGGCGTTGTCGTGGATCTCGGCCAAAAAACGGAAGGCTTGATTCCCGCCGCCGAATTCGCGTCAGAGACAGAGATTCCGCGGCCAGACCCGAACGCGACGATTGAAGTGCAGCGCACTGGCGAGAAGAAAGACGGCTACACGATTGTCAGCTATCAGAAGGTACTGCGCCGCCGGACGTGGGAAAAACTCGAAGCTGCGTTCAAAGCTAAGGAAACGCTGACGGGCAAGGTTGTGGACCGCATCAAGGGCGGTGTAGTCGTTGACGTGGGCGTGCGCGCGTTCCTTCCGGGTTCGCAGTATGACTTGCGCCCGACGCAAAATCTGGACGCGCTCATCGGCCAGGAAGTGCAAGTCCGCATCACGAAGCTGAACCGCCGCCGCGGAAACATCGTGGTGAGCCGCCGCGCATTGATGGAAGAGGATTTGCACGCGAAGCGCGCTGAGCTGCTCGAAAAGCTCAGCGAAGGCCAGACCGTCCACGGCACCGTGAAGAACGTGACCGAATACGGCGCGTTCGTGGACATCGGCGGTCTGGATGGTTTGCTACACCTGACCGACATGAGTTGGGGCCGCATCAAGCATCCTTCCGATGTGGTGAAGCCGGAGCAAGAGCTCGACGTGATGATCCTGAAGTTCGATAAGGACAAGCAGCGCGTTTCCCTCGGCCTGAAGCAATTGATGAAGGACCCTTGGATTGACGCGGCGGAAAAATATCCCGCAGGCGGCAAGTTCAAGGGCAAGGTAGTCGGCGTTGTGGACTACGGCGCATTCGTCGAGCTCGAGCAAGGCATCGAGGGCCTGGTGCACGCGACGGAAATGAGCTGGACGAAGAAATCCGTGCAGCCTTCGAAGGTCGTGAAGGTCGGCGACGAAGTGGACGTCGTGGTGCTGGACATCAAGCCCAGCGACCGCCGCGTCTCTCTCGGCATGAAACAGGCGCAGCCTGATCCTTGGCTTCTGACTGCGGAGAAATATCCGGTGGGCACGATCGTGACCGGAAAAGTCCGCAACATCGTCGAGTTCGGCGCTTTCATTGAAATCGAGGATGGCTTCGACGGGCTGGTTCACGTCGGCGACGTAAGCTGGACCGGCCGCGTGAACAATCCGCACGAGGTGTTCAAGAAGGGCGAGCCAGTCACCGCGAGAGTTCTCAAAGTCGATGCCGACGCCCGGCGTGTATCGTTGGGCATCAAGCAGGTTGACGACAAGTTCGACGCCTGGGTCAAGCAACACAGGGTCGGCGACATCGTGAAGGGCAAGGTTTCGCGCATCGCGATGTTCGGCGCGTTCGTGGACTTCGGTGACAACATCGAAGGCCTTTGCCACAACACGGAAATTACCGACCGGCGCGGCCGCGATGAAGGTCCTGTTGCGCGCACAACGACGGGACCACTAAAGAGCGCGGGCCCGCTCGAACCCGGCAAGGAGTACGATTTCAAAATCATCAAAATTAGCCGGGACTCGCGGCGCATCGGACTTAGCTACAAAGCGGCACTGAAGCAGCAGGAACGCCGCGAGATCGAGCAGTACCGCACGAGCAAGTCTTCGGCGACGGCGACGATCGGCGATGCGCTGAAGCAGAAGCTGGCTTCGCGCGGATAAATCCAAGCGACTTCCAGGGCGGGGCTCCATGAATCGTGGGGCCCCGTAAATTTTGTTTTACCTCCGGGGCAATTTAATGATAGGAAGGGGTGCAACCGAAGGGGTTTGTCTCCCAGCTAAGCCCTTCCGCATCATGCATCTGCGGCGTATTATGTTTTGGCTAATTTGCGAGGCCTGTTCACGATGAGCAAGCAACCGACGCTGACGAAAGCGGACCTGATCGAAGAAGTGCTGCGGGTTACTGAGTTGCCCCGCAAAGAATCTGAGTCCATCGTCGAAACGATTTTTGACAGCATTATCGAATCGTTGCAGAAGGGCGACAAGATTGAGATCCGCGGCTTCGGAAGCTTCCGCACTCGACAACGGCGTGGGCGCACAGGCCGCAATCCCAAGACGGGCGAAAAAGTGGATGTGCCCGCAAAACGAATTCCCTTTTTCAAGCCGAGCAAGGAATTGAAAGATTTTGTGAATAGCGCCGAAGCGGCGAGCATGGCCGCGGCGGCAGAAGCGGCCGCAGCGGGCGAGCCCCCTCGCAACTAAGGAAATCCTGAAAATTTATTTGTTGTGACGCCGGCGATCGCCGGCGTTTTGTTTTGCGCTATGCTTGCTCCTGCTTAAATTTGAGCGAGGCGCAAAAGCAATGGACTACATATGGACTCCCTGGCGCTATCAATACATTACGAACGCCGTTGCAAACGAAAGACAGAACTGCATTTTTTGCGACGCGGCAAAGCGCCAGGATGACGCGGTAACGCTCGTCGTTCAGCGCGCAGTCAGCTCCTTCGCGATTCTGAATCGTTTCCCGTACACTTCCGGCCATCTGATGATCGTGCCTTATAAGCACACCGCAGAGATTTCCGGGTTGGACGCGCCGACGCTGGCAGAAATGATGCTGCTGGCGCAACGCGTGGAGGGCGCGTTTAAGTCGCTTTACAAACCGGACGGCATGAATTTCGGCATGAACTTGGGCCGCGCGGCCGGCGCGGGAATTGCTGGCCATGTGCATTTGCACGCGCTGCCGCGCTGGATTGGCGATGCGAGCTTCATGTCCGTCGCCGGAGAAACACGCGTATTGCCGGAGGATTTAACAACAACGTATGACCGCATGCGCGCGGCGCTCGCCTAGGCCACATTCCGCCCGAAAACGCCGTAGGCGTATCACACGTTAGCCCAGCGCGTAAGCGCTGGGTCATAAAGCCAGGAACGCAAAGGAGCACCGTAGGTGCGGCACAATTTGGTTGGCAAGCTCTGGGAATCCAATTTTTGTTCCTGCGACTTTGCTTGTTACACTGTGGCGTATTCCAAGGTGAAGCGTTCTTGAACCTCGAATTGACCGAAGAACAAAAGTTATTGCAAAAAAGCGTCCGCGAATTCGCCGAATCGGAAGTGAAGCCTCGCGCGCGCGAGAACGATGAAACTGGCCGCTTCCCGCGCGATCTTTTCTCCAAAGCTGCCGAACTTGGACTAACTGGAGTCGCGCTGCCCGAGAAGGAAGGCGGCGCCGGGTTCGATCACATCTCCTACACAATCGTGATTGAAGAGATTTCGCGCTGCTGCGCTTCGACCGGTGTGATTCTTTCCGTGCAGAATTCGCTTTATTGCGATCCCATTCACCGCTTCGGCACTGACGAACAAAAGGAGAAATTTCTTGTCCCATTTGCACGGGGCGAAAAAATTGGCTGCTACGCACTGACCGAGCCGCAAGCAGGTTCGAACGCCGCCGCTTTGCAAACCAAGGCCGTGAAAAAAGGCGACGTTTACATCGTCAATGGCACGAAGGCCTGGATCACGAACGGTGGCGCGGCGGATGCGGCGATTGCTTACGTCAACACCGATCCCGCAAAAGGTGAAAAAGGGATTACGGCCCTGGTCGTGGAAAAAGGCACGCCCGGGTTCAAAGTCGGCAAGGAAGAGAAAAAGCTCGGTATTAATGCGACGGCATGCAGCGAATTGGTCTTCACGGATTGCGAAGTGCCCGTGGCGAATCGCATCGGCAACGAAGGCGAAGGCTACAAAGTGGCGCTTTCCACGCTCGACGGCGGCAGAATCGGAATCGCCGCGCAGGCTGCGGGAATTGCGCAAGGGGCATTCGAAGCGGCGCTGAAGTATTCGCAAGAGCGCCTCGCCTTCGGCCATCCTATTTCGCAATTTCAGGCGATTCAGTTCATGCTCGCGGATATGGCGACGGAGATTGACGCTGCGCGGCTACTCATTTGCAAAGCTGCATGGAAACAGGACACGGGCGCGCGTTTCAGCATGGACGCCGCAACCGCGAAACTCTTTGCCAGCGAAATGGCCACACGCGTCGCGCACAAAGCCATTCAGATTCACGGCGGCAACGGCTACAGCCGCGAATATCCCGTCGAGCGCAACTACCGCGACGCGCGTATTACCGAAATCTACGAAGGCACCAGCGAAATTCAGCGTCTCGTCATCGCCTCCTGGCTACTTCGCTCCTAGTGTACTGGGCTACAATCCGTACATGCTGACCCGTCGTCTTGCAGCTTTTTTTTGTTTCCTCCACGTGCAGGCCCTTGTGGCTCAAGACCTGAATGTTCTCCCAGCGATAAAGGAACAAGCGTTTTCCCACTCCCAGGCAGCGGAAGATGTGTTCTATCTCGCGGACGTGTTTGGACCGCGCTTCATGGATTCGCCGGGGTACGTCAAAGCTGGTGATTGGGCCGTACAAAGGCTTAAGGCTTATGGTCTGGCAAACGTGGCGAAGGAATATTTCGCCACACCGGGCCCGGGCTGGGGATTTAACGGCGTCTCGGTAGAGGTGATTGTGCCATCGTATAGTCGCTTGGAGGCTTTCCCACTTGCCCGAAGCAGAGGCACTGATGGCGTTGTATCTGGCGAGCCAATACTGGCTGCGATAACCACGGAGCAGGAGTATCAGCAGTTTGCTGCGCGTTATCAGGGCAAGTTGAAAGGCAAGATCGTGTTAATGGACAAGATCCAGCCGATTCGGCCTCGATCGTGGGAAGGCACGCACATTTTGAATGAGTCGGAAGTGCTCGAGACTGCATGGCCTCCCACGCCTAATTGGCGGCCGGAAATGACCGATACGCAGTATCAAGAAATGGAAAAGCTACAAGCGAAGACTGCCGGGTTTTTAGCAAGCCAAGGTGTGGGGGTTGAGATTCGGAGCGGGATTGGCGACGAAGATTTCCCTGCGGACGCCGGCGTCATTCGTGGCACGTACTCTGCCGAAATGGGAAAGACCAGTCCGCCGGCCGTTGTCCTCGAGGCGGAACAATACAACCGGCTGGTCCGTCTGGTAGGCCATGGCGTGCAGGTAGAACTGCGCGTCTCGACATCCACTTCGTTCTATGATGCAGCGCGTTCCTTCAACGTGGTTGCGGAAATCCCCGGCACGAATCGTCGCGATGAATTTGTGATGGTCGGCGCGCATCTGGATTCATGGCAGGGCGGTACGGGTGCAATGGATAACGCTGCGGGCTGTGCCATCGTTATGGAGGCGATGCGTATTCTCGAAGCCATTCACGCGCCGCTTTCCAGATCAATTCGCATGGTTCTGTGGGACGGCGAGGAACAAAACGAGGCGGGTGCCAAAGCGTACGTGAAAACGCATTTCGGCGATACCAAAACAGGTTCTCGGCTTCCGGAATTTGAAAAAATTTCCGTCTACTTCAATGTTGATTCCGGTTCCGGAAAGATTCGCGGATTCGTTGCACAAAAGAATGTGAAAGCGAAGAGCGTCCTCGAGTCGTGGATCGAGCCGCTGCGGGACCTGGGAGTGATCGGCATCTCCGGGGAACAGGACGGTGGTTCGGACCACATCGCGTTCGAGAAGATCGGCATACCAACGGTTCCCTCGAAACAGGATCCGCTGGACTATGACACCGTTGCACATCACACGAGCATGGACGTCGCGGATCGGATGCAACCGGAAGATATGAAACAGGCCGCGGCCGTAATGGCTTGGATGTTGTTTCAGGCAAGCAACGCACCGGAGAGGATGCCCAGGATTACCAAGCCCTAGTTAGCACTCTTTTACGGTCTGTGAGGCATAGTATTCTTGCTGTGTGCTGGAATTTGATTGCGCGCTCGAATTCAATCATGACCGCGATGCGGAATTTTTCTCCGCCCTACCTCCTTTTCCCGCAATTTGTCTGATCGAACCGCGCGATGAAAAGGCCGAGTCATACCTGATTCGAACACAGGATTTGCGGAGGCGTTTGCAGCGGCTGTTGGGGCCCCTCGATCCATCCAGCAAGCGGCTGAATTTGCGCGATTTTGCGAAAACGGTTCACTATCGCGTGACTGGCTCGGCCTTCGAACAATCCTTTGCCTACTATCAACGCGCAAAGCAGCACTTCCCCAAAAAATATCGCGCGATGATGAAACTGCGCCCCCCGGCCGTACTGAAAGTGAATTTGCGAAATGCATACCCGCGCTGTTACGCCACGCGGAGAATCCCGGTGGATGCAGAAGGCGCGCCAGCCGGCGGCTCTTATTACGGGCCATTCGCTTCACGCAAATCAGCCGAGGCTTTCGCCGAGCGCGTGCTCGATCTCTTCAAAGTTCGCCGGTGTCAGATCAAGATTCGCCGCGATCCTTCGTTCCCCGGCTGCATTTACTCCGAAATGAAGATGTGCCTCGCGCCATGTTTTGGTGGCTGCAGCAAAGAAGAGTACGACGTAGAAGTGGGGCGGCTCGTGCAATTCCTGGAAACGGGCGGCGCTTCGCTACGCACCGCGTACGAAGCCGAGCGCGAAAAGGCCAGTGAAGAACTGGACTTCGAACGAGCCAGCGCGCTCCACAAAAAGCTGGAAAAAGTTGACGAAGCGCTGCGCGGCCAGCCGGAGCTTCCGCGACGCCTTCAGGATTTGAACGCAGTGATTTTTCAACGCGCGAGCGCCGAACAAACTGTCGCGGTTTTCGTGGTCAATTCTGGGCGCATTGCCGAGCCATTTTTTCTTTCGTTCTCTCAACTTGCCGGAGAGCCTCGTTCGGGTGAGCAACTCCTAGGTGCCCGCCTCGAAGATCCCGCTTCTGTGCCGCCAATGGATGACCTCAGCGAGCACCTTTGGCTCCTGGCTCGATGGTTTTACAGCAATCCCCGCGAGGGCGAAATTTTCTTTCGCGAAAAGGGCTGGCCCTATCGGAGAATGATGCGCGCCTGTGCAAGACTGTTGGCTCCTCCGGAGCAGCCCGCAACAAAAGCGCCGGACACTCCCGCAAAAAGCGCTGAAGGAGAACAGAGCCCGAGATGAGCAATCGAGCAACGCTGGAAGGAACGAAGCGATTCGCGGAAAAATGGCGCGGGCGCGCGACGGACGAACATTTTCGTGAAGCCGGTGAACTCGTGGTTTCTTCGATCGGGATCGGGACGTACCTGGGCCAGCCGGATCCGCAAACGGATACGGCATACACGGAAGCAATTGTCGCTGCGGTTGAGAATGGCATCAATTTTCTCGATTCCGCAATTAACTATCGTTTTCAGCGCAGCGAGCGTTCAATCGGCGCTGCTTTGCAGCAGCTTGCTGCAAAAGGAATTCCACGAGACGAAATCGTCGTGTGTACCAAGGGCGGCTACCTCACTCCCGACGAAGCCATGCCGTCCGATCCAAACGAATATTTCTTTCGTGAGTACATCCAACCCGGAATCTTCTCCGCGAAAGATATCGCCGGCGGTAGCCACTGCATGACGCCGCGTTTTTTGGAAAATCAACTCGGACGCAGCTTGAAGAATCTCGGGGTCGCGTCCGTGGACATCTACTACCTGCACAATCCGGAGACCCAACTTGGAGAGGTTCCAAAGGCTGATTTTGCGAAACGCGTGCGCGAGGCGTTCACATTTCTCGAATCCGCCGTGCATGCCGGAAAGATCCAGTATTACGGCATGGCAACGTGGAACGGCTTCCGGCAGGACGCAAAGGCCCGAGACGCGGTGCAGCTTGCAGAGATGGAGGCAATCGCCAAGCAAGTCGCAGGCGACAAGCACCGCTTTCGGTTCGTCCAACTGCCGTTCAATCTGGGCATGACCGAGGCCTTGACGCTGGGTAATCAAACGATCGCTGGAAAGCAAATGACGATCATGGAAGCGGCAAGCGAGCTAGGCATCACACTCATAGCGAGCGCGTCCCTATTGCAAGGCCAAGTGGCGCGGAATCTGCCGTCCTTTGTTGCGCAAGCGCTCGGCCTTAGAAATGACGCCGAGCGCGCGCTGCAATTTGTGCGATCCGCCCCCGGAATTACGACCGCGCTGGTCGGAATGTCGCGCGCAGAGCATGCGCACGCCAATGCGCGGCTTGTTTCCGTGCCCCCGGCCACTCTGGATCAATTCAGCCAGTTATTTTCCCGCGGCGAAACTGCTTAGAGCGCTTTCTCTCATTACGACTTGCCGCTCGGTCATCCGGCCATCCATTCGCTGATGGCCTTGCCTAGCTCTTCAATTTTTCCCGTAAAGAAGTGATCAACGCCTTCCACAACAACTAGCCTCTTTTCTCCAGACAGACCATCCACGAGATTTTCGAGTCTGCTCACATCACCAAATTCATCGTTGGAACCATGAACAAACAACTTCGGCTTCGAGCACGTTTCAAGGTAGGAAAAATCGGAGTTGTTCACCGGTGCGCCAATCCCGATCAGCCGCTGCACGCGCCCGTCCTCGCACCCCACGCGCAAACCAACCCAACAGCCAAAGCTGAAACCGGCCAGCAACAAGGGCTTGCCCGAAAACTCCGCGGCTAGAAAATCCAGCGCCGCGCGCACGTCATCGCGCTCGCCAATTCCGCGGTCGTGCTTTCCATCGCTCAAGCCTGTACCACGGAAATTGAAGCGAAGCACCGCGCCTTTGTGCGCGTCCAGTGCTTTCGCTGCCTGGTAGACAACTTTGTTGTGAAGCGTCCCGCCAAAAAGGGGATGCGGATGACAAACTACAGCCGCAAATCGCGGCGAAGCTCCTAGCGCGGGCTTCCACAAAACAGCCTCAAGTTTTCCAACCGGTCCCGCCAAAAAAAAGTTTTTTGATTCGTGATTCGCGCTCATGCTGTGCACGAAACAGTTTAGCCGAACAGTTCGCGCGACATGAAATGTAACCGGTCAATCGACATAGCGCTTTAACGTAATCACGAGCGACGTGCCAAGCGGCAATTTTTCCACGTTCACGATTTGTGCGGGGATATCTCTGCCACCCTGCCAGGGCTTTGTGTCGTCGTTCGCAAACGTAACAAGCAGCGTTTCGCCCAACGCATATTCGCGGTTGCTCAAAAATCGAATCTTGTGTGCGGATACTTCGAGTGTCATAGCCTCTTCATGCCAAAGAATATGCCGCGGCCGCACGCGGATCGGGAGCGCGACGCTTCGCGAAGAACCGTTTTTCGCTTCGGGAATTGCCTCAGACTTGCTCCCCGAACCTGCCGCATGCGGAAGTCCTTCGAAGTGCACCGCGATTCCTTCGCGATCTGCGTCGGTTCCGCGCAACGGCTGGCTGCGCACCACGCGCGCAAGCACTTCCGGCTGCGTCTCCGGCGCGGCGTGGTCAAACGGGAATGTCACCCAAAGCGGAAACCCTTCGCCATGGTGCTTGTGACAAGCCAGAAGAAGTCCGCCGCGCGACACATTCCGCGTTTCGCAGACCTCCGATTGTTGGCCTAAAGGCGCAGCCCAGCGCAACCTCACGGGGAGGCGCAAACGCACCCGGGTGTGCAGGCGTTGTTGCATCGCTGGTTGGACAAGAGACTGAGTGGTGGGCTAAGCCGGACTATACACCGCCGGCATCAAAACTGATACCAAAACTGCTAGAACTCGTACTAGAACGAAATTGATGGTTTTTCGGATTGCAGTTTGTAGATACGGATGTTAGCGTTTTTTCAGATTTTCACAGTCCCCACAGAGAGGATTCATGGGAGATGGAACCGAACGCCGCGAGGCGCGGCGATTCACGATGACCCTTCCCCTCCGGGTGTTCCCCCATGAATCGCGCGGGCCGGAACTCATCGCGCGGACTCGCGATGTCAGTTATCGCGGGCTTTATTTTCTCGCCGACGCCAAATTCGACGTAGGAAGCGAAATCGAGTTCGTGATCACCTTGCCGGAACAAGTGACGCAGTCCGGTGACGTGAGCATTCGTTGCCACGGCCAGGTTGTTCGGGTCGAGGCCAGCGATAACGGCCACATGGGCGTCGCCGCAAAAATCGAGCGCTACGAATTCCTCCACGCTGCAGCTTGATTTCCTTTGTCGGAAAAATATTCCGCCGGGTACCCTCTTCTGCAGGCAACGCGTACAATTCATATTTAGACGAGTAAGTAGGGGGATCGTATGTACCACTACAACGCCGAGACCGCTCTGGAAGAACTGCAGGAAGACGCGCTATTGCCGCATCCGGTGAAATTGCGCGACATGATATTGCGCACCGAGCACGGGCCGGAGGAAGCCCAGCGGCTCAATCAGGAATTCCAGGACTATTTGGCGCGCTTTGGAGAAATTCAGAAGCTGGCGCGCAGCATTCTGGAAAAAATCGCCGCCGCAAAAAGCAAAATCGCCTGAAAATTCTCCCGTGAATCCTTTCCCCAAATCATGAGCGAAAAACAGCGCGTTCTCCTGCTTTCCGCCTCTTCCGGCGCAGGCCACGTCCGCGCCGCGCAAGCGTTGGAAAAAGCGTTCGCCGCTCGGGGCGACTGCCACGTGGAACATGTGGACGTCATTGAGCACGTCAGCAAAGTGTTTCAGCGGCTCTACGACAAGACATACATCAACATGGTGCGCCGTGCTCCGGAATTGATGCGCATGCTCTACGACCGCACCGATAAGCCGTGGGAAAGGATGCGGCCGCGGCTGGCGATTGACCGTCTGAATACGCAGCCCATGATCCGCATGCTAAAGCGCGCGCAGCCCGATCTTTGCGTCGCCACGCATTTCTTGCCGGCGGAAATTCTCGCTTGGCTGATCGCCAAGAACAAATTGCGGGCGCGCAACGCAATCGTTGTCACCGATTACGACGTTCACGCCATGTGGTTGTGCCGCACCGTGGATCGCTACTACGTCGCAATTCCGGAGGCGGCGGAATATTTGGCCGGAATCGGCGTGCCGCGCGAAATTATTCGCGTCACCGGAATTCCCATCGATCCACTTTTTTCCGCTGCCGTGGATCGCGCCGCCGCGCGGAAACATTTGAAGCTCGACGCGGCCGCGCCGGTGATTCTCATCGCCGCCGGCGGCTACGGAATCGGCCCGGTCGAACAACTCGTACGCGATTTGCTAGCATTGCAAAAGCCCTGGCAAATCGTGGCCATCGCGGGCAAGTCCGAGCAAGTAAAGAAAAAGCTGGAAGACATTGCCGCGAACGCTGGCAACTTGCATGGCGGAGCAGCGCGTCTTTGCCCGGTCGGTTTCACCAGAGAGATGGACCAATACATGGCCGCTGCAGATTTGCTCGTCGGAAAAGCAGGCGGCCTTACGACCTCCGAAGCATTGGCGCGAGCCTTGCCCATGGCTCTCATCGAACCCATTCCCGGTCAGGAAGAGCGCAACGCGGACCACCTCCTCGAAGAAGGCGCCGCGATTCGCTGCAACAACCTTCCCGCAGCAGCCTGGAAAATAGCCGGCCTGCTCCATGACACGCAACATCTCGCCCGCATGAAAGACGCGACCCGCAAACTTGGCCGGCCCAATGCCGCCGCCGAAATCGCGGCGGACGCGTTGAAGCTGCTACACTGAATTAGAAAGGTCAGACTCGAAATTATCGGACCATGCGACGCAATACTCTGCTCATCGACGCCGACGACACGCTCTGGGAAAACAATGTTTTCTTCGAAAATCTGATCGAGGATTTCATCACACTCGTCGAGCCCTATGGATTCACGCGCGCCTACATCCGCCACATTTTGAACGAAACCGAGCGTAAAAATATCCGCCAATATGGTTATGGAGTGCGCAGCTTCGGCCGCTCCCTCGAAGAAACGTATATGAAACTGGCCGAGCATCAGGCCAAGCGCGAAACGCTGGCAGAAATTCACAATCGCGTCGTGGATCTGGAGAGAACGCCTCCGAAAATTCTGGATGGCGTTCCGGAAACGCTTGCTTATCTCACGGAGCGCCACCGTCTGATTCTTTTCACCAAAGGCGAGCCGGCGGAACAGTCCGCCAAGGTTCAACGCTCGGGACTTCAGGGCTTCTTCGAAGCAATCGAAATCGTCCACGAAAAGGACACCGTCACCTACACCGGCCTTGTGAGCAAACACAAAATCGTGAAATCACAGGGATGGATGATCGGCAATAGCCCGCGCAGCGACATCAATCCGGCCCTGAAAGTCGGCCTGAACGCGGTCTACATTCCGCACCAGCACACCTGGCACCTCGAGCATGAGCCCGTAACCGCCGGCTCCGGCAAACTCGTCATCTTGCCAGGATTTCGTGAATTGCGCTCCCACTTCTGATTCCCCAATTTGGCTCTTGTGCGGCGCGCGCTGCTTCCGAAAATATAGAGGTTCGGCGACACGCTGGAGGTTTTATGGCCACGGCAACAACACCACAAACAACGCAATCCACGGACTGGCGGCAGGAATGGTTTGAATTTGAAGGCGCGACCTATCTGAACCTTGCCGGCATGGCGCCCATGCCGAAGATTGCGCTCAAGGCGGTTCAGGCGGCCCTCGAAGCAAAAAAATTCCCTTATGAAAGACATGAATCCATGTTTTTCGAAGTGCCGGATCGTTTGCGCGCCAACATCGCGCGGCTTATCGGCGCAAAACCGGAAGAAATCGCGCTGACCACGGGCGCAAGCACGGGAGCCATCGCCGTAGCGGAGGCCCTTTCCTGGAAGCCCGGCGACGAAGTGCTCACATCGAAAGCGGAATTTCCCCTGCAATACACCATCTGGAAACCGATGGAGGAACGCGAAGGCATAACGGTGAAGATTGTCGCGCCCAAAGAAAAGTTCCTGACGGCGGACGATTTGATCGCCGCGCTCACGCCTCGCACGCGCCTCATTTCCATCAGCCATGTGCGCTTCGACGATGGCTCCATGCTTGATGTGCCGCGAGTCGCGGAAGCTTGCCACAAGCAGGGCGCTTTGTTGCTTCTGGACGTGAGCCAGAGCTGCGGCGCAGTTCCGATGGACGTCGCCAAACTTGGCGCGGATTTTCTCGTCTGCGCTGGATACAAATGGCTCCTCGGCGCCTTTGGCACCGGATTCTTCTGGATCAAGAGCGAGCTTCTTTCCTCCGTTCGGCCCGCGCCCTTTTATTGGATGGCCGTCGCAGGTTCGGACAATTTTGCAAAGCTCGATTTCGCCAATCCCAAACCATCCGACAGCGCCAAGCGCTGGGACACGCCGGAATGGGCCAGCCACTTCAATTTCAATCTGGCTGCGCTCGATGCGGGCGTCGAATTCGTTCTTCGTGCCGGCGCGGAAACCGTGCGAGTGCACAATCATGCGCTGATCGATTCGCTCTTTGCGCGGTTGCCGGTGGATCGCTGCGTCGCGGCGAGTCCGCTCGAACGAAATCTGCGCGGGCCTTACGGTTGCTTCGTGGCGCGCACTCCGGAAAAAACCACTGAACTTTACAACAAGCTTCGCGCGGAAAATGTTTTCGTCAGCTTGCGCGAATCGAAAATTCGCGTCTCTCCCTATCTCTTCAATACAATTCAGGATATCGATCGCCTGATTTCCGTGATCACTACATGAGCGCAGACGCGTCCTGGCCCAAAGTTGCAGTAGTTGGAGCGGGAGCCGTTGGCGGCTATTTTGGCGGAATGCTCGCGCGTGCCGGTGCGCCGGTTGTGTTCATCGGCCGCCCCGCGTTCGCGGAAGCGGTTCGCAAAGACGGTCTTTTTCTGGATACGACGCAGTTCAAAGAACGCGTCGTAGCGACGGCATCTTCCGAACTCGCAGCGGCTCGCGACGCAGAAATCGTTTTGTTTTGCGTGAAAACAACCGACACCGCCGCCACCGCCCGGGAACTTGCAAAAATTGTTTCGCCAGGCGCGCTTTTCGTCAGCATGCAAAACGGCGTAGACAACGCCGAGCAAATCCGCGCGGCTTCCGGAATTGACGCGCTCGCTGCCGTGGTCTATGTAGCTGCCTCCGTGCCGTCACCCGGCACCGTCAAACACGTCGGCCGCGGCGATCTCGTCCTCGGCCCCGAAAATGAGAAAACGCGCCGCGTTGCTGAACTCTTTACTCGAGCCAAAGTTCCCTGCCGAATTTCAGACAACATTGCCGGAGAACTGTGGACCAAGCTCGTCTGGAATTGCGCGCTGAACGCTCTCTCCGCTCTCGGCAAAGTGACCTACGGCGAAATCATTGCCAGCGCCGACGCGAAGCAACTCCTCGAAGGCACCGTCTACGAAGTCCTCGCCGTCGCGCGCGCCGCGGGAATCAAACCGCCCGGCCTTGAAGATCCAAAAGCCGCCTTGGCCGGCGCCTATAAAATTGCCGAACAAATGAGCGCCACGCGCAGTTCGACTGCGCAGGACATGATGCGCGGCAAACGAACTGAGATCGATTCCCTCAATGGTTTTGTCGCGCGCAAAGGCCGCGAACTCGGCGTGCCAACTCCCTTGAATCACGCGCTCTACACACTGGTAAAACTCGCAGAAGCCTCTTTTTAGTTGTGAAGTTGCGGGCTGGCCTCATAGCCGTTACAAAACATTCTTCCTACGAGTGCTTGACGCTTTCTCTCGCCACAACTTACGCTGGTAACCGGGGCCAGGCCTACCCTAGCGAGGCTGATCTATGCAAAAACGCAGTTGCCCCTTCTGCGGCAAGCAAATCGCTACAACACTCACTAGCTGCCCTTTCTGCCGCGAGTCCATTCAGCAAGCCGTTGCATTTAAGACCAGGCATTCAGGCGAAGGCCGAAAGTACATGCGGCGCGGATTCCTCTACGCACTGATGGCCGGTGTCATCTATTTCTTCGCTGGCGGTTACAGCGGCATGACTCTGCCGATTCAAATCCCTTCCGCAGTCACCCAATATCTTGCCCCCTTGCTCTTCGTCGCTGGACTCGGCTTGATCCTTTACGGCCTCTTCCTCTATATCCGCGGCTGAGTCCAGACATCTTCGTTTTAATTTTCAGTTGTAACGCCGGCGTCCCTGCCGGCCTGCCCCGGCTCATGTCGGGAGACGGCCTCTTCTATCTTGTTATGGAGACGAATCTTTAGATCGCCTGCAGGGTAAGAACTGATAGGGGAATACATCAGTTGTGTACCTACGTGTGGCCGCCCGGACATACGGTCATAACTTGTGTACCGAAATACTCACGATTTTATTCCCATTTCTCAAACAACCCCGGATCGAGGAATTATTCGACTGCGTGCGTGGTCTTACACGATGAAGACAATAAAATGTCTCGCAATTAGAAACTTTATCAAACAAGGAGATTTGCGATGATCCGGGCTCGAAATTTGAAATTATTTACGAAGTTAGGCGCGGCCACTCTTGCACTGGGCGCTTTGGCAATTAGCGGAAACGCGCAGGACGCATACCAAGGCAAGTTCACGCTGCCATTTGAGACTCACTGGGGAAGTACCACACTGCCTGCGGGCGATTATACTTTTACTCTTCCTTCCAACGGCGCTCCTTACACGCTTTACATCCAGGGAAAGGGAGTTAGTGCCATCGTTGTAGCCAATACAGCCGATCAAAAAATCGCTTCGAGCCATCCGCAATTGAACCTGGTGGACATCGCAGGTGTACAGACAGTCCAGACATTCGAGGCGCCGGCCCTAGGAGTGACCTTTATCTTCGCGACGCCCACACAAAAACGCATGGGACGCAAGGAAGCCCGCCAAAAGATGGTGCCGCAGAGCGCGCCGGCATCACAGACCAGTGAAAACAAAACATCCATCGAAGTCCACACTGCGGGTCGCTAAGGAAAGAAATCATGCAAGCCGCTGCAAAGGCCAGGTGCGGAAAAATAGTGGTTGAATCCCTGGCAAGACCCTCGGCAGAGAAGCGGCGTAGCCTAAACTGGGGTGCGCATCCCTGCACGGAATGCATCTCGAAAAAGGCTGCGCCGTTTGTCTCTCCAGTCACCAGCAGTGAACTAAACGAAGCGGAGGCCATTCGGCGGGCACGCGGCGGGGATCGGAGCGTATTTGAATACCTCTATCGCTCACATAGCCGGCGTGTGTACGCGCTGTGCCTGCGCATGGTAGGAAACACGACCGAAGCAGAAGATCTGACTCAAGAAATCTTTTTACTCTTGCTCCGCAAGATTCACACTTTTCGCGGCGAATCGGCCTTCTCTACCTGGCTGCACAGGCTGGCGGTTAACCTCGTACTGATGCGTCTCCGCAGGAAGTCTCCACCAATGGTTTCGATCGGAGCGACTCCCGACCCAGACGATGAAACCGCCGCGCCAGGCATCGATATTGGAACGCCTGACTTATTGCTTGAGGGATCGCTTGACCGAATAAATCTCGCGCGCTGCATAGCCCAGTTGCCGGTGGGCTACCGGACAATATTTGTCTTGCACGATATTCAGGGATACGACCACAACGAAATTGCTCAGATATTGGGACTTTCTATAGGCGGTTCGAAGTCGCAATTACACAAAGCCCGCAAGCGGCTGCGTGAACTGCTTCACGAACTTCAACGAGAAAAGGCGCGCGAAGAGCGCTTGGCAGCGGCTGAAATGCTTTCTCGATCCAGCGAGGCTTTGTTTCTTTAGAAGGCTTTTCAGGGCAGGCGGCACAGCCTTAGCTGCCGCACTTTTACCCCGAACCGTCCGGGTGGGAGGGGCGGTCGCAAGAACACCGGGAGTGGCACCGTCGGCCTCCTTGCAAAACGTCCGGCCTGTGGCGTTTCGTTGCTCGCCCCTGCTAGACTCCCCAGCCATGAACAAACTTTCCCGCCGCAAGCTGCTGAAGTCAGCACTTTCCGGAGCGACCGCCGTCGCCGCTTCGCCTTCGTTGCTTGCGACTTCTTTTTCTAAGGCGCAGGAAATTCATGCGACACCGCGAAAAGGCCGCATCAAGCAATCTGTCTCGCGCTGGTGCTACGAAAAAATCGAACTCGATGAACTCTGCAAGCGCGGCGCGGAAATGGGTTTGAAAGCGATTGACCTGCTCGAAGTCGCCGAATGGGATGTGCCCCGCCGTTACGGCTTGATCTGCAGCATGGGCTACGCCGGCGGCGGCGACATCCCGCACGCGATGAACCGAACCGAAAATCACGCGAAAATCGAAGAAGCCTTCCGCAAAAATATTCCCATCGCCGCGAAAGCGGGAGTGCCGAACGTGATCACGTTTTCCGGCAATCGCGCCGGCATGTCCGATGACGAAGGCGCAAAGAACACCATCGCCGGTCTCAATCGCGTGAAAAAAATCGCCGAAGACAACGGCGTGACCATCTGCCTCGAGGTTCTCAACAGCAAGGTCGATCACAAAGATTACATGTGCGATCACACGGCCTGGGGCGTTCGCGTGATGGAAGCGGTGAATTCTCCGCGCGTAAAACTTCTTTACGACATCTACCACATGCAAATCATGGAAGGCGATTTGATCCGCACCATTCAGCAAAACATTCAGTGGCTCGGCCATTTTCACACCGGCGGCGTTCCCGGCCGCCACGAACTCGACAACACGCAGGAAGTTCATTGGGACGCGGTGATGCGCGGCATCGCTGCAAAGAATTTCACGGGTTACGTCGCGCACGAATTTGTTCCCACGCGCGATCCACTCACTTCGCTACGAGAAGCGGTCGAATTGTGCGATGTATAGTTTGAACCGACTGCGTTAGCGGTCCACGGAAGTGCGAAACGGAATGTGCACGATCACTTCTAAATCCACGGTTTCGCCTTGTTTTTCCGCCGGGCGGAATTTCCATTGTGCGAACGCGTGCATCGCATTCTCGTCGAGCTGCTCGTCCACGCCCTTTACGAGTTGAATGCTGTCCACAGATCCATCGCGCCGAATCACGGCGTAAAGAACCACTTCGCCTTCGACGTGTTCCGCAACCAGGGTCGGCGGATATTTCGGGTCCACTTTCTTGACCGCGACCGGAGAAGCAACTTCATCTCCAGCAGCAACTCTTCGGCCCGACGGATCCGCCCGCAGCTCCGAGAAATTCAGAATCCAACTCCCCGTCGCGCTGTTCAGATTCGGCATGCTCACATGCATCGTGTAAACACGCTTCGAGGCGAAAATCGCCTCCGGCTTTGCGCCCGGCGCGAGATCGGCAAAATTTGGCGGAGCAGTTCGTGCGGGTGGAGCATCAGCAGCCGCATCGTTCGCAGAATGCATCGCATTTGGCCGCGCTCCGGAAAGATCCAGCTTCGATTTTGTGCCACCTACTCCAGACTTGCTGCTGCTCGGATTTCCTCCGCTGATGCTCACGCCGATGTCACTTTTTCCCGCGCCGGTTCCAGTTCCTCCTGCGTTCGAATGATCTCCACCTGCACCGCCGTTCGAAATGGAATTTGTGCTCGGCGATCCGCCTGGTGCACCTCGTTGTTTTCCTTCAGGACTAATTGCAATTCGCGCCGCGAGATTTCCTTGCGGTGGCTCAACCGGCGCGGCTGGACCGGGCGTCGCGGAAAGCGCGATAAGCGTCGAGGCCGCGCCATTCGAAGCGGCTTGCGCGGAAGACATTTCCGGCGCCGCAACAGCTTCACCATCTTGTTTTCGCTTCGCGGCACGCGGAGCAGCACCAGTGTTCAACTCAAGCCGCGGACGTGCGGGCGCATTTTGGTTTGCGGCAATCGGCAAAACCGTGGGACGCACTTCGTTGTTCAGCACGTCAGGAGCGGGCGTCGGAACGTTGGTGGCTACAGCGCGTCGTTGGCGCGGCCGCAAACTCTTCAGCACGCGCTCGCTGATTTCAAGATGTGGCCGCGTGGGCATCGCGCTCGGCACAATTTCCACCATATTCGGCAAGTTCGGTAGGAGCTTCGGCGCTTCCGGCGGCGCTTGCGGATTTATCAGAGTTTGTCTCGGATGCGTGGGATGCACCGGGTCCGTGAAAATTTTCTGGCGCGGATGAAACGCATCGGCGCCTTTTGGCGGCAGCGGCTTTTCCGGCTCATCCCGTGGCGTGGGCTTCGGTTGATTGCCGTGCGTTTTCAGCATCGGCAGATCCTCGATCGGCCCCGACCACGTCAACACGGTGTTGTCGAGTGCAGCGTTATGCCGCGGCCCGGAAATATCCGGAGTGGGCAGCGCAATCAAAACCAGGTGCCACAACGCCGCCGCCGCAACGGCCCGGCGGGGAAATTTGCGTTCGACCCAGGCATCCTTGAAAAAACTTGCGGTGAGAAATTTTCGTGATTCCACGGACCGGCTGAGCGCAGCAGAAACGCTGCTCGAGAAGCTTTGCCGGAAGGCGCCCCAGCTCACTTCCAACTGGGGCTCGCCCGGTCCCGCCAGTTGCACTGCGGGTGGCGGCGCCTCGTTGCCTTGGCCGAGAAGGTCGAACGCATTGATGGCTTGGCTCGTGGACATGAAATCCCAAGTATATCGCGGCCGGGCGGGGCATCGGCGCGGCAAATCAGAATAGATGAAAAGTACGGGCGCGGGGTTTGCTGCAAGAAGTATATTTATTTTTCTTCTATTTTCGCGCGGAAAAAGCTCAAAACGGCGTCGCCCTGCTTCAGAACACGGTATCGTTGCAGATTTCCGAAAGTTTCCGCCAATTCGAACGACTTTCTGTGCTCTGCGATTACAACTGAGGTTGGCGATACAACGGGTGATGCTCCGAGCAAATTCATGGCCATCGCGTATTCCTTCTCGGCAGCATAGGGCGGGTCGAGAAAGACGAGATCAAATGTGGCGTGGGCCTGCGCCGCGAGTTTGGCGATGGCGTGCGCGACTTCCATCGTTATCACTCGTGTTCCCGAAACGATTTTTAGCGATGCAAGATTTTCTCGAATCAATTTCGCGGCAGGTCCGTGGTTTTCTACGAAGACAGCTCCCACAGCTCCACGGCTGAGCGCTTCAATTCCTACGGCGCCTGTGCCTGCATAGAGATCGAGGAATCGCGCGCCAGACACAGAAGGCCCGAGCACATTGAAAAGCGTCTCTCGCAAATAGTCGCTGGTCGGGCGGAGCGCCTGGCCCTTCAAGCTTTTCAGAATGCGGCTGCGGAATGTTCCGGCAATGACGCGCATGTTTTATCCGATGCGCGCCAGATGATAGCGGCGCTGCCAGTGCAGAGGCAGCGCGCGCAAGATTTGGCCCAATTCGCCGTCAAGCGCAGCGTTCTCCGCCAGCGCAAAGGCTTCGCGCCGCGCCAAATCCAATAGCTCACGGTCGCGAAAGGGATTCGCGATGTGAAACCCCAAATCACCGGACTGCCGCGTGCCAAAAAATTCTCCCGGCCCGCGCAACTGCAAATCGGTTTCGGCAATTTCAAATCCGTTTGACGTTCGAACCATCGTCTCGAGTCTGGCCCGCGCGTTGTCATTCATTCGCACGGGTGCGACAAGAATGCAATGCGATTTTTCCGCTCCGCGGCCGATTCGTCCGCGCAATTGGTGCAGTTGCGACAAGCCAAACCGTTCTGCGTGCTCAATCACCATGACCGTCGCATTCGGAACGTCCACTCCCACCTCGACCACGGTTGTCGCGACGAGAATCTGCGTTTCATTCTTTCGGAAACTTTGCATCACCTCTTCTTTTTCTTCGCTGGATAGTCGTCCATGCAACAAGCCAAGTTTCAGTTTTGGAAAAACCTGTTTTGAAAGCCGCTCATACTCTTCCATCGCCGCTTTTAACTCGAGCTTCGATTCCTCAATCACGGGATACACGATGTATGCCTGGTGACCCGCTGCAACTTCTCGCTGCAAGGATTCCCACACTCCGGGAAGATGCGGCTCGCTTGTCATTCGCGTCACAATCGGCGTGCGACCTGGCGGTAGTTCGTCGATCACGGAAACGTCCAGATCGCCATACAAAGTGAGCGAGAGCGTTCGCGGAATAGGCGTCGCCGTCAACACAAGCACATGCGGCGCGTGGCCGTGCGCGGCGGCTTTATCCATCAGCCGCTTGCGCTGCAGCACGCCGAAACGGTGCTGTTCGTCAATGGCGACAAATCCGAGCCGCGCAAAAACCACGTTCTCTTCAATTAGCGCGTGCGTTCCGATCACGAGTTGCGCCTCGCCGCTTGCGATCCGCGCCAGAGCGGCCGACTTGTCGGCAAATTTCATTCCACTGACCATCAACTCCACTTTGTATCCTGCTTTTTCCAGAATCCTTCGCGCCGAAAGAAAATGCTGCACCGCCAAAATTTCAGTCGGCGCCATCAGGGCCGCCTGACACGCGTTTTCTATGGCGATTACGGCCGCTTGCAACGCGACAATCGTTTTTCCGCTTCCGACATCGCCTTGCAACAGCCGGTTCATTGGCGCCGCTTTTTCCAAGTCCTGCGCAATTTCCCCGAGGACGCGCTTTTGGGCCGCCGTCGGTTTGAACGGCAAGATCTTCTTTAGCGCTTCGCGCACGCTGTCTTCCCGCACGCGAAACGCAATGCCATTTTCTTTGCGGGTCGCGCGGAGATCCAGCGCCAGGCTCAATTGATACAGAAACAATTCCTCAAAAATCAGCCGCTGCTGCGCGAGCGAACGAAATTGATTCAGGGCATCCAGCGATTCTTCCGGTGGCGGAAAATGTGTTTGGACAACCGCCTCACGGTGCGTCGGGAATTTCAGCTCGGAGCGGAGGGCCGCCGGGAGCACGTCCGGCATGCGCGGGTCGAGTTGTTGCAACGCGCCATAGATTGCGCGGCGAATCGCCCGCGACCCAAATGTGCCGACCGCTTCATAAATCGGCACGATTCGCCCCACCTCGGTAGAATCGAGCCCTTCGCCGCTAATCACTTCCATCTGCGGATTCACCATCTCCACGCGAGCGGGTCGCTGCTTATCCACTTCCGCCTTGCCATGCAGTATCAACTGTTGCCCCGGCTTCAGCCGTCCCTCCAGATAACCACCGTGAAAGAATTTGCAGGGCAGGGACCCAGTCTCATCCTGCACCAGCAGGTGATAGATGGCGTCGCGCCCGCGCATGGTGCGCACGGCTTGCCCGCTCGCCACGGTCACCCGCAGCGTATACACGGCATTCGGCCGCACATCGCGAATCTGCGAAAATTTGATGCGGTCTTCATAGCGAAACGGCAAATACGAGAGCAAATCCTCTAGCGTATGGATCCCGCGCTTGGCCAGCAATTCCGCGCGCTGCGGCCCGACGCCCTTGATCATTTGCACGGGAGATTGAAGTCCACTTGCCATAAACATCTCTTATACCATTACCGAACACGATGAGCCGGATTGCAGATAACTTGCGTCCGCTGCCCGCGTATTACTACAGTACAGGCTCCGCAGGTCTGCATTCGGGAGGAGTCTCTTGCCCAGTACAACGCTAACTGGTTCGGAAAAGCGCGCGCTTTTGCTTTGGGTCCTCGCCGGAATCGCCGGGCTCTTTTTCGCGTATCGCTATTTCTTCCGCGCGTTTCCCGAAGCCTCGGTTGATTTCAAAGTCTCCCGTTCGCAAGCCATGGTCCGCGCAAAGACGTTTGTCGCTAGCCTCGGCGAAAACGTGGACGGCTATCGCTCTTCTGTCGAATTCAAGGTCGAAGAAGAAGAAAAGGTCTATGTTGAACGTGAGCTTGGGCTGCAACAGGCCAATCAGCTTTCCTCCTCGCAAATCAATCTTTGGTATTGGAACGTTCGTTTTTACAAGATCCAGCAAGAGGAAGAATTTGCCGTCGAGGTCAGCCCCTCCGGCAAAATTGCCGGTTACAAGCATATCCTCCCTGCAACAAAACCGGGCGCTACGATTGAACGCAGCGCCGCTCAGCAAATCGCGCAGAATTTTCTGACCTCACAACTGGGCAAGGACGCAAATGAATGGACTTTTCTTCCGGAGGAAGCCAATTCGGAAAAAAAGCCAAATCGGCTCGATTGGAGCTTCACGTGGGAAAAGAAAGGGCTGAAGGTAAAAGACGCCCCCTACCGCGAGCAAATCACGATCGCGGGCGACAAGCTAGTCGGTGCGTCGGAAGCTTTGCAAGTCCCGGAACTGTGGCAGCGAAGTTATGAACGACTGCGCTCGGGCAATGACACGCTTGCACTCGTTTTCACCGTTCCCTACCTGGGCGTCCTGGGACTGGCGGTTTGGCTGGCCATCGTTTTCACGAAAAACAGCCAGACGAAATGGGCCCTGGCGGCCAAATTAGGAGGAATCGCCGCGGCTCTTCTCTTTTTGCAGGCGCTCAACGAGGCTTCTCTTTGGGGAGCGAGCTACGAAACCAAAGACGGTTACGCCGGATTTGTGCTGCTGCAAATCCTCAGGGCGCTTGGCTTCGCCGTTTTCACGTCGCTGACCATCACGCTGGTTCTGCCCGCCGCGGAGCCGCTCTACCGTAAATCGCAACCCGACAACCTTAGACTCTCCCAGGCGCTTACCTGGCGCGGCATTCGCTCCAAGGAATTTTTCTCCTCTGCCGTGGTCGGAATCTCGCTTGCCGCCGCGCATATCGGTTTCATCGTCGCGTTTTACATCATCGCGACGCACTACGGTGCCTGGGCTCCCGCCGACGTAAACTATTCGGACTCCGTGAACACCAGTTTCCCGTGGATCTCCGGCGTCGCCATCGGCTTGCTCGCCTCCATGAACGAGGAGTTCACGTTCCGTCTGTTTGCGATTCCCTTTTTCGCGCGCATCACTGGGTCGCGCTGGATTGCCGTCATCCTCCCAGCGTTTCTTTGGAGCTTCCTGCACAGCAACTATCCCCAGGAGCCGGCGTACATCCGCGGGGTTGAAGTCGGGTTGATTGGCATCGTCGCGGGCATCGTCATGCTGCGCTGGGGAATTCTTGCCACGTTGATCTGGCATTACACGGTGGACGCTTCTTTGGTTGGGTTACTGCTTATTCGGTCGGACAATCTCTATTTCAAAATCTCCGGAGTAATTGTGGGCCTCGCGGCAGCGGCCCCCCTCCTATTTTCTCTTGTTTCTTTTGCGAAACGCGGCTCATTCGAGCCCGCAGAAGATTTGCAAAACGCGGCCGAGCCGCCGGGCGAACTTTCCTTCGAACATATCGAAGGGCAGCCAGAGCAGGCGCAAACCGACTCCCGCCGCTATAAACCGCTCTCGAGCGCGGCGATGGCGACGCTCGTGGTCTGTCTTGTTCTAGGTGGTATCGCGGGGCTGAAACTGAAGTCCGAACGCATCGGCGACTACCTGAAACTTTCCATCAATGCGCGCCAAGCCGCGACAGCCTCCGACAATCTTTTGCGCGCGCGTAACGTCGACGCGAACGCCTTCCAACATTCGACCGTCTTTCTCGACAACAGCGATTCGCGCGCAAACGAATTCCTCCGCGAGAAAATTGGCGTCTCCGCCGTCAACAAAATCTATCAGGAACAAATTCCAGTGGGTCTGTGGGGAACGCGCTATCTTAAGGACAACGACCCCGAGGAATATTTTGTCGTTCTCAAGTCCGACGGCCCACTACATTCCATCCATCACACGATTGCCGAGGGGGCGGCCGGAGCGTCGCTATCCAAGGAAGAAGCCGTCGCTCTCGCGGAAAAATACCTGAGAGAAGAAAAGAAGCTCGACCTCACGGGCTGGTCGCTCGAGGAGTCCTCTTCCAAGAAACAGCCGCACCGTACGGATCACAATTTGATATGGCAGCAGAAAACGCCGCTCGATCCGGCAGACGCCGAGTGGGGCCACGCCTTCGCACGCATCGAACTGAAAGTTCTGGGAGACGAAGTTACGGGCTATCGCAAGTTCGTGAAAGTTCCCGATGATTGGTCCCGCCGGCAGGATGAACTGCACCTCTCCCGTCTGCTCTACTCCATCGGCAGAATTATTTTGTACGTTGCCCTGGCCGCCTTCATGATCACCGTTTTCTTCAAGAATTTTCGCTCCGACGACGTGCGTTCCATCCCCTGGAAACGAATTTCTCTCTGGGCGTGTTGGTCCATTGCAGCCTACGTTTTGGTCCTTATTTTCGGCGACCGCTTTGCGCAAATGCTTCAGCAATACTCTACCGCAATTCCTCTCAACACTTTTCGCATAACCATTTTCGTTAGCCTGCTCCTGGGGGGGGCGTTCAGCATCGCCGCTCTTATCTATGCGTTTGGCCTGGCCTGGTTTTTCTGCCGCAAAGCGTTCGGTGAAGATCGCCTGCCGAATTGGTCCGGCATGCCCGGCGTCTATTACCGCGATGCGCTTCTGATCGGCGTTGCCGGCGTAGTTGCGCTCATTGGCCTCGAAGCCGCGGTCGCGTGGATTTCGGCGCATCATCCGCTGCCGTATCGCGCGCTGCCCGCGGCGTTCAGCGGAGATCTCGCTGCAAGAATCCCGGCGGTCTCCTCCATCGGTTCCGCGATTTCTCACGCGTTGATGTTCTCCGCAATCATCGCCGCAATTGCCGGTTTCATTGCCGCGTGCGTGAAATCCTGGACGATTCGCATTTTGATCTTTCTGATTGGGGCGGCAACGCTCGTCGGCGATTGGGGAAGCGCCGGGGACTATGCGCAAAAATATCTTTTGAATTGCGTTTTGCTCGGCGCGATTGTTTTTGGCGTGCGCTGGATTGCAAAATTTAACCTGCTCGGCATCTTCCTGGTGCTGATGAGCACATCCCTGTTGAGCGCAGCGCTACCGCTGCTCAAACAGCAAAACAGCTTTTATCGCGGAAACGCGTACGCGATTCTGGCGGCATTACTGGTCCTTTTGGGGTGGCCCTTCCTAAAGTGGCAGATGAGCCCCAAACAGTCCCAGACTAGCTGAGGCAACCTTCCTGATCTTTTCCACAATCCGAAACAAAAACGCCCCTCATTTCGTTGTACTAGGAAGAGGTGGCTGCTCACCCCATGGGTGTTCTTGCGTCCAAACCGGATGAGGTTGCTATATTCTCCGTATGGTCGCGGGGATTGTTTTGCGCTAAAGTGTTCCTGTTCAATGCGATACAGGGCTGTAGGGCGCGAATAGAAAGCGAATATGCCACTTTCCCGATGGGTTTTGGCTTTGGCCGATAATTCCGGCCGGACGAGCGGCTCTGCCGCCGCTCTCGCAACGGTGACCTCCTTGCCCAACCTCGACGAGAGGGCCCTGGTATCCGAAGCTCAGGCCGGCAATCGTGCCGCTTTTGAAGATCTCGTTCGCCGCTACGACCGCGACGTTCTCCGCCTCGCACTGAACCTCATGAAGCGCCCGGAAGACGCGCGCGACGTTTATCAGGAAGCTTTCCTCAAGGTCTATCGCAACCTTCACCGCTTCCGTTTCGAATGCAGCTTTTACACGTGGCTGTATCGCATCGTGACCAACGTTTGCCTCGACCACCTACGACGCCGCCAGGCTCGCCCGGAAGATCAGGCTCCCGAAATTCATCCCAACCGCATGGAAGAAGGCCCGCGCGATTTCTTTGACTACCAGAAGGAACATCGGCCGACGCTCGACCCCGAGCGCAGCCTAATCGGCAAAGAAATTCAGTCGCGCATTGTGCGTGCGATGGAGCGCCTATCTCCCCGTGAGCGTGTCGTTTTCGAAATGAAGCACTATCAAGGCTTGAAGCTTCGCGCCATTGGCGATGCGCTCGGCACAACCGAAGAGACGGTGAAAAATTCCCTCTTCCGCGCGACCCGGAAATTGCGTAACGAATTGGCGGGGCTCCGATGAGCGAGACGCCCAAACTCAAGCGCTGCGAAGATGTCGCTCCTCTCCTTGTTTTCTACGCCTGCGACGAACTTACGTCGGAAGAACGCGAGCAGATTGTCGCTCACCTCGCCATTTGCGACGGTTGTCGCGCCCAGCTTTCCGAGGAAGACGCACTTCAGGCCGCGATTGACCGAATGCCGCAAGTCGCCGATCAGTTCGAATCCTCAGGTGTTCTCCTCGCCCAGTGCCGCAGTGAACTTTCCGAATCGCTCGACGAACTTTCCGCCCCCAAGGTTAAAGAAGGCTGGCAGCCTTTCGCTTGGGTGCGTGCGTGGATGGCGCTGCGCCCGGGTTGGAGCGCCGCTGCTCTTTTGCTTGTCGGTGCAATCGTTGGGACGCAGGCAATTCCGTGGCTTCCCGTCAACCCTGGCAACGGCGGTGGCTCCGCCGTAAAAGTTTATGCTGCTCCAAGAATTACGCCCGATACGCTCAACAAAATGGCAGTATCGGGCATTAATTTTTCCAGGCCTACTGGAAAAATTCAGCTGCAGCTTCAAGCCGAGCAGCCGATGACGCTCTCGAGCGATGAAGATGACGCCGACGTTCGCCGTGTTCTGACTTTCGTCATCAGCAACAGCGATCGCTTTGATGCCGGCGTGCGTCTTGATTGTGTGGAAGCTCTGCGCGGCGCTGCGTCGGATGAGCAAGCTCGCGCTGCGTTGCTTTCCGCTGCGCGCAAGGATCAAAATCCTGCGGTGCGTTTGAAGGCGCTGGACGCGCTGCGCGATATGGCCGGCATGCCCGCCGTTCGCGATGTCTTGCTGGAAGCTCTTCAGCACGACGCTAATCCCGGTGTACGCGTGGAAGCGATTAATCTTTTGGTTCGCGCGATTGACTCCGGCAGTGAATTGCCGGAGCTGGCCCCGGAAGCACCGGATTCCGAGTCTCCCGTGCAAGGCGTTGCCCCGCAAGCCTTGCCGTTTCCTGGCAAGGATTCCGAACAGCGCATCCTTCGCGCTTTGGATAACCTTCGCCAGCACGACTCCAATCGCTATGTGCGTTTGCGGAGCGCCGCAGCCCTTCGCCAGATTGCACAGCAGGATATGCAGTAGACACGACACGATCTTCAGAGCATCGCGGAAAGTTTCGAAACGCAAATGATTCAATGCAGCAAATTGGGAATGATGTCGCGCGGGGCTACGCCGCTTCGCAGACGCAGTCGGATTTTTCTAATTGTCCTCGCCGTTCTGGCCTCTTTTTCACTTTTGCCTTTCGCCAGTGCCGCCACGCGACGCGCCACGCTTGATCGCGCCGGAGTTATCAACACGCGTGACGGCCAGACGCTCAAACTCGTCGCGGATGAAGGCTCAATCACCATCGTCACGCTTGATCGCGGCGCTTCTCCCGTCGTTCGCTATTCAGTTCACGTGGAGACCGACGCGCGCGGCAATATGGCGCAGCAAATCATCGAGCGCTACACAATCACGGCGAAAGCTACTCCTTTCGGCGTCGAGATCGTCGGCGCGCTTCCTCCGCAACCTCCGCACGGCGCGCAGTTTTCCGTCCATTTCGAAATTGCCGTGCCCGCGAATTACAACCTCGATATCAACACCGAAGTCGGCGACATCGAAACGATGGACATCGGCGGCACCGCCGCGCTGGTCACTCAAGGCGGCAACATTCATACGCAGCGCATCGGCCGAAATGGTCTGCAAAACGCCACGCCCGGGCGCCCCGTCGCGAAGTTAGTTTCCGAAGGCGGCCACATTCAGATAGGCGATGTCGTCGGCGATGTCTCGGCATTCACGGCGGGCGGCCACATCATCGCCGGCTATATCTCGGGTGAAGCAAATCTGCATACCGGTGGCGGCCACATTCGTGCTGCGGGCATCGGCGGCCGTGCCGAACTCGTTACCGAAGGCGGAAACATCTCCGTCGGAAAAGCGGCAAAATACGTCTCCGTCAAAACCGGCGGCGGTCAGATTGATTTCGGCGAGGTCGCCGGCTCCGTGCACGCCCAAACGGGTGGTGGCGGCATTCGCGTCATGTACGTCGCAGGCCCCATGCAATTGGAATCAAACGAAGGCAGTATTTGTCTGACCAAAGTCGCGAGTTCCGTCCGAGCAGCAACCGGCGACGGCAGCATCACCGCGTGGATCAATCCCAATAAGAATTCTTCCGGAGAAATTCGCCTGGCCGGCGCGTCACAACTTTCTTCCGGTTCCGGCGACATCATCGTCTACCTGCCGCGCGATCTTGCGGCGAACATCGAAGCTATCGTCGAAACGGGCGGCGAAAAGCGAATCGAAGCGGACCCTGCCCTCGCCCTGCAATTTAGTAGTTCTGGGAGCGGACTTACAAAGGGGTGGCTTCCTCTCAATGGCGGTGGTGCCCCGCTACGTCTGAAAACAAACGCAGGCAAAATCAAGTTGCAATTTTTCGATTCGGAAACGGGGCTCCGCGATTCTCTCATCCGCGAGCAACGCGAACGACTGGAGCGCGATGGCGTCGTGGATCCTCCCCCCTCCTTGCCTCCTACCATGCCAACCCTCCCTGCGTTGGATTCTTCCTGGACCAGCAAGCTTGAGTTGAAACTGCTGGGTGGAGTTCGCATCGACTCGGACACTTTTCAGCAACACATCACCTACAAGCCGCTTCCCGAATATCCGCTCTCCGCGCGAAAGGGAGGCGTTCGCGGAAGAGTTCGTTTGCAAGTTCGCCTAACGCAAGACGGCCATGTCCAGATTGATAAAGTCGTGGAGGGTTCTGAGCCTACGCTCGTGGACGCAGCCATCGCCGGAGTGAAACGCTGGCGCGGCGTTCCAGGCGTGATGGATGGCAAGAAGGTGGACGTCATTTCCACTGTGCGGATTGATTTTCAGTAGCGCAGAAAGTGGTCTGCGCTGCTTCTGATTTTGTAAAGGGTCCCGGGTCCTCGGTTCGCAGATTCGTTCTCGAAGGGAGTGCCAGCAATGCTTCGAAAGAGCCTGTTTGTTTCTGTTTTGTTTGTGCTTGTCCTCGCGGTTGCAGCAGTTCCTAGTTTTGCCATCTCCAAAGAGTTTGACCAAACCTATCCTCTTCAGCCGGGCGGTACGTTCGAACTTCAAAATGTAAATGGCCCGGTGGAAGTACAAGGATGGGACCGCGACGCCGTGGAAGTTCGCGCCGTCAAAACCGCCAAACGCAACGAGTCAGACCTCGAGCGTGTGACGATTCAAGTAGCCGCCAGGCCGCAATCGGTCTCCGTTTCCACACACTACCCGCAGGATGAAGGCGTCGAAGTCGCGGTCGAGTATGTCATCCACGTCCCGCATGCTGCCCGCGTCGAGCACATTGGCACGATTAACGGCACGGTTATCATTGCCGGGGTTGACGTAGTGGATGATCTCCGCACGGTCAACGGTAACATTGAAGTTTACGACGGCGGTGGCAGCGTCCACGCCCACACCACCAACGGAAATATTCATCTTGAACTGGCCCATTTCCGGGGCGGCACGGGCGCATCGGCGGAAACGACGAACGGCTCGCTGCTCGTCGCCTTGCCCGTTGACACCGCGGCGGATCTCGAAACCCGCTGCCTGAACGGAAACTTTCTCTCGGAGATGCCCATCGCCATGGAAAGCACGCTGCGTCCGCGCGAAATGCATGGACGCCTCGGCAAAGGTGGCGCGCCCATCAAGCTGAGCACCATCAACGGCGGAATTCGCATCGTCACTTTGCGCGCGACGGTTTAGCGGCGCTTGCGTCTAAATCCGGCAGAAAGGAAGGACGACTCCATGACGAAACGAAATCTTCTCATTGCCGTCGGAGCTGCAGCGCTTGGCATCTCTCTGGCGGCACTCCCCGGGCTTTCGAAACAGACCCAACCTCAGCAGGACCAATCGGTCGCCTCGCTCAAACGCGAGATTGCCGAGCTCAAGGCAAAACTTGCCGCCGTGCAACAGCTGGATGAGTTGCCGACGCCTGAAGTCATGGCAGGCCCGGAAATTTCGCTCAACCGTGAAATCTTTGACATCGAAGAACCGCAAACCCCACAGGCCCCATCCGCCCGGAAGCTGATAATGTCCGTGGATGGCGAAGGCGGCAGCTGGCTTGGCGTTGAGACGCAAGAAGTCAATTCAGAAAAGGCCAAGGAGCTTAAGCTCTCCAGCGAACGCGGCGCACTCATCGGAAAAGTGCTTTCGGACAGTCCAGCCGCAAAAGCGGGCCTCAAGGAAAACGACGTCGTAACGGAAATCAACGGGCAGCGCGTGGAAGGCACAGCTCAGTTTCGCCGGATGATTCGCGAGATTCCTGCCGGTCGCGCGGTGCAGCTTTCCGTATGGCGCGATGGCAAACAACAATCCATTACGGCCACGCTCGGCAAAGCAGAAGAACGCCACAGCGCCATGATGAAAGTCTCGCCGCAAGCGTTCGCTTTCCGCGTTCCGGAAATGCCGGAAATTCCCGACGTTCCCAACTTTGAATGGAATGGCAGCAGGTTTTTCGGTGGCAAGGCGCGCCTCGGCATTGATGCAGAAGACTTGAGCGGCCAGCTAGGCGGCTATTTCGGCGCTCCCGACGGCGAAGGTATTCTCGTTCGCAACGTGAACAACGATTCCCCTGGCGCGAAAGCCGGCCTCAAGGCGGGTGACGTCATCACCACCTTCAATGGCGAGCGCATTCGCACAACTGGTGAACTCCGCGAAAAACTGGCCGGTGTTGAAGCGGGCAAGACCGCTACGCTCGGCGTTCTTCGCAACAAGAGCAACGTAACGCTGACGGTCGAACTGCCGGCTCCCGCTCCCAAAGAGAAGCGCAAAGTCTCAGTTCGCACCAACATTTGACAGTTTGCAGACCTAAGTAGCGATGGCCCTCGCATCTTGCGGGGGCTTTTGCTTTTGGCGCAGCGCTCACTCTACGTTTTTCCGTCTTGCCCGTATTTCTTCATCAAGCGAAACGGCCTTCTCACTGCATCCGAAATCCATGAGCGTTTCGTCTCCGCGCCCTCTACCCAATCTTCCTCAGTAGGCGAAAGTGAAAGCCGAAACAAATAAGCAGGTCCCGCAATCAGCCCGCCACGCATTCCCATTCGAAAGACCGCGCGCTGTGCCAGGCTTGGCGGCGCAAATCCCGCATAGGGCAGCCAACCATCTATACGCTCGCAAATGCCTTTCGTTGCGCTGTCCTGCACGACTACGTCTTTCATTTCAGCAGGTATCTCTGTGGACAGCATTTTCTGCGCGAGTCGCAGCGCTACGTTCACCATCCGCTCCGCCCCCACGGCTTTTGCTGATTCTCTGACAATTTTCCAGTTCAATTGCATCCCGGCCCCTGCCATCGCCGCCACGTCCGCTACCCACATCAGCCGTTCCCAAAAATGTTTCGCTCCGTGAATGCAGATCAGCACAAATTCATCTTCCGGGGAAAGGGCCGGCACGCGGTTACCATCCAGCGCAACCATCGTTTGCCGCGCGAAATAATCCTCCATGGGCAGCGGCCGCGGGAAATAACGAAATGTATGTTCCGTGTGCAGTTCCACGAGCAAGCGCGTTCCCTGCTTCATGAAAAGATATTCGCCTGGAATTTTCCCTGCCGCGATGGCGGCCAGTGGAACGTCCGGATCGTAGCCCAAATCCGTTAGTGCTCTTGTAGCCGCAAGCAAATCACGCGCGCGAATCAAAAAGTCCAGGTCCACGTACTGCCGCACTCCCGGATCTCGATAAGCCCTCACAGAAAGCACCGGGCCTTTCACAACGATGGATTCCACGCCGGCGGCGCGGAGCTTTTCCAGCAGGCGAAACAGTTCCGCTGTCATGCTCAGAGTAAACACGAGTTGTGCGCGATGCCGTTCGCGCAAACTCTTTTCGATCTCCTCTGGAATCGCCACCGAGTCCTGAGCGCGAAGCCGCGTGTGAAGCTGGGAAATTACACCGTGCTCTTCGGCAAGCGGAAGCAGCGTGCTCCAGTTTGGTCCTTTGGCAAGCAATGCGCGCAGGCGTTCCACCTTCGCAGTGGGCGCACAGCATTCGAGCAGCAGCGGCCACTCGACTTTCAGGAACTCATTTCCGAATGGCGGAATCTCCACGTGGGCACTCCCCGGAACTTGCGTCAAGTTTATGCGAGAAAGGGGAGTATTTCAGCGCGAATAGCGGTCGGAGATTTCCCCCGCCCTGCGAAACGCGTCTTCCACGCGCGCAAACGTATGAGGAAAGTGTTCCGCCGCCTTAATTGCGACTTGTTCCAGCGGCGTTTTGCCGTCCATCGCCATCAAGAGCCACCGCTCCGCAAGCCCCGCCTCAGAAAGCACGGGAACAAATTCCGCGGAACGCTTGCGCAACGATCCGGGCGTAATCCCACTGCTTTGAAATGTGGACTGCCGATAATTCACTGTTTCTCGTTCCAGCCGCGCCGCACTTTCAAATTCCCAGCGCCAAACGTAATCTGTCCCGATCAGATCTGCGTGCAGCCCTGCGCAGATTTTTTCGCCCTCGGCGACTTTCACAGGCTCCAGCAGCGGCAAAAATACTTGTCCATACACGCTGTCCTTCGTCCCCGGCTGAGTACAGAATCCGATCTCTCCAAACAACTTCGTCTCGAACCATAGGGCAAACCCGTGCACGGTCCCTGCTCGCGTGCACGTAAACTGCAGTGCGCTGCTCGCCCGTGGATTCGCTCCATTTGAATAATCCAACACATGCCATTCTTTCGCGTCCGAAATCAGTTGCTCCGTCTTGCACTGCCGTTTGTACATCGTATTCAAAACAAGTTGCAGTGCTGCCTTCAGGTCCAACCCCGTAACGCTCTCCCACGGCGCGATAATCCGCTCGTAGTTTTCCGGAGCCTCTACGAGCGCCGCGAACAGTTTGTCCCGTTCGGGAATCATTCTCCCTTGTTCGTCTAAAAACCGCTTTCGCGCATCATTCAGTGCGAGTATCCCCTGCCCGAACAGTGGCAACGCACCGCGTATGTCCGAAACGATCACGTTTACGCGCTCCGGAAGCAGAATCTGACGCGAATCTCCTCGCAGAACCTCAATCCGTTCGGACATGCCGTTCGCGGCCGCAAACAACCGTCCGAATTCAACCACGCTTTCCGTGTCAATCGCGTAGACCTTTCGCGCTCCCGCCTTGCACGCAAGCAGAGCAAAAACTCCGGGCCCGCTGCCAATATCCACAACGCAATCGCCGGGCCGTACCGCCTGCGCAATCGCTTCGCTGTACGTGGGAAAGCGCAGCTCATCTGCGACCATCTCTCCAAACTCATCGAGTGAATACATCTATTCCTGCTGAACCGCCAGCCGCTGCTGCCGGTTTCCTGCCATCGTTCGCGCGTCTTTTTCTATCAATTCGCAGAGCTTTCCAATTTTCGTTGCATCCCGGTGCGGAGTAAGGCGCCTGCACGGCACATGATTCACCAGCCGGCTCAACAATTCAAATTCCGCCGCACGCTGCTCACGCGTTAGAAACAGATTCATGTAGGTGTTCTTCACGAGTTCCAGCAATGCCTCTCTCGGCGAGATCTCCTCGATTCGCGGCGCCGCTTCCCCCTCGCAGCGCGGAGCAAGCAAATAAATTGCTCCGAGCGGCATGGGGCGCGGCTCGAATTTAGCCCTCACTCCATCCAGGTTCAGAAATTTCTTGCCCCATGTTGGCGTCAAATTGGGCAATGCGTCTCTTGATCCCAATAGTTTTTCCACCGCGTCCGGCCACAAGCACACTCGCGGATATCCGGGCTCGATGCAAAACCTTCCTTCTGATTCATGCAAAGCCGCAATGTCTTCGCATAGTCCGCCTGCCCCGCGCAGCGCCAGCGCCGCAGCCGTAGTGGACTTCCCCGCTCCGGCGTCTCCAGCAATCGCCACTGCGGCATCGCCAATGCGAACCGCGCTTGCATGCAACGGTGTCATTCCTCGTCGTCTCAGCGCAAATCCCATCACTGGACCAAGAAGATATGTCGAGAGATCTTCAATCGTTAGCGGAGCAGAATAGTTTCCCCAAACATGCTCCGCTCCCGCATCGACGAGAAATTCCGTTCCGTCACTGTAAGAAAGATGGAAAAATCCGCCGCCGTCAGATTCCCGCACGACAAACGCGGGGTCGCCGCATTCCGGCTCGGCCGGTAAAGAATGGATCACTTGGAATGCTAGCCGGGAGGCCCCATTCGCCCATTCCGGCCTCCGCTGCGTCGTTAGACGAACGGGCTGGGACGCACGTGGCTCGTTCACTGGCGTTAATCCAGGTAATTCAGCGTCGGACTGAAGTGACAAGCCATATGCGATGTAATCGTAGTTCACAAGAAGGAAAGAGCTGGAAGATTCCCGTGAGGCTAACGTCCTGTGCGCCGGAGCCCCATAGTCGCGCCGTCAAGATGACCGCGCGGGAAGCCGGACTTTGTCATTTCAGTCAAATCCCCATATACCTGCAACTTCGGGGCTTTATACACCTTCTTCGGCGGCACTTTTGCCGGCGATTTCATGCGGGATCCCCCTGAACGACTCTACTGAATCCCTCCTTTCATTTCAACGCTTTTAGCCACAGGCCAAGTGACATAGGCGTTAGATTCTCGTAAAACGCTTCCCTGCCATTGGACTTCAGGAAATTCTCCAATCGCTGAACGTCCACCATCTCTTTGATCCAAACATTTTCACTGAGAGGTAGCGGGCTCCATTTTTTTTCGAATATATGCAGCTTCAGCGGATCTTGTGCCAATGGAGTCTTCGGTCTCTTCAGGGTTTCCCTTGGCAGTTCTCCTTTCATCGCCCGCCGAACCAACCGTTTGTCCATGCACCACGGCATCGTCGGCAATCGCAGCGAGTAGCGCACCATCCTTCGATCCAGCAGCGGGGCCCGCGTTTCGAGCGCCGCGCCGCTCGACGAAGGATCTTCCCCTTCCAGCACATTCGGCCAGAACGGCCCCGTCAACATCGCGTATGGCACTGGATGTGTCGGATGGTTCGAATTCGGCTTCTTTTGTAATTCCTCAAATCGCTCGCGCAGCTTCAATCGCTTTTCAAAATCCTGGTTAATCCATTCGGGAAATTTTTTGGTTTCACTCTTCTTTCTAAACCGATTTTGAATCCCCGATCGAATTCCCAATCCGAGAACCGGCAACGTCCTTGTATTCCACACATGGCCGGCTACCGCAGCCATCGCCCCAATAATATTTCCTCGCCTCAGCAAATAGCGTAGGTATGGCCACGCGTGCGCAAGCAACACATCGTCGCCTCCATCCCCGCTCAACGCGACGCGCGCGACCGCCGCAGCCCTTCTGTGCTGCTCCAAATGAAACGCCTGAAACGGTTCGTGCCTCGGCTCCGGCATCGGAAAATCCGGCGCGTCCCATCCCGAAAATGGCTCGTAGTGGCCTCCGTGCAAAACCTCAAACGGAATTCGCAAATAGTTCGCGACTCGCTGCGCTTCATCGCCCTCCTCGTCATCAAAGAGCGGTTTGTAATCAACCGTGTGCGCGCATACCCTTCCGCCTCCAATCCTTTTCGTGCAGGTCCGGTTCGCTTCCGCCGCCACGATCGTCGAATCGAGTCCGCCGCTCATGAAAACAACATTCGTTCCGTTCGCCAGCCTGTCTTTCACCGCCAAATGCAAAATCTCGCGGTAATGTTCGACGTATTCTTCCTCGCTTTTGTAATGAAGCAGATCCTCAATCGGCAGTTGCGCCACCCGGCGCACCTTGAAACTCTCCGCCGAGAATTCAAGCTGATGCCCGGGTGGCAGCCTGCGAATTTGCTTGTAGACCGTTCGCTCCGGATCGGAACACCACGAATCAATCAAATAATCTCCTAGAAAATTCTCATCCAGCGCCGCATCAAACCCAGGCGCGGCGCGCAGCGCGTCCAGCGTGTTGCTAAAACTTAGCGCGTCGCTGCTCGCACAATAAAAAAAACTTCTGCTCCCCGTCAGATCGCGAAATCCGGATAGCTTTTGCTCTTTCGAATCCCATAACACAAAAGAAAAATCACCATCCAGTGCGGCAACTCCAACTTCCCCAAAAATCTGAAACACGTGCAGCACCAACTCTTCATCCGAAATGCTCTGTTCGATCTTTTCTCCCCATTGTTCGAAACGCCGGAACAATTCTTCCCGCCCGTCCAGCCGCACATCTCCGAGCAGCCACACTCGGCCATCCGACGAACATGGTTGCGTCTTCGATTGTGGTGCTGGTCCCGTTTTCAGAAGGGAAAAACAAAAGTGAACATCGTGCTGCGACCAGATATTCTGCGAATCCGGCCCGCGATACGCGATGGCCTTCGTCATTCTTTCAACTCGCTGCGCGTCCCTGCTTGCATCAGCCTCTCCGCCTCCCGGCCGCACAATCCCCGCGTACCCGCTCATGACTGCGCCGGCGGCATCGAGGAAAATTCCGCTTCGAACGGCGCGTAGTGATCGTGCAAGGATTCGCTCTCGTTCAAAACCACGCCTCCGCATTCCACCCAGGCATGCGCCTCAAACTTCGGAATATTCTTTCTCACTCCGATTCGCAGTTGCGCTTCAATCCCCTGCATCCCTAAAAGATGCAAAAGCACTAGCGACTCTTCCAAACACGATGGGCTCCCGATTCCGTGCCGCGCCGCCGCGCGTACCATTCGCGCCGTCAGAGCGGCGCGCTTCGCAATTTCGTCCAAACTGTTCGCGGAAATATTCTTGGCAGGAACTTGTAGGGAATTCTTAGTCGCCTGAAACCCTTGCAGCTTCAACCTCACGGCCACCCAGAGCAGCAGCGCTGCCGCGCGCAGAAAAATCCTCCGCGCCGGTGCCGGCAAACTTCTAAACCGTCGAAGCCGTTCCAACATCGGCAGGTCGCAGCGAAAGCAGGCCGTTTTCCACCAGCCTGCCGAGCAATTCCGTCAAATTACTTTGCAAAATTTCAGGCTGCGCATCATATTCGTCCTGCAATTGCCGCAGCGCCGCCTCCACGTTCGGCGCGGACGTCGCCACTTGCCACATCCGCGTGCCCGTTTCATCCAGCCCGAAATATCGTTCCGTTTCCAGATTCAGCAGCACGGATTCTCTGTCCATAAATCGCACCAGCACATGCTGCGGAACAACAACACGATCACCAAGGGAAACCATGAAAACTTCCGCCTCGTTTCCGGGACTGTTCTTAAAACCAGCAGGCTGGGGCCCGCTTCGAATGTACGCACTGCCCGTTATTCTAAGCCACACACCGCTTTTGGTCACTCTGCAACTTTTTCTACCGGCGCGGCGCTCTCCTTGCCCGCCGCCAAAATGAAAAAGCCGGCGATAAACAAAACGCCGGCTGTTTCGATTCTGTTCTGACCGTTTACGTCTTTTTCTTCTTTTCATTCACCTTCGTGGACACGCCGCCCATCATCCCTTTCAATTGGTCCAGTCCTGCCTTGGCCTCTTTTCCCCATGGGCCGTTGGGATCAAGGTCAATCGCGTGTTGAAAAGCTTCCAGCGTTCCCGGCTTCGGATTCACCTCGATCGAACTCGCCGTCGTCTTGTAAATACTTGGGTCCGCCACCATGCACGTCGCCAGCAGGTACCACGCTTGCGCGTTCTTCGGATCGAGTTCCGTCGCCTTCTTCAACGGTTCAATCGCTTCCTGTTTCTTGTTCGCATTGAACATGATAATGCCGTAGTTCCGCCAGGCTTGCGCCGCGTTTGCTGGGTCGAGTTCCGCCGCTTTCTGGAACGACGCAGTCGCTTCTTCCACTTTCCCCGCCCGGCCCTGAACTCCGCCCAGGTTCATATAGAGATTCGCTGCTGGCTTGAGCTCGATTGCGGATTTGTACGTGGCAATCGCATCGTCCGCCCTGCCTGCGGCTTCGTACGCATCGCCCAACCGGCCCAGAATCAACGGAAGATTCGGATCCTTTTCCGGTGCCGCCGCCTTTGACGCTTCAAATTCCGTCACTGCTTTTTGTGCCTGGTCGGCCAGCTGCTGCTTCAGAGCGTCCCTTTGATCCGCCGGCGCTTTCGCCAAATCCGTTTTTGTCTGCCTCGCCGCACTTAGCGCGACATCACCCGCATCGAAGTGCGCCTTCATGCCGCTCATTTTCTTGTTATCTTCATTCTGCTTCTTGACCGCGGCCATATATTCCGGATTTTTCTTCGCCACTAATTCCAGAAGGTTCAAGTCCGCCGGAATCGTTTGTCCGCTCGTCACCTTTACCACCGCCGCCTGATACGGCTCCTTCTGATACGGGAGCATTACAAAAATCTTGTACGTTCCTGTCTTCAATCCCGAAAACGTATATTTCCCGCTCGCGTCCGTCTTTGTGTCCGTCTTCGTCCCTTGCTCGCCCTCAATGGTCACGGTGTAGTTCGGCCACGGCTTCCCTTCCAAATCCAAAAGTGTTCCGCTAACGGAGGAATCCTGCGCTTTCGCTCGCGGTGCCGCACCCAACACCATCAACGCGGCCACGGCTGCCGCCATCGCCCATGTCTTAGCCCATTGCTTCATGCTCGCTTCTCCTTTTGCCTGCAAGCCGCTTTCGCGGCTAATCTTTGCACGGGAGCTCCTCCGCCGGACGTTTTGGGGAGGTCCTCTGATTGCGCCTTATTATCTTCTCATCCGCGCCGGATTCCAACCCCGTGCGTCAGTCCGGCTTGAATTTTGTGGATTGTGACACAAGAAGTCAAAATTCAAGCCGGACTGAAGTCAAACGAATCGACTGCCAGTTCAACCGCGCGCCAATACCTTCCGCTGGTACGGAATCGGGTCTGGGGTTCCCGCTTCCGCGAATGCCTTCAATCGCAACAAACAACTGTCGCAAACTCCGCACGCGGATTGCTCACTCTGATAGCACGACCAAGTTAGATGCAGCGGCGCGCCCAGCTCGATGCCTTTGCGGATAATCTCGTTTTTCTTCATCGCAATCACCGGCGTCACAATTTCAATCTGCGTCTCCGGCCGCGTTCCGACGCGAATCAATTCCTGAAACGTTCGATAGTATTCCGGCCTGCAATCCGGATAACCCGAACTGTCCTCCGCGACCGCGCCGATGTAAATAAAATTCGCGCCTATCGCTTCCGCCCAGCTCACTCCCACGGAAAGGAAATGCGCGTTGCGAAACGGCACGTAAGTCACCGGAATCGTGCTTCCATGCGGCCCCGCCTTGTCCAATTCATTTTCCGGCACCGCAATCTTCTCGTCCGTCAGCGCCGATCCGCCGATCGCTCGAAAATGTTCCAGCCGCACCATCAATCGTTTGCGCACGCCATAAAAATCGGCTATTCCCTCAAACGCTTGCCGCTCCCGCGCTTCTGTCCTCTGCCCGTAACTCGCATGCAGCAGGGCAATCCCGTCCGCGCCGTGCCGCTCCCGCGCCATCGCAGCGCATACGCACGAATCCATCCCCCCGCTCAACAACACCACCGCTCTTCCTGTTTCCGTCATGCTCAATCTCTTTCTTCTTTTTCTTCTCCGCGTCTTCTCAGCGCCCTCTGCGTTATCTTTATTCCTTCTTTGCCTCAAACTCCCTTTGTTGCCGGATGCCACACAAACTTATGCAGCTGCAATCCCAATCTCACCGGCAACCCATCCTCCAACATCCACTCTACAAGCTGCCGCGGCTCCAATCCCTTCCACTTCCCTTCCGGATCGTCAAACACCGGCGAAAACAATACCTGTTTCACTTTCTCATCCAACCGGTGCTCCCGTGTAAACTCCCGCGCAAACTCATAATCCTTCCGCGAAGAAAGCACAAATTTTATTTCATCGTTCTCGCCGACTGCTTCCAGATTCTTCATTTCAAACGTGTCCGCTTCGCCCGAATGCGGACACTTCACGTCCACAATCTTGATTACCTCACGCGGCAATCGGCCCACAAACTTCTCTCCGCTCGTCTCGATCATCACTGTGTATACCGCCGCTACCAGTTTCTCCGCCAGCGGATAAATCTCTTCCTGCAGCAGCGGCTCCCCGCCCGTCAACTCCACCAGCGGCACCACCGCGTTTGTACCTGCATGACCCGCGCTGCGTCCCGCCAACTCATTCACGCGCGCCATCACCTCATCCACGCTCATCTTCTTCCCGCCGTGAAACGCATACGCCGTGTCGCACCATGTGCACCGTAAATTGCATCCGGTCAGCCGCACAAACACACACGGCAACCCCGCTCTCGTTCCTTCACCTTGTATGGATTTGAATATTTCCGTGATGAACATTTCCGCTACCGAATGGAACTTACGCTTTCTTCCTCATTCGCCGCCCGATCCACCAGAATCCCAATCCCAATGCCAACAATACTGCCCCTAGTTTCCAATACGGCGGCTCTAATCCCATCTCGCGCAACACCACCAAATACCCAATGGCCACCAAAATTGTCGGTCCCAGCACAATCCAAAACGCTCGATTCATGGCGCTTTGCTCTTACGGCCTATACACCGCTTGCGCTGTATCCGTTTCCCATACAATCGCCTCGGTTAGCCGCGCTCCCGGCGGTAACTCTTTCAATTGCGCGCTTAACTGCTCGTAAAAATACTTCGCCATATTTTCCGCCGAAGGATTCACCGTCTTGAACGCATCCAAGTCGTTCAAAAACTGATGATCCAGCCCCGCGATAATTCCCCGCAGAGCATGCTTCACGTGCGTAAAGTCCACCAGCAGCCCAATCCCATCCAGTTGCGGCCCTTCAATCGAAACCTGCACGCGATAGTTGTGCCCATGCACGTTCTCGCACTTTCCCTTGTATCCGCGCAGCGCGTGCCCCGACGAAAACGTCTCTTCCACACTTACTCGAAACATAATTCTCCCGAACCGCCCAGCCTCTCGCTCTTTGCTCTAGGGACGTCCGTTCCTTTGAACGGGGCGGCAATTTCAGGCGGGGCTCGGCGTTTCCATGAACTGCGCGACCTCGGCCAACTCTTGGGTCCTTTTATACGCCGGCAGCGACTCTAGAAAAATTTTACCATACGCCATCCGCTGAATCCGCGTGTCCAGCAGCGCCAGAATCCCCCGGTCCGTCTTCGTTCGAATCAGCCGCCCGAACCCCTGCTTCAGCGACAGCACCGCCTGCGGCACTTGATACTCCGCAAACGCATTCCGCCCGTCGTCCTGCAGCGCCCTCACTCGCGCCGCCACAATTGGATCGCTCGGCACCGCAAAGGGAAGCTTGTCTACGATCACGCACGAAAGTTGCTCGCCCGGCACGTCCACGCCTTGCCAAAAGCTCGCCGTCGCGAACAATACCGCCCCATCCGTGTTCTTGAACCGCTCCAGCAGCACCGATCGCGGCGCGGTCCCCTGCAACAGCAGCGGAAAATCCACGCGCGTTCGAATCCGCTCATACAAATCGTTCATCTGCGCGTAGCTCGTGAACAAGCAGAAGGCCCTGCCTTGGCTCAGCTCCAGCAATTCCGTAATCTCGTCCGCCGCCTTCCCCGCAAATCCCGCGTCGCGCACATCCGGCATTTTCTTGGGTAAATAGAGCAGCGCCTGCTCGCCATAATCGAACTCCGGCGGCAACGCTTTTTCCTTCGCGTGATCCAATCCCAGTCGTTGCCGGACGTAATCGAATCGTCCTCCCACCGTCAGCGTCGCCGAAGTCAGAATCGCGGTGTCAAACTGCTCGAAGAGCCTTTCCCGCAAAATCTGGCTCACGTCAATCGGCGTCGCCGCCAGAAACACTCCCTTGTTCCGCCGTTCGAACCAATACACAAAGTTCCCTTCATTCGATTCGAACAGAAACGACATCTCTTGCCGCAATTCGAAACTCCGCCGCGAAAGCCGCAGCAACTCTTCCGGTTTCTGGGCCGTCGCCGCAAATTCCGTCTCCAATCCCTTCAGGGCTTGCGCCAATTCGTCGTATGCCTCACGGTTCTGCTCCAGAAACGCCGCGCGTTCTGCTCTTATGAACGGAAACTTCCCATCCTTCGCCGGAAACGCCTCAAAAAACGTCCGGCTCCGTTCCCGTATCCTCTGCGTTCTCCGCAACAACGACGGCGTTCCCAAGTGCAGGAGTCGCAAAGCAATGTCCGCGTCTCGCGCTAACTCCTCAAACCGGAAATTCGAAATCTGCCTTCCAAAATAATCGCTCGCCACATCTTCAATCTCATGCGCTTCGTCAAACACCACCGCCGAATACTCCGGCAAAATGCTCCCGAAATCGTCCTGCTTCAGCGCCAGATCCGCGAAAAACAGATGATGGTTCACGATGATCAAATCAGCTTCCGCTGCCCGCTGGTGCATCTGCGTCACAAAACATTCCGAAAAATTCGCGCACTTCTGCCCGGTGCACGTTTCCCGCCGCGCATCCAGACGCGGCCACAATTCCGAATCGTCCGTCAAAAACGTTAGCTCCGCCCGGTCGCCCGTTTCCGTGAATTTGCTCCAGTCGCGAATCTGCCGGAACGCATCCATCTCTTCCATTCCGCGCAGCACGGGCTGGTCCGCCATCTGGTGCAGCTTTGCCTTGCACAGGAAATTCGAACGCCCTTTCATCACCGCCACTCTCAGATTCGGCGCAAAATATTTCTGCAAAAACGGCACGTCCTTCTGATAAAGCTGCTCCTGCAGCGATTTCGTCGCCGTCGAAATCACCACGCGCCTCCCGCTGCAAATCGCCGGCAGTAAATACGCCAGCGTTTTCCCCGTGCCTGTTCCCGCTTCCACAATCGCGTGCCGGTGCGACTGAAACGCCTCATGCACCGTCTCCGCCATCTCCAGTTGCGCCGGCCGGTGCTCATATCCCGCCGCCATGCAGCGTTCCAGCAATCCTCCCGGCCCAAACACCTCCTGCATGCTCGGCGTCTGCGTTATCTCGGCAGGGCTTTCCGAACGTTCCTCTTGCTCTCGGGCTTCGAACTGCTCGTCGCGGGAATACTCTTCCTCGCGCACTATGGCCTCATCTTCGAGCGGCGCATACACCCGTTCGCCCGGTGCGGCCACAGCGGCACCCTTCTGCTTAGGCTCAAAACTCCCTTTTCTTGTTCCTTTGGCCACTTTTCTCCGAACCCTCGATCCCTTCAAAAAACGTGCCTCGCCAACTTATCACAGCCCCCGCCGCACACCCCAATTCCCCCGTGCCGTTAACACTTGAACACCTTTGCTCTCTTTTGCTGCATGCGCATTTCCTATGGCGCTAAAGTTTTCTGGTACCAAGTTTTGAACATGCTCGCGAATGAGTGCTGCGTCGCGGCAATACTCTCTTCGATCCGGCATGGGGTGCCAATGAAACGCAATTTCTTCTCTCTTCTGTTCCTTCTCGTTGTGGCCGTATTCGCTCTGAATTCCTGCAGCGGCCCCGTGGGGACCGGGTGCACGTCAAACTGCGGTGGCGGCGGCAACGGTTTCGTCAACGTTACCGTAACCTCGACTCCTTCTCAGACTTTGTCCTTTCCCTCTCTAGCTTGGCAAATATTATCTGTCCAGCTGATCAACGGCTCTGGCGGCGCGACAATCGTCGTTCAAGGAGCTTTGCCCCCTGTGGACTTTGCGCGCCTCCAAACGGATTCTCAACTCCTCGGTAGTGCCCAGTCCGTCCCCGCCGGAACATATACCAGTGCAAAAATCCAGTTAGCTCCCTCGACCGATCCCAGCTATTTCTATAATAGCTCCAGCGCTACTGTGCTCGGCTGCGCCCCGGGTACTGTCTGCAAGATTCCCGGTACCGTGGCTGGATTCGGAGCGACGACAGTTACCGTGCCCATTAGCTTCACAGTTGCCGCAAATGGTAACACTGGCTTCAGCCTCAACTTTGATTTAAGCAAAGCAGTTACCAGTGCAGGCGGCATGACTTTCGATTTCACACAGAGCGGCGCCATCACGCTCTCAACGCTTCCGCGCTTGGGTCAAAGCTCCGGCCTCGATTCGTTGGAAAATTTCACTGGCACGGTCACTGCTACAACCAGCACTTCGATTAGTATGTCGTCACTTTCGTCTGATACGCGCACGTTCACGATGGCAACCACTGTCGAGTTCGACGATCCCTTCAGTATTTGCACTCCTCCGGCAAGTTTCAGTTGCCTTGCCATCAATCAAAACATCAGCGTGGATGCTGTCGTCAACTCCGATGGCACGCTCACGGCCTTCGAGGTCGACTTCCTTGATTCTAAGAACTTCGTCCAAGAAGCCGAAGGGATCATCGTCACCCCTGTTTCGAACAATCAATTCAAAATGGTGGTTACGAATGGGATGGGATCAACTAGCTTTCTTCCGGGCACTCTCGCGACCGTTAACCTGAATAACGCCTCAACCTATTTCGCCGATCCGAAGAACCTCGGCGTCTCCAGCACCCCTCTAGGCTTCCAAAGCTCGTCGGACCTCGTCATGGGCCAGACCGTCATGCTCCAGGGTGGCACAGTAGACTTCAGCACTAACAGTTTAAGCAGCTACACCCGCACCTTGCTGCGCTATTCCAGCATTGGAGGAACGATTCAGACACCTTCCGGCGCCGTCTTCAATCTGTCCGGCGTATCTCCTTTCTTTACCAATTTGGTCACTAATTCGGTCCAAGTGCAAACCTTCCCGAACACGACGTATGACAACATTACTGGTGGATTCAGCGGCTTACTCACTGGCACGAATGCCTCCGTCCGTGGTCTGTATTTGAACCCCAGCAGCGGTGTCACTCAACCCCTATTGGCGGCAAAAGTTCGCACTCACTAAGATTTTCCGCCTCCGCAAAAGGCGCGGGCCCCCCAGTAGTTTGGGGAGCCCGCTTTTTTTCTTTTCCTAATTTCTCTGTTTCACTATTTCCTTTTTCAAATCGCCGGCGGCGGAATCGGAATGCTGGGTGTCGCCACGCCCGGCAGTCTTCGGTACAGCGCCAAGGAAATTGCTCCAAATCCCCAAATCACTACAGCCAACTTAACGAAGGCTTCCAGGATATGCACCTGGTGAATGATGGGCACGGCCACGCCCACGATTGCCATCCCCAATGCCATACGCCCGACTTGCCCCCAAGTATCCTTCGACGGGCCGAGAATCCATCTTCCCAGAAGTCCGCCAAACACAATCTGCGCGGAGAAAAGCATCACCATCCACAGAGCAAATCCCAACAATCCCAGCGGCGCTCCCACGAATGTGACGCAGGCAATTATTGCCGCAATAAACAAGCTGATTCCCACCAGCAGTCCGAGGCCCAACGACGCTCCGATCCGCTCCGCCGCCAACACACAATCTTTTGAAAATGACGGCATCAAGTGAATCAGGACGAGTCCATACAGGACGAACGCAGAAGTCCACAGCAAGCGCCACAAATAGTAGCCACCGTGGCTGTGCTCGGGCTTTTTTTCGGCGTGCACGTAATCAACGGCCGACGCCAGCTTCGCCTTCGGGGAAACTTCCGGCGGCTTCGTGCCCTCGTAATGAATCGGTCCGCCCACTTGTGCTGCATCCTGGATGGAAAGACTCTCTGCTTTCAAGCGAATCCCGCCGTCCACTTGACCGGACAAATCCAGCCTGCCATTCATCGCCAGCACATCCTGCATCACATGCCCATCCAGCGTGAAGCTATCCGAAAAATCGTTGACGCTCGCTCCCACCTTCCCGCTTTTTTCAATCGCCAGCGATTCGCAGATCGCTGTCAGGCTGCGGCCCACGTCGCCGGTTATGGTCAAATTGTTATTGAATGCGCGAACGTTGCCCGCCACTTTTCCGGTGATGTGCACGGTGTGCGCAAACACGATAACGTCCCCACCGACGTTGCCACCCACTTCCAGCGTGCGCCCGAACGCGAAGACGTCGCCGCTCACCGTTCCTTCCACGCGCATGCGGTCGCCGTTCAGAAAAACGTCGCCTTTGATGCTTTCTCCCTGCGCCACTTCGGCCGTTGATCCTTTGCGGAATTCCGTGGCCGACGCCGTTCCCGGCATCATCGCCGCCGCGCACATTCCTGCCATTAGCAGAGCCGCGAGCGTTCCCCTGCGGAACCATCGCCGGAACAGCAGCGCTGCGCTCCCTCCCACCACCAACAATGCGACTATCTCCACGAAGGAAGCCATCGATTGCCATCCTTTCCAGAAGGCGCCTTGAAAAATGAGAAGGCCAAGTAGATTCGTCCCGCCAAAGCCCGCGTCCTGCAGGCGGTTCTGCACGGGCTCGATATAACTTGTATAAATTGCGTAGACACCGGTTGTTGCCAAACCAAACATGACCATCCAGATCCACTGCATCGAGCGCCGCGCGGTTTCCTGGAAGCTCGCCAGCCGCGAGGGCAAGGGCTCTTCTTCCTCGAGCATCGCGCGCGTCAATAAGCGCGACTCGCGCTCCAGCGCCCGCATCAGCGTCCGGCACGCATCGCATTCCTGCGTGTGCGAAGACACTTCCGCCGCCCTCGCCCGGTCCAGTTGCCGTTCGAGGTAGAGCAGAATCGTCATTTCATCCAGGTGTTGCATCCTACTGCCCTGCAAGTTCGTTCCTGGCGGCGAGCTCATCCCGCACCTCCTGCAGCGAGCACCCCTGTGCTTTCCAGCGCCTGCCGCAGCTCATGCCGAGCGCGCAGGAGCACCACGCCCACAAAGGCGCGCCGCACCCCCAGCTCATCGGCAATCTCGTCATAACTCATGTCGGAGTAATAGCGCAGGACCAGAGCCATGCGCGCCCGCGCTGGCAGTTTGTCCAGCGCCTTCCGTACTTCTTCGCTCGTCCGCTTTTCGATCAGCTGTTCCAGCTGATTCGCGTCGGGATGTTCGAGCGGCACGGTTTCCACATCTTCCGTTTCCTTATCCTGCCGGATTTTTCTCCGGCGGAGCAAATCCCAGCAATGGTTGGCTGCCACCTTGTACAGCCACGAGGAAAACGGGCGTGTCGAGTCGTATTGGTGCAATTTCTCTTTCACCTTCACGAATACTTCCATCGTGGCGTCTTCCGCGTCTTGTCGCGTGGGAAGCGCCCTGCGGCAAAACCTGAAGATCGCCGGAGCGTAATCCCGATAGAGTTCCCCCCAGGCCTCGGCATCTCCTGCCCTAGCCCGGGCTATCGCCTCGGTCGATTCGGCTGTTCCCGGCGCACTCATCCGGCCTGGTCTCGATGCTTCCATATCCTAGTACGCAGCTAACCTCGCAAAAATTACACCCTGGCCCGTGGCTATTCCATCCGCTTTACTCTGTTAAATCCCGTTGTGGCGCGGCGTGAGAGACCGTCCGCCAGCACTCTATCATCAGAGGGCCCCTTTATCGGGTGCTTGGTTAAGTCCTGACAGACCCGTTCCTAGTTAACCCCTCGCAAAAACGACTCGGGGTAAACCAATAATCACCCCCTACCCCCTGTTTTTTGTAAGTGTTTGAAAACAAAGGTACTTTAAGTCCTTTGCGCCACAAGTGTTCATCCTAAAGGGCTTAGAGGCGCAATTTTTGTAAGCGTTCATTCCAGAGGAGTTAGGGGATTTTTCGCTCGGGCCGAAGAGATGGGGGAGCGCCGCGAGGCTAACCAGGAGGGACAGATTAACCACAAATATAGTAACACAGATATTAATAGAAAGCAAGCTAAAATCGTAGTGCATCACTTCGACCGCCCTTTCAGACCTACGGGCAGTGTCTTTAGTATCTCGCGAGAGAGCTGATCATCCGACACGGCGCGCGCCACGCCGATGGCGCCCACGAGCGCGCAATAGGTCAAGATTGCTTGTGACCTTGCGGCCCCCTTGTCCTCTTCGTTCCCGCCGTGAATCAAGTTTGCCAGCAGCGCGACGTCGTCTCGAATCTGTGCTGTGACGAGGGCGCGAGTTCGTTTGTCGCTGCGTGCGATATCTCCTGCCAAAGCGCTGACTGGGCAGCCAGTGCCTGGATGATTGCGATGTGTTTCGCTTAAATAATCATCGACGAGCGACTCGTAGGTGACGGGCGGCCCGCCCGAGGCAGCGGCATCCACCTGACGCTTCCAGAATCCCAGTGCAGAGCCGACCGATTCGGCCACCAAGTCATCACGCGACTTGAAGTGCTTGTAGAAGCCACCCACGGTAAGGCCGGCCTCCTTCATCAGTTCGGCGATTCCGATCCCGGCAAGCCCCTCTTCGCGGAATCTCTTTGAGGCGATAGTAACGATGCGTTTGTGCGTCTTGCCCTTCGCTGATTTTGAATGGCCCATGGTGGCCCTCCGAAGGAAGCGCGATTATCGATGTAACTTTCCAAAGAGCCGTGCATCCGACTATAAAACAGGATTATAAGCATAATCCATAGGAAAGTACAAGGAGACGGACATGAGACTGGCAGGCAAGACGGGTTTCATTACGAAAGGAGTTTCCTATGCGGCAGTTACAACTTGTGGCTCACGGTGAACCTTCGGATGTCATCGAACTCAACACGGTCTCCGAACCGGCTCTTGGTTCGGAGGAGGTTCTCATCTCGATGGAAGCGGCCCCGCTCAATCCATCAGACTTTCTGTTTGTCCGCGGGACGTACGGCGTCCGGCCGGCCTTCCCATCCCCGGTAGGCGCGGAGGGTGTTGGCCGAGTCGCAAAGATCGGATCGAAGGTTGATGTTGCTCTGCGGGGCAAGCGAGTCCTGATTCTTCCTACCTACGAGCAGGGCACATGGGCAGACCAAGTTGTCGCCCCAGTACGTAACCTCGTGCCTGTGAGCGACGAGGCGGACCCCCTGCAACTTGCGATGATAGGGATTAACCCGGCTACTGCCTATCTCTTGCTGAACCGATACGCTTCGCTGATGCCCGGCGACTGGATCGGCCAAACCGCGGCTAACGCGGCCATGGGGCAATACATCATTGCGCTCGCGAAGCTCGCAGGAGTGAAGACGTTGAATGTCGTCCGGCGCGAAGACGCTGCCGAACAGGTGCGGCAGTGGGGAGGTGATCGCGTGGTCCTCCAAGGAGACAACCTACACAAGGATATTGAGGAAGCTCTCGACGGGAAGAAACTTAGCCTCGTCCTCGATATCGTGGGCGGAACTCCCGTGGGCGAGTTGGCCAAATCGCTTAAACCCGGCGGCCCAGTTGTAGTCTACGGCCTTCAAAGTGGGCAGTTCCCAGCTATGCCGCCAAAAGAGTTCATCTACCGTGGCCTTAGCCTCCACGGATTTTGGCTCATCAATTGGATACGCAACGCGCCGCGCACAGAGATCGAAGAGATTTACCAGAAGCTGGGAGACCTCGTAGCTGATGGAGCGCTCTCCGCCGCAGTGGAGCATGTGTACCCACTCGACCAGTTTAAGGAGGCGTTCAACCAATCCTTGAAATCGAATCGTAGCGGCAAGATCCTGTTCCAGTTTGGGGCTACTGATGTGGCCGCGATCTCGAAGTAACCAGAGACGACAACAACGAAACCGTAGAAACATTTCGAACTAACTAGGAACTGAACCACTACCGGTCTGTCATTTGCCGTAGACCAAGACGTGAAATGTGCCTTGAATGGCGGAGCGCTGGGGGTGCGGGCGGTCCGCAGTGGGCGCTGGTGCCGGCGCAAAGTCCGCAGTGTCCACGAACAGGTTGTGGGTCTTAGTGTCCAGTCCCATGGTCTTGGCGCCGTATTCGGTCTTGATGGTTTCGGCTTCGCTGAATTTGTCTGGGGAGTCTTCGTGGAATACGTGGACCATGCCTTCGCGCGTGGAAACGAAGATAAATCCGGTTTCAGGCTCGTAGGCAGCGGCATCCACGCCTGCGGAGATGGGAAACGATTGCAGCACTTTTCCGCTGTCGGAGTCCAGAACGACGAGCATCTGGGGATTGCGACCCGCGCTGAAGAGACGGTGATGTGGAACATCCATGGCAAGGGCGGTCGGCGCGCCGGCGGGAGCGAGCGGCCAGCGCGACTTAATCTTCAGCGTGGTGGAATCAATGGCGACGAGTTCGCTCTTGTCTTCAAGATTGACGTAGACCGTTCCGTTGCCGTCGGAGACGGCGAATTCGGGGCCGCCGCCAAGATCGATGGTTCCCACGACGTTGCCGCTCTTGGCGTCAATCACAGTGGAGCTGTGCGGGTCGCCGTTCATGACGAAGATGTGCTTGGAGAAAGGATCGTAGATGACGCCGTCGGCGTCCTTGTCGGCCTTGGCTTGGCCGGTGACCTTGAGGGTCTGGAGGTCAAAGATAATCACCTTGCCTTGCGCTCCGTCGGTAATGAAGCCGCGCCCAAATTCACCGGCCACAGCAACTCCGTGATCCTGTTTTAGACCGCTGATGTTGCCGATGAGCACGCCAGTGTCGGCGTCAATGACCTTGATTTCCGTGCCGTGGGAAACGTAGATACGGCGAGCGGCAGAATCGACGGTGATGTAGTCGAAGTACTCGCGAGTGCTGCCCTCGGCTGGGCCGAAGGAATATTTCTTGAGCAGGTGGTAGCCGGGCGCGGCGGCCATCAAGAACGAGACAGCGCCGAGCAGGATGACTGCGCTCGCTGCGAGAAGTGCGAAACGATGAAGCTTCATGCGATTCCTCCAATGCAGGTGCGGAAGGAAGCTACCGCATCGAATGTAAACCGGAGATAAATTGCGGTAGGCGCTATACTTTTGCCCATGCAGCCAGACCAAGAGATTATTAACCGGTGGAGCGGGTCGGCTCCGTACTGGGAGAAGCACAGGGAAATTATCCGGCAGATGTTTGCGCCAGTTACCGAGGCGCTGATTGCGGGCGCGCAGATTGAGAGCGGGCAGACCGTTCTGGATGTTGCCACCGGCCCCGGAGAGCCAGCGCTAAGCGTGGCGAAATGGGTTGGACCGGAAGGCAAAGTACATGGGATCGATCCGATACCGGACATGGTTGCGGCCGCGCGACGGGCGGCAAGCCACCTGAATGTAAAGAACGTGCAGTTTGACGTGGCGTTTGCCGATCAATTGCCGTTTCAGGCGGATACGTTCGATGCTGCCATCAGCCGATTCGGGGTGATGTTCTTCCCTTCTCCCGGCGACGGCGTCCGCGAGATTTTGCGAGTGTTGAAGCCCGGGCGGAAGCTGACTTTGGCCGTCTGGCATTTGGCGGAAAGAAACCCTTTTCACTATGTACTGTCGCGAGTCGTGGACCGATATGTTGAGTCGCCACCGCTTGCGCCGGATGCTCTGGACGCGTTCCGCTTTGCGAATCCGGGGAAATTGCTGGAGATTTTCAAGCAGGTGGGCACGGCCGCTCCCGCCGAGCGCCTGCTGAAGTTCGATATCGAAGCGCAGGTACCTATCGAAGATTTCTACACGCTGCGACTCGAGATGTCCGACAAATTACGTGGGAAGATCGCAAAACTCTCCGATCAGGAGAGGAAGGAAGTAAAGCGCGAGGCGCTTGCGTCCTTGAGCGAGTACAACACGCCGCAAGGGTTCCGTTTTCCGGCGGAAGTATTCATCGTTAGCGGTGAAAAGCGAGTTTGACACAGCCGAGAATTTGCCGCTGGCAATGAAGTGGAAAAATTTTGGGCATTTTCGCGCTTCGACATTCCATCTCCGCTCACGTTACACTGGAAGTTTCAGACATGGCCGCGAGCCGCGCCGTGCGCTCGCGGACTAACTCTATGGCCCAAAAACTACCATCGCTGGTCATCGTCGGACGGCCCAATGTGGGCAAGTCCACGCTGTTCAATCGCCTGACGGGGACGCGGCGCTCGATTGTCACCAATGAACCTGGGATTACGAGAGATCGGATTTACGGCAAGGCGGAATGGCGGGGCCGCGCGATTGAGATTGTCGATACCGGCGGAATCATTCCGGACGACAAGGCGCTGATTCCGACGGAGATTCTCCGCCAGGCGCACGTGGCGATTGAAAAGGCGGCGCTGCTGGTTCTGGTTGTGGATTCGCAGGCCGGGATCACGCCGCTCGATCAGGAACTGGCGCGGTTGCTGCGCGCGACAGGCAAACCGTTTGTGATTGCGGTGAACAAAGTGGACGTGCCTTCGCAGGAGTCGCTGGCCGGCGAATTTCATTCGTTTGGAGTTCCCGTTTTCCCGATTGCGGCGGAACACGGCGCGGGAATTGATGATTTGCTCGATGCGGCTCTTGGGCAGATGAAATCCGGCGACGCTAACGCGGAAGCTGCGCCCGAGCCTGAGACCACGGAAATCGCAATTATCGGGCGACCGAACGTGGGCAAATCCACTTTGCTGAATCGGATGGCGGGCGAAGAGCGCTCCATCGTTTCTCCGATACCGGGCACGACGATGGATTCGGTGGATACGGATGTAAGGCACGATGGGCGCCTCTATCGCTTCGTGGATACGGCCGGCATCCGGCGCAAGGGCAAGACCAAACTTGTTGCGGAAAAGTTGAGCGTGGTGATGGCGCGGCGCGGGCTGGAACGCGCGGACGTGGCGCTGCTGGTGGTGGATGGCGAGCAGGGCGTGACGCAGGGCGACGCGACGATTGCGATGTATGCGGAGCAGTCGGGGCGGAGCGTGATCGTCGTCGTGAACAAATGGGATTTGGCGATCGAGGCGGCGCAAAAGGCGGCAGACCGCGATGCATCTTCGGCGCGCGGCAAGGCGAAGCGCGCGGCGAATTTGAATCCGCCGATTGAGAGGGTGGATCGCGGAAAGCTGCTTGGTGAGTATGAAGAGCTGATTCGGAAGAAACTGAAATTTTTGAGCTACGCGCCGATTGTTTTTCTTTCAGCAAAAACGGGAGACCGCGCGCAAAAGCTTTATCCTTTGATTGATCAGGTGGCGGTGGCGCGGAAACGGAAGATTTCGACGCCGGAACTTAACCGGTGGCTGAAGTCTGTGGATTTGCAGCGCGGGACAACGCCGAAATCGAGGCCCGTGCGGATTTACTACATTACGCAGGCAAAAACTTCGCCGCCGACGTTTGTGATTTTTACAAACCAGAAGACGCCGCTGCATTTCAGCTTTCAGAGATTTTTGGAAAATCAAATGCGGGAAGAGTTTGAATTTATCGGGACGCCGCTGCGATTTGTTCAGCGGCTGCGGAAAGCGGAGCGGGATACGCGAGGCTCCAAGGAAGACGAGTAACGCCCGCCTCTACTGCAACGCGGCGCGACCTGCTAGAATCCGGTTGTCCCCCTCCCAGGAAACTGGAAAACATGGTGAGCGACGGCGCAGCTACGCAAACGGAAAAAGAGTTTTATCGCATTGGCGACGTGAGCAAAATCACGGCGCTGAAGCCGTTCGTTTTGCGCTATTGGGAAACCGAGTTTCCCATGCTGCAGCCGGTGAAGAGTCCGAGCGGGCACCGGCTTTACCGTCAGGAAGACGTAGACCTGGTCCTGAAAATCAAGCGGCTCTTATACGATGAGGGGTTTACGATTGCGGGAGCGCGGCGGCATTTGCGCGAACACAATGGCGCGGCCGATCCCGATTCCAGCCGCCCGATTCCGCCCGGGCACGGCGCGACGCAACTCTTGAATCGAAAAATGCTTTTGGATTTGCGCGATTCTCTGCGCGCTTTCTTGACCCTTCTCGAACGCAGGTGATAGCCTTGAATGAGTCGCGTCGCACTCTTCTTTCCCCTTTTTTACGCGGCTTTCTTGTTTGTCGGGGCGTAGCGCAGCCTGGTAGCGCGCACGCTTGGGGTGCGTGAGGTCCCCGGTTCAAATCCGGGCGCCCCGACCATCTTTTGGCTCCTCATGACTCGACCCTGGAAAATCCTATCCGTCGCAATTCTCATGGCAATTGCTATACCCGGGGCATGGCTTATCTACCATGAAACGCGAGTGCCGCAGAATCAGATGGAAGTTCTCGACCGGATGATCGAGTTGCAGAGGGAACACCGATACGACAAGGCTATTCAACTGCTTCGAGATTGGACGGCAAATCCAAGCTACGACCCCACTCAGAACGACTACTACTTCCAACAGCTTGCGATGATTTATTTCATGAAGGCTTATGAAAGGCCGCGAGACCGCGATCAAGCGATTCTGCCATCCGCGGCCAATCTGCGAAAAGCGACTGAGGCTTTTGACAAGAAGAAACCTGCCGGTATTCGGCTCGATCTGTATGAAATTGGGCGCACATACGAAGAACTGGGAAACCTGGCGCGCACGAATAAATGCCAATACTATGAAGATGCACGAGCGTCCTACATAAGGCAGCTGCCGATGATTGAAGGCGAATCGTACACTGCGTATGACCACACCACGCCTTTGGCGCCTGTCAGGGCAGAGATTACGAAGCACCTTGAAGCAACCAAGTTGAAGCTCACTCAGACTGGCTGCGCGCCAGAATCGGAAAAGCAATAAACGTGAAACACATACTGCTGACGAATGATGATGGGTACGACGCCGCAGGATTGAAGGCGCTGGCGGAGGCGCTGGAAGATTTTGCGACGGTGAGTATTGTTGCGCCGAATGGAGAGAAGAGCGGGGCGGCGCAGTCGTTGACGCTGCGGCAGCCGATTGTGTGCCACCCGAAAAGCGAGCGGCACTGGGCCGTGGATGGAACGCCGGCGGATTCGGTGATTGTCGCGCTGCACCGATTGTTGCCGGAAAAGCCGGACCTGGTGATTTCCGGGATCAATCACGGCGCGAACATGGGAGAAAACGTCTATTACTCGGGAACGGTGGGCGCGGCGCGGGAGGCGGCGCTGCATCACATTCCTTCGATTGCGATGTCGCTCTGCGCGAAAAAAGACAATTTGAACTTTTCGCATGCGGCAAGAATCGCGCGCAAAGCGGCGGAGATTATTTTGAAGGAAGGATTGCCGGATCAGGTTTTGCTGAACATCAATGTGCCGGAACCGTGGAACGGAAGAGTACGATTTACGCGGCAATCACAAAAAATCACGCGCAATCAATTGACCGAGGGAAAAGATCCGAAGGGCCGCACCTATTACTGGATTTTTGAGCAGAAAATTGAAAAAGACGTGGAGCCGAACACGGACTATCACGCGGTTTTTGCGGGCGAAGTGAGCGTGACGCCGCTGCATCTTGATCCGACGCACGACGAATCGCTGAATCATCTTTCGCACTGGGCGAAACTTCTCGCCGGCGCATTCCAGAAATCATGAAAACGTACGATGTGGCCGTAATCGGCGCGGGAGTTTTCGGCGCGTGGACGGCGCTGCAGCTTGCGCGACGCGGCAAGAGCGTAATCTTGCTGGAGACGTACGGGCCGGGACACTCACGATCGAGTTCCGGCGATGAGTCGCGCATCATCCGAATGGGTTATGGCAAGGACGAGATTTACACGCGATCGTCGCAGCGGTCGCTGGGGCAGTGGAAGGAACTTTTTGCAGCGCGCAACTTGCCGCTGTTTCACGAGACGGGAGTGTTATGGCTCCCAGGGGCGGATGAGACGAGGCTCGACGAAACGCGCGCGACGCTGAAGCAGTGCGAGGTTCCATTCGAGGATTTAGATTTGCCGGCGCTGCAAAAAAAATATCCGCAGATTGGGCTCGAGGGAATTCGAAGGGCGATCTTAGAACCCAAGAGCGGCGTATTAATGGCGCGGCGGGCGGTATCGGCGACGGTAGAAGAGGCAGTGCGGCTGGGCGTGACGTTTCGGCATGCGTTCGTGGAAGCGCCCACCGGCAAGGGCGCTCTGCGTTCCGTTCGCACAGGAAGCGGTGAAGAGACTTACGCGGGACAATTTGTTTTTGCCTGCGGAGCGTGGCTGGCAAAGATGTTCCCGGAAATTATTGGGAAGCGGCTTTTTGTTACACGGCAGGAGGTTTTTTATTTTGGTCTACCTGCGGGTGACACGCGCTTTGCTCCGCCTGCGCTGCCAACATTCCTTTTCCAAAATGACGAGAGCTACGGGATGCCGGATATTGAGAGCCGCGGATTGAAGATCGCGCTCGATGCGCACGGTGTTCCTGCCGATCCGGACACGCAATCGCGCGTAGTTTCAGAAAAATCTGCGAAGGAGATGCGGGAGTACGTTGCTCGGCGGTTTCCGGCGTTGAAGGACGCGCCGATCGCGGAAACGCGAGTCTGCCAGTATGAAAACACGTCGAATGGCGATTTTCTGATTGACCGACATCCGGAGATGGAGAACGTTTGGTTCGCCGGCGGAGGCTCTGGGCACGGATTTAAGCACGGGCCTGCTCTCGGCGAGCATGTGACGCGCCTGCTTCTCGGTGAAGAGCCCGCCGAGCCGAGATTTTCTCTCACAACAAAAGAAACCGCGCAACACCGTTCCGTCTACTAGCGGCTAGATTTTCTACCTTGAAGTTTTTACAAAAGCAATGTTGCGGACGCGGCCCGCGAAGACGTCAAACCCGGTGATGCGGCCAGCGGAATCTCGTCGAAAGACGATGGCCGTGCCGTATGGGCCCTGAAATTCATCGGGGACCGTTGGCTCCAGGAGGAACGGATCTTGCCAATTTACAGCAAGCATGAGCTTGCCTTCTTTGACGAAGAGACGATAGGTAGCTTCCAATTCGGCGCTGGTGTATTCGCCAACAAATTGAGCCAAATCCTGGCCGGACACGCTGACGGTTTTGCACGTTTCTAAGATTTGCGGAGCGGTATCCTTGTACACGAGAGTCAGGCGCATGACGCCATTCGGCTGACGATCGAAGGTCATCTCGGTCTCATCCGGTCCGGTGAAATGGCCGGAGTCGCGAGCCTGGAAGTGCGCGCCGAAGGCTTCCAGGCCATCCTTCGAGGCGGTGACGCGAAGAACGGAGTGGGTATCAGCGTCACGATACGATCCGGCGAAAGAGGGGAGGTCAACGCTGGCTGCTGCCGAGAGCGTGGGTTCAGGAGCCAGTTGAGGCGCGAGGTAAATGTCCGTGGTTTGTTCGGCCAAGCTCACGGGATCGCTTGAGCCCAGGTTACACAGACAAATGACCGAGAAGTTCTGCGCGGGAAAACGGAGGAACGCTGTTAGGTAACCGAAAAGAGCGCCAGCGTGGGCAACGACGGGGCGGTGAATTGCTTGGAGATGCTGCCCATGTAGAAGACGGATTCGGAGGCAATGGGGACGCCAAGCTCGAGGCTCGCAGTGCCATAGCCACGCTTGTAGACGAAATTGCCATCACGGACGACGCCGAGCGCACAACCCGGGGAGTCTGGTTTATCGTAGGCGGCGAAGAGGCGATCCACCTTGCGATCGAGCGAGGGCAAGGAATCGTCGCCGTGCGCTGACGCGGCGGAGAGCAGAGTTGTAGCTAGGATTGCGGCGGCGACGGCAGAACGGCACAAGACGGACATTGCGGAGACTCCACTCAAATTCTCAAAGACTTTACACCCGACGCGGCAGGCAGAACGAATCGGGCTTCGATAGGGAGACCGGAAGGAAGCGCTGCCTATTCCGGCCCTGCGGGAAACCGGTTCCGGATTCGGAGCGAAAGCTTATTGGCGGGTCATACCGGCGAGGACGCGGAGTTCACCGAGAATGACGATGTCGGGGCTAGCAACGAGGCCGTTGTGGACGACTTGGGCGTCCCGGCCATTCTCCGTGGCATAGCCCTCGATGTGGAGGACGATATCTTTTTCGTGTTCGGCGCGGGCGGTGTTTTTCAGAGTGATCAGCAGTTTGCCCGGATCAAAGTGGATACTCAACTGATGCGGCCGGCCGGCGCAACGAATTCGGAGATCGCCAAGCAAAGTTTCTTTGCATACGAGCGTTTCTTCGCCGGTGACCTGATTCCACTCCTTGCATTTTTCGAGTACAACGGTAGCGATACGCTTCCAAACGACGCGGCACAAACGGACGGCGGCTTCGTGGTTTAAGCGGTTCTCCTGAGCTTCAAAATCCTCGGTCAGTTTTCCTGCGAGAAATTCCTGCGCCGAATGCTTGGTCCGATCCCCCGACATGGCCCTCACCCGCCCCTGAGTAGTTTACAGAACGTCAATTATACAGGTTTGAGCTACTGGGCCAAATCGTCAACGCCAGCGTTGGACGAGAATCCCAAATGGATGCGAAACTTCTTGCTGTTGGATACGTCTGAATTAGGGTGTTGAGGGATGGGTGTCCCCAAGAGGCCTTCTATCCACGATCCGATGGAGGAAATATGAGTTTTGCAATGAAACGGGCGGCGCGGAGCCTGCTTGCTTTGGCAGCCTGCGCGGCATTGGGAATGAGCGCGGCGGCGCAGGAGAAGAAGGCTGCCAAGGGCGGAGGCACGATGGGGACGGCCGCGTTTCAAGTGCCGGTGGAGTATTACAAGCTGCCGAACGGATTGCGGGTGGTGCTGTCGCAGGATCATACGGCGCCGACGGTGTGTGTGGCGGTGTACTACCGGATAGGATTTCGCATTGAGCCGAAGGACCGGACGGGATTCGCGCACCTGTTCGAACACATGATGTTCCAGGGCTCGCAAAATCTGGGAAAGATGGAGTTCATCAAACTGGTGCAGCAGAACGGCGGGACGCTGAACGGGTCCACGCGTTTTGACTTCACAAATTATTTCGAAATTCTGCCGTCGAACAAATTGGAGACGGCACTGTGGGCGGAAGCCGACCGGATGAATGGGCTCGCGGTGACGGAAGAGAATCTGAAGAATCAGCAGGGTGTGGTTGGAAACGAAGTGAAGGTGAACGTGCTGAACCGGCCGTACGGCGGATTCCCGTGGCTGGACATGCCGCAATACGCGAACACGAACTGGTTCAACGCGCACAATTTTTACGGCGATTTGAAGGACATTGAAGCGGCGACGATTCCGGACGTGCAGAGTTTTTTCAAGACGTACTACGCGCCGAACAATGCGGCGCTGGCGATTGTCGGAGACTTCGAAACAGTGCAGGCGAAGCAGTGGGTGGAAAAGTATTTTGGGAAGATCGCTGCGTCGCAGTTGCCGCCGGCGCCAGATTTGACGGAGCCAAAGCAGGCGAAGGAAAAACACGCGACGCAGACAGATGCGCTGGCAAAGCGGCCTGCGATTGCGATTGCATATCACATGCCGGAGCGGAATACGCCGGAGTATTACGCGATGGGGTTGATTGACCAGATTCTGGTGCAGGGTGACGACAGCGCGCTCAATCAGGAATTAGTGCAGAAGCGAGGGATAACGGCGGGAGTGGAAGGCGGAATCAATTATTTGGGGAATATGTTCAATTACAAGGGGCCGATGCTGTGGATGGCGGACTTGCGGTACGACACTTCGACCAAGCCCGAGACGATTTTGCAGGCCGCGGACGGGGTGATTGAACCGCTGCGCACGAAACCAGTGGACAAAGCGACGCTGGACCGGGCGATGGTGAAACTGCGGTCGAGTCTATATGACAGCATCGGGCAATTTTCCGGATTTGGGCTGGCGGATTTGCTGGCGAGCTTTGCGCTGTTCGACGACGATCCAGCGCGGGTGAACACGCTCGTGGGGCAATTTGAAAAAGTGACGCCGGAATTAATCCAGAAAACGGCGCAGGAATATCTGCGGCCGGAGAACCGGACTGTGTTGATTCGTGAACCGAAAGCCGCGGACGCAGCTGCAGCGCCCGCAATGAACCAGTAAAGGAGACGACGATGAGAAAAATGATGAACGCGAAAACTTTACTGGCAGTTGGAGCGATTCTGCTGACGGCGATTTCAGCGTGCGCGCAGAAGCAGGCGCCGCCGCAAGGGAGCGCGCCGAAAGCATTTACCTTGCCGGCGCACGAGACATACTCGCTGGCGAACGGAATGAAAGTGACGCTTGTGCCGTACGGGAATTTGCCGAAGGTGACCGTGAGCCTGGTGGTGAACAGCGGCAATTTGAATGAACCGGCGGAATTGCCGGGACTTGCGGACTTGATGGGCCACTTGATGAAGGAAGGCACGAAGACGCGCAGCTCGAAGCAGGTTGCGGAAGAGGGCGCGAACATGGGCGGATCGGTGGACGTGAGTGTTGGCGCCGACGAGAGCGACATTGCGACGGATGTCCTTTCTGAATTCGGACCTAAAGCAATCGCACTCATAGCGGACGTTGCCCGGAATCCGCTTTTCCCGGAAAGCGAACTGGCGCGGATCAAGAACGACATGCTGCGGCAACTGACGATTCAGAAGTCCGTGCCGCAAAACATCGCGCTGGAGCGATTTAGAAAGCTGCTGTACGGGCAGCATCCTTACGCGACGGTGTTCGCGACGCAGGAGAGCATTCAGAAGAGCACGCTGGCGGAAGTGAAGAAATATTACGACACGAATTTTGGCGCGCAGCGGTCGCATTTGTATGTGGCGGGACGGTTTGACGCAGCGGCTGTGAAGAAGGCGATCACGGCGAGTTTTGGAACGTGGGCAAAGGGACCGGCACCGGCGCCGGATGTTCCGCAACTGAAGCCGAATCACACCCTGGATTTAACGGACAGGCCGGGAGCGGCGCAGTCGACGCTCTATGTGGGATTGCCGGTGGCAAACCCGACGAGTGAAGACAATATTCCGTTGCTCGTCACGAATGCGCTGCTGGGCGGATCGTTTGCGTCACGCATCACTTCCAACATTCGTGAGCAGAAAGGTTACACCTATTCGCCATCGAGCCAGGTTTCGCGGCGGTACCATGACGCGTATTGGGCGGAAATTGCTGACGTGACGACCAAATCTACCGGACCATCGCTGAAGGAGATTTTTGGCGAGATTGAGCGGCTGCAAAAGGAGCCGCCTACGGAGGCGGAGCTGAAGGGAATACAGAGCTATCTGTCGGGAATTTTTGTACTGCAAAATTCCTCGCGGGGCGCGCTAATCGGGCAGCTTCGGTATGTGAATTTGCAAGGATTGGGCGATTCCTATCTCTCGACCTACGTGCAGAAGGTGAATGCGGTGACGCCGAAAGACGTGCAGCGGATAACCGCCGAATACATCAAGCCGGAGCAGATGACGATCGTTGTGGTGGGGGACAAGGCACAGATCAGCGAACAGCTCGGGCCCTACATGACGGGAAATTCAGAAACACACTAACCGCTAAGAAAACTCAAGCAGAGCCGGAGCGGGTGGCGCGCCGGCGCTGTTGCTGTGGAGGGGCGAGGCGGCGGCTGCGCTTCGCCTTCTCTGCGTAGAGATGCTCGTCGGCCTCGGAGATCAGGCGCTCGATGCGCTCGCCTTCCCCTCGATAAACGGAAATACCAATGCTGGCGGACAAAGGCGGCTGCTCCTTATCCTGCGCCATGACGATGTGAATGCGTTCTGCGACGCGGTCGGCTTCTTCCTGCTCGGATTCGGGAAGCACAAGAGCGAATTCGTCGCCTCCGTAGCGGGCGGCAGTGTCAATTGTGCGACAGTTGACACGAAGGTGGTCCGCAACGCGGCAGATGGCGCGGCTGCCGACGAGGTGGCCGTAGGTGTCGTTAACCTTTTTGAGGCCGTCGAGATCGAGAAGCAGAAGGGCGAAGGGACGGCCGCTGCGATTGGTGCGCTCGGTTTCGCTTTCGAGGACGTCGAGGAGACGGCGATAGTTGGCGAGGCCGGTGAGCGGATCGCTGACGGCGAGATGGCGGACTTGTTCGAAGAGGCGGGCGTTATCGAGGAGGGCGCCACCGAGGGCCACGGCGTAGCCGATGACACTTAAGGCCTGCGAGAAGACGAAAGGGGAGTCCATAAGGCGGGCGGATTGAGATGCGGCGAGCTGCGCGGCGAAATTGAGCCACGTGGCTGCGTAGACGGAGCGGTCGAAAGCGGAGGCGTCAAAGGGGAGGCGCCGGCGATACCAGATCAACGCGACCAAAAAGATGGCGGCAGGAATAAGCTGCTGCGGGCTGGGAATAAACGCAAACTGGTGCGGGGACATCTCCGTGGGCAGTTTGCGCATGGAAACCGTGATGATGTAGGTGAAGAGGACGATGGCGAACAGGGCGCCGGCGATTTCACCCTTGGGATGGCGCGAACGAGGCAAGAACTTTTCCACGAGCAGGGCGACAACGAGAAGCAAAGCGAGAATCATGCGCCCGAGCCAGAGCGCGACCGGGGCCCAATGAATCTTGAGGACCGGCTCGTTCGGGATGTCAAAGAAAAAAAGGCTGGAGGCGACAAGGACCGACCCGGACAGCAAGAATCCGGAACCGAGAATGAGGGAGATGCGGTCCTGGGTGCCTTGGAAACGGACGAGGGTTACGGCAGAGAACACAAAGGCCAAGAGGCCGGTAACGATTTGCAGGTAGCCCTGGAGAGCGGCGTCGGCCTCGAGGGGGATGGGCCTGATCCACAGGGCGACGACGAAAATGCCCAGGAAGGCGACCGCGTGCCAAAAGGCAGGCGTCGTGTGACTGCGACCGTTATTGAGAGAGGCTTCGCCCATAGTTTTAGCCTGGCCGGGGCGGGCTCTTCTACTTAATTAGACCCTGAAACCGGACGCGGCGTTGCGCACAACTCACACAACGTGTGAGAGATAAGATACCGTCCTGTCAGATAGATTTCATCTGTACTAAAGTACAGGCTGTGCATTTCGGGTGGGAAAAACGGGCGTGAGGGCAGAGAAATTGCGCTTGCGGTACGGCGGCGGGATGCTGCACAATCAGGCGCTTAAAACGATTCAATAAACGGATTTTGCGGGAAGGCAGGCAGAAGTTGAGGAGAGCTGCTTGAGCAACGAGAACGCCACGCCAAGAGTCGGCTTGCGAAGGTCACTGACGCTTTGGGATTTGATTCTGTACGGGATGATCGTCCTGCAGCCGGTTGCGCCGATGTCGGCATTTGGCGCGTTGAGCGAACGCGGCCGAGGACATGTGGTAACGGCGGTGCTGATCGCGATGGTCGCGATGATGGCGACGGCGGTGAGCTACGGAAGAATGTCGCGAGTGTATCCGAGCGCGGGATCGGCGTTCACTTATGTAGCGCAAGAAATTCATCCAGCGGCGGGGTACATCACCGGGTGGAGCATGGTGATGGATTACATCGTGAACCCGTTGATTTGCACAATCTGGTGCGCGGGGCAGGCGCATGAATTCGCGCCGGGAATTCCCGTCTGGGGCTGGAAGATTTTTTTCGCAGTGGTATTTACGGTGCTAAATCTGCAAGGAATCAAGACTTCCGCGCGGGTGAACGCGGGATTGACGGCGGGAATGAGTGTCGTAGTGGTCGTGGTTTTTGTGGCCGTGGCGCGGTACGTCTTTGGACAGCCTCACAGTGACCCGGGATTTTTCACAAAACCGTTTTACGATCCGCAGACATTTTCCGTTGACGGGCTCTTCGGCTGCACATCGCTTGCCGTACTGACATATATCGGATTCGATGCAATCTCTACGCTCTCCGAAGAGGCGGAAAACCCGAAGCGAAACATTCTCGTGGCGACCGTGATGTCGTGCCTGATCATCGGCATCCTCTCGGCAGCTGAAGTCTACATCGCACAACTGGTTTGGCCCGGGTCGCAGAAATTCCCGGACGCGGACACGGCGTATCCATACGTGATGGGAATTGTCGTGCCGAAAATGGTGCTGTTTGGGCACACCTACCTGAAGCCGCTCGCAGTAATCGTAGGAGCGACGCTGCTCGTGGCGAATTTTGGCTCGGGCATGGGAGCGCAGATCGGGGCGGCGCGGCTGCTGTATGGCATGGGACGCAGCAATGCGCTGCCGAAGTCGTTCTTCGGGGCTGTGGATGCCAAGCACCATGTTCCACGGAACAATGTGATCTTCATCGGCGTAATCGTACTTGTCGGTTCATTTTTCCTGACCTACGGGCGAGGAATAGAACTGCTGAATTTTGGAGCATTGATCGCGTTCATGGGCGTCAACGCGTCGGCGTTCATGCGGTATTTCGTGCATGAAGGAAAAAGAACCATAGCGAACTCTTTGCCGCCGATCGTGGGTTTCGTAATTTGCGGCTGGATGTGGTGGAACTTGAGCCTGTCCGCGCGCGTCCTAGGAAGCATCTGGATGGCGGCGGGAATCGCGTTTGGAATCTGGAAGACGCGCTGGTTCCGCGAGCCGCTTTCGTTTGAAGTGCCCGCCGAATAAAGGTCGGCGTCCCAGTCATGAGCCCGCCATTGCAATCAGAGCCGAAATTGCCGGATGATGCTGGCCACAGAGAACTTAGCGTGAAACGAGCCAGCAGCAAAGGCATTACCGTAACGATGCGGGATGTGGCGACGGCGAGCGGCTTTTCGCCGGCCACGGTTTCGATCGTACTGAACAACGCGCCACTCGCGCGATACATCGCTCCCGCGACGAAAAAGAAAATCGAAGAAGCGGCGCGAAAACTGGGCTACCGGCCGAACGCGATGGCGCGGTTCCTGCGCAGCAAACGGACGCACAGCGTCGGCGTCATGTTGTTCGACATTACCGATCCATTCTGCATTCCAATTTTGCGCGGAATTGAAAACTCACTGTACCAGGCATCGTATGTGCCCATTCTGGCGGACGCGCACAACCAGAAGAACCGGTTCGAACGTGCATTGGAAATGCTGCTCGAGCGGCACGTGGAAGCGTTGATTGTGGTGGCGAACTGGCTGTTTGTGGACATTCATCTATTGGCGGATTTCAACAGGCGCAACATCCCCGTGGCGACGATCGGATGGGAATTGCCGGGCGATACGATCAGTTCGGTGATGGTGGACAACGAAGCGGGCGGGCGGCTAGCGCTGGAACATTTGTACAAGCTGGGGCACCGGAAGATCGCGTTCATTCGCGGACCGAAAATGCTGATTGATTCCGCGCCGCGCTGGAAAGGGATTCAGAAGTTCGCAAATTCCGTGGGCTACGAGATTGACGCGAGCCTGGTGATGCAACTACCGGATTCCCTGGATCCAAACTCGGGATTTGAAGGCGGCTTTCGATTGACGGAAGAGCTGCTGCAAAAGCGGAAAAAATTTTCGGCGCTGATGGCATTTGACGATTTGACGGCGATGGGAGCGATCCGCGCGTTGACAAAAGCCGGGGTGAAAGTTCCGGAGCATTGTTCAGTGGCGGGATTTGACGACGTGGCGCTTTCGGCGATGTCCGCGCCTTCGCTGACGACTGTGCGGCAGCCGCTTGAAACGATGGGAAATCTTGCGGTAAACATCATCATGGAAGGAATCAACGCTTCGCAGGAGAAACGTGATTGGACGATTTCCCATCAGCGAACGAGTCCGGAGCTGATGATCCGTGAATCGACGAGGGCGGTTGCCCTTTCGTCATCCGACGACTGAAAACTGCAAAAGAATCGGAAAGAACGCCAGGGCAACTGGCCTGTTTTTGGACGAAAGGCCAGTTCCCTGCTCCTCCCCGCGCGCCTAAACTCGCCACTTCCGTCAACAGAGGAGGAGCCCATGAATTTCAAACGGCTCTTGCTGGCTTTGGCCGGAGCGGCGGCGATGATCCTCGCAGCTGCGGCGAACGCGTCCCACACGACGTTACCCAATTCGATTTTTCAGGCGAGAACAGTTTACGTAGACAATCAGTCGGGGTTTGCGGAACTTTACACGATCGCCTACATGGAACTGGCAAGATGGGGAAGATTCGAACCGGTTGAGTCCACCAAAAAGGCGGATCTAGTGATTGTTCTGACGGGAAGCAGCTATGCGCATGCTTTGCCCGCTGGAGAAGTGCCAAAGTACGACCCAAAGAAGGCGAGCGTGCGGCCGATGGAATTACCGGAAGCTGCGCCGGCTGGGTATACGCGCGTGACGCTGCAAGACGTGAAATCGAGGAAGACCCTGTGGTCCGGTCTGACAAAAACGGACGGGCCACGCGTTAAAGGGAAGCTGCTGGACGGATTGCGCGAAGCGTACGATGAAGCGGATAAAATTCGCTACAAGAGGTAGAGATTACGCAGAGCGCTCAGCGGGCGGCGCGGACCGTTACCGGCGCGAGATTAAAGCCGTCAACAATTAGACTCGGATGGGCGGAGCCGAGGTCGGACTTGCGAACGCGAACCTCAACTTCTCGACGCTCACCGGGCAAGAGTGAAATGTAATTGTCGTCCGAGAAAACGGGAAGAATCTCTGTCGCATCACTTCCCTTCACGAGGCGTAGGCGAACCAGGAACGCCAAACCAGAACCGGTGTTTTCGAGTGTGACGCGATAAGTGGCATCGCGATCCGCGCCGTGCATCGCTTTCCAGGAACCCTTAACAATGGCAGCCGGCAGGCTTTGCAAAGAGCTGAAATCGGAGTAGTCAGTTTGCGGCGTGTAATACCACTCCGTCTTGTCGAAGTTCAGGACGTCTGGCTTTGTGGAGAGCCAGTAAAAATTGCGGCTTAGGAGCTGACCGGTCGCGGAAAAGAGTTGCAGATTGAGAAAATAAGTCGTGGAAACATCGGCGGGTTCCGGAATCGCGAAGGAACGGGCGACTCCGTCGGCCACAACATCCACCTTTGCTTCGCGAGAGAATTTTTCCTTCATGTCGAAGTCATAGACTTTCGCGACAATTTTTAAGCCGTTTTGTGGGGATTGTGTGCTGTTGACGACGGCAACCATCCGGTCATCGTGCGAGAACTGGACGTGGACGAGTTCAAGAGCTTTCTTGGAGCCGAAATATCCGCCAGCGGGACGCAGGTCGTAACTGTAGAGGTGCCAGATGAGGCTTGGCCAGGCATTGTTGAGCATCCATTGGATAATGCCGGTGGATTTGTACTTGTTGCGGCCATACGCCTCAAACATGGCGCGCTCGCCTTCGTAAGTCATGGCTTGTGACTTCCAGGCAAAGTCCGCAGCGCTCTTAGGCTCTCCGTATCGCTTTTCGATGGCGTTGGCATAAACGCTGATGGTTTTGAACTGGCCGCCGCCCGCGTGGAAATTCCAAACGTCGTTCATGGGCCAAAGTTTGTCTTCAGGAATGAACGTTTTTAGTTCTTCGAGCGGCGGAACGGCGGGGCCGGGACTCGTTTCCGTGTTGAAACCATACGCGCCGCCGGCTTTCGTATCAATAATCCAGTAGTTCGCGGGAACGTATTCGTAGGGGCCGCTCATCTTCACGCCGGTCTTGCCCGTGACATCGGTTTCCTTCGCGGTGGCGGAAGAGATGACGGGCTTGGGCCAATGCGTTTCCTTTTCTACTTCGAGATAGGCCATTTCGCGATCGTGCGGAGGCGGATTATCGCTGCCGTTCAGCCACATCAGGAGGCTCGGATGAGCTCGGAGGCGAAGCAATTGGTCGCGAAGGGAGGAGACCGAGACCTGTTTTGTTTCTTCGTTCCATTTGCCCCATTTTTCCCACGCGTCGCAGCAGCACCACCCGGCCATGATGAGAATGCCGTCGCGGTCGGCACGATCCAGAAACGATTCATCTTCGAGTTTTCCCTCGAGGCGAATCGTGTTCAAGCCCATTTCCTTTACGTAGCGAAACTCGGCTTCGCGGCGAGACTCGTCCACGCGCAGCATCATGTCCGGCGCCCAGCCGCCCCCGCGGATGAGAATGGGCTTACCGTTTATTTTCAGAAGGCGGTATCCCTCGGGGGTGAGCTCGGAGTCGATTTGATCGAGGCCGACGGCGAGTTCCTGTGAATCGGAGACAACGGAGTCAGTTCCGACGAATTGGAGCTTCAGATGGTGAAGATAGGGCTCGCCCATCTGATAGGGCCACCAGAGCTTTGCTTTCGAGAGATTGAGGACTTTCGTGGAATCCGGCAAGAAGGCGATTTCCTTCTTTTCATTGGGAGCGAGTTCGACTTCTTGAGAAAACTCGATTGGCGAAGCGGCGCCATTCAGTGAGCCGCGAAGAGTACCTTTGATGGCAGACGAGGAAGTGTTCGCCAGTTCTGCGCGGACGGTCAGATGCGCGGACTCCGTGCTGGGAAGATCAAGTTTGGTTTCGACGGCAGGGTGGCGCACAGCGACGGGACCGCTCGAAGAAAGAACCACTTCCTGCCAAAGGCCCATGTCCTTGTCGGGCGGAGTTGGGTTCCAATCGACCCAGGTGATGCCGAGTTCGCCGGCATGCGGCGCGGAGACTTCGACGGCGACGGCGTTTTTTGCGCCGACGTGGACAAAATCGGTGACGTCAAATTCGTAGCGGCGAAATGCGCCGACGACGACATCCGAACCGGCGAGCTTCTTGCCGTTGATCCAAATGTCGGCGCGATAGTTGATGCCTCGAAACGCCAGCCAGATGCGTTTGCCTTTGTCCGCCAAGGGAACTTCAAATTCCTTCCGATACCACCAGGGAACGGCGTAGGGACTGTTCGCGGGCATTTCTTCGTTGGCAAATTGGCCGCCGATTTTGTACTCGACACCCGGAATCGAACGGAGATTCATGCCGAAGAAGGGATCCTTGTAGACGCCATTTTCAACGAGGACTGCGAAGACGGTTTTGGGAGCAGAAGTGGGATACCAACCGTCCGTGGAAAACCCGACCGCCGAAATTTGGTCGCCGGCTGCGGAAAGTTTTGCCGAGGACTGGACCTTCCAGCCGTCGCGAAGGAAAGTGCCGCCATCGGCGCGCGAAATGGGAACGGCAAGAAAAACAAGGACAAAAGAGAACGAAACACGAGGCAGGAATGTGCGAATCGAGGCTCGTAAAAGGCCAGCAATGAGAGACATGCGCCGCTCCCAGGTATGTTTTAAATCGATTGAATACAGGTCAAATCGCGCCAAGGTAAAACCGATCTGACGGCGCGTAGTTTAGCCGGATGCGCCAAGCAGCACAAGGGCCGAAAAGAAAAAAGCGCTCCGGTTATGCCGGAGCGCTTTCTAGATGACGAGGGCCGCTGGCGAAAAGGATTTACTTTGCCGGCGGAAGCCAAGCTTGGTTCGCGTGCATGAATTCAGCATGGGCGACCTCGGTCTTGAGACGAACGCTGACGAGCTTTCCTTTGGGACCGCCGTCACCCGCGAACGTGAGCAGATATTGATTGTTCAAATGCATTTGAAGCTCATCGAGATACGGCTTGAAGGAAACCGGCGCTGAGGTGCCCAAAAAGAAGGCTTCGCCGCCTGTTTCTTCAGAGAGCTTGCTGAGGTTGTTTTGCGCGTTGTTGGCTAGGAAAAAGGAACGGCTGCGATGGCCGGCGCCCGGCGCGTAGATAGTCCAGAGATTGATGTTCCCCTTTTCGGCGATGGAAATGGCCGTGTCTACATCCGGATAGATGGGACCAAAGCCGGCGCGGAAGTAATCAATTCCGGAAGAAATGAGAAGCAGCGAGCGTGGGTCTCCCGTCGCGGGCCAGCGCTTCATCCAGTCGATGACGGAAAGATACGGACTGGATTCGGCAGACCTGCCAATAGGAATGCGCAGTGCCTTCGCGGCTAGTTCATGGTTGGTAGTGAAATCCTGCGCAACGCGGACCGTGGCGTTCGACGCATAACCAACAGCGATGGAAGTGGTCTGCGGCTGCGCAAGGATGAATTGCCTCACATCGTTCCATTGCGAGGCAACTTCGCTGTCGAGCGAATCGTCAATGAGGATGGCGAGATACAATTTTTCTGCTTTCACCCATCTTGCCACCTGCTTGCGCTCTTTGCCTTGAGAAAGCTGCACGTCGGATTTCGCAACGGCTGGCGGCACTTCTTTTTTGCCAACGACAGTTACAGTGATTGTGGAAGCGCCGGATTCTGCCGGCGGGCCGGCGGCCTGCGAAACTGGAATCAATGCCGCAATTGCAACAGCAAGCAAAACTGAGGGCTTAAGTGATTTTACTTTCATGGTTTCCTTGCTCCTAACTTTCCTCAATCTAATTTGTCCTAAGTCGTTAGATGCGTGGAAAGAAGAAATGAGATATACCTTTCTCCCGGCAAAAAGTTCACTTTATGTAGTGAAGATCGAGAAGGTTGCGGGAATTTGGACTTGGTGAGGCTTGAATCCGTGAAGAGCTATATAGGGGCGATTGATCAAGGAACAACGAGCACACGGTTTATCGTGTTTGACAGAGCCGGGCGGGTGGTCAGCGTAGCCCAAAAGGAGCACGAGCAGATTTATCCGCAGCCGGGCTGGGTCGAGCACAACGCCGAGGAGATTTGGAGGAGAACGCAGGAAGTGATTTCCGAGGCGTTGATAGAAGGAAAACTAAGAGCCGCGGATCTTGCCGCGATTGGGATCACGAACCAGCGGGAAACGACTGTGGTGTGGGAAAAAGCGACCGGAAAGCCGGTGATGAACGCGATCGTGTGGCAGGACACGCGCGTCGCGCCAGATGTTGCAAAGTTCAGTACAGAAGGCGGGCAGGATCGCTTTCGAGCGAAGACCGGTCTACCGTTGAGCACGTACTTCAGCGGGCTGAAGTTGCGTTGGATTTTGAAGAATGTGCGCGGAGCGGCGGAGCGTGCGGAAGCCGGCGAATTGATGTTCGGAAACATTGATACGTTCCTGCTTTGGAATCTAACGGGCGGCGCAAAGGGTGGAATTCATGCAACCGATGTGACGAACGCGAGCCGCACGCAGCTTTTCAATCTAAAAACACTCGATTGGGATGAGGAACTTTTGCGGGCGTTCGCGATTCCTCTTCCGATGCTGCCGGAAATACGGTCGAGCAGCGAAGTGTACGGAACCGTCGCGCAAGGGGCCGCGAGCGGCGTTCCGATTGCAGGGATTTTGGGAGATCAGCAGGCGGCGCTCGTCGGGCAGGCTTGTTTTCGCCCAGGTGAAGTCAAAAACACATATGGGACGGGATGTTTTCTGCTGATGAACACGGGCGAGCAGAGTGTGCCGTCGCAGTTTGGATTGCTGACGACTATAGCGTACAAATTTGGAAACGCGCCGGCACGGTATGCGCTGGAAGGCAGTGTGGCGATTACCGGAGCGCTGGTGCAATGGCTGCGCGATAATCTTGGATTGATTGCGAAGAGTCCCGATGTGGAAACGCTAGCCAAAACTGTGAAGGACAACGGTGGTGTGTATTTTGTGCCGGCATTCTCTGGACTTTACGCTCCTTACTGGAAGGAATCCGCACGCGGGGTGATTGCAGGCTTGACCCGATACGCAAATAAAGGGCATCTGGCACGTGCAGTGCTGGAAGCAACTGCGTACCAAACACGCGAAGTCGTCGAGGCAATGGAAAGAGATGCGAAAATTCCGCTGGCGTTTCTGCGCGTGGATGGCGGAATGGTTTCCAATGAACTTCTGATGCAATTTCAGAGTGACATATTGAATCGAGACGTGGTGCGGCCCAAAGTGGCGGAAACAACGGCGCTCGGCGCAGCATACGCGGCGGGATTGGCTGTTGGATTTTACAAAGGCACGGAAGAGTTGCAGGCAAACTGGCAGGCTGACCGGACCTGGAAGCCGGCGCTGGGCGAACAGATGCGCGAAAAACTCTATCGCGAATGGAATAAGGCTGTGACGCGATCGTTTGATTGGGCAGAAAACTAAAGGAGACAAGGATGATATCGCCCTGGTTCGGTGAATTTCTGGGTACGTTAATTTTGATTTTGCTCGGGGATGGAGTGGTTGCCGCAGTGCTGCTCAAGAAATCGAAAGCAGAAGGCAGCGGATGGATTGTAATTGCAACGGGTTGGGCGTTTGCGGTGATGTGTGGCGTATTTACTGCGATTGCGTGCGGAAGCAACGACGCGCATTTGAATCCGGCGGTGACGCTGGGATTTGCGGTGCGCGCAGGGGCTTACGGAAAATTCCTGCCGTATTTGTCGGCTCAGTTGTTGGGAGCGATTGCGGGCGCGGCGCTCGTGTGGCTGCAATATTTGCTGCATTGGAAAGAAACGTCTGACACTGGGACGAAACTTGGCGTATTTTGCACGGCGCCGGCGATCCGAAACACCCTAGCAAACCTGGCGAGCGAAATTATTGCGACTTTCGTTTTGGTGTTTGTAGCCGGCGCGATTTTTTCGAAACGCGTTTCCGGAAGCGGCCCAGCGGCTGGGATTGGACCTTATCTGGTGGGAAGTCTCGTTTGGGGCGTGGGACTCTCCCTGGGCGGCACGACAGGCTACGCCATCAATCCGGCGCGCGATTTCGGGCCGCGACTAGCGCATGCTATTTTGCCGATTGCAGGCAAGGGCGGTTCGGATTGGAGTTATGCGCCGATTCCGATTGTTGGACCGCTCCTTGGCGGTGCGCTTGCCGGATTGCTTCTGAAGATCCTCGCAATCAACTAGGCGAGGATTCCTCTCGGCGTAAAATGTTCCTTTGGAGAAATAAATGAGTGTAATGAGGTCGCTGCTCCTTGCAGCTTCGCAAAACGACTGGCTGCGGGAACGAGCGTCGCGTTACAAATTTGTCCGGCGCAGCGTTTCGAGATTCATGCCGGGGGAAGAAATAGCGGATGCCCTCACGGCGGCGAAGGCACTGGAAACCAAGAAGATCGCCGGAGTTCTGACTCACTTGGGCGAAAACATCCGGGACATTCGCGAAGCGGAAGATGTAACGAACCACTACTTGAGCGCGCTTCGGAAAATTCGCGAGGCGGGCTTGCGGACGGAAATCTCCGTCAAGCTTACGCAACTTGGGCTGGATCAATCGGCGGATTTGTGTCTTGCCTACCTGAAAAGAATTCTGGAGCAGAAAGACGCAACGAAAACGGTTTGGATTGACATGGAAGCAAGTCCTTACGTTGGCGCGACGCTCGAAGTTTATCGGAGGGCTGTCGCCGAATTCCCACGGGCAGGCGTCTGCCTGCAGGCCTATCTCTACCGAACGAAAAACGACTTGGAAGCCCTGTTCCCACTGAACCCTTCTGTGCGATTGGTCAAAGGCGCGTACAAAGAGAACGCCGATATCGCGTTTCCAGCAAAAAAAGATGTGGACGAGAATTACTTTCTGCTGGCGCAAGAAATGCTTCGGGCGCAGGGCGATGGACGAATGGCGCGTGCGGCGTTCGGGACGCACGATGTTGCGTTAATTAGGCGCCTAAGTGATTTCGCATCTCAGGAAGGATTGTCGAAGCAGTCCCTGGAAATTCAAATGCTCTATGGAATTCAGCGGGCCGAACAAGAACGACTTGCTGCTGAAGGCTATAGGTCGGCGGTGCTCGTTTCGTATGGGAATTACTGGTATCCGTGGTTTGTGCGACGCCTCGCGGAGCGGCCGGCCAATTTGTGGTTCATGTTGAAAAATCTCTTCGCAGCGTGAATCCCGCAGCTTGCGGTCCGCCCTGTGCAAACTTGCACGATCAGCCGATTGCCGCGTCCGCAATGGAAAGTGCTGCGTCTAGCGCCGCAACGCCCGCGTCAACTTCCGATTCCTCGATGATGAGCGGCGGGGCAATGACGAAATGGCTGACCCAAGCCTGAATCGCAACTCCGCGCTTCATCATTTCCGCCGAAACTTGATCCACGACAAGCGGTTTGCCTTCTACCTTGTCACGCATGGTGTTGAAAGGCTGTTTGGTTTGCTTGTCCTTAACAAGCTCAACCGCCCAGAAGAGTCCGATGCCGCGCACGTCGCCGATGGACGGATGGCGCGACGCAAGTGCCTTTAGTTTTTCGCCGAGATACGCGCCGATTTTGTTTGCGCGTTCGACAAGGCCTAGCCGTTGCATTTCATGAATCGTGGCTACGGCTGGAGCAAGGGTCATAGGATGCGCTTCGTAAGTGTGGCCGTGCGCAAAATAATGGTCGTCGAAGTGCACCGCAATTTTCGAAGTCGTTGCGCACAGACCGAGCGGAACATATGCCGAAGTGATGCCTTTCGCCGTGACGAGAATGTCCGGCTGCACGTTCCAGTGATTTACCGCGAACCATTTGCCGGTGCGGCCCCAGCCGGTCATAACTTCGTCCGCAATCATCAAGACGCCGTGCGCGTCGCAGATTTTCCGCAATTTCGGGAAATATTCGGCGGGTGGAATAAGCACACCGTTCGTTCCGGTTACCGGCTCGAGCACGATTGCGGCGACATTGCTCTCGTTCACAATCATGTGCTCGACGTAGTCCGCGCAGGCGACTCCGCACGATGGATACGTGTGTTTGATCGGGCAGTTATAGCAGTTCACTTCCGGCGCAAAAATAAATCCCTGCGCTTTGCCGGCGGGTTCCATGGCCCAGCGGCGCGGGTCGCCGGTTGCGGCTATCGAAGCCGTCGTGGAACCGTGATACGAGCGATAGCGCGCGATGATTTTCGTTTTTCCCGTGTACATGCGCGCGATTTTGAAAGCGGCTTCGTTCGCATCCGTTCCGGAAGTTGTGAAGAAGAATTTTTCGAGTCCTTTCGGGAGAACGTCCAGCAATAGGTTGCTCAACTTCGCGCGAGCGTCCGATGCATAAGAAGGAGCAATGTAGGGAAGCGAACGCGCCTGCTCTTCGATGGCGCGAATCACCGCGGGATTCTTGTGACCGAGATTGACGCACATCAGTTGCGAGGAAAAATCGAGATAACGCTTGCCTGCCGCATCAATGAAATAGCAGCCTTCGGCATCCACAACGTGCAAAGGATTCCAGCTTTTTTGAAAGCGCCAAGTGCCGTAGTTCAGTTTCTTGGTGGACTCGACGACCTGCGCCGACGTAAGTGACTCACTCATGCAAACAGCTCCTCAATCTCAAAAACAATTTTATAAGTGCGGCATTACGGAAGTAATTTAGAGTTCGGCGACGCCCGCCTGTGCAGCCTTGCTTTCTCCAAGTGGCGCTTTGCCCATCAGAACGCAGTATGCTGTTGCCGAGACGAAGAAGCCGACGAACCACGCATAATCATACAGCCACTTCAGGGAAGACACACGCAAGCCGATAAGCGCAACACACACGCCCAGTGCCAGCGCGAAGAGTGCTTTGTAGTTGAACCCGCTTGAATATTCATAGATTCCACCGCGGCGATAGAGTTCCTCGGGCCGTAACGTTCGGGTGCGCACCACAAAATAATCCGCGATCATGATTCCGGCAATGGGTCCGAGAAGTCCGGAATAGCCGACGAGCCAGCCGTTGATATATCTGTCGGCGTTTGCGAGCAGCTTCCACGGCATCATGAGAATGCCTATGACGCCTGTAATTAATCCGCCCGTGCGAAAAGAAATAAGACGTGGATTGAGATTTGAGAAATCGTTCGAAGGTGAGACCACGTTTGCGGCGACGTTCGTATTTAATGTCGCAACTAACAATGCAATCAGCGCAATCGAGGCAATAACTGGTTCGTGAAAACGTCCAAGCAGAGCGACTGGATCCCAAATCGCCTGACCGAAGAGCACGACTGACGCGGAAGTCACAGCAACGCCAATGAAAGAGTAGAGCGTCATTGCAGTTGGCAAGCCGAGCGCCTGACCAGTCATTTGCGCTTTCTGCGATTTCGCGTAGCGCGTAAAATCCGGAATGTTCAATGCAACCGTGGCCCAAAAACCAACCATCGCGGTTAGTGACGGAACGAACGTATGCAGGAACTCTGCCGTCGTCTTGAATTTGCTCGGTGTGCTTAGCACGGGGCCGAGGCCGCCGGCTTTTCTGCTAATCCAAAATAAAAGCAGCAGGCCAACGCCAAGCATGAACGGCGCACCAATTCCTTCAAGGAATTTGATCGTTTCAATTCCTCGCCAAATGACGATCATATTCAAAAGCCAAAACGCGAGAAAACACGCCCACGAAACTCCTGCGTGACCAGCAACACTTGGCCGGAGAACACCTAGCATCGAGTAGATTGCCTGGCCGCCAATCCAGGCCTGAATTCCGAACCATCCGCAAGCCACAAGCGCACGCAGGATGGCGGGAACATTCGCACCGCGAACGCCGAACGAAGCTCGCACGTAGACCGGAAACGGAATTCCGTATTTCGTTCCCGCGTGCGCGTTCAAAATCATCGGCACCAGAACGATTAGGTTGCCGAGAAGAATCGTTCCGATAGCCTGCTTCCAGCTCATGCCGGCCGCGATCAAGCCAGAAGCCAGCATGTACGTGGGGATGCAGACGCTCATCGCGACCCAGAGCGATGCGTAGTTGTAGGTGCCCCAGGTGCGGCGTTCGAGCGGGATTGGTGCTAGGTCTTCGTTATAAAGGCTTGCGTCGCGGTTGGCGCTCATGCCCAGGCACCGCCGCGCGCAGTCCGGCGCAAATAGGAGCCGCGGCCAGCTTTACCAAGGTATTTGCCATTTTCGACGATTAGTTCGCCGCGCGAGAAAACTTGCCGCGCATTACCACGAACGCGAAAGCCTTCAAACATGGAATAGTCCACGCGCATGTTGTGCGTTTTCGCACTGATCGTGTGTTCTGCCTTGGGATCCCAAATGACGATATCCGCGTCGCTTCCCGGCGCAATGGTTCCCTTCTTCGGATACATGCCAAAAATGCGCGCAGGCGCGGTCGAAACGATTTCGACGAACCGATTCAGCGAAAGCTTCCCCTCGTTCACGCCGTGATGATGCAAAAGCTGCAAGCGATTTTCAATTCCAGGACCGCCGTTGGGAATTTTTGTAAAGTCGTTTTTGCCGAGGATTTTTTGATCTTCGAAACAGAACGGGCAGTGATCTGTAGAGACGACCTGAAGATTATCTTCCTTCAGACCATCCCACAATTTCGGAAGATTTTCCTTTTCACGCAGCGGTGGAGTAAAAACATACTTCGCGCCTTCGAATCCTGGCCGTTTTAGTTCATCAATGGAGAGCAAAAGATATTGCGGACAGGTTTCTGCGAAAGCGGGAACTCCGCGACTGCGCGCCTCCCGCACCTGATTGAGCGCATCCTCCGAAGACAAATGCACGATATAAACCGGTGCGTGGGCGATTTCCGCGAGTGCAATCGCGCGATTCACCGCTTCAGCTTCCGCAATCGTGGGCCGCGTCAGGGCGTGATAGACGGGCGCAGTTTTTCCTTCCGCCAGCGCCTGTTGAACGATCACGTCAATCACGCTGCCGTTTTCCGCATGCATGCAAATCAGCGCGCCGTTTTTTGAAGTTTGCTTCAGTGCCTTGAAAATCGTCGCGTCATCCACCATCAAAACGTTCGGATAAGCCATGAAAAGCTTGAAGCTCGCCACGCCTTCCTTAACCATTTCGTCCATGTCTTCGAGTCCCGCGCCGGCAAGATCGGTGACGATCATGTGCAAGCCGTAATCGATGCAAGCTTTGCCCTGGGCTTTTTTCCACCAGGAATCCAGAGCATCGCGCATGCGGGTGCCGCGCGCTTGAATTGCAAAATCAACAATGGACGTGGTGCCGCCGATGGCCGCTGCGCGCGTGCCTGTTTCGAAATCGTCACTCGAAGTTGTTCCGCCGAAAGGCATGTCGAGGTGCGTATGTGCGTCAATTCCACCCGGAAGCACCAGCATGCCGGTCGCATCCAATGTTTTGTGCGCGGGAGCAGGCGCGATTCCCGCGCGTACATCCTTGATGGTTTCTCCTTCGACCAGAATGTCTGCCGCAAACGTCTTTTTCTCAGTGACCACTGTGCCGTTCTGAATGAGCAATCCCATCAGTCGCACTTCCTTGCTGAATTTGAACTATTTGCCGTGCGCTCTTCCCATGATTGCGAGGGCAAATGATTGTCCACCTGTTCCATGGTGATGCAACCCTCGACCGGACAAACGAGCGAACACAAATTGCAACCGACGCATTCCACCTCGTCCACTCTTGGAATGCGCGCGAGTGGGGTCGCGAAAGGCTCCGCGCCGTTTCCAGAGGAAGCGTGATCTAACTTCGGAATCGGCGTCATGGCGATGTGCTGACGGCTCTCCGCTTCGCGCATCGCGGGCGTCGCATGGTGACCGTTGCTCGTGCCGGCGCGGTCCATGTGAATGCACTGATGCGCACCATCCCAGCAGGCCGTGTAGCACAACTGACAGCCGATGCACTTCTCCTCGTGAATGCGCGCAACAATTTTGTAATTGAGATTAAGATGCTTCCAATCCTGCACGCGTGCAAGGCTCAGTCCCTGAAAATCGGAGATTTTGGAGAAGCCCTTTTCGCGCATCCAATTTGCGAGGCCGTCGGCCATCTCTTCCACAATGCGATAGCCGTAGTGCATCACTGCCGTGCAGACCTGCACATTGCTGCAGCCGAGAAGGAGAAACTCCACCGCATCACGCCAATCGGAGATTCCACCGATGCCACTCAACGGTAGTTGTGACTCGGGATCGCCTTGCACCTGCTGGGCCATGTTGAGCGCGATTGGCTTTACCGCCGGCCCACAATAGCCGCCGTGCGACGATTTCCCGTCCACGTTGGGCCGCGGGATAAAGGTATCGAGGTCAATTCCTGTAATGGAGTTGATCGTGTTGATCGCAGAGAGTCCGTCGGCGCCGCCGCGTTTGGCCGCGCGCGCAACGACGCGAATATCGGAAATATTCGGCGTGAGCTTAACGAGAACGGGGGTCCGCGCTTTTTCTTTCACCCAGGACGTAATCATTTCTGTGTATTCCGGAACCTGGCCGACGGCGCTGCCCATGCCGCGCTCGCTCATCCCATGCGGACAGCCAAAATTCAATTCGAGCCCGTCCGCGCCGGCGTCTTCCGATTGCTGCACAATCTGGTGCCATGCTTCGCGCTTCGATTCCACCATCAATGACGCAATCACGGCCTGCTTCGGATAGCGTTTTTTTACTTCCGATATTTCGCGCAAGTTCACTTCGAGCGGACGGTCGGTAATCAACTCGATGTTATTTAAGCCCATCATCCGCTGGCCGTTCCAATCCACGGAGGAGTAGCGCGAGGAAACATTAACGATCGGATCGCCAATCGTTTTCCAGACGGCACCACCCCAACCCGCGTCAAACGCGCGCATCACTTGTTCGCCGCAATTCGTCGGCGGAGCAGAGGCAAGCCAAAACGGATTCGGCGAATAGATTTTCCCGGCGAATCGCACCGAAATGTCCGGAGCGATGTTTTGATCAGGCATGGACCTCCTCCAACAAAGCGGCCACGGCGGTGGCGGTGCGTTTGCCGTCTGCCACGGCGTCCACAACTTCCCGGCCCCCGTTCACGCAATCGCCGCCCGCAAAATACTTCGAATGAGCAGTCCGCCCTGTCAGACGGTCCACAACAATACGCCCGCTCTCAGTGCGAACGCCGCGGCACGCCTGAAGGAATTCAAGTAATGGCGATTGACCAATGGCAGGAATGACCATGTCGCAGGAAATCTGGAATTGTGAACCGGAAATTTCGCCTAGGGACCCGTCCGAAGCGGCTTGGACATGCACGCACTCCATCGCTTCGATTTTCTGCTTGTCCTGCGAATGGCGAATCTCCACGGGCTTCGCCCACCAATGAAATCCAACGCCTTCCCGCTTCGCCTGTTCATATTCAAACAGGAACGCGGACATGCTCTGCTCATCGCGACGGTAAAGGATTTGCACATCCTCGGCTCCGAGCCGCACGGCCGCCCTAGCCGCATCAATCGCAGTGTTCCCCGCGCCGACCACAACCACACTGCGACCCACGGCGAGCTTTCCGCCCGTTTTATAGCCTTCGATAAACTTCAACGCATCCACAACGCCAGGATGATTGCCGCCCGGAATATCCAGTGTGCGGATGACTCCAAGCCCGATTCCGAGAAAAACGAAATCGTACTCTTTTTCGAGCTGCGCAAGAGAGGATTCCCCGCTTATTGCTGCGCCAAAACGAAAGTCCACGCCGAGCGCGCGGATCAGTTCAATTTCGCGCAGGCTGTCGCTGGACCGAAGTTTGTATTCCGCGACGCCATACGTATTCAACCCGCCGGGAAGAAGCTTGCTCTCAAAGATCGTCACCGCAAAACCGCGTTGTCTCAATTCCGCCGCGAATGCCAGCGAAGCTGGGCCCGCGCCAATGCACGCCACGCGGCCCGCGCGCTGCTCAGTCGTCTTCCGCGGCACCGCTGCGCCGTTCTGATGGAACGCATCCATCGCGTGCCGCTGCAAGCGGCCAATTTCAATCGGCTGTTTGTTATAGCGGTGATAGACGCATGCGCCTTCGCAAAGTACATCCACGGGACAAACTCGCGAGCAGCTGGCACCCAGAATATTCGCGTCCAGAATCGTTAGCGCCGAGCCGCGCAGATTCCCTTGCGCGATCTTCTTTATAAATCGCGGCACGTCTATGTGCGTGGGGCAAGCAGCGGTGCATGGAGCGTCGAAGCAATACAAACACCGATTCGCTTCGGTAATCGCAGAAACCTGGTCAAACGGTGGATGAATCTCCGGGAATCGCGCAATAAGCTCTGCGCTTGCTTCGCGAGTGTTGGCCGTGGACACACCACCCTCCTGGGCGATGCAACATCTTGTTTCAACTTCCCGAGAGCGCCTTCGCCGTCAGGGCTTCACCAGCACTTCGTACATGTCCGGCCGGCGGTCGCGGAAAAATTGCCAGGTCTTGCGAACCTGCGAAATCATCTCCAAATCAATGTCGGCGGTGAGCACTTCGTCCGAGGCATCTTTCTTCTCAAAACGTCACAAGAGATCTCGTTCGTCGAGCGCCGTCAACAACTGCAAAAACCGGGCTCACTTCTCAATCAATTTCGGCTTGCCGATACTATATCTCTGCAACGCCCGAAAAAGACAATTCCTTCGCTCACCGTTCGTGAGCGGCATCCACGCAAGTACTCAATACGGCGTCTTGTCCGATTTCGCCAGCCACTCCTGAAAAATCACGAGCGCTTCTTCTCGTTGCATTTCCGTCATCGGAATGCGCCGTTCTTCGGCAGGCGTTTGCAACTCATCGTAGATGAACGCGTCGTCAAAACCGGCGGCTGCGGCATCCGACGCCGTGGAAGCAAAAAATACTCGCGCCGGCCGCGCCCAGTAAATCGCTCCCAGGCACATCGGGCACGGCTCGCAAGTCGTGTAAATCTCACAATCGTCGAGCTGAAAGCTCCCCAGCTTTTTGCATGCTTCGCGTATCGCAACGATTTCGGCGTGTGCCGTCGGATCGTTCGTAGCAGTGACGCGATTCGCGCCCGTCGCGACGATAGCCCCGTCCTTCACTACGAGCGCGGCAAACGGTCCGCCCCCAGTGCGAATGTTTTCGAGCGCCAACGCGATGGCCTGCCGCATGAAATCGGATGACATGGAATCTCTCTTTCGCTACTGTGCCTTTTTTTGCATCCGCGCCGCAAGACCCTGTTTCCAACAGCAAAAAATCTGGTGCGAAGCATGAGGTTTTCTGAATAGCGATGGGGGTCGTCGTGCGTTGAGAAGTCAGCTTGCAAGCTTTGCGAGGGTCTCCGCCAAAACCAGCGCGCCTCGCTCAATATCATCAGGAGCAGCGTACTCGTCTGGCCGGTGGCTGTATCCCTGCAAACAAGGAATGAAGAGCATGCCTGTCGGAGCGATGCGCGAGACAAAAAGCGAATCATGATACGCGCGGCTGACCATCGGTATATGACTCAGCTTGTGCTTGCGGCAAGAAACGGTCAACGCTTGCACGACTTCAGGAGCGCAATCCGCTGGCGCGTCGGCATTCAGAAGCTCGGTTCGAATCGAAACGTCCCGCTTTTGTGCAATCGCCTCGCAAGCACGAGCAATGTCTCCCATTACTCCATCGCGGCGCGCAAGGTCTGTGTCACGCACATCCAAACTCAACCGCACGCGGCTGGGAATGCTGTTCACTGCGCCCGGAAACACTTCGCAAATGCCCACCGTTGCCACCGTGTCCGCAGCGCCCGTCGAGCGCGCGGCGCGTTCCACCTCCAAAACAAGCTCCGCCGCGGCACAGAGGGCGTCCTTCCGGTCCGGCATCAACACTCCGCCCGCATGGCCTCCCGCGCCCTCAAGAATCATGTCCGCGCTCGCAGGCGCTGCAATTCGTTCCACAATGCCGAGCGGAATCTTTTCGCGCTCAAGCAATGGTCCTTGTTCGATGTGCAGTTCCACAAATGCGTGATAATGTCCTGGCGCGAGCTTCACATTGCGGAGTTCGCCATCGAACCCAGCCCTGCAGCGCACTTCGTCGAGTGATTCGCCGTTTGCGTCGCGCAATTTCGCAGCAGCTTCCGCAGACAAAGTACCTGACAGCATGCGGCTTCCCAGACAACCAACACCAAATCGCGTCGGCTCCTCAGAAGTAAAAATCAGCAGCTCGATAGGTCGCTTCGGAGGAAATCCCGCTTCTTTCAGCGCCCGAATCGCCTCCAATCCGCCCAGCACGCCCACAACGCCGTCGTATTTGCCGGCATTCGGAATCGCGTCAATGTGCGAGCCGGTTCCCACGGCAGGCGCGGCTGGGTCACTCCCATGCCACCGCGCGAACATATTCCCGACGGCATCCGTCCGCACTTCGAGCCCCGCTTCTTTGCACTTGGCGATGATCCAGGCGCGCGCGCGCCGATCCGCTTGCGTAAAAACAATCCGTGTAACCACTGGCGGCTCAGCCTCAGAAATCCGCCCTAGCGCTTCTATTTCCGACACCAGCCGTTCGCGATCGATGGCAAGATTCATGTCTAGCGCGGCGCGAGCGGATGCCGGTTCCAATCCTTGTAGATAAGATATTTCGCGGGCTTTTTGCCGATTGTGCCAAACCATTGCGGACACCACGGCCCCATCCAGATAAAATCTCCCGCCGTGACCGGATACCACGCATCGCCCAACCGGTAGATTCCGCCCCCCTCGAGCATGATGAGTCCGTGCTCCATCACGTGCATTTCCACCATGGAAAGCGCCGCCCCCGGCTGATACGTCATCGTATTCACGGCAAAATCAAAACTCGGATTGTCCGGCAGCAAACATTTCACCTGCAAGTCCATGTCGCCGCCGAGTGCTTGGCTTCGCACTTCATCTTCATTTGAAATGATGACCTGCGGAGCCGCGGTTGAATCGAGCTTTTGATAATTTTTCTCAATAACGGCAATACGGCCTGTTCCCTTGGCGGCCACGCGATGCGAAAGTCCTTGCGGAATGTAAGCAAAGCCCCGCGCGCGTAGCTCATATTGTTTTCGTTTTACTTCGACAACAATCACACCCTCCAGCACATACACAAAGCGCTGCGCCCCCGTTTCTCCCAATTCTCCGCCGTCTTCGAATTCCGCGGTATATTCCGTGAACGCAGCTCCGAGCGCGGGGCCGACGTGCACAATCGCCGTCGCCTTCTTCATTCCCGGCAGCGCAGCGCGCACAAACGTGTCTGGAGTCAACAACAAATGGTTGCGTTGATGAGCACTGCGCGTTTCGCCAAGATTATGCACGGCGCTTCCTTCCCAAAAATTCCTGTGACAAGCCAAGTTGGTCCAGCAGCCGAATTCCGGCTTCGATCGCCCTTTCCACGTCTTCGAGCAAAACCGTTTCCGCCGGATCGTGGCTGATTCCGCCGGGACTCCGCAAAAATATCATTGCCGAGGGGACTCGCTCCGCCAAAATCATGGCGTCGTGCCCTGCGCCGCTTGCCATGCGGTGCGGCCCGCATCCCGTACTTCGAATCGCGAATTCAATTTGGTCGGCAAGAAAACCATCAAGCAACACCGCGTCTTGTTCGAGCATCGGATTCCACTGCGAACAAAGCCCGCGCTTTCTCGCGATCGTTTCCGCCAATCCCATCAATTCTCGAATCGCACCTGAACGCGTTTCATCGGACCTGTGCCGCACATCGAGACTGAGTCGGACTTCTCCAGGAATCACATTCGTCGCGCCCGGTTTTGCTTCAATCGAGCCGACAGTCGCGACCAATCCGGGAATCTGCTTCGCGTACGACTCGACGGCCACCATCCATTCGGCAGCGGCAACAAGCGCATCCTGGCGCGCGTCCATCGGCGTCGTGCCCGAATGATTCGCCCTTCCCAAAAAACGCAAAGCCAGCCGCGTTTGTCCAACAATTGCTTCGACCACTCCAAGCTGACGCGCCGACTTTTCCAGCACCGGCCCTTGCTCGATGTGAAATTCCAGATAGCCCAGCACATCGTCCCCAAGGGCAGCTTCACCGATTCCCTGATCGTCCAACCCAAATTGTTGGATCGCTTCGCGCACGCTGATCCCGTTTCGGTCGCGGCGCCCAAGCAAATCTTCATCAACGCGTCCGACGAGCGCACGGCTTCCGATGAACGGAACTCCAAATCGCACGCCCTCTTCCTCGGAAAATCCCACAATCTCAATTGCAAATGGCAACCTCCTTCCGTCCAATTCTTCAAGCAACGCAATGACCAGAACAACTCCCAAAATCCCGTCGTACTTCCCCGCATTGGGAACCGTATCTAGGTGCGATCCAATCAACAGCCGCGGAGAATTTGGATCAGTCCCGGCATAGGTACCGCGCAGATTTCCAGCGGCATCTACCTGCGCGGAAACGCCTAGGGGCTTCAGCCAGGCCGCAACCGATGCATGGCAGTTGTGCATCGGCGGAGACAGGAATGTTCTGCGCAGAGAGTTTGTGTCTTCGCTGAAGTTCGCCAGCGCATCGCATCGCGCCAGCGCTTCGCGTGCGCGCGCCGTTCGATCCTTGCTCATTGTCGGCACACTCATCACTCGCGGCAAATGCGCGCCTCAATCTGTCCGTGCGGCTCGTCGGTCGGCACAAAAATCTCGTTGGGATTGTCCTGTCCGAATTTCGATAGGTCCACCAGCAAACAATGCTTGTTCGGCATGACGAGTTCGATGTCACGGATTTCGGACACCGCCGCGAAAGCGCGCTCTGCCATTTCATGCAGCGTGTGCTGCACGGATTTGCTCTGATGCCCCGCAAACGCAGTGAGCATCGCTTCTCTTATTTTGGTTCGCAAGCCCGCAAAATTCAGCTTTGGCGCGTTGTACGTCCAATTCGCGCGCAGCGCCGTGCCAAATAACCGGTCACTCGTTTCACGCAACGTGGTCAGCGAGTCCTTTATATATCCCTCAAAAGCGGACCCGGCTGTTTTCAAAATGACCAGATTATCTAATCCTGAAATCACGGCAAATTCGCCGCCGATCACTTTTTTCACGTGCGTCGTCTGATTCTCTCCGCCAGTTTGTACAAACGCCGTCGGATGCGGCGCACCGTTGACCTGCAGATGGTCCCAAGCCGCTTCCGCGATATCTACTTCCACCGCCGAAACCTGCGGATTGCGGCTCAGCAAGAAATCAATCATCTCTTTCGCAAAATCTTCTATGCAATTCGCGCAGGAATTTCTCGCCAGAGAATACACCGTATTTTTCATGGTGTCCGTCGGCAGAATCTTGCTGTTGTCGCCTTCGGTAAAGCACGATTCGAAATCGCCTTGCAGCAATACTTGCACGGTCCACTCGCGCAGCTCATGGCCGTTCGGCCCGCGCTTCACTTTCATTACGCGCACGCGCGATTTTCCATACTTATTCTCTGCCAGCTTCGCCATGCGCTCAGCTTCCCCGGTACGTCGTATAACCGTTTGGACTCAATAGAAGCGGAATGTGGAAATGCGCCTCGCCATCGCGCACCAGAAACGCAATCTCAACGAATGGATAGAGCCCTTGCGCGGCTTGCACCCGGAAGTACGCGGCCGTTTCGAATATAAGGCGGTACTCGCCGCCTGAGAATTCATTCCCATCGGGCAGCAGTTGCCCGCATCTCCCCTCCTGATCCGTCTGGCTGGAAGAAACTTGCACCCATTTTCCTGCCCCATCTCGCCGTTCCAGCCGCACAGCCACACCGGCAGCTGGCTTTCCCTGCGTCGTGTCCAGCACATGCGTCGAAATGCGCTTCAAATTCCCAGCCATTTTTTCAGACGCCGCTGCATGATTTGCCGCTGCTCCTCCGCCGCTTCCTTCAATTCTGTTTCCTTCACATTCTGCAACCGGCGCTCTAGAATCTCCAGAATTTCCGGAGCGGACTTCCCTGCCGCGCACACGATGAAGATGAACCCGAACTTTTCCTCATACGCTTGATTGCCTTCCGCCAGCCTAAGTTTTACATCGTCCTGCGCCGCAGCGACGCTTTTTTGCTCCTGCTCGGACCAGGCGGCAGAGCGCTCTCCCGTTGGTTTGGCAGCTCGGGATTCTCCGATTTTCGGATGGGCTTTGAATGCTTCCAGCCAATCCGGCGGCCCAAGCTTTCGCCATACCTCATCGGCCGTAATCAACACAGCCGCCTCATCATCGAACGGCCGCTTGCTGACCATCCCCTCCGCCCACGCATTCGATCCGCAACAAGGCAAAATCTCCTTCGCCGCCTCAGCGGGCTCCGATTCATTCCACCTCGCTAGCGTTTCGTCCATCTACCGGCTCGTTTCCGCGCACAGCTTTTCCACAAATTCCGCAACGAGATTCGCGGCAACCGCCTCTCGGTATCGCGCCGTGGAACGAATGTCATCAATGGGTTGAATCTGTTGCGCGACGGTTCGCCTCGCTCCCTCCACAAGCGTAGGCTCCGCCTCTTTGCCAAGCAACGCTCGCTCCGTCTCCTTCAATCGCAGCGGCACCGGCGCAACGCTCCCCATTCCAATGCGCACATCTTCAATCACTCCATTGCTCATTTTTCCCAAAGCCGCGATGCACACTTTTGCAATCGCTTGCGCATTCCGCGCGCCCACTTTGCGGCAATAAGAAATATATCCCGCTGTATTCCTCGGCAAACAAATGTTGCGAATCAACTCATCCGGCGCCAGCGCGTGCTTTTTATAACCAAAATGAAATTCCGTGTACGGCACTCGTCGCACGCCTCTAACGGAAAAGAGATCAAGTTTCGCTTCATAAGCCAGCAACGCGGGCAAAGAATCCGCCGCCGGCGAGGCGTTCGCAATATTCCCTCCCAGGGTGCCTCGATTCTGATTAGCAACTCCACCAGTCCACGATGCCGCGCTCGCCAGCATCGGAAACTCGCGGAGAATAGTTTCGTGCTTTTGCAAATCGCTGTACGTGCAGCTCGCTCCGATCTGCACTTCATCCGGGATTACTTCAATTCGCCGCAGCTCTGCCAGATTCCCCACGCTGACCAGTTTTCGCGCGGTAAGTTTTCCCGCCGCGTACAACACCATCACATCCGTTCCGCCCGCTATCGGTGTCCATTGTCCGGGCTCATTGGCCAACAACGCGGCCACCGCTCCCAAGCTGTCGGGCGCAACCAGTTCGTACTCTCGCGGGTCCGCCCTCATCGCGCAGATTCCCCTCGCGCCACTTTCTGGATCGCTTCAAAAATCTGCATGTACCCGGTGCAGCGGCACAAATTCCCGGATAGTCCTTCCTTGATCTGCTCCAGCGTCGGCTGTGGCTGTCTATCCAGCAAATGAACCGCCGCCAAAATCATTCCCGGCGTGCAAATTCCGCACTGCGCTCCGCCGCACGCAAGAAATGCTTCCTGCAGCGGATGCAATCGGTCATCGCCCGCAAGCCCTTCAATTGTTGTGATTGTCGCGCCGTCCGCTTGCGCGATTGGCACGAGACAACTATTTACCAGCTCGCCGTTCATCAACACCGCGCACGAACCGCACTCGCCCTCGCCGCAGCCTTCTTTTGCGCCGTTCAATCCAAGCTCGACTCGCAAAACATCCAGCAGACGTTCCATCGGATGCGCGCGAACACGTTCCGCCTTTCTGTTCGCAAAAAAGGAAAACTCTTGTTTGCCGCTTGTCTTTGTGGGAGCGCTCATCCGTTTAGCCGCGTGGCCGCAAGAAAAATATCTTCCGGCAGCAGTGGAATCGAGTTGAACTTGATTCCCAGCGCATCTTCAACTGCATTCACTATCGCGGGCGCCGGCCCGTCCATCGGCAGCTCGCCGATTCCCTTTGCACCGTATGCGCCATGTACATTCCCATTTTCTTCAAAAAACACGCGAATGGGCGGCAAATCCACGGATGTCGGCATGATGTAATTGGTCATCTGGTTGTTCGCCATGCGCCCGTTCTGCCACACAACCTTCTCGTAAAGCGCAAAGCCGATCGCTTGCGCAACACCGCCGGTAATCTGTCCTTCCGCAAGCAGCGGATGCAGCACTTTTCCAATCTCCTGCAACGCCACAAAATCCTCCACGGTCACTCCGTACGTCACCGGATCAACCGCGACTTCCGCCACATACACTGCCCACGCAAACGCCGAATACGCCTCGCCTTTGTATTTGGCGTCGTCCCAATAAATTCCCGGTGGTGCGTCATAACGCGCATAGGATTTCAGTGCTCCTCGCGCGGCGACATATTCTCTGCAAACCTTTCGAAATTCTTCGGGGGCATAACTCCCACCCAACGTTCCGGCACCTATCAACGTTTGCTTGACACCTCGGGCAGCCGATTGCACGAGCCTGCCCACAATCATCGCCGTACGCGAAGCGACCGTCGGTCCGCTGTTGGGTACCGTGGTCGTATCCGGCTGCGCAATCGCCACAAATTCGTAAGGAATTCCAAGCTCTTCCGCCGCCACCTGGCAAAGCACGGTGTTCGTTCCCTGCCCGAATTCGGTACTGGAAACCAGCACGCGCACCGAACCATCCGCAAGCCCTTCCACGCCAACCACGGAATTCAAATAGCGCTCGCCCGACCCGGTAAATCCCGCGCCGTGCAAAAACGCAGCGATCCCCATTCCCTTTCTCAGTTTTTCGTTCGCAGATGCAAATTTTTTCTTTTTCTGTGAATACTGGGAAAGCTCCGCCGCGCGATCGAGCAAATGGCCCAAATCAATCTCTTCGCGAATCACTTGCTCCGTAATCGTTGTCATTCCCGGCTTCAGGAAATTCCGCTTTCGAATTTCGATCGGAGAAACGCCCGCAACCTGCGCGATGCAGTCCATGTGCCGCTCCATCGCGAAAATCGTCTGCGGCGCGCCAAATCCGCGAAACGCGCCGTGCGGCGGCGTATTCGTCGCCACCGCCTTTGCGCGGACTCGCACGCTTGGCCAGTAGTACGGCCCGCCCGCGTGAATCGTTCCGCGCGAAAGAACTACGGACGAAAGCGTAGCGTACGCCCCGCCGTCCATCGTAATTTCAATCTCGCCGCCAAGAATTTTCCCGTTCGCATCCACTGCCGTGCGATGCCTAGTTCGCGATGGATGCCGTTTCGTCGTCGCCGCCATATCTTCCGCGCGGTCGTAAGTAATTTTCACTGGCCGCCCGGACTTTTTCGCAAGCAGCGCCGCGTGCCCCGCAATCATCGAGGGATACTCTTCCTTGCCGCCAAACGCTCCGCCCGTTTCCATCTGCACGACGCGGACCCTTTCCTCGGGCAGGCCAAGCAGCGCCATCAGCGCTTTGTTCACGTAGTAAGGACATTGCAATGAACCCCACACCGTCACGCCTGTTTCCGCATCGAACGCCGCTATCACGCCGTTATTTTCGATGTACAACTGCTCCTGCGCGCCGGTGAAATATTCACCTTCCACGATGTGCGCTGCTTCTTTCCAAATTGCGTCCACATCGCCTTTTTCAATCAGATAAGTCTTGAAAACATTGTCCGCGCCCCAAATGATTTCGCCTTTTCGTTCGCTTTCTTCCATCGAAAACACGGACGGCAATTCTTCATATTCGATGGAAACCGCCTCCACCGCTTTTCGCAGCAGATGCCGGTCCGCGTGCGCCAGTAGCAAAATCGGCTCCTCCGGATGATTCACAACGCCGTCCGCGAGGCACGGCTGATCCTCCAAAATGAGTGCAATGCAGTTTTTCCCGGGAATATCTCGCGCGCCGACCACGGTAAATTCATCCCATGCGACGCCCGGCCCAAAATTGATTTTCTTGATTTTTCCCCGCGGAATCGTGCTGCGCACCGTTGCGCCATAAATCATTCCAGGCAACGCCATATCGTCCACATACCGCGCCCGTCCGGCGACTTTGTCCCGCCCTTCCTTTCGCGGAACCGCCGCGCCGATGATGTGAGGCTCCGTCAAAGTCGGCATCTCCTTAACTGCCCTGGTCGTTCAGCAACGCAATTCTAGTTCGCCTAACCAAGCGAATCACCTACAAACGATATTCCTTGCCGCGGGGTGTACCTGGAAATTCTCCATTCGCAAAAACGCATTGTCCTCGCAAATATGTTTCGCGCACGACTCCTTTCAGCTGTCTCCCCAGATACGGCGAAACCTTGTGCCGATAATGCAAATGTTCCTCGCTCAAGACAAATTCCGCCTCTGGATCAAACACAGCGAGATCCGCATCCAGCCCCGCCGCAATTTTTCCTTTTCGCTCTCCAAATCTCGCCAATTTCGCCGGACCCGCTGCCATCCAGCGCGCAATATCCGTCAATGTAAACCCGCGCTTGCTCGCTTCCGTCCACATCACAGGCAACGCAGCGGATAGACTCGCGATTCCTCCCCACGCCGTTCTGAAATTTCCTTCATCCAGTTTTTTCATTTCCGGCGGGCAAGGCGAATGGTCCGTCACCACAAAATCAATCACACCTTCGCGCAATGCTCGCCACAATTTCTCGCAATTCTCCCGCGATCGAATCGGTGGCGCACACTTATGCAACGTCGCGCCATCCGGAATCTCTTCCGCCGAAAAAGCCAGGTAATGCGGGCACGTCTCGACCGTCATCGGCAGCCTCTCGGCCTTCACCCTCCGTAACAAATCGACCGCCTTGCTCGTCGCCAAATGCACAATGTGCAGCCTGAATCCAAACTCACGGCAAAGCCTCAGCATCAACGCGATCGCAGCAAGCTCTGCCTCATCCGGCCGCGATCGCAAATAAGTTTCGTACTTCCGCCAATCCGCATTTGCAAGTTCTCGCGCAGCTTTATCAATCGGCCCGCTCAACTCCGCGTGCACCAGCAGCGGCAATCCGCTTTTCGCCACGTGCGGCAGCGCCGCCCGCAGCTCCCTCTCCGTCACCATCGTGAACCCGTCAATCCCAGGATTTATCAGGAAAGCCTTAAACCCTGGCACTCCCGCCTTCGCCAAATCCTCGACGTGCGCCTGATTGTTGCTCTCCACGCCGCCCCAAAGCGCCCAATCCACCCGGCTCGCCGCCCTCGCACACTCTCTCTTTTTTTCTAGCGCCGCAGCCGTTGTCGTCGCCGGTAAACTATTCAGCGGCATATCCACGATCAACGTGTACCCGCCTCCCGCGGCCGCCTTCGTCGCCGTAAAAAATCCTTCCCACTCGGTTCGCCCCGGCTCATTCACGTGAACGTGCGAATCCACCAACCCCGGCAAGATTGCCAGTTCGCCAAAATCTTTCACCGGAACGTCTATAGGAATCTCGCCATGCGAAACAACGCCGCGAATCTTTTCTTCTTCCACAAGAATCGCCGCCGGCCTCACGCCTTCCGGCGTCACCACACGTTTCGACTGAAATGCGCGCAAGTCCATGCTCGTTTCGCAAGCCTAGCACAACCGTTCCGCTGAACTCTTCTTCCGCATCCCGCACCCGGTATAATGCCCGCGTGAGCGCTCCCCTCGACTACTCATCCTTCCTCGCAGTCGCCATCGCGCAAGCCCGCAAAGGTCTTGCGGAAGGGGGCATCCCCATCGGCGCCGCAATTTTCAGCACCGAAGGAATCCTCCTCGGCGCCGGTCACAATCGTCGAGTGCAACTCGGCGATCCTTCCCTTCACGGCGAAACTGACGCCTTCCGTAATGCAGGCCGCCAGCGCAGCTACCGCAGTCTCATCATGGTCACGACGCTCGCCCCCTGCTGGTATTGCAGCGGCCTCATCCGCCAATTTGGCTTTCCAAGAGTTGTCGTAGGCGAGAGCCGCAATTTCCAGGGCGGCATCGATTGGCTCCGCTCGCTCGGCGTCGAAATCATCGACCTCAACTCCTCCGAATGTTTCGATCTACTCGCAAGCTACATCCGCGCCCATCCGAAAGTCTGGAACGAGGACATCGGCGAAGAATAGCGTTTGCCGTCTTCCAAAAATAAACGCCCCACAAGAAACCGCGCGACTCGGGTTACAATTTCCAATATCCAGGTACTGCCCAATCGGTGGACGCTTTGCATTCGGAAGAGTGCTTGTGTCCTTCGGGTGAGGTAGATTCTTTCGAATCTTTTTGTGATGCCGTGATCCCCGAACGCGCAAATCCCGTCTACGAATTTGGCCCCTTCCGCCTGGAAGTGGGCGAGCGTCGTCTCGTGCGCGATGGCTCCTCTGTCCCGCTTACCGGCAAAGCCTTCGAAACGTTGCGAGTTCTCGTCGAGCGTCACGGCACGCTCGTCTCCAAGTCCGACCTTATGAACGCCGTCTGGCCTGAAACCACCGTGGAAGAAAACAACGTGGACCGCAACATTTCCGCCCTTCGCAAAGCTCTGGGAGAAAATCCCGATGGTCGGCAATACATCGAAACAGTCCCCCGTGCCGGATATCGTTTTATCGCACCGCTCTCTGCGGCCCCCTCCGCGGCCTTGTCTCTTTCTTCTCCCCCAACTCGCGACGTCTCCTCCATCGCCGTTCTCCCCTTCGCCGACATGAGTCCCGAACGTGACCAGGACTATTTCTGCGAAGGTCTCGCCGAGGAATTGATTAACGCTCTCACGCGCATTGACGGCCTTCGTGTCGCTTCCCGCACCGCTTCCTTTCAATTTCGTGATCCGGGCACGGACATCCGCGCCGTTGGCCAGCAGCTCGGCGTCGAAACTCTGCTTGAAGGCAGCGTCCGCAAAGCCGGCGATCAACTGCGCATCATCGTCCAGTTGATTGAGGCCTCCACCGGTTTTCACCGCTGGTCGCGCCGCTTCGAAACCACTCTCAGCGACGTCTTTGCCATTCAGGACGAAATCGCCCGCAGCGTCGTCACTTCTCTGCGCGGAAATGTCCTCACTGGCCGCGAAAAGCAAGCACTCGAGCGGCCTCACACGGGCGCAGCCGCCTACGAATTGTTTCTCCGCGGCCGCCAGTACCTTCCTCGCTTGACGCAGCCTGACCTGGAGAAAAGTGCAGAGATGTTCGCGCGTGCCATCGAGCAAGACGCCCGCTACGGCCCAGCCTATGCCGGCCTGGCCACGGTGCACGGCACGCTCTACGAATGGTTCGGCGCAAAAGAGGACGATCTGCTCCGCGCGGAGCGCGCCAGCGAAAAAGCGCTGCAATTTACTCCGGGCATCGCCGATGCCCACGTAGCCCGCGGCTTCGCCCTTTCGCTCGCTCACCGCTACGACCAAGCGGTCGTCGAATTCGAGCAAGCGATACGCATCAATCCAAATTTCTTTGATGCCTACTATTACTTCGCACGTTCCTGCTTTGCCCACGGCGACATCGAGCGCTCCGCCGAACTCTTTTGCCTGGCGGCAAAGACCCGCCATGAGGATTTTCAAAGCTCGATTCTCCTCGGCCAATCTTTGCGTATGCTCGGTCGCATGGAAGAAGCCACCGAAGCCGAACGCGAAGGCATCGAGCGCGCCGAAAGCGCTCTCGTCCTCAATCCACTCGACGGACGCGCGCTCTCGCTCGGTTCCGGTGCCCTCTTCGACCACGGCCAGAAAACGCGCGCGCTCGAATGGTCGCAGCGTTCGCTCGAACTCAACCCTGACGACGTTGCCACACTAGTGAATGCGGCCTGTCTTCGCGCCAAAGCCGGTCTCAAAGAAGAAGCTCTGGATTTTCTCGAGCGTGTATTCGCGAAAGGCTGGGGAAAGCGCGACTGGATCGAACACGATCCCGATTACGACACTCTGCGCGACGACCCGCGCTTCAAAAGACTCCTCGCCAATCTCAAATAAACCGGTGGGCTGCGGAATGTGTGCGGCTCACTGCCGACGATCGGAAGCTTTCAGCTTCGTAAGCGCCATTGCGGCGGCGTGCGACCTGCCCCATTTGCACATGGCCTCAAGCAAGGGTCTCAGCGATTCGCCCAGCGGCGTGACGCTGTACATCACCCGCGGCGGCGCATCCGGATAAACCGTTCGCAGCACTATTCCCGAACACTGCAGTTCGCGCAGTTGCTGCGACAACGTTTTTTGCGCGATCCCGGGCACCCTGCGCTTCAATTCGGAAAATCGTTTCTGGCCTTCAAATAACTGCTCCAGCAGTGCCGGCTTCCAACGGCCGCCAACGATGCGCGTCGTTGTCTCCACTGAGTTCACCGCAGGTCTTTGTGGCATTTTATCCTCTTGGTTCCTACTTATATACCATGTTTCCCTGTGGCGTATCGTAGCGCCGTGAAACTTTCTTGCACGCTCCTTCATCGAACTGTGCATGAGCGAGTCGTCACCAACGGAGGTCGTTCCCATGACTAAGCTGCAATTATTCTCTCCCCTGCGCCTTGGCCCTTATCAACTGAAGCACCGGGTCATTCTCGCGCGCCTCACGCGCATGCGTGCCGCGCAGCCGGGAAACGTCCCCAACGAATTGAACACCGAATACTATGCGCAGCGCGCCAGCAACGGCGGTTTGCTGGTCACCGAAGCGACGCAAGTCTCTCCTCGCGGCCAGGGCTATCCCGCCACGCCCGGTATCCACTCTCCCGAACAAATCGCCGGCTGGAAGCGCATCACCCAAGCCGCACACGACAAAGGCAGCTTAATTTTTCTTCAGCTCTGGCACGTCGGCCGCATCTCTCATCCTTCGCATCAACCGGATGGCGGCCTGCCCGTTGCACCCTCTCCTGTCCGTCCAAAGGGCAACGCCATCACGGCTACCTGGCAGCAGCTGCTGTTTGAAACTCCACGCGAACTCGCCCTCAGCGAAATCCCTTCCATCGTCGATGAATACCGCGTCGGCGCTCGCAACGCTCTCGCCGCGGGCTTCGATGGCGTCGAACTGCACGCCGCGAACGGATATCTCATAGACCAATTTCTGCGCGACGGCGTGAACAAGCGCACCGACCGCTACGGCGGCTCGTCTGAAAATCGCTCACGTTTCCTTCTCGAAGTCTTGGACGCCGTCAGCGAAGTCTTCCGCGCCGATCGCGTCGGCATTCGCTTGTCGCCTTTCGGAACGTACAACGACATGAGCGACTCAAATCCGTCTGCGCTCTTTGCTCATGTTCTCCGCGAGCTCGCTGCAAAGCAAATTGCTTATGTCCATCTGATTGAAGCCCGTCAGGACGAAGAACTCCACGCCGCCAGCGCCATCGACTCTGGCATCGCGCCAACCGCGGCTCACTTCCGTCCCTATTTTCCTGGAGTCTTTATCGGCGCAGGCGGTTTCACGCGCGACTCAGCAAACGAAGCCATCGCTTCAGGCGTAGTCGACGCCGTCGCTTTCGGCCGCCAATTCATAGCCAATCCCGACCTGCCCCGCCGCTTCGAACTCGGGGTCGAACTGAACCCTTATGACCGCGCCACTTTCTACGGCGGCTCCGAGAAGGGCTACACGGACTACCCTGCCCTCGAAAGTCTCCGTCAGGAACAATCCGCAATTCCCGAAGCGCAACTTAGTCAGTAAGTCTCGGCTGCTACTATTCGTCGTCCTGGCTAGGGGGCGACCAGAGTTTGGCGCATTCCGGACATAAGCCATGGGAGAATTCGACCTGTGCGCGGTCGCGGATGTACGCTTCGATTTGGCGCCAGCTTCCACTTTCTTCCTGAATTTTCTTGCAGGAAGCGCAAACGCACAATAGTCCGGACGACATACTCCATCCGTCGTGGCTCTCTTTCAGTTCTTCCATCAACGGATCCTTTTCCACTTCACGCTGTTGCCGTTCGCTGATCTCTCGGCCGTTCACGACGATTCCTCGAGCCTCAGGATGGTCGAGCAGGTTGTACGCCACAATTTCAAAAACGAGCCACGAGCCTGTGGCGTGGCGGGCCCGGCATTGCACGGCGCCGCGCCCCCCGAGCCTTTTCATTAGTTCATTCAGCGAACTTAGCGTGCGCTCACGGTCCTCGGGATGCAGTAGGTCAAAACAAGTTGACCCGACAACTTCTTTCTGTTCGTGACCCAAAATGCGGTGAAACGATGGATTCGTATAAAGGATTCGTCCGTTAGCATCGCGAATGGTGAGAATGTCGTCGCTATTCTGCACCAGGATGCGGTAAGAATCCTGCAGTTCGCGCACATCATCAGTCGGTGTTGACATCAGGAATGACACTGCTCCTTGTCTTAGTTGGAAAGCAGGGCACCAAAGAACTCAGTAGAATTCAGCCAAGAAAACCGTCGTTCTCGCGTTTGACAATTTCAGTGAGAGCTAGCGTAGCTGCCGTCGAGGTTCCTGTCTCAGCCTGTTTGTCCCAGTACCATAAATAGTACGAGTACAGGCGCCGGCGCCGAGTAAGTCTCGCCTAAATCGTGGTTGCATCCACAACTTTTGCTAATTCCAGATAACGGCACAACGCGTTTGCCAACTGCATCTGTCGCGGAGTCTTGCATTCCGGTTCAAATAATCTTGGACTGCCAACCACAATCACGTTCGACATTGCACGCGAGGTCGCTACGTTGAACCGGTTGAGGCTATACAAAAACTCCATTCCCCGCGGCGCATCTTCCGGAGACGACGTGGTCAGCGAATAGATCACTACCGGCGCTTCCTGCCCTTGGAACTTATCGACCGTCCCAACGCGGGCGCCACGGGGGAGACGCACGAGTAGGTCGCTCACCTGCGCGTTGTAGGGCGCGACGATTACGACATCCTTTAGCGTCATCGTCCGACTGTTTCCCGTTGTCCGAAACCAGCGTACTCCGCCGCTCACCAAACTCTTTACGATCCGTTCGACAACGTCAACTTCCTGCGCCGACGAGTTCCGATTCCCCTCATGGCGCACCGGCACAAACCATAGTCCTGCTCCGTTCAGCCACGGATGATCTGCCAGGACCCGTTGTTGCAACAACGGGCGCGACGTCAGCCGTTCCTCATAAAACATCTCCGACGTAAACCCACAAATCTTCGGATGCATCCGCCAGGTCTCTGGCAATAGCATCCCCAACCCCGCGGGAATCGTCTTGTGTTCCCCGATCAAATGTTCCAGAGCCGATTTTTCCGCGCCTGCCGGATGGCTGCCTTTTACCGGCCGCTCTAGTTGCTGAGGATCACCGATCAGCACCAAGTTCTTCGCTGCTTGGCCCACTGCAACCACCTCCGCGAGCGCCATTTGTCCTGCCTCATCGATAAACAGCGCATCTACGGCCTCGAAATATTCCGGCCGCGTCCACAACCACGACGTACCGCCTACAACGTTCGCTGCTCCCGACCGCAGCGAAGCGAGTGGTAATTCGTTGTCCGTCGCAATGGAAATGTTCTCGTCGGGCTCAATCCCGTCGTCCTCATTCAGCTTCTGCAAGCACCTCACGCTGCGAATCCTGTCTTCCGCCGAAGCCGCTACGACTTCATCCAGCAACTTGCGAATTACGTTGTGACTGAGCGCCGTCACGCCCACCTTCTTGCCCATTTTCACTAGCTCCGAAATCATGCGTGCGCCGGTAAAAGTCTTCCCGGCACCGGGCGGCCCCTGAATCGCAAATATGGAATGATCGAGCGCGCTGGCCACTCGGCGTGCTGCTACAACTGGCTCCTCAAGCAGCAGCACCTTGAGGGCCTCGCCCCGTGAAAGCCGCGGCATCTTCCGCAACAGCAAATCGCGCACGGCACGATACGCCCCGGGCGCATCGATTCCGTTCGCACTCACCCATTCGCCCAGGCGCAGCAGCGAATTCGCATGCGTATCCACATTCATAGGCCGATCCCAGACATACACCGCAGATGGATGTATCTCCGCTGTCTTCTTGGTTTTCTTCACGTCGACGGTCATTGCTCCCAAGTCGAGGCCCACTACGCACCCAAACCGTTCGCCGCGACAAAACACATCCCTGTCGCAGCGCACTTCGGTCTCCTGCTTTTCGAAGCGATAGCGATCCGTAGGAATTTTCCGCTCGATTCCAATTCGAGCCACAAACTTCAGTCCCGCCAATCCCGCGCGCTCTTCCAGCAACTCGTTGTCGTCCAACTCCCGCAATCGGTAACCTTCCCACCACGCCGCCTTGTTTTCCCGCCGATGCCAATCCAAAAGCTGCGCCAGCATCCACATCGCCGCTTGCTCGCCAGTCCGCCCACTTTCAGCTACCGAAATCCCCGTCGTAAGTTGCGCCACCAGCGCCGCCACGCGCTTCTGCCGCTCGTCTAACTCTTCGCTCGGTGCACCGTCGCCCAGCGCCGTCCGATTGATCGAGGCGCCCGCCGTAATCGCCTTCGCCCGCTCCTCCTCTAACCAATCCCGCATTGCCGCCGTCGAAAAACAATCCTCGCTGTTGTAAGCCTCCATAGCATCCCGATATTTCTCTGGGAGTTCGCCTTCCAATCCAAGTTGTAGCCCGTGTTCGATGTATCGCATGGCCTCCCGCGATTCGTCCGGTGGAGTCTTTCGCTTGAATCCATATAGCGCCTCTAGCTTTTTCAGCGAATATTCCTCCACACTCGCGCGGACCGCCTGCTTCAGCACGGTATGCACATCGACAAAGACCCCGGCGCGCAGCATGCTATCCACTTCCTCCTCACGCGTCGCGTAGCGTCCCATCAATCGCTTGAAAGCACTAGGCTCGTACGCACGAAAGTGATACACATGCATCTTGGGAACTTTCCTCCAACGCCGCATTACCTCATCCACGAGCCACTCAAATCCCCCTTTCTCTTCTTCCGCCGTAAGCGCCCACCGCTTGTCATAACGGATGGTTCCGCCGTCGTCTGCCGACACAAATCCAAACAAATATTCCTGCCCTCCTCCCGCGTCGACATCTCCCGCAAAGGGGTCGCCCTCAAGATCGACAAACATGTCCGCTGACGAAGGCTCCGGTAACCGACAGAGACCCATTTCGGGCACCACTGTGAGCAGCTCATGCACAGGCCTTTCTTGCATGCGGCCTTCGACCTGCACGCGCGCCTGTTCGCGGACCTGCGCCATGCTTTCCCGAGAACCATGCAGAGGCTTTTCCTTGAGTGGGATCGGCATCTCCGCAAGTCGTGAAACTGTCTTGCGATCCCATACTTCCAGTTGATTTCGTTGCAGCCGCCGAATTCCCGCCACGAGCGACAAATGATCGTCTTTGCGCAGCCGAGCCTCGCATTCTTTGAACCAGCGGCACACATCGCAATGCGCGCAGGGCTCCGGGTATGTCTCCTCTATTTGTCCATCCGCACATGCTTTCTCCAATTGAACTTTCGCGTAGCGGTAATAAGCCGCGTACTCCGCCACTCGATACCTCTCAGGGGCGAAGCCGTGTCCCGGTGCCACCACCCACATAGATTCCGGATCGGCGCCCTGAATCTCACGGAGCAGCTCTGAATAAAAAGATAATTGCAGGATCGTGGTCGCCTTCGTCTCTCGCGCCAGCTTGCAATCGTACGCTTCGTAGGACCAACTTCCCCATTTGCCCGGCTTCGCCACTCTTCGCAACACGTCGGGCTGGCCAAACCAATTCCCGCTGGCCAAAGCTCCTTGTGCAATGATCTCGACGCCCCGCTCCATCGCCCGCTGTGTCTCTTCGACTGCCCGCGCCTCCGCCTCGGCTCCGCCCAAATGGAGCACCTCTCTCCCTTCTTGGAGCAGAAACTCCAAATAGCGGGCCTCGTGCCGCAGGCCCAACTCTTGTATTACGGCCAGATCGGGTGCGCGCCACTCGGGCGCCGCCCGCTCTCCGCGCGACACGCTAAGTTCCAGATTTGTCAGGTGATGGCAGGCCGAATGATTGCTCAAATCCGTTGCCGACAACCGAATCCCTTGTGAAGTAACTTTCATCCAGCCCTGCCTTTGAGATTCACATTCGCGATTCTAGCCTAGCGCTTCCTGTTTTGAATTCTCTCTCAAGTCATTAAAATACTGAACAAATATCTATTGACTTAGTATTTTATTTATGCTACCCTGACGAGTGTAATCGATCTTCATTCGAAATCTTCGGCCTCACTTTTGCCGGGATTGTCCCCTCGTCGCGCGTCTCCATTGGCCCAAGATTTCTAACTGCTTTCTTTTCACATTCATGCAAACTGCCTCTCGCGCATCCCCTTTGTTTTGATATTCATACAAAATGCCCCGGGGTAGGGGTCTCTTTCCCTCCCTTCTCTTTTCGGATCATTCGCCTCTCGCCAATGCTTCTCTTTCTTTAACTCCTTTACTTCCATCTATTTCCGCACACTTTCCGCAAACTGGCCCACAGAAACACGCGACATCCTCTGTGAACTCAACAGTTTGCGCGCACTTGCAAAGGATGGGGGATGGACATCCCTCGGCATTCCCGCAAAAATCTATCTCCCGCCTTTTCCATCGCTTACCATTTTTCCTTCCCACTTTCTGTTCGAGCGATCCTTCCTCCTCGCCCCGCCATCCCTCCCAATTGACACTCCGCCCCTCGCGGCCTATAGTGGCGCACCTTTTTTCCGGGAGTCGCCGCTTGCTCCAAAAATTCTTCCTACTCGAGGAAAACGGCACCACCGTCCGCCGCGAACTTCTCTCCGGTCTCACCACGTTCCTCGCCATGGCCTACATCGTCGTCGTAAACCCGCGCATCCTCGCAGAAGCGGGTATGCCTGCCGACGGCGTCCTCTTCGCCACCTGCGTCTCCGCCGCGTTCGCCACGCTGGTCATGGGTCTCTGGGCCAACTATCCCATCGCTCTCGCGCCCGGCATGTCCCTCAACGCCTACTTCACTTATTCCGTCGTCATCGGCCGAGGCGTTCCCTGGCAAACCGCTCTCGGCGTTGTCTTTCTCTCCGGCGTAGTTTTCCTTCTTCTGACGCTCACCAAAATCCGCGAACGCATCGTCAACGACATTCCCGATTGCCTCAAGCACGGCACCGCCGCCGGCGTCGGCCTCTTCATCGCCTTCATTGGAATGCGCAACGCGAATCTCATCGTCGCCAATCCCGCCACTTTCGTCGGCCTCGGAAAACTTTCCGATCCCCGCGTGCTCCTCGCCGTCGCGGGACTTCTTCTCACCGCAATTCTCATGGCGCGTAAAATCACCGGCGCAATTCTTCTCGGCGTTCTTATCATCGCCGCCGCGGGAATCCCCTTCGGCCTCGCGCACTGGCCCGCGCAATTGTTTTCCTTGCCGCATCCGTCCGGAACATTTTTGAAACTGGATCTTCATTCCGCTGCGAAACTCGGCCTCGGTGAACTCATCTTCGTTTTCTTTTTTGTGGATCTTTTCGACAACGTCGGCACGCTCGTCGGCGTCTGCGAACAAGGCGGCTTCCTCAAAGACGGAAAACTTCCTCGCGCCAGCCGCGCCCTTCTCGCCGACGCCTTTGGCACCATGGCAGGCGCGCTAACCGGCACTTCCACCGTGACGAGCTACATCGAAAGCGCCGCAGGAGTAGCCGCCGGGGGCCGCACCGGCCTCGGCAATCTCGTTATCGCCGGACTTTTTCTTGCTGCCGCGTTTTGTGCGCCGCTCGTCGCCGCCGTTCCTTCCTACGCCACGGCTCCCGCGCTCATCCTCGTCGGCGCGCTCATGTGCGGCTCCGTCGCTCGCGTCCATTGGAACGATTTCACGGAAGCCTTTCCTGCCTTCCTCACTATCGTCGCGACGCCCCTCACTTTCAGCATCGCCACTGGCCTCAGCCTCGGCCTTCTCTCGTTCACTTTTTTAAAAGTCGGCGCCGGCAAATATCGCGAAATCAGCCCGCTCATCTGGGTCTTGTCCGCGCTCTTCCTGTGCCGTTACGCATTCCTAGGAGCGGAATAGTTGGATTTCTTTCAAACGAATTTTACAAATGGACGTTTTGCAGAATGTTTCTTGGAGGAGGAAAAAAAGAAGAGAAAAATGGTCGGGGCGAGTGGATTTGAACCACCGGCCTCCTGCTCCCGAAGCAGGCGCGCTAGCCAGGCTGCGCTACGCCCCGACGGCTTAGAACAGTAAGGAATGACTTACTGCGCGAATCTCAGACTAACACATGAACTGGGCTCCGGCCAACAAGCGAACTTCTCATGCCGTTGAAAGACAAGCCGAATCACTTCGTTGGCCGGTGCTTGTCAGAGAAACCGACCGCTGGGAAGCCACTTGCTCCCCTGCGGTCGGTTGACGTCATTAGTTCTACAGACTTAGAACGAATACCGAGCGCCCACCTGCATCACTCGGGGGTTTCCCTGGATCTGGGTGAAGTTTGACCAATTGCTTGGTGCGTTCAACCGGAGGAGCCCGGCATCGGCGGATACACCGATGCCCGTTCTGGTAATATCAATCAATCCGAAACTCTGCTTGTTGGCAACGTTGAACACATCCCAGCGGAGCTGCAGCTGATGCTTCTCGCTCCAAGGCATTGTCCAGGTCTTCGCCAGCCCAAGATCCACGTTCATGTATCCGGGGAGACGAATGTAATTCCGTGGACCAACCTCACCCGGGTAGGCACTGCGGAAACTGTCGTAAATTGTTTTAATGTTGCAGCCGCTGCCACCGAAAAGCTTTGGGGTTCCAGTACCACCGGCCGACGTTGGAGTTCCAATGCGAGTCGGACAGGTGTGGATCGGACCCAGCGGAGTTACGTTGGACTGGAAGTCCCAGTTGGTTGCCCATTGCCGGGAGTCAAAAGGCGAAGCTGCAAGCGGAAGTCCAGTATTCCAGCGGTAGATACCAGAAAGCTGCCATCCTCCGAGGATCGCCTGCGCTACCCCGTGCGCATTGCTCATAAAGGTTCTACCCCTGCCGAATGGCATTTGCCATACGGCAGAGACGTTTATGAGGTGCCGAATGTCGAAGTCGGAGCTGGCGTAGTTATCGCCTTGGCGAAGGGGATTGACGACAAAAGAGCCATTGCCGTTGCTAAAATCGCCAAACGCATCTTCCCCTTGTAGTCCAGAGGCGTCGTCAAAAGAGTGGGAAAAAGTGTAATTGAAATCCATTGTCAAACTATTGAGGCGCTGTCGCAGCGAGACCGTAAGAGCATGGTAGTTCGAATTCCCAATTGTGCTCCAGGCGGCCAGGGAGCCGTATTGCGGTTGCATGAATCGCGTAGGAAAACCGTTACGGAACAGCGCACTGTCTATATACGCTTGCGCATCCGTCCAGTCATTAGCCCTAAAAAACGCGAAGGGGTTGTCGCCGTTCCCCCGGCTCTGTAACCCGTAGAATGTCTGTGTAGGCGTCCAGGCTGGATCAAAGCAAGGTGTAGAAGGATCAGTGCCACAATCGCTTTGAACAATAGGATCAGCATTCATGATACCAACCAGGTTCGCCGGGAAAAGATTGTCGAAGAACGGGATGGATTGAATATAGGAAATATCCACGTTTTGCTGACGCTGTTTTTCCAGAATCGTTCCTGCCTCGTACCAGGTCATCCCGCTCTTCGGGTCACGGATGTTGTTGAAGGCAGTGACATCCCGGTGCAGCAGCAGACTGCGCGCCGCACGTCCGATGTAAGAGACGGATAGGGTCATGCCCGCGCGCATTTGTCGCTCGTAGGTTAAATTCCAGACGTATTCTGTGGGTGCATGCAAAGTGGAATCTACGCCGGACTCAATCCGCTCTCCCTCGTCGAGTGGCTGCGATAGCGGGAATACCAGACTGCCAGGCACGACAACGTTTGGCAGCGAACGGATGTCCTGATTGAAACCGGTAAACAACGGCCCTAGATTGCCAGCAGTCGTATCGTACGTGTTGGCCGGCGTGGTGTAGTTTGAAGTAAAGCCGAGGGTGTTGTTCAGGTCCCAATCGACTGCAAGCGCTTGACCATAGTAGTCATTCGTCAAGGCGAAGCCTCCACGAATTACGGACTTGCCAGCGTCGCCGAAGATTGAGTGCAAAAAACCGCTCGAATAATTTGGGGACCAAGCCACAGCGATACGCGGCTGGAAGTTATTCTTGTCCCAGTTGTACATTGGCTTTCCGCCGTTCGCTGGGCCAGAGCGATTAATTACGATGGGATCGATAAAGTTATTACCCTGAGCCGACGCGGCGATGCGCTGCTGAAAATAGGTCCCAAGGGGCACCGTGGGCTGCACTTCAAATCCCTTTGTTTCGTATACGGGACGTTCCAGGCTATACCGAAGTCCCAATGTAAGCGTGAAGTGGGGGCGAATTTTCCAAGCGTCCTGAATGTATTGCTCGTAGGCTTGCGTGGCAAAATTCCGAATGGCGGCCGCGCCTGGATTCAAGAGACTTCCGTCCTTATCGAAAGTGAAGTTGGAGGTGTATTGTGAGAAACGCCCGATAATGGCCGCTGCCGCGTTTTGTACTTCTTGGGTCGAGTTTAGCGATTGCCCAGCATTGGTGTCACCGGGCAGACCGTTCGCATCCAAGTAGTTTTGGAAATCCGTCGACATGTGGTCGCCGGCTCCAAGGTAAAAAGAAGAGTTTGTCACTGCGTTATCAAAAGAGTTGGCGAAGCTCACGCGAGAGTTGTTTATCTTTCTTATATCAGCACCAAATTGAATGGTATGGGTTCCATGGATCCACGAAACGTCGTCCGTGAAGTTGTGCACCGGCGTTATGCGGGTAAGTGTGTGCGCTTGACTGGTGGGTTGGAACACGGAGCGGAAACGGATGTCATTCCCGTTGCTGTCGCCACCCTGCGTGAAGGCCTGGCGGGTAAAGCCATAACGAAGGTTGTTAACCCAGTTGTTCCCAATTGTCCAGTTGTGGCCGGCAGCAATACCACGCGGATGGCTCCAAACTTCCGGTGAACTTGTATCAGGGAGCCATTTAGGAAGTGTCTGTTTATCATAGATTTCGTTCAGCCGGACAAAAATGCTCTGCTTGCTGTTCAAGGTGTAGTCGAGCCGGGCGACGTGAGAGTTCAGTGCGATGGGTGCCGATGTGTTGAAGCGGAACCCGCCTGTATTCAATCCATCTCCGATCGACGTATCGTTTGCCGGATATTTGGCAGCCGCCGCAGCCAAGGCGTCGAGTGCAGCCTGATTAATTCCGGCCGCTTGAAAGACTTGCTGATTCTGAGACAGGTTCAACGAGGCCACAGGTGTGCTGCTGCAGCTTGGATTCGCGCAATACGAATAGTTAATCGTGCCTTGACCCAAATTGGACAAAGGAACAAGCCTTGTCGCGCTCGCGGCCGTAGCGTCACGCTTTCCTTCGTAGCTATAGAAAAAGAACAGCTTGTCCTTCACGACAGGTCCGCCGAGCGCACCTCCAAACGTGTTTCGAACCAGAGGCGTACGGGGCACGCCGGCAGCGTTGTTGAACCAATCGTTGGCCTCGAAAAGCGTGCCGCGGTAAAATTCAAATGCTGCTCCATGCCAACTGTTCGAACCTGACTTGGTAACCAGGTTCACTTGTGCGCCGGCTGAACGGCCCTGGTTTGCATTTCCGTTCGCTGTCGTGACTCGGAATTCTTCGATTGCTTCCGAATTAAGACGAAGCACGGGACCGTCGGTGATATTGCCTCTCTCGAGCGAGCCGATCACCAGGCTATTCGTGGTTTGGGGCAATGTGACATTTCCGGTTTGCGCGTTGTTAATATCCACTCCGTCTAGAGTAACGTTCGACTGATCTGCGCGCGCTCCCGTGACGTAGCCTTCTTGCGTGGCACCCGGCTGGAGGCTGAGTAAATCCGTCACCCCGCGGCCCTCTAGCGGAAGCTGGGCAATCTGACCGGAAACGAAGACGTTGCCCAAAGACGCGTCTTGGGTGTTGACGAGAGCGTCCTGCGCTCTTACGCTCACTTCAACCACTGTGCTGACCGCCCCTATGTTCAATTCTACGTTGCTCTCGGTCTGCTTCCCGATCAGAGCTTGCACATTGTCGAAGACCGTCTTGTTGAATCCCTTGGCCTCGACCTCAAGCCGGTAAGCGCCCGGTGTAATCAAGGCGAACAAATACGCACCGGTATCCGTTGACTGCATACTGCGCGTGGCATTGGTGGCAAGGTTTGTGACCGTGACCTTCGCGGAGGCAACTGGTCTACCTTGCGGGTCAGTAATCGTTCCACCGATACTGGAAGTGCCGGTTTGGGCGTGCACGCTTTCAGCCACTAGAAAGAGCAAGCAAAAAACCACCAGCAGGCTGAACAATTTAGAGGATGACGATTTCATGGAATACCCCTTTCGCGCACCTAATTGGATTTCTTCCAGCGGAAACTACCGGGAGGTACCAGGAGGTGACACAAAGAGTGTGGACAAAACAGAACGACCCCAACTCACCAAGAGAAAGTTTCACCGCGAAGAACCTGGCCCCGACATGCTTATTTTCTCGTTGAGACAGCTTTTAGGACGGGTGCCCGCGAAATGTCAAGGAAAGTTCCGAAAATTTAGATGATTTTAGGGCTTTATATCGGAAGTGTGTATTTGCAAGGGGCGTCGTGGAGAATTGAATTTGATGTGAGCCGTGCACGTTCGTCGACAATCTCCAAAAAAACAAACCGCCGGAGAGCGTTGGCTCTCCGGCGGCGAGGGGTTGTTGGTCCTATGTTTCGCTTAGAATTCGTATCTCAGCGAAAACTCCATGACTCGAGGTTTGGTCGACAATCTGGTGTAGTCCGCGAATGTCGAACCATACACGTCAAGGAACGAGTTCAGACTCAATGGGTCAAAGCGCTTGGAGTTACTCACGTTGTAGACGCTCCAATTGAATTTAATGCCGTGAGTGTCCTTCCACGGCATAATCCAGCGTTTCGAAAGCGATGCGTCCACGCTGAAAAACCCGGGGCCACGCAAGTTGTTTCGTTGACCAGCCTCTCCCGGGAAAGGTTCGCGGAAGGCATTGGCGTCGCCTGCGAAGTTGGAGAATGCGTTCACTTCACCGATGTTGGCCGGGTTATAAAAAGTTCCGGTCTTGACGGGTGCGATTTGGATGCCGTTGCCGGAGAGATCCCAGTCTGTGGGCCACTGGAAACCGTTACCGACGCTGAACGGGAACCCGCTCGTCCACCGGCCAAGCCCTGCGATCTGCCAGCCGCCGATGATTGCATCAAGACCGCGGCCAACATTTCTTCCGATTGCGCGGTTACGACCGAAAGGCAGGTCAGCGATCCAGTTAGCTGTCATCTGGTGCGTCGTATCGAAATCGGAGACGCCACGGAATTGAAACTCGTTCCACGCGTTCTGGATTTGCCCGCCGTTCCCTCCGATCGTTCCGACGCGCTCGGCATCGGAAGCCAGGTCGATGGATTTGGAGAATGTATAGTTGAAGTCAAACTCAACTCCGTGAGAGAACTTGTGCTTTAAATCGACCTGCATCGCGTTATAGTTTGCCGTGCCCATCGACTTCCAGACATACAAGGTGGCAAATTGCGGATTGTAGAATGTGAACGGCTGACCGCCACCCGCCGCCGGGAAATAGCTATTTCCTGAGGCGCCAGATAGTCCAAAGAAATCAAGGATTAGCAATCCGGTCGTTTCATTCAAGCTATTGCCGCAGAAAAGGTCGTACGCGGCAACGACGGGAACGGTCGTTGAATTACTGCCGCAAGAGCCGGTCAGGTAAGCATCGCCGGGGGCCAGCGGCTGCAGGATGTCCGCCCAATACTGCGCAATGTTTGACGGCACCATAGAAGCGTTGAAATTATCGGTTGAAAGGCCGGTCCGATAAATCTTCGCAAGGGCGGTCGCCGCAGTGAAGTAGTCAACGCCCGTTTTCGGGTCCTTCAAATCAAGTGGCGTTGCTACGTCCAATTGGGTGAGAAGACGGCGAGAAAGCCTGCCGACATAGGAAACTTCCAGAGTGAATCCACCCGGAAGTTCACGCGCGACGGACAGGTCCAGTGTGTACGCATAAGGGGTCTTCAAGCCCTGATCAAGGCTCGATCCGATAAAGAACGTTCCCGAAGGAAATGTCTGCGGGAAGGTTGCGGCAGGCGCTTTGAGAAAAATTTGGTTCCCGTTCAGGTCTTGTGTTGGGATCGTGTGCAGATCCGCCAGCCGAGGAGCGTTGTAAGGGGACAAGAAACCCGCCGGATTGGTCAGTTCCGTGGAGAGACCAAACGAACCGTAACGGCTGAAATCGTCGGCTATGTTCTGGCCGAAGCGATCATAGACCATGCCAAAGCCGGCGCGAACCGAACTCTTACCTTCGCCAAAAATGCTGTGCATTAACCCACTCGTGGGTCTCGGTGCCCACGCGATTGCGACGCGAGGTCCGAAGTCCTTCTTGTCCATAGTGTAGTAACCGGGCTTGCCGTTCGCAGAACCCGACCAATCAAATGAGACAGGCGGATCATTGAGGGAGGCTTGTCCATTGAGTCCCTCTACAGCTCTGTTTTGGAACCAAGTACCCAAGTTGGTAGTCGGCTGAACCTGCAGTTTGTTGGTTTCCCACGGCGGAGTGAAGAGAGACCATCTCACGCCTAAAGTCACGGTAAGGGTCGGCTTAACTTTCCATGTGTCTTGCGCGTAAAATTCGTAGCCATTGATGGCAAAACGACGCTTCAGAGCAGAGCCATCGGGCAAGGCTGTCCCATCGCGGTTAAAGTTATAGCGGGCATCCACTTCCGTGACCATGCCGAGAAGAGCCTGCAAGGGAAAGTCATACGAATTGGCAAAGCTCGGATCAACAAACGGTGTTCCATTTACGGTACAGGAATTCGGATCTGAACTTGCACATGTGTAAGCTGGGTTCAATGGCGATTTCTTCTGCGCATAGCCAGACAAGGTCGTCCAAGAGGCGTTAGCACTGCCGTCGCTGAAGGAAGTTAGAGTGCTATTGCTAGGAGTGCGCAAGAATGAAATCTGAGTTCCAAACTGCCACTGATGCTTGCCTCGAATCCAGGACAGGTCATCCGAAATCGTGTTAATGGGGCGTTGGAAGCTGTTGGAACGTGTGACGGCTCCCGTTTGATCGTTCAAACCGCGGAAGTAAATCCAATCCACGTTCGAATTTCCGATTTGACCGACGCTCTGGCGGACCAGTCCGTAACGAAAGTTGTTGATTAAAGAGTTGGTGAGAACGGCGTTGTAGTTTACGACGATCCCCTTGTTGTAGTTGACCGTGTCATTGGAGGGCGGCTGTCCAGGGAGGAAGGGAGTACCGGCAAAATTCTGATTTCGCACGGCTCCGGTCACGGACAGGCGATGCCTCGCATCGCGAGTAATGTTGTAATCCAAGCGCGATATGTAGACATTTTCCGTGTCAGAAATGGGTGCACTGAAGTTGAAACAGCTGTAATTCAGGCCATCACCGGCGTTGTTGCAATTCGGCTTAGGAAAAGAGTCCAGATATTGCAGAACCGCAGTGTTGGGCCCGAGTCCGAGAGGATCCATGTTCTTGATTGTCTGAGGTGAGAGCGCATTGTTACCCGTCTGAATGGCGTAACTCGTTCCGCTTAGACCGGTAACACTTCCGCCGGCACACAGTGTCGGGTCGGCACAGTTGTACTGCATGATTCCGTCCCGCATCGTGAGCGAAGGTACAGCAACGGTTTGACTTTGAGCCTCGGCGCGTCTGGTACCCTCATAGTTCATGAACAAGAACACACGATCTTTCTTGATCGGACCTCCGACAGAAGCACCGAAAATGTTGCGGATCAACTTGGGGGCTTTATTGCAACTTGGATCACCGAGGGGCGTTCCATTATTGATGCAGTTCTGCAGCTCGCCATTTTTCACAAAGAAGTCATTCGCGCTCGTGTAGGTATTGCGGTGATATTCGTAAGCCGATCCATGCAGGGAGTTTGTGCCGCTCTTGGTGACGAGGGCCACTTGAGCGCCGGAACTGCCACCCTGGTCCGCATTGTAATTGCTTGTTGAAACGCGAAATTCCTGCACTGAATCCAGCGTGACCGGCAGGACGGACGTAAACGCAGCTCCCCCCTCATCATTAACGGAAACTCCATCTACGGTCACATTGCTTTGGTCGCTTCGCGCTCCGTTCACTGCTCCCTTACGGGTATCGAACGCTGGAACGTCATCACGATTATTCGGATAGGCAACGCCCGGCTGCAATGAGAGAAGCTCCGGGACATTGCGGCCTTCCAGAGGCAGGCTCTTCACTTGCGTCTCACTAAATGCGTTTCCAATTGAAGCGTCGACTGTGTTGATGGTGGCTGTCTGCGCCGAAACCTCCACGACTTCCGCAGCCGTGCCAACCTCCAGCGTTACATTCACCGTAGCAGGCAGGTTTACAAGGAGTTGAAGGTTTTTCTGTTCATGCTTTCGGAAATTTGCCTGCTCCACAATCAACGAGTAAGTGCCCGGCGGCAAAACGAGGAACTCGTACTCGCCTGCAGGCCCTGTTTTCGTTTCGCGAGTCAAATTCTGTTCCGGATTCGTCAATTTCACGGTTGCGACGGCTATTGCAGCTCCGGTTTTATCCGTTACGACTCCGTGGAGAGACGTCGTGCCGGTCTGCGATAGGCATACGCATGCAAAGAGTAGGACCGCCAAGTTCAGCTGAAATACCTTACGCAAAATATGAGTACACTTCATGTACAGCTCCTTTCGCGCGCCGGTATGGAAATTAGTTCGAGATAATTCGAGCTAAAGGCAGGATGAACCCGAGGAAATATGACCCGACAAGAAAGTGTGAACGCGACCACTCACGCTATTGGACACTTTTCCAGAATCCCAGGTACCCCGTCCCACCACCACTCGTCCGTCAGGTTGAGATAGTTTTTAGGACAGTTGAGGATGTTCTGTCAAGAATTGTTATTTCGATTTAATACTTTCGTTTTGTTTATATGGACGGGAAAAATACTCTATCTAAAAATTCCCGAAGCGGAGAAGCTTGGCGCCGGTAATGGCCTTTATGTTGCCGATTGACTCCAAGATAGAGGCGGGAACGTCACCGTCCAAGCGAACAAGAGAAACGGCCTCCGCTCCGCGGGCGGCCTCGCGCCGGCCGAGGGCAAAGGTTGCGATGTTCACGCCGAGCTTTCCGAGAGTGCTTCCCACCTGACCGATGACACCGGGTTCATCGTGATTGCGCAGATAAAGGATGGTTCCGGCGAGCTGGGCTTCGAGAGAAATTCCGTCAATCGCCAGCACGCGCGGGGAGCCGTCGTGCAGAACGGTGCCCTCGGCAGTGAAACCGACTCCGCTGGGCTTTTCCGGGAGCGTGGAGACCTCCAGCGTGTTCGGGAAGCCGTGTTCGCGGCGTCGCGTTTCTTCTTCCACCGATAAACCGCGAGAGGCGGCGACAGCCGGTGCGTTAACAACGTTCACTTTTTCGTCGAGGACCGCATTTAGGACGCCGGCGAGAACGGCGCTGCGCAAAAGATGCGTGCCGACTTCCGCGACTTCGCCTGCATAGCGGATTCGAATGCGGCCCGGGCGCGTTTCGGCTGCTTGCGTGACGAGCGAACCGAGGCGCTCCGCCAATTCGAGATAGGGCCGCACGCGGCGGTACTGGTCCGCGGAGAGTGCCGGCAAATTCACAGCGTTTCGAATGATGCCTTCGGCCAAGTAATCGCGGATTTGCACGGCGACTTGCGTGCCGACTTCTTCTTGTGCTTCTTGCGTGGAGCCGGCGATGTGCGGCGTTCCAACGACGTTGGGCAAGCCGATTAGCGGTGAATTTTTCGGCGGTTCTTCGACAAAGACGTCAAGGGCGGCACCGCCGAGGCGTCCGCTCTTAAGGGCCTCGGCCAAGTCGGCTTCGTTGATGAGTTCGCCGCGGGCTGCGTTGACGATTCGTGCGCCCTTTTTCATTTTTGCAATCGAGGCGGCGTTAATCATGTTCGTGGTTGCGGGACTGAGAGCGGTGTGCAGAGAGATGAAGTCGCTTTCGGCATAGAGCTTATCGAGCGGAACGAGATCCACCTGCAATTCTTTCGCGGCGGATTCGCTGATATATGGATCGTAGGCGAGGACGCGCATGTCGAAAGCTTCGGCGCGGGAGGCAACTTCGCTGCCGATGCGGCCGAGTCCGATCAAGCCGAGGGTTTTGCCGCGCACTTCGGTGCCGGAGGAGGATTTTTCCCAGCGACCTTCGCGGAGGGCTGCGTCGAGTTTGGGAACCTGGCGGGCGAGAGCGAGGAGCAACGCAAAAGTGTGTTCGGCGACGCTGACCGCGTTTCCGCCGGGCGTGCTCATGACCAGGACGCCGCGGCGCGTTGCTTCCTGCAAGTCAATGTTGTCCACGCCGACGCCGGCGCGGCCGACCGCGCGAAGTCTGGGAGCTTTCGCAAGGAGGTCTGGCGTGACGCGCGTGGCGCTGCGGACGATGAGCGCGTCGGCATCGGCCAGCTCCGCGCCGATTGTGTCCTTCGTCGTGACAACGACGTTCAGGCCGGGCGTTTTCTTGAGGAGGTCCACTCCGCGTTCGCTAATCTTGTCCGCAACAATGACTTTCATGAGTTCCCTTCGATTTTGAGCTGCAAGCCGCCGAGCGCAAGGGCGGTCCCGCGCTTGTATCGGAAACTAACCAAATTAAAGCCCAGAGGAGAGGGTGTCAAATTAGAAGATGAAATAGGACGGCTATTGCTCTGTTATAGTTTCATCAGGAGAGCGTGAGAATGAGCCTCAGCGAGACGATTCAGAAAGACATTGTTACGGCGATGAAGAGCAAGGAAGAGATGAAGCTGGGCGTGTTGCGAATGGTGAAAGCGGCGATTCAATTGAAGGAAGTGGAAAAATTGCGCAAGCTGGATGATCAGGAGTCAATTCAGCTGCTGCAGACGCTGGTCAAACAGCGGAAGGAATCGATTGACCAGTTCGCGAAGGGCGGAAGGCAGGATTTAGTTGACAAGGAACAGAAGGAGCTGGTCATTTTGGAGCATTATTTGCCCGCGGGCCCGTCGCAGGCGGAAATGGACGCGGCCGTGACGAAAGCGATTGCGGAGACCGGCGCCAATTCGATGAAGCAAATGGGAGCCGTGGTGAAAGCGGCGAAAACAGCGCTCGAAGGAAAGACGGTGGACGGAAAGGCGTTGAGCGATCTGGTGCGCGAACGGCTTGCGAAATTGGGCTAGCGAAAGCTGACGAGGTGGCCACTGCTTCGAATCAAGACGATCGCAACTCACTGGCGCTGGCTTTGCTGCGTATTTGCGTCGGGATTCTCTTTCTGATTTTTGCCGAGTACAAAGTGTTTGGGACGCAGTTCACGCTGCATGGCGGGTTTCAATTTTGGATCAACCGATTTCTGGAAGACGGTGCGTATCCTTTCATGAGGCCGATCCTGAAGAACTTCGTTCTCGCCCACGCGACTCCACTGGCCTTCTTTGTGGCATATGGCGAACTTGCGATCGGCGTCTCGCTCGTTTCGGGAATTCTGGTGCGAGCAGCCAGTTTTTTCGGACTCGTCTTCATGCTGAGTCTGCTTTTTTCTTCCAATTATCCGGGAACGAACGCGCCGTTTTGGCAATACTTTGGAGCATCGCTGGACCATTCGGTGCTGGCGCTGTGTTTTCTGGCGTTTTTGATTGGGCACGCGGAGGCAAAGCTTTCCGTGAGTAATCTGCGCAGAAATTCGAAAACTGCTTAGTTTTGCAGACCTCGAGCGCACGACCTGGTCGGCGGTGGAAGAACGGAGAGTGCGAGACGAAGAGGCTTAGGATTTCGGCTTGAGCACCGCAGTGTTGCGCTCGTCGCCGGCGATTGCACGATAGAATTTCTTCAGCTCTTCCAATTTGTTCACCGGGACGCTGAGTTCTTTCACTTCAAGACTGCGCGTATATCGAAGTACGTCCCCTGCTGCCTCAGTCTTGCTGTGATAGCTCGCAAAGCTGTAATCGAGGTCCACGGGTGGCGGCAAGTCGTCCACTTCGTACCCAGAGGGGAGCTGAATTTCGATCAGGTCAGTATCGCGGCGAGGCCCTTCAAAAATTACGGGAAACTGGCGGGATTCCTTTGTTTCGAGAAGCGAGCTCGACTTTGTGCCCAAAACGCGAGGCCGAATCACCAAGAGATTGCCCGCGGACTTGGCATAGGAGGCAGCCACAAAAGAAAAATCAAAGCGAAAAGGAAGCTCGCGCTCCTGAAGATTTATCATGCTGGCTTTCGTGACTGAAAAATTAGGAAGAGACTGCGAAAGGAGATTTTCGATGGGCTTGATCCGGTCAGTGTCTTTGCCTACAGACTTAAGAGCGGCGCGCATCTCGGCAGCCTGATCTCCCAAGCGTGCGTCCTGGACTTGACCGGATAGTGTTCCCGTCTGCGTTAGAGAAAGCTTCGCGACACGACGAACACCGCTGCTCTCGGCGGGGAGTTGAGGAACTTTAACGAGTTCTCCACCTTCCGACGACACCAACAGCGCATAGCTCCCTTGTAGCTCTCCACGCAACTCCCCAAAAGGAGTGTATTCGTCCGTCGGATCGAAGATGAGCAATTTCCCGAGCTTTGGATGCTCCATGATGAGTTTGAGCGACGGGCTACTTGCGCCGTCGGGAAGTTTAATTGCCAGAATGACATGATCAAACCATCTGGTGGCCGGTGTGTCCGGGGTGATCGTACCGCGCACCGTGTTGATATCCAGGTAGTAGGACTCAACGCCAATTTCACGCAGCATTGAGCTCAGCAAGGTGGCTTTGTCTTTGCAGTCGCCGTACCGGTGCGTAAAGACGTCCGGCGCGGGATGGGGCTGCCAGCCTCCAATTCCGAGCTGAATAGCGACATAACGGATTTCTTTTTGCATGAACGCCGCGAGCGCGTTCATTTTTGCAAGAGGAGTCGCCGCTCCGCTAGTGAGTTGGGCGACCTTCTGCTTGATCTCGGGAGAAGCGTCGCGACGGCCGCTGGAGAGGTTTTCCTCCCATTTGGCCATGGAGTTCCAGTCCTTGAAGCCAGAGTTTCTGCCGTTGTCGGGGAACAACGAAACAATCATCAGGGAGGCGACGCTCTCGAAAGGCGGCATCTGATCTTCCGGGCGAATCGCCTTTACGTCAGAAACAACCCATTGAAACTGCTTGTCGCCGCTTGGAGTGGGAGCGATGCTGGGGTGGTTTAGCCAAACGGCACGGTAGTCCCAACCGGGCGCGAGTTCCAAAGTGTAGTGAGCCTCTCTGACCGGAACGGTGGATTGGAGGGCCCAAAAATCTTGTAAAACGTAAGGCTGCCTCTCGATTTCGATTTCGTAGCCGATGACGTTTCCCGGGTCAGAAGCGGGGATTTGCAGGATTCTGGACTTCACGTCCCTCACAAGTTCGCCGTTCTCTAATCCGGTCAGTGAGGTTTCCAAGCTATCCTTGTCCTTGACTTCGTAGTCTTTGCCCTGGGCAGGAATGCACCAGCCGTGCATGCTGACTACGCGCGTCTCGGAACTGATATCGGCTTGTACTCTCCCGAAATTTCGCCCCTCCGGCCGGAGGATTTTATAAGCCCTTCGCTCGACGCGCTTCAGCTTGCCGTTGCTCTGAACGCTCAGTACGACATCCGAATAGAGCAAGACGGCGGCGGTCTTTTCGTCGGGGGGGGCGGGCAGCGAAGCGTTTGCCACCGAATGCATCCAATACGGGGCATCGCTGTTCGCCTTGCAGGTTGGCGCAGAACAAAACGCAAGGAGAACCAGCCCTGACGCAGCAGAAATCTTTTCAACGAAGCTGATTCGAGGCATTGCCCGATCCTGGTTGCAGCATGACTTGCTCTTCATCGCCGGTTCTTACGATCTGAAAAAAAAACTGCAAGATGGGGTAATTGTCTTTCGCGACCATGGTGAGATCGCTGCGGAGCGTACGCGACAAGTGCAATGAACCGTTCTTATCCTCCGCTTTGAAGGAATAGGCTACGGCTTTCCCATCCTGATTTTGTGAAGCCGGAAGTGTTACGACCTTCCAGTCGAGGGGCAATTGGATGTTGATTTCGTCCGTCTTTTGATAAGGATACGCGAAGTAAACGGGATAAATCCGATTTGCGTGGGAGAAAACCTGTTTTTCCGAAGCCGAAAACAAGCCGACCTGCATCATGGCTCGTTTGCCGGCTCCGGTGAGCCAGCCGGGCACCTTCAGTGAGAATTCGGCGATGAGATTTGGCGTAGAACTGGACCAGTCCGGTTTGTTTGTGAGTTCCAGCTCAACTCCAACCGGGACGGATTCCTTGACGAGATCCTCAAGGAGTTTCTTGCGAGTGGGCTCGTCTTCATTGCGTTCGTCGATCCTCATCCAAAGAGCGTCTAGCCCGGAATAGGTCACTGTGAGTTTTCCTTCCAGTGTTCCATCAGTGGCCAACTTGAGTTCAGCTTTGCGTTCGACGCGGGAGTCGCTGCTGGGCGGCAGGGGTGTTTGCACCCAAGCTCCACCGTCCTTGGTCAGCTTCAATCCAGTGACGCCGGTCTCGTACCAGGGCAAGTAGCCGTAGGGCGTGAAAACAGTGCCAGGATCGAAGTAGCGGTCTTGACCGTTTACCTTTACAAGCACGACGTTGTCGTTCAATTGGTGAGGATTCATGATCCCTTGATTGAAGAAGTAGTCGCTGCGTCGGGAAATAAGAACCGGGTAGGCTTCGAATCCTGCGGCGCGCGCCAGAGCAAGGAAGAGCCAGGTGACTTGGCGCCCGTCGCCATATCCACGTTTCCATAAGTCCTCAACGTTGTTCACATCTTTTTGCTTTTCGCGCTTCAGCTCCTGCTCCGATTTTTCTTTCTCAAAGGAGAGATTGCGCACCTGTTGAACGCGCGCATAAATCTTTTGCAGTTTCGCTTCCGGGGCATCGCCCGGGGACACGATTTGCGAAACAGCCTGCTCCATCGCCTTCTTCTTGTTCACAAAGTTTTCAGCGGCGTCGCACTGCTTCTTCCCCTCCTGTTTCCAAAACTTGACGGGATCCTTCTCCGGCACAACATCTTCGGTGTAAATGAAATCCACGCGGTACTTCAGCTCATTTTCCGGCGGCATGTAATCTTCTACGTGGAATGCCGGCACATTTTGCGTTTCAAGGCGTATCGTGCTTCCTTCATTTTTTGCGGGACTCGTTCCATTGGGCAAGCTTTGCGTCCAGCGCAGGGAGTAGTTTGGATTGGGCTTTAGAGAGAATTTTGCATGCTTCGTGAACAGCTCATCGCTCAAAACCCATCTTGAATCGAATACGTATTCGAAGTCGTTTGTGTAGTGGTATTCGATGATGCTTCCCACTTGAACATCCGGCAGAGTGATTGTCTTCGCGAGAAACTTAACTCCTTTCGCCTTGACGATGGTTTGCTCATAGACCTTACCGTCAAAATTCGTGACGGTTCCGTCGGGCCTTATGGTTCGCGCCTTTATGCTGTGAATATTCTCCCACTGCTTAAGAAAAGGGATCTGGACATCGGCGTATTTGCGCCCCTCTTCCGTCAAAATCTTGATTCGGACGTAATCGTATTCGTGCGCGTTTTGTCCGTCGTCGCGGTCCACCTGCCGGTACAGAATGATGGCCGGAGCGCCAGGGGCTTCCGGAACGCTGGTCATCTTCAGTTCTTCGGGAGTGATGGGCTGCCACTCGTCAGCGCAGGCAGGCCGCGAACCGATCGAAAAGGCCGCAGCCAATCCCATCAAGATCAACGACACCACTCGAAAGCGTCGCATCAACATGCGGTCTCTCCTTGGCAGCGAATCTGTTTTTCTGCAGCTTTTTCTTATGCGTGTGTGGGCCCGGAGTCTTGTCTAGAGTCGTGGAACCGCTCAGGACCTGTAGCACAGCTGCAGAACACATTTCCCAGTTTGGAGAAAACTACAGGGAGGGTCACTCACCTGTCAAGAGAACGCGTGGAAATCGTGTTGTCTTGCTGGGCACTTAGCTTGAGTGGAAGGAAAAGACCCGTTTTCCATCCGCCACGCTGCAGGAACCACTTCCCCACGGGCGCCGCCTGCGGCATAATCCCCGCGCACCTTTCCAACCCAGTCTCGCCGCACCGCGAGGGAGGACGATGTGAACAACCGCCCGTGGAGTTCCACCGCGCCACCAGGAGAATTTCGCACTTACATTGCGACGGAGGAAACGCTCAAGGAGTTCACATTGCGCGCGGTGATTCTCGGCGCGCTGTTCGGACTGCTGTTCGGGGCAGTGACCGTGTATGTGGGTCTGCGAGCCGGGTTGACGGTTTCCGCTTCGATTCCGATTTCCGTGCTGTCCATCAGCATACTGCGCGCGTTCGGGCGATCGACGATTCTCGAAAATAACGTGGTGCAAACCACGGGTTCGGCGGGCGAATCGTTGGCCGCGGGAGTGATGTTCACGATCCCCGCCCTGATCTTTCTGGGGTTTGGAAAAGAGTTCACGTTCTGGAGAATTTTTCCGCTGGCGCTGCTCGGCGGTTGGCTGGGTGTTCTGTTCATGGTTCCGCTGCGGCGGCAACTGATTGTTAAAGAACACGGAAATCTTTCGTTTCCCGAAGGAACAGCTTGTGCCGACGTGCTCGTTGCCGGTGAACGGGGCGGCTCGTTTGCGGGGCGCGTGTTCTGGGGACTCGGGCTCGGCGGAGTCTATACGTTTCTGATGAATACGGTGCAGGCGTGGACGTCGCAGCCCGAAGCGCGTCCAAACTGGTTTCCCGGTGCTTCGTTCCGTGCCGCAATCACTTCTGAGTATCTCGGCGTGGGTTACATCATCGGGCCGCGCGTTTCGGGAATTCTGTTCGCGGGCGGAATCATTTCGTGGCTGGTAATCATGCCGGCGATCAAGTTTTACGGGCAGCTCGCCAATAATGTGCCGATCTATCCTTCAACAATTCCCATTCCGCAGATGAGTCCAGATCAACTCTGGGGCACGTACATTCGTCCCATGGGCGCAGGTGCGGTGGCCGCTTCGGGCCTGATCACTCTTCTCCGCACCATGCCCACGATCGTCTCCGCGTTGCGCGCAGGCCTCAAAGATGTTCGCGCAGAGGGGGCGGGACAAGCGGCTTCCACAGCTCGCATTGATCGAGAAGTTCCGATGCGGACGGTAGTGCTCGGCTCGATTGTGATCGTTGCGATGATTTGGGTGCTTTTGACGTTTCACCCAATTCCGGGGGCGGAGACGCGTTGGTATCAAAATATGTTCGCAGGCGTTTTCGTGGTCGTATTCGGATTTTTGTTCGTGACCGTTGCCGGACGCATCAGCGGCTTGCTGGGAAATTCTTCGAATCCGATCAGCGGCATGAGTATCGCTACCTTGATGGCCACGTGCGCAATCTTTTTTGTAGCGGGATGGACGGCGCCGAATTATCAAGTACTCGCGCTGATGATTGGCGGTGTCGTTTGCATCGCCGCTGCAATTGCGGGCGCCACATCACAGGATTTGAAGACCGGCTATCTGGTGGGTTCGACTCCCTACTGGCAGCAAATGGGTCTGCTGGTTGGCGTGACCATTTCCACTCTCGCGATTGGAACGACGCTCAACCTGATGAATCAAGGCTTGCAAAAATATATTCCCACGCAAATCCCGGTGAACGTTCAGTCGCTGCCTGTCGGCGTAAAGGTCGAGCAGGAGTCGTTCACATACCAGGGAAAGTCGTATGTATTGCTCAATTCTCTTGGCTCGCATGAAGTTCCCGACGGCGAATACCTTTTCGACCGTGGGTCACACCAAATCGAGTATCAATGGGCGCAAGGCATCGGCAGCGACAAAGCTCCAGCGCCGCAAGCGCGCCTGATGGCAACCGTAATCAGCGGCATCTTAAATCAGCGGCTGCCGTGGCGGCTGGTGTTAATGGGCGTCTCGCTTGTAATCGCCATCGAGATTCTAGGAATTCGTTCGCTTGCGTTTGCAACGGGTTCGTATCTCCCACTGGGTACCACTGCCGCGATGTTTGCCGGAGGGCTCGTGCGAATGCTCGTCGAGGCCACGACGAAAAAGAAGGATGAGAGCGAAGCCAGTCCGGGAGCGCTCTATTCCAGCGGGCTCATCGCCGCGGGCGGCGTGTTCGGGCTACTGGGAATCGTTATCAATCTTTTCCAAGACCCGGAAATTTCAACTCGCGTTCCAGCCTGGGTGACAAATCTTCTGCGCCTGCCGTGGCGCGCGGATCTATTTTCCTTCGGCCCGAAAATCATGGGTTCTCTCGCGACGAACAATCTTTTCGGTATCTTCATGTTCGCGATGCTGGCCGCGTCGCTTTTCTATTTCGCGCGCAAGAAATTGGATTAGATTTCGCGCGAGGACGAAGGCTAATCGAAAAGAATTTGAGCAAGCCAACTGTTGCGAGCGGCATCCGAATCAAGTTCGCGGCGGTTTGATTTGCGCGTGGGTTGGTAATTCTTCACAACCTCTCCCAGCGATTGAACATCGCCGGGCGCGGGAGACATGAGATATTCAAGAAGACCAGGAGCACAAGCGATCTCCACTTCTTCGTCGGCGGTTTCTCCAAGCACTAACGGTATTAAACATTCTGTCGACATGAAACTACATAAGCATCCTTATAAAAATAAATTTGCGTGCCAATTCCCAAAGTAAGAGTCCTGACGAGCAGCCAAGAAAACCAGGATTGCGGAGCGCAGTGCGGCGGCGCTCCGCAAGCTGATTGTTAACCGGCAGAGTCCGCTTCTGCCGTGTCAACAAACCAAAGCCCTTGCAATCCATGCGAACCAGAAAGAGTTGTTACAACTGTTGTGCAGCGGTGCGGCGCTGCTCCGAGTTCTCTCCCCACTTCGATGAACCTGCAGGGATGATCATGGGCACGCGGCGGCGGTACTCTGCGTACTCGCGATGGAAGCGAACCAGATCGCGTTCTTCGAATTGAATCGCTACCAGAATGTATCCCGTCGTGGCCAGGGCGAAGACAAGATGCGCCGCTGTCATCACTGGAGCCGACCAGAAAACGAGCAGCCAGCCTACGTACAAAGGGTGGCGCACGAAACGGTACGGCCCTGGGGTTCGGAATCCAAGCGCTTGATAAGGACGGCCCAGCAGATTCAGCCAAACCTGCCGCAATCCGAACAGATCGAAATGATTGATGAGGCAGGTGGAAACGAACACGGTTATCCAGCCGAAGGCGTACGAGGCCTCAAGCGCCAGGCGGCCGTAGTCGTTCTCAATGCTCCAAATTACGCCTCCCATTGGCTGCCATTTCCAGAAAAGCAGAATCAGTGCGACGCTGCTAAGAAGAACATACGTGCTGCGCTCGACGACGGCCGGAACGATGCGGGTCCATGCGGTCTTAAACCATTGCCGGGCCATTACGCTGTGCTGAATGGCAAACAAGCCCAGCAAAGCGGAATTTATCGCCAGCGCGTACAGGAACGAAGACTGGCGGCCGGAATCAATGGATTTCGGAACGCCGAAATTCCCTATAAAACCGATCGCGTAAAGAAACGTCGCGAAAAATACCAGATAGCAAACGACGCCGTAAAGGAGCGCCGTGACTCTGTTAAACATTTTTATTCCTTCTCCTCGGGGCCGCTCGAGAGTTGTATCGTCGAAGTGAGCTTGAGCGGCCCCCAAGGCCTCTTATTAAGGCTTAGTGGGACTGCTGGAGTCCTTTGGCGGGGCTGATTTATTTCTTCCATTTTTCTGACGCGAGAGGCGAAGGCCGCATTCATTGGGCAAGAGTCGGGCTTGTTCTCTCCAAGCCACAACACTGCTGGCGGATGCAGGGTTGGCAACAATTAATGAAAGCGGTTGGGGTCGTAACTGAAGTTGACGAGCCCGTCGCGATAGTCAATCTTCAGGTCCATCTGATAGAGCATGGCAAAACCAAGAAAACCTGAAATTTCCACGCCGGCATGATTGCTGACGGAGGAGGTGTCGAAGGCGACCATATCTTTGGCCGGTTGACGGAAATGAGAAAACGTAAGCGTAATTTCGTCGGCGGTGAAGACGTTATTGACCGCTCCGCTCAAACCCTTCACCTTAAGATTGGACTCGGAACGAACTTTCGTGGCTTCGCGGGCGGCCGCGGGAGAGATCGTGTCGCTGAAGGCGCCCGTATCGATCAGAAAAAGCTTGGAAGGGAGTTCGTTGATGCGCGTGGGAATCAGCAACATGTGATTGAAGCGATAGACTGGGGTGAAATCCTTGAACTCTTGGGGAATGACCCGGTCACGGAAACGGGCGATGCCGGGATATTGGGCGACGAGCGCCTTTTCCGCGTCGGAAGGAGGCGGCATGGGAGGCAAAGGAGTGAGATGAAGTTTGTAGTTCGGGAAGTCAATATCCACCAGAAAAGAACTGAAGACATCGGAACCAATAAATCCGTCTTCCTCCGCCACTGAGTTTCGATCCGCAACCTCGACGAGGCATCCCTGAAATTCGAGATTGCCGATTTTGATGGAATTGGCAGTGCCGATATACCCTGCGACGCTGCCCTTGTCACCGATACCGTGGAAATCCGTTTTTGCCACGGCTTCCACACCAGCCTTTTGTGCCATTTTACGATTGATGAGAATGCCCGACGCGCCGCTATCTAGTAAGAGTTTGCCTTTTGCGCCATTGATTTCTACTTTCAGGCCGTAACCGCGGATGCGCTGCGCGCCGTACAACAGACGTTCCATCTCTTGATGCGATTCATGGACCCCACCGACCAGGCGACAACCCTTGCGATTCTTTTCCTCCGCTTCCGCCATGGCGACGAGGCTGGTCTCGAGATGCTCGCGCTCGTCCGAATCTTCGTCAGCCCCTTCCTTGAGATAGCCCTTTAGAGCGGCGATGCGTTCCTTACGCGTCAGCGTAAAGAGCCAGCGCTTGTGAATGTCGGGGTCGTCCGGGTCACGTTGATTGGCCAAGTCAAACTGAAGTTTTGCGTGCTGGTAAACAGAGGAAGCCCAATAAATTCTGCCGAGGCCCCAGTAGGCGCGCGCTTCCGTGGTGTTTGCCTTCACCAGCGGCGTAAGAAGTCCCAGCGATTCCCCCAGGCGGCCCTCGCGGAACCGCACTTCCGCGACGGCAACTTTGGCGAAATCGGAATTGGGCGCAAGTTCAAGCGCCTTTGCGGCGGCAGTATCCGCTTCAGAAGCGCGATGTTGTTTGAGATAAACGCGGGAGAGCCCGGTGTAAGCAAGCGCCGAATTGGGATCCGACTTGAGAATGGCGTTGTAGGCGGCCTCCGCTTCGGAAAACTTTCCGGTACGCAGGAGCTGCTGCGCCTCAAGGATCGGAGCAGGAAGCGGAGCCGGAGCGGAAGTTGCCGGCACATACGAAACCGAAGCATGGGGCGTCTGTGAAGGGGCTGGCGCGGGAGCAGTCGTGGACTGAGCGAAGACGACAGCCGGCAAAAGCGGGATTGCTAGAGCAAGATAAAGATGCCGATCAAAGCTGTTCATGGCTCTTGAGAGTCATTCCTGATTTTGTAACAGCTACTCTATGAAATATCGAAACGCAAGGGAAGCGCGGGTGCTTGGACTGTAAATAGTCTGGGCGTTACCGAACGGAGGCAGGTACGAAAATTTGAGTGGGAGACAGGAGGAAAGTCACGGACACTAGGGGGGAGCAGGAACCGCGTCCAAGCTATTGGAAAAAAGTGCGAAATCTGGAAGTGTGAATCCGGGGAGTTTGGGGGCCTGGCCGAGTTTGGCCGAGTTCGATTGGCTGTGCTATAAGTTTGTGTCTTTATATAGGGTTGAAGACTAGTGCCTTTCATCAATTTTCCTGCGCGCGAAATCAATTGCAAGCTGGTGTACTACGGTCCCGGTCTGGGCGGAAAGACCGCGAATCTGCAATGGGTCTACGATCACACGGGCCAGAATCAGAAGGGAAAGATGGTTTCGTTGGCGACGGAGACGGACCGTACGCTGTTTTTCGACTTTTTGCCCCTGGATTTGGGCACGGTGCGCGGATTCAAGACGCGCTTTCATTTATATACGGTCCCTGGACAGGTTTTCTATGAAGCAAGCCGCAAGCTGATTTTGAAGGGCGCGGACGGCGTGGTGTTCGTCGCGGATTCGCAGGAAGAGCGGCTTGACGCGAATTTTGAAACGCTGGAAAACCTGCAGGAGCACTTGAAAGAGCACAACCTGAATTTCGACACGATTCCCTACGTGCTGCAATTGAATAAGCGCGATTTGCCGAATGCGATGAGTGTGGATGCGCTGACGAAGCAATTGCAGAAAAAGGGCGAGCCGGTGCTCGAAGGCGTGGCGATTCAGGGAGTGGGCGTGTTTGAAACGCTGAAAGAAGTCGCCAAGCTCGTCCTCGCCGAATTGAAAAAGGGCGGTTAGCCTTTCTTCAATAAAGTCTGAAAGTTACCTCGATCGGAACCTTTGTTGAAACGGGCCGGGCATCGACCGTCGCAGGCTCGCACCGCCATGTCCGGACAACCTCCAGGGCCTGTTCGTTCAAGCCGTAAGGCAAACCCTTCAGAACTTGCGCCTCGGTTATGCGCCCATCCAGCGAAATGACTGTTTGCATAACCAAGATGCCCTGAGCCTTCGCTCGCCGGGCTGCGTCGGTGTAGGAAGGATCGGGTTTGTAGGTGCAGCGCGGAAATGCAATCTTGGATTCATTGCCGAACGAACTTTTCGACTCGCGCAGGTGTGTCAGGTCAGGAGGATCGTCTTTAAACGCAGGCGCATAAGCGGAGTCAAAGGGCTCCGCAGGATCCAAATCGCCAAAATAACCCAGGCCGTCAAAGACCGCGTCGTCGGTTGAGCTCTTTATTTTTCCGTCTCTTCTGCCGAAATCGCGCGTATCGAGTAACTGGACGCGAAGCTGCTTTTGATTCGGGCCTCCTCTCAGGTAGCCAATGAGGACGGCGGTAGCGCCGTTCTCCATCGCAAGCCAGCGGGCGGCATTGTCATCCTCAAGGAGCTTGGAGGCGATGCGCTCTTTTTCAAGATATTGCTGAAGCTTGGCGCGGTCGGCAATTTGAATTCCGCTCGCTTGAGCTGAGAGTTGCAAGGAAAGAGCGTCGGCGAGTTGCATTCCGAGAGCTGAAGTTGCCCCCGTGGGTCCGGCGAAATTGACGACTAGAATTGCGCACGCATTCTTCTTGCAACCGGCTTTGTCCGCGTGCTGCAGGACGAGGGAAGAGAGGCCGCGCAATTCACTCTGCTGGTTAGTTGAAAAATCAAGAGCGGCGGGCTTTTGCGCGAGTGCGGCGCCGGCGAAAAGGCTAAAGAGAAAAACTTCAGCGGCGGCGACACACGAAATCCTCATGGCGGTTGGGAGCATGTGCGCCTCCAAAACGGGATTACACCACGGTTAGAACGAAAAGTGCAGCAGTGGCTTGCAGAAAATTTGCTCTAAGCGAAAGCGGCGAGGGCCTTGGCTTCGGTCTCGAACGTGGGTATGGCTTGCACGAGGCGAGTGACGGTGAGGGCGTCGCGCACGCGGCCGGGTTTACAAACTAAATGAAGCTTGCCGCCTTCGCGGCCAAGCGCGATGGAAATGCGCACGAGGGACGAAATGCCAGAGCTGTCAATTTGCGGAACGCCATCGAGCATGACAACCACTTTGCGCGCGCCCGCCTGCAAAACGGACTGCAAAGCCATTGTAAGTTGTTCGCTGGAATCACCGATGGTAAGGCGGCCGTGCACGTCGAAAACGTGAACGCCGGCGTCCTCGCGAACGTTGATTTCGATGGGAGCGTAAAAAGTCATGGGACTCGGCGGGGAGCTTTGGAGGAGCCCCGGGCCGAAAGGCATTATACGATGACGCGGCGGGGAAACACCTTAATGAGATTTGAAATGTTGCATGGGTGGCGGGTGACGCCGGCGGAGGCGCGGGAAATCCAGAAGAAGCTGCGCGCGAAGCGGGAGGGCGAGGACCGGTTGCCGGAAATCAAGACGGTGGGGGGGTTGGATGCAGCGTTTATTTTGAGCGGATCGCAGGCGTTGAAGCGAAGATCGCAATGGAGCGCGCTGCGAGAGGCGAATCGGGCGATTGGTGGCGTGGTGGTGTTCCGGTTTCCGGAGATGGAAGAAATAGAGCGAGCGCATGCGGTCGTGCCGCTGCGATTTCCGTATGTGCCGGGGTTATTGAGTTTTCGGGAGATACCGGTGCTGGTCGCGGCGTTGAAAAAATTGAAGCGAATGCCGGATTTGCTGTTTTGCGATGGCCAGGGGTATGCGCATCCGCGGCGGATGGGGCTCGCGAGCCACCTGGGGATTTTGCTGGACCGGCCGACGATTGGGTGCGCGAAGAGCATTTTGATTGGGACGCCTGAAAAGTTGGCGGAGCAGGCAGGGAGTTGGGCGGCGCTGATGGATGAGAAGGCGCACGGCGAGACGATTGGTGCGGCCGTAAGAACGCGTGATGGGGTCAAGCCGGTGTATGTTTCGCAGGGTCATCGAGTGTCGCTGGACAGCGCGATCCGGTTGACGCTGGCGGTGAGCGATGGAGTGCGAATTCCCAAGCCGACTCGGGCTGCGGACCGGTTGGTGAGCGAGATAAAACGCGCGCTCATAAAGAATGTATAAGGAAGGAGGAATAGAGTCGCACGCTCGCATAAGAAAAACGGATGCTAGGCATAAAATTTTCGAAAGAGGACGCGGAGTAGGGGCGCGTATAATTTCGCATGCCAAACGCGGCATTCCTCACAGTGGCTTTCGGGCCGTCCCGCACCGCCGCGAAGATACTTGGCAACGGGGTGAAGCGAGTGATCAAGCGAGTTGTGAAGTGTTGGTGTTTGCTCCTGATTTTGGGGCTTTGCATTCTGCCGGTTCGCGCCCAGCAGTCCGCGGTTCCCTCCTCCGCTCCTTCCTCCACAAGCAGCGCCGCTCCCCAAGACAACTCGAAAGCTGTGAATGACAAGCTGGCTGACCTCGACAAGCGCGTGACCGCAGCGCAGTCGGCGGGGGATAACGCCTGGATGCTGGTGAGCGCGGCGCTGGTCTTGATGATGACAGGGCCTGGGCTGGCGCTTTTTTACGGCGGACTCGTGCGTCGCAAGAACACGCTGGCAATCATGATGCAGAGTTTCGCGATGATGGCGCTGATCACCGTGCTTTGGGCGCTCGTTGGATACAGCCTGTGCTTCGGCGGCAGCGGGCCGGTGATTGGAGATTTTGGGCACGCTTTCTTGCGCGGCGTCGGCGCCGAGCCGAACCCGGATTACGCGGGGACGATTCCGCAACTGACGTTCATGATTTATCAGCTGATGTTCGCGGTGATTACGCCCGCGCTGATTACGGGTGCGACTGCGGAGCGGATGAAGTTCAGCGGTACGGTTCTCTTTATGACGCTGTGGTTCTTGATCGTTTACGCGCCGCTGGCGCATATGGTTTGGGGCAAGGGCGGGCTGTTGAATGCAGCTCTGGGCGGAAGATTTCCGACATTGGATTTTGCGGGCGGAACGGTAGTTCATATTTCGTCCGGTGTTTCGGCGCTGGTTTGCGCGCTGTATATGGGCAAGCGGACCGGTTTTCCGAAGCAGCCGATGCCTCCGCACAGTTTGGTGCTGAGCTTCATCGGCGCGTGCCTGCTGTGGGTCGGATGGTTTGGCTTCAACGCAGGCAGCGCGCTGGCGGCCAGATCACTGGCCTCGAGCGCATTCGTCGCGACGCATTTTGGAGCGGCGGCAGCGGCGTTGAGCTGGAGCGTGGCGGAATGGATCAAGAACGGAAAGGCGAGCGCGCTTGGCGCAATTTCCGGTGCTGTGGCAGGACTCGTTGCGATTACGCCTGCGGCGGGATTTGTGGGGCCGATGCCTGCGCTTGTGATTGGATTAGTCGCAGGCGCGTTCTGCTACTTCATGGTCACGCGGGTAAAAGCCATCTTCGGTTATGATGACGCGCTGGATGCATTCGGCGTGCACGGAGTCGGAGGAACGATCGGAGCGTTGCTGACTGGCGTTTTCGCGCAACAAATTATCAATCCGATTTTTGGAGCGGGCAAACCAGTGGGCGGCTTTGACGGTCACTGGGGACAGGTCGGCAATCAGCTCGTCGGAATTGCCATTGCCTGGGGATTCGCCCTCGTCGGAACGCTTGTCATCCTGAAGATTACGGATTTGCTGACAGGATTTCGCGTGCCGGAAGAACACGAAGTGGAAGGATTGGACATCACGCAGCATGGCGAAGAAGCGTATTACCTGGAATCATAGAGCAAAGAAAACCGTGGCTGGAGAAAACGAGGCCGGAGCGAAACATCCATGATGAAACTCGAAGCCATCATTCAGCCCTCGCGGTTTGAGTCCGTGAAGGACGCGCTGCGCGAAGCGGGAATTGAGGGAATGACCGTGACGGAAGTGCGCGGCCACGGGCGGCAGAAGGGCCACACGGAGGTCTATCGCGGGCGCGAGTACACAGTGGACCTGCTGCCGAAAATCAAATTGGAGATGGTTCTGCCGGACAAGCTCGTGAATCTCGTGGTGGACACGATCCTAAAGACGGCAAAGACAGGAAAGATTGGCGACGGTAAGATATTCCTTACGAGGGTGGACGAAGCCATCCGGATTCGGAATGAGGAGCGCGGCGAAAGCGCGCTCTAGAATTCGTGACCTCCGCCGCGCGACCGGGTCTCCCACCGGAGAACCACCCGAAAAAACCAATGCCAGGCCCTGCTACACCTTTATCTGTCCTTGTATCCCAATGCGAGGACGAACGAGCGCGCATTCGCAAGGAGTTTGAAAGCGGCGCAGGCGCGAAGAAGACGTTGCTCGCATTGTGCGAACTCGCCGATCGCAGCCTTCAGCAAGTGTTCAAGGATGTGCTGAAGCTGCACGACTCCGAAGCAAAAGGATTCACTTTGCTGGCGCTCGGCGGGTACGGTCGCCGGATGCTCTTCCCTTATTCCGACCTGGACATCCTTTTTCTCTTTGAGAATGACAAAGTCGAGGAAGAGTTTCGGCCGTTGATTTCGGAATTTTCTCGAACCATGTGGGATTTGGGATTTCGAGTGAGTTCAGCGGGAAGAACAATTGACGAGTGTAAACGGATCGAAGAAGACAACGCGGAGTTTCATCTCGCATTGCTCGACCGGAGGTTTCTGGACGGGGACCGGGAACTCTTTGACAAACTGGACCAGCGAATTCTTCCCCCTTCGGAGCGGCAAGCCCGCCCGTTTCTCTATTCCCAACTGCACCGGCTGACGAAAGAGCGCCTCGCGCGCTACGGCAATACGATTTTTCACCTGGAACCCAACGTAAAAGAGGCGCCGGGCGGATTGCGCGATTATCAGGCGGCGTACTGGCTGCGGCAGATCATGGGTGACCGGAAAGATTTGCGCGGATCGAGCGCTGCGGAAGAGCAGCTCGCGGCGGATGCCGTGGAATTTCTCAGTTCGATCCGGTGTTTCCTGCACTATGCCAATGCGCGCAACGACAATGCCCTGACCTACGAGTTGCAGGCGGAAGCTGCGGAGAGATCGTTGGGGATGCGGGATGGTACGCAGCGCAGCGCGGCCGAGTGGATGCGCGTTTATTTCCGCCATGCGCGCACCTTAAACCGCCAATTGTTGCGCTATCTTGATCAGAAAATGGCCGCTCCCATGAGTTTCAAGGAGCGGTTTTTTAGCGCGGCGCGCAGCGTGACAAAGACGGAGCCGCTAGTGGCCGGCGATTTTGCCGTTCGCGGCGGGCAAATCGAAGTGCTCAATCAGCAAGCGCTCTCCGACCGGGCCGTCCTCTATTCGCTATTCGTGGAAGCAGCGCGCACGGGAACGCCACTGGCGCCGCAGGCGGAACGCAGCATTTCGTACATCATGACGCATTCCGAGCTTCCCGTTTTGAATCAGGCAATCCAGTGGGAGACGCTGAAAGAAATTCTTGCCGGGGATTTTCCCGGAGTGGCGCTGCGGCCGATGCACCGTCTCGGCCTGCTGATGGAAATTCTGCCGGAATTTCGCGCGATCGATTCGCTTGTCGTGCGCGATTTCTATCACCGCTACACGGTTGACGAACATTCTCTGCGCACGATTGAGCATCTGCAAGAACTGACCGATCCGCCCGATGAACGCGGCGTTTCGGTGGCTCCACTCTGGAAGACGCTCGACCGGCGCGACCTCTTGATTTTTGCCTTGCTGCTGCACGATACGGGCAAGGGAATGCCGGTGGAGAACCACGTCACGGGTAGTTTGGAAGCGCTGGAAACAGCGGCGCAGCGGTTGGGGCTCTCGGCGGAAGAAGAAAGCGAGGTTCACTTTTTGATCGAGCATCATCTGGCCATGTCGGCGACGGTGCAGCGGCGCGACATTTTCGACCCGTCCATCGTTTCCGGATTCGCGGAGAGCGTGGGCACGCTCGAACGATTGCAACGATTGACGCTGCTGACCTACGCAGACATTCACGCCGTAAACCCGGAAGCCCTAACGCCGTGGAAAGCGGAAATGCTGTGGCAGCTTTTTGTAGCGACATCGAATCACTTCAGCCGTACGCTCGACCGCAACCGTTTGCATGCCTCCGATGAGAAATCGGTGCTGGAGCAGGTGCGTATGCTGGCAGTGGACTCGAAAACGGCGGACATTGAGCGGTTCCTTGAAGGATTCCCGCGGCGCTACCTTGCGGTCCATTCCGCTGCGGAGATTGCGCGGCATTTTGCGATGTATCAAAAGCTAAGCGCTTCATCGCTCCAGACCGAACTGACGCCGGAGCGGCATGGATTTTCGCTTACATTGCTCACAGCGGATCGGCCGGCGCTCTTTTCCACGATTTCCGGCGTTATCGCCGCCTGGGGCATGAACATTATCAAAGCGGATGCGTTTGCGAATGCCGCGGGCGTGGTGCTGGACACATTTCACTTCGCGGATTTGCATCGCACGCTCGAGCTGAACCCGACGGAAAAAGATCGCTTCCTGAAGAGCTTGCACGATGTTCTGCAAAACAAAGCTGCTCTCGAACCGCTCCTGCAAAGCCGCGACACCGCGAGCAGGTCGCGTCCGCCAAAGGTTGCCATTCAAACTCGTCTAGGCTTTGACGATTCCGCCTCCGCACACAGCACTCTTCTCGAAGTAATCGTGCAAGACAGGCCGGGACTGCTCTACGACATGGGCTCGGCGCTCGCGCGGCTTGCTTGCAATATCGAAGTTGCGTTGATTGATACGGAAGGCCAGAAGGCCATCGACGTTTTCTACCTGACGTCACAAGGGAAAAAACTCACCGCGCAAAAACAGGATTTGCTGCGCGAAGTTTTGCAAGGCACGCTCGGTTAATTTCGGCCGCAGCTTTCTCTGCGAATCATCACAAAGGCATGGTAGATAAAGGCATGGTTTTGACCACGCACGCTCGACGCAGTGTCTCCGTCATTCTAGTCGGAGCAGTCCTTGTAACTGCGGCCATGGCGCAGCAAAAGTCGGGTGGCGCCCTCTGGGAACGTGCGTCGGAGACTCCAATTCTTGCGCCGCAAGGAAGCGAATGGGAAAGCGCGGGAACGTTCAATCCGGCGGTGATCCGGCACAATGACAAGTTCGTGATGCTCTATCGAGCGCAGGATGCGAACGGCACTTCCCGCCTTGGGTATGCCGACAGCGCGGACGGACTGCATTTCACTCGAAGGGCCGAGCCGATGCTTTCTCCCGAAACGCCCTATGAGAAAGACGGCGGAGTCGAAGATCCCCGCCTTGTGAAAATTGGAAGCGTCTACTACCTCACATATACGGGTTACAACAAAAAGGATGCGCAGCTGTGCCTGGCAAAATCGGCTGATTTGATCCATTGGCAACGGCTTGGAGTGATTCTCCCCGCATACAAGGGAAATTGGAACAAAGCCTGGACGAAATCCGGCGCGATTCTCACGACGAAAATCAAAGGCGAATACTGGATGTATTGGCTCGGCACCGCCGAGGACAAAACCGACCAGATGGGGCTATCCCACTCGAAGGATTTGGTTCACTGGACGGAAGCAACTCGAACGCCCGTTCTGCCGCGACGTCCGGGCAAGTTTGATTCGCGCGTGGTAGAGCCTGGGCCGCCGCCTTTTTTGACGAACGCGGGAATCGTGCTGATCTACAACGGCGCGGACGACAATCTGGTCTATCGCACGGGCATTGCGGTGTTTGATCGCAACGACCCGCGCAAGGTGCTCTACAGAAGCGAAACGCCAGTCTTCGAGCCCAAGCTGGATTGGGAAAAAGTTGGGCAGGTTCCGAATGTCGTGTTCGTGGAAGGGATGGCGCGCCAGAAAGGTCAGTGGCTTTTATACTACGGCGGAGCGGACAAATATGTGGGCGCGGCAAGGACTAATACACTCACGCCCGAAGCTGAGAACTCAAAGCGCTGAGCGCCCTTTCGAATCGGCATAGGGGGAATGGTCGCCCACTCTCCCCTGCCACACAACCGGACGTGCGGGTCCGCATCCGGCGGTTCGGTGGGTTGAGCGATCAGTGAGCCGTGAGCTTGGGAAGTCCGAGTG
>Ga0137407_10000019_pt1 | contig 154692 bp, 154 predicted proteins | sample CZOMad2_2_16fung_FD_108410 | JGI IMG/M metagenome (GOLD analysis project Ga0137407, IMG submission 108410) | Vadose zone soil fungal communities from Angelo Coast Range Reserve, California, USA - CZOMad2_2_16fungal (Illumina Assembly) | ecosystem: Environmental > Terrestrial > Soil > Vadose... | reverse complement strand
CGGCCGATCGCCACGGTTGCGGTCGCGGCCGCCGCGGTTGCGGCGCCCACGGCGCTGCTCTTCGCCTTCGCGCTCCGGGCGCTGGCCCTGCACCTGGCCTTCGCCGCCCGGGAGCGAGTGGAATTGCGGCGCTTCACCGGACGGCGCCGCAGGTGGCTGTTGTTGCGGTTGCTGTTGTTGCGGTTGCTGTTGTTGCGGCGGCCGCTGCCCTCGCGGCTGCTGCCCCTCTTGGGGTTGACGTTGGCCGCGGTCGAGACGGTCTGGACGCGGCCCGCGGTCGGGACGCGGGCCCCGATCGGGCCGCCGGTCTTGGCGCGGGCCTTGGCCGTCGCGTTGCTGCTGCTGCCCGTCGCGTCCGCCGTTGCGACGCTGCTCCAGGCGCCCCTGTTGTTGCCGATCACGCTGTTCATCGCGGCGTCCGTCGCCACGACGGCTATCACGGCGCTGATCCTGGCGATGATCGCGGCGCTGCTGGGGCTGTGACTGTGCCGGGGCCGCGGCCGCAGGCGCCGGTGCCTTGAAGAAGCCGAACAGGCGCGACAGGAAGCCTTCCGCCACTTGCGCGACGGGCTGCACCACCTGCTTGGCCGCCTGCTGCGGCGCGGGCATCGGCTGCGGCGCGCGCGGCGGCCGCGGCTGGGATTCATCCACGATCGGCGCGGGCTGCGATGGGGTGATGGTCTTCACCACAGGCTGCTGGCGCTCGAGCTTGGCTTCTGCGGTCTCGGCGCCGGGCGCCTTCGGCTCCTCGGGCCGCTCGACCATCTCGTAGCTGGAAGGTACTTTTTCCATTTCGTTCAGCTCGTCGTGCCGCAGGCGCTGCACCTTGTAGTGCGGCGTGTCGAGGTGCGGGTTGGGCACCATCACGATGTTGACTTTCAGGCGACCCTCGAGCTTCTGGATCTCGGCGCGCTTCTCGTTCAACAGGAACGACGCCACATCGACCGGCACCTGGGCATGCACGGCCCCGGTGTTTTCCTTCATCGCCTCTTCCTGCATGATCCTCAGGACGTGCAGCGCGGTTGATTCGGTGCCGCGGATGAAGCCGGTGCCGCTGCAGCGCGGGCAGTTGATGTGCGCCGTCTCTTCAAGCGACGGCTGCAGCCGCTGGCGCGAGAGCTCCATCAGCCCGAAGCGCGAGATCTTGCCGATCTGCACGCGCGCGCGGTCGAACTTGAGCGCATCGCGCAGCCGGTTTTCCACTTCGCGCTGGTTCCTTTGCGATTCCATGTCGATGAAGTCGATGACGATCAGGCCGCCGAGGTCGCGCAGGCGCAGCTGGCGGGCCACCTCGTCGGCGGATTCCAGGTTCGTGCGCAGCGCCGTCTCCTCGATGTCGCCGCCCTTGGTGGCGCGCGCCGAGTTGACGTCGATGGCGACGAGGGCTTCGGTATGGTCGATGACGATGGCGCCGCCTGAAGGCAGGCCGACCTGGCGCGAATACGCGCTCTCGATCTGGTGCTCGATCTGGAAGCGCGAGAAGAGCGGCACGTCGTCGCGGTAAAGCTTGACCTTGCTGACGTTGCCCGGCATCACGGTCTGCATGAACGACTTGGCCTGCTCGAAGATCTCCTCGGTGTCGATCAGGATCTCGCCGATGTCGGGCTGGAAGTAGTCGCGAATCGCCCGGATGACGAGGCTCGACTCGAGGTAGATCAGGAACGGCTTCTTCGACTGGTCCGCCGAGGCGCTCTCGACGGCGCGCCACAGCTGCATCAGGTAGTTCAGGTCCCAGTTCAGCTCTTCCGGCGTGCGGCCGATGGCGGCCGTGCGCGCGATGACGCTCATGCCTTCCGGCAGCTGGAGCTGGTCGAGCGTATCGCGCAGCTCGTTCCGGTCTTCGCCTTCGATGCGGCGCGAGACGCCGCCGCCGCGCGGGTTGTTGGGCATCAGGACGAGATACCGTCCTGCCAAAGAAATAAACGTGGTAAGCGCGGCCCCCTTGGTCCCTCGCTCGTCCTTTTCGACCTGGACGATGAGCTCCTGGCCTTCGCGCAGCGCATCCTGGATGCGGGCGCGCCCTACATCGATGTCGGGCTTGAAATAGCTGCGGGAGACTTCCTTGAACGGGAGGAAGCCATGGCGCTCCTCGCCGTAGTCAACGAACGCCGCCTCGAGACTGGGCTCGATGCGGGTGATGATGCCGTTATAGATATTACTTTTGCGCTGCTCCCTTGATGCCGACTCTATGTCCAGGTCGACGAGCTTTTGTCCGTCGACGATCGCGACTCGCAGCTCTTCTTGCTGCGTCGCGTTGAATAACATGCGTTTCACTTTTTGTTCTCCTGCGCGCGCAGGAGACTTAAGGTCTGAACTCTCCTAAGTGCTATGGACGCCCCTTTTGGATGCCGGGGGCGATGAGGTCCGTTGGAAACTAACCCTGTGCGCGCTACTAGTAGTATCGCTACTTCCGGTGAGCGAAATTAACCAGCGCTTCAGGCCCGGCTGTGGCCAGGCAGGAGGCGGGTTGCAGGGTCCGGCACTGCCGGCTCTCCTGTGCCTCGCAACTCGAAGCGACCGGTAGATCATACGGAAAATGAACGACTTAAACAAGCCGCGGGCGGTGACGGTCGAGATTGGGGAGGAAAGCGCGGCCCAGCGGATCGACAACTTCCTGCTGCGTACGCTGCGCGGGGTGCCGAAGAGCCACGTCTACCGCGTGCTCCGCAGCGGCGAAGTGCGCGTGAATAGCGGCCGGGTTGGACCCGACTACCGGCTGCAGATCGGCGACCGCGTGCGCGTGCCGCCGGTCCGGGTCTCGACCACCATCAAGACCGCCAAGCCGGCAGAGTTCCCGATAGTCCATGAGGACGCTGCCCTATTGGTCGTGGACAAACCCGCCGGCGTCGCCGTGCACGGCGGCAGCGGCGTCAGCTACGGCGTCATCGAGTCTTTGCGCGCCTCGCGTCCGCAGACGAAATTCCTGGAGCTGGCGCATCGCCTCGACCGGGACACCTCCGGCCTGCTGATCGTCTGCAAGAAGCGCAGCGCGCTGGTCGAGCTCCATCGGCAACTGCGCGAAGGAGAGGTCGAGAAGATCTATGCCGCAATCGTCAAGGGCGTGCCCGGGCGCGAGGCGTTCGAAATCAGCGAACCGCTGCACAAATATGTGACGGGTAGCGGAGAGCGCCGTGTCAGCGTGCGGGAGGGCGGGAAGAACGCTCTCACCAAGGTCAAGGTGGCGCAGAAGGGGGCGGACTCCAGCCTGCTCGAGATCCGGCTCCTCACCGGCCGCACGCATCAGATAAGGGTCCACCTCGCCCACGCTGGCCATCCGGTTCTAGGGGATGACAAGTACGGAGACTTCGACCTGAACCGTGCGCTCGCCAAGCAGGGCGTCAAACGGCTTTTCCTGCACGCCCGCAAGCTCTCGTTCGAGCATCCGGTCGAAAAGAGCCGCTTGCGCCTCGAGTCGCCGCTGCCTGGCGACATGGTTCGCTTCTGCGAGGCGGCGGTGGAATGAGGCAGCGCTACTCGCTCCTTGTTTTTGACTGGGACGGGACGATCATCGACTCGGCGAGCACGATTGCTGAATGTATTCGGCTTGCGGCCTCCGATCTCGGCTTGCAGGTGCCGACGCGCGAGCAGGCGAGCCATGTCATCGGCCTCGGGCTGCACGATGCTCTGCGTCATGCCGTCCCGGGGCTCCCGCCGGAGCGCATCCCGGAATTCGTCGAGCGCTATCGCGAGCACTTCCGCGCGGCCGAGCACACGATGGATCTCTTTGGCGGCATGCGCGATTTGCTCGAGTATCTGCAGAAAGAACGAATTCTCGGCATCGCCACCGGCAAAAGCCGACGCGGCCTGGATCGCTCGCTCGAAGCGACCGGATTGAAGCCTTGCTTTCGCGCCTCGCGCTGCGCCGACGAGACGCATCCCAAGCCGCATCCGGCCATGCTGCTCGAGCTGATGGGCGAGCTCGACGTGCCCGCCCGAGGGTCGCTGATGATCGGCGACACGTCGCACGATCTCGAGATGGCGCGCGCCGCGGGGGTCGACGCATTGGCGGTAAGCTACGGCGCCCATGCCGAAGAAGGCTTGCGTTCCTGTCAGCCGCGCGCCTGCGTGGCGAGCGTCGCCGAGCTGAGCCAATGGCTGACTCGGCACGGCTGATCTGCGAATCGCGGGCGCTCGCCGATTCGGGGCAAGGGATGCGCTTCGAGGTCGAGTATTTCGGCGAACCGGCACCTGCTTTCGCGATCCGCTACCGCGGCACGGTCCATGCATATCTGAATCGTTGCGCGCATGTCGCGATGGAACTGGACTGGCAGGAAGGGGTATTTTTCGATTCGGAAGGACGCGATCTGCTTTGCTCGACCCATGGCGCCACCTACAGCGCTGCGAGCGGGCACTGCATCGGCGGGCCGTGCAACGGCAGCCCGCTGGTGAGGCTCCGGGTGGAGGAGCGCGACGGCAAGGTTTATTTCACGGGGTTCGAAGATGACTGACGGCAACGGTTCCTGGGAACGTGATCTGATCACCAAGCTCGCGGCGGATGCGCTCGTCGAGCAGCGCCGGCGGCGCCGCTGGGGGATCTTCTTCAAGCTGCTCACGTTCGCCTACATCACCTTCGTCCTCGCCGTCATGATCGATTGGTCGAACCGCGGCGATTTCGCCAGCAGCAAGAAGCACACGGCGATGGTCGAGCTGAACGGCATCATCGCACCGGGCAGCGACGCGAGCGCCGAAAAGGTGAACGCGTCCCTGCAGGCCGCGTTCAAGGACAAGAACACGCAGGGCGTCATCATGCGCATCAACTCACCGGGCGGCAGCCCGGTGCAGGCGCAGACCATCTATGACGAGATGCGCCGCCTGCGGAAAAAATATCCCGATATCCCGCTCTATGCGGTGGTGGAGGACATCTGCGCCTCCGGCGGCTACTTCGTCGCCGTGGGCGCAGACCGCATTTACGTCGGCAAAGCGAGCATCGTCGGCTCGATCGGCGTGCTGATGAACGGGTTCGGCTTCACTGGCCTCATGGACAAGCTCGGCGTCGAGCGCCGCCTCATCACCGCCGGCAAGAACAAGGGCATGCTCGATCCCTTCTCGCCGCTTGAGGAGAAAGACAAGACCTACATCACGGGAATGATGAAGGACATCCACGATCAGTTCATCGGCGCGGTGCGCGAAGGCCGGGGCAAGCGGCTGAAAGAGACGCCGGACACGTTCAGCGGCCTCTTCTGGACCGGCGAGAAGAGCGTGGAGCTCGGCCTCGCGGACGGCTACGGCAGCCTCGACTCCGTCGCGCGCGATGTGATCAAGGCCGAGGACATCGTCGACTATACGCAGAAGGAAGGCTTCGCCGAGAAGGTGGCGCGGCGCTTCGGCGCGTCGGTCGCGAGCTCGCTCGCCGAGTTCGCGCTGCGCTCGTCCTGGACACCGACCTTCTAGGAAGCGAGCAGGAGAAAAACCGCCGGACGTTTGCCGATGGCGCGCTTCTCCAGGCGCCATTCGGCCACGGCTCTCGTCCGCACAGACTCGGTCGCGAGGGTGAGATCCGCCGCCACGCAGAGTTTTGTTTGGGGACCGCAAACCTCCAGAAGCGCCGCGAATAGGGCATCGTTGCGGTAGGGCGTCTCGATGAAGATCTCGGTCTCGCGCTCGCGGCGCGAGCGCTGCTCGAGCTGCTTGATGCGCTGGGGGCGTTCCGCCGCATCGCGCGGCAGGTAACCGCAGAACGCGAAACGCTGGCCTTCGAGGCCGGAGGCCATCAGCGCCAGCGTGATCGACGAAGGACCGATCAGCGGGACGACGCGGAAGCCTTCGCGATGCGCGGCCTCCACCAGCTGCGCGCCCGGATCGGCGATCGCCGGACAGCCGGCTTCGGAGAGGAGGCCGAGTGCCCGCCCTGCGCGCAGCGGTGCGAGCAGATCGCGCTGCTTTTCAATTTCGACAAGATTCAATTCGCGCACGGGCATGCCGAGCGCGCCGAGGAATGCACGCGCCGACTTTGCGTTCTCGACGGCGAAGTCGCGCAAGCCGCGTATGGTCGCGAGCGCCGGCGCGGGCAGCGCGTCCTGCGGCGCGCCGCCGAGCGGCGTCGGAATGGCGTAGAGAATCAAATGACGGCGAGGCCGGCGCGCTCGAGCATGCCGGTGAGCGCGATGAGCGGCAACCCGATGAGCGAGGTCGGATCGTCGGTCTCGATGCGTTCGATCAGCGCGATGCCGAGTCCTTCGACCTTCGCGGCTCCGGCGCAGTCGTAAGGCTTTTCGCGTTCCAGGTAACGCTCGATGCGTTTTTCATCCATCGGACGGAAATGCACGCGGCACGGCACGACGTGCGTCTGGACGCTGCCGTTGGCAGCGTCGAGGAGCGCGACGGCGGTGAGGAAATCGGCGCGCTTGCCGCTCAGCGAGCGAAGCTGCCTCATTGCCGTGGCATGGTCGCCGGGCTTGCCGAGAAGTCGACCCTCGCTCGTCGCGACCTGGTCGGAGCCGATGATCAGCGCGTCGCGGTGAGCGGCACGCACCGACTGCGCCTTGAGCTGCGCGAGCCGCAGCGCCGTATCGGCGGGCTTCTCGCCCGAAAGAGGGCGCTCGTCGGTTAGCGGCGCAGCCGTCTGGAAGGCGATCCCAAGGCGCTCCAGGAGCTCCTTCCGGTAGCGGGAAGTCGAGGCGAGGACGAGCCGCCGGCGCTGAGCCCGCATGTCGGATATGGCTTTGTTTTGACGAGGGATTTCACGGGATGATATCATCCGGCCCCTTATGTCGCACCAGCCGGTCATCGACGGCTTTGAATTTGCAACGGCCGGCGCGACGCAGGAAGGAAAGTTGCCGCTCGCGGGCTTTCCGCGCCTAAAAGATTTACTCGTCTCCGATGTCGGCGAAGTGAGGTACGCCCTGCGAGGCGTACGCGATGGACGCGGCCGGCCGAGCTTGCATCTGGGCGTGGACGGGACGTTGCCACTACGGTGTCAGAGGTGCCTCGGCATCCTGGCGTACGCGGTGCACGCAGAGCAGCTCCTGGTGCTGGCGAGCTCGCAGGAAGAGATCGATGCCGAGCCTGCTACGGTGGACCAGCCCGATCGTGTGCTCGCGGGGAAGGAAATGCCGGTACGCGATCTGGTCGAAGACGAACTGATCCTCGCGTTGCCCTACGCGCCGCGGCACGAGGACTGCGAGCCGCGGCACGAGGGGATAGATGCACAAAGCGAGCGCGAGATGAGTTCGCCGTTCGCTGGCCTGCGCGGCATGATGCAGCGCAAGCACTAATTACAAAGGAGTTTCACCATGGCTGTTCAGCAGAACAAGAAATCGCCTTCGCGACGCGGCATGCACCGCTCGCACGACCATCTCAGCGCGCCGGCGGTCGCGATCGAGCCGACGACGGGAGAGACGCACCTGCGCCACCACGTCAGCCCGACCGGCTTCTACCGCGGCAAGAAGGTCGTCCGCACCAAAGGCGAGTAAGCCTCGCTGGCAACGCCGCGGGTTACGTTGGCGGTCGATTGCATGGGCGGCGACCACGGCCCCCATGTGACGGTGCCTGCCGCGCTCGACTTCCAGGCTCGCACCGCGGACGTCGCGGTCGTCCTGGTCGGCACGCGCGAGCCGATCGAAGCCGAGCTGAAAGCGCGCGGTGCTGTCGCCGGCGAAAGTCTGCGCGTGCACCCCTCGAGCGAAGTGGTGGCCATGGATGAGCCGCCGGCCCAGGCTTTGCGCTACAAGAAGGATTCGTCGATGCGCGTCGCCATCGACCTCGTCAAGGAAGGCGCGGCGCACGCGGCGGTGAGCGCGGGCAATACCGGCGCCCTGATGGCGATCTCGCGCTTCGTGCTGAAGACTATTCCCGGCATCGACCGCCCGGCGATTGCCACCGTGCTGCCGAACCAGAAAGGAACCTTCACCTACGTGCTGGATCTGGGCGCCAACGTCGATTGCACGCCGGAGCAGCTGATGCAGTTCGGCGTGATGGGCGCGATGCTGGTCGCCGCGGTCGAGCACAAGGAGCGGCCGAGCGTCGGGCTCCTCAACATCGGGGTCGAGGACATCAAGGGTAACGAGACCGTGAAGCGCGCCGCCGAGCTGCTGCGCTCGAGCGGCCTCAACTTCCACGGCAACGTCGAGGGCGACGACATCTACAAGGGCACGACCGACGTCGTGGTGTGCGACGGCTTCGTCGGCAACGCGCTCCTCAAGGCATCCGAAGGCGTGGTGAAGATGGTCACCGACTTCCTACGCGAAGAGTTCAAGCGCAATCCCTGGAACATGCTCGCGGCGCTGATGGCGGCGCCGGTCATCAACGCGCTGCGTGCGCGCATGGATCCTGCGAAGTACAACGGCGCCACCCTGCTCGGCCTGAAGGGCATCGTCATCAAGAGCCACGGCTCGGCGGACGTGCGCGCCTTTGCGCACGCGCTCGACAGCGCGCTGGAGGAGGTACGCAACAACGTGCCGCAGCGTATCGCCGGGCAGATGGAAAAAATGGCGGTGCCGGCAGCGTGATCTATTCGCGCATTGTCGGCACCGGAAGCTATCTGCCGCCGCGCGTGATGACGAATCACGACTTCGCTGCGCGCCTCGAGACCAGCGACGCGTGGATCCGCGAGCGCACGGGCATCGTCGAGCGGCACATTGCCGAGAATTCGCAGACCTCGAGCGATCTTGCACTGGAAGCTTCGCGCCAGGCGCTAGAGGCGGCCGGTACCAAGGCGGAGGCGATCGATCTCATCGTCGTCGCGACCTCGACGCCGGATTACGTGTTTCCCAGCACCGCGTGCCTGCTGCAGGCGAAGCTGGGCGTGAAAGGCAGCACCGCCTTCGACGTGCAGGCCGTCTGCAGCGGCTTCGTGTACGGACTTGCGACTGCGGATGCGTTCATCAGGAGCGGCACACATAAGCGGGCACTGGTGGTCGGCACGGAAGTCTTCTCGCGGATCCTCGACTGGAACGATCGCGGCACCTGCGTGCTTTTTGGCGACGGCGCCGGAGCGGTCGTGCTCGCGGCGGACTCCAGACCCGGCGTCCACGCGAGCGTGCTGCGCGCTGACGGCAGCTATGCCGGCATCCTGTCGGTCCCCGGCAATGTCCGCGGCGGCAGCATCACCGGCTCGCCATTCCTGCAGATGGACGGCCAGGCGGTGTTCAAGTTCGCGGTGCGGGTCCTCGAGGAGTCGGCACGCGAGACGACCACCGCCGCGAAGATGTCGCTCGAGGATGTCGACTGGCTGATCCCGCACCAAGCAAACGTGCGGATCCTGGAGGCGACCGCGCGCAGGCTGGGACTCCCGCGCGAGAAGCTCGTCGTCACGGTGGACCACCATGGAAATACATCCGCGGCATCGGTGCCGCTGGCACTCGATGAATACATTCGCGCGGGAAAGATCCGCGCCGGCCATCGCGTGCTGTTGCAGGGCGTCGGCGGCGGTTTCACGTGGGGTTCTTCATTGGTCACGCTATGAAGCTCGCCATGGTGTTCCCCGGCCAGGGCTCGCAGGCCGTCGGCATGCTGAAGGGTTATGCCGGCCTGCCGGAAATCGCTGCCGTGCGCGCCAAGGCCGCGGAGGTGCTCGGCGAAGGTTTCGTCCACTTGCTCGACGATGGGCCCGGCGAGGCACTGAACCAGACGATCAATACGCAGCCCGCGATGGTCACCGCCGGCTATGCCGCGTATCGCGCCTGGCGCGCGCTCGGCGGTCCGGCGCCTGAGCTCGCCGCGGGTCACAGCCTCGGCGAATACACCGCGCTGACCGCAGCCGGGGCGCTCGAGTTCGGCGATGCGCTACCGCTGGTCCACTTCCGCGCGCAGGCGATGCAGGAAGCGGTGCCGCAAGGCGAGGGCGCGATGGCGGCCGTGCTGAACCTGGACGACGAGCAGGTGGTGGCGGCTTGCGCTGAAGCGGGCGGCGTGGTGCAAGCGGTGAACTTCAATGCACCGGGGCAGGTGGTGATCGCGGGCGAGAAGACGGCGGTCGATCGCGCGATCGAGAAATGCAAGGCGCGCGGCGCGAGGCGCGCCATGCCGCTGCCGGTCAGCGCACCGTTTCATTCGACGCTGATGCAGCCCGCGGCCGAGCGGCTGAAGGGGCACATCCAGAACGTGAAGATGGGCGCGCCGCAGTTCGCGGTGGTGAATAACGTCGATGTGCGAGTCGAGCATGAAGCGAGCCGGATCAAGGACGCGCTGGTGCGCCAGGCAGCATCGCCGGTGCGCTGGGCGGAGACCATCCGCAAGATGGTGGACAGCGGCGCGACGCACATCGTCGAATGCGGCCCGGGCCGCGTGCTGGCCGGCATGACCAAGCGCATCGCGCCGAGCGTGCAGGCGCTGACACTGCACGATCGCGCGTCGCTGGAAGCCGCGCTGCAAGCACTGAAAGGATGAGCATGCTCGAGGGCAAAGTAGCGGTAGTGACGGGCGCGTCACGCGGCATCGGGCACGCCATCGCGCAAGAACTGGCGAAGCAGGGCGCGAAGGTCGTCGGCACCTCGACGAGCGCCGAGGGTGCAGCCAAAGTGCCCGGGGTGGGCAAAGTGCTGAATGTGCGCGACGCGGCGCAGACCGATGCTTTCATCGACGAAGTGCAGAAGCGCGTCGGCGACATCGCGATCCTGGTCAACAACGCCGGCATCACGAAAGACAACCTGGCGCTGCGCATGAAGGACGCGGACTGGGACGAGGTGATGGAGACCAACCTGCGCGCCGTGTTCCGCCTGTCACGCGCGGTGGTGCGCGGCATGATGAAGGCGCGCTGGGGCCGCATCATCAATATCACTTCGGTGGTCGGCGAGTCGGGCAACGCCGGACAGGCGAACTACGCCGCGGCCAAGGCGGGCGTGGTCGGCATGACCAAATCGCTCGCGCGCGAACTGGGCAGCCGCAACATCACGGTGAACTGCGTGGCGCCCGGATTCATCGACACCGACATGACACGCGCGTTGAGCGAAGAGCAGCGCACGGCGCTCCTCGCGCAGATTCCGCTCGGGCGGCTCGGTTCGGCCGCCGATGTGGCGGCTGCGGTCGCGTATCTCGCTTCGCCTGGCGCAGCCTACGTGACGGGCACGGTGCTGCACGTCAACGGCGGCATGTATATGTCGTAAAATACGCCCCCTTTCCGGAGGACCAGCATGGAGAACATCGAGCAAGCCGTTAAGAAAATCATTGCCGAGCAGCTCGGCGTGAACGAGGCCGAGATCAAGAACGAGTCCTCGTTCGTCGACGACCTCGGCGCTGATTCGCTCGACACCGTCGAGCTGGTGATGGCGCTCGAAGAGGAGTTCGAGACCGAGATCCCGGACGAGGAGGCCGAGAAGATCACCACCGTCCAGCAGGCCGTCGACTACATCAAGGCGCACGCCAAGGCCTGAGTCTTCCCCGGAAGGTAAAACGCAAGTGAGCCGCAGGCGAGTCGTCGTCACCGGCCTCGGCATCGTCTGCCCCATCGGCAACAGCGCGAGCGAAGCCTGGGCGAACGCGCTCGCCGGAAAATCGGGCATCACCCGCATCACCCGCTTCGATCCGTCGCGCCTCGCGAGCCAGATCGCCGGCGAGGTGAAGAATTTCGACCTGGCGCCGTACATGTCGCCCAAGGAAGCGCGGCGCATGGACCTCTTCATCCACTATGGCATGGCGGCCGGCCTGCAGGCGTGGCGCGACTGCGGCCTGACCACGAACGAGCATAACGCCGAGCGCGTCGGCATCAACTTCGGCTCGGGCATCGGCGGACTGCCCCTCATCGAGTCGATGCACGACGAACTCCACAAGAGCGGGCCGCGGCGCATATCGCCCTTCTTCATCCCCGGTAGCATCATCAACATGATCGCGGGGCTGCTCTCGATCGAGATCGGGGCGAAGGGGCCGAACCTCGCCATGGTGACGGCGTGCACGACCTCGACGCATTGCATCGGCGAGGCGTCGAAGTCGATCCGCTACGGCGATACCGACGTCATGATCGCCGGCGGCGCCGAAGCGGTGGTCACCGAGCTCGCCGTAGGCGGGTTCGCCTCCGCCCGCGCGCTTTCCACCCGAAACGACGACCCGGCGAGCGCAAGCCGGCCGTGGGACAAGGACCGCGATGGCTTCGTGCTCGGTGAAGGCGCCGGCGCGGTGGTGCTCGAGGAGTATGAGCACGCAAAGGCGCGCGGCGCGACCATCTATTGCGAGGTGCTGGGTTACGGCGCCTCGGCCGACGCCTATCACATGACGGCACCGCCTGAGGACGGCGACGGCGGCTATCGCGCCATGCGCAATGCGGTGCGCGACGCCGGCGTCGATCTCTCGCAGATCGACTACATCAACGCGCACGGCACCTCGACGCCGCTCGGTGATGTGGCGGAGACCATCGCGGTGAAGCGCCTGCTCGGCGATCGCGCCCACCGGGTAGCGGTGAATTCCACCAAGTCGATGACCGGCCACCTGCTCGGCGCCGCGGGCGGAGTCGAGGCGGCGTTTACCGCGCTTGCGCTCCGCGACCAGGTTTCGCCGCCGACCATCAACCTGCGCACACCCGATCCGGCCTGCGACCTCGACTACGTGCCGAACGCAGCGCGCAAGATGCCGATTCGCATCGCGCTCTCCAATTCGTTCGGCTTCGGCGGCACCAACGGCACCATCGTCCTGGCGCGGGCGTGAGTGGCGCACTGCGCCTCGAACTGAAACCCTCGCCGGCTCTGGCTGGCCTCATCATCTTGGCGCACGGCGCAGCGGCGATCGCAGCCTACGTAGCCGTCCCGGGCGCAATGGCGGCGCTGCTCGCCGCAATGCTCCTCATCCTCGGCTTCGCCGCCGCGCGGAGCCGGGCGCTGCTGCGCAATCCCGGTTCCATCCATGCGATCGAGATCGGCGCGGAACCGCCGGTCGTGGAACTTGCCGGCGGTGAAAGGTTCGCGGTCGAGGCCGCGCCGCGGCACTATGTGAGCCGATTCTTGGTGATACTGCCGCTCGTCAGCCCGTTCCGCCGCACGCTCCTCGTCACCGGCGACATGTTGAACGCCGGGGAGTTCCGCCGCCTGCGCATCTGGGCGCTCTGGAATCGGTTGCCACGCGTGGCGGCTAAACAACTAAGCGCCTAGGCGAGCGCCGATGGACGGCACGAACTATTTCACAGCGCGCGCGTCTATGGCACATAGACGTTGCATACGGACGCTTGAGTCCGGGGGTGGGGAGCCCTTGCCACGCGATGTCTGACCGCGATATCGACCAGCAGCTGGTCGAGCGGGCGCAGCGTGGCGACAAGCGCGCTTTCGAGCTGCTTGTCGAGAAATACCAGCGCAAGCTGGGTCGGCTTCTGTCGCGCTTCATTCGCGATCCGGCCGAGGTCGAAGATGTGACGCAGGAAGCGTTCATCAAGGCCTATCGAGCACTCCCCGCATTCCGTGGCGACAGCGCTTTTTATACGTGGCTGTACCGGATTGGAATTAATACGGCCAAGAACTATCTCATGGCCATGGGTCGGCGGGCGCCGACCTCGACCGAGGTAGAGGCTGAAGCGGCGGAAGGATTCGAAGAAGGCGAGCAGTTGCGCGACATCAACACGCCGGAGAGCCTGTTGCTGTCGAACGAGATCGCGCAGACGGTGAATGCGACGATCGAGGGGCTGCCCGAGGAGCTAAGAACGGCGATCCAGCTGCGCGAGATCGAGGGCATGAGCTACGAGGACATCGCGAAAGTCATGGATTGCCCGATCGGCACCGTGCGCTCGCGGATCTTCCGGGCGCGCGACGCGATCGCGGCGCAGCTGAGGCCGTTGCTGGGGACCAGGAAAGACAAAAGGTGGTAGTGCACAAAGACAGGTGGTAGGGGCATGAAAGAGCAGATATCAGCACTGATGGACGGCGAGCTCGAAGGGCGCGCCGCGGACCAGGCGATCGATGCGCTGCGCGGCGAAGGCGAAGCGCTCGAGACCTGGCGCCTGTATCACGTGATCAGCGATGGCATGCGCGACACGCGCCTGCTTCGCGCCGGATTCACCGCACGCTTCTCCGAGCGCCTCGCGGCCGAGCCGACCGTGCTCGCGCCGGGACGGCTGCCCGGGCGCACGCCGGTGCAGCGCTTTACGTTTGCCGCCGCGGCGAGCATCGCCGCCGTGGCTCTGGTCGGCTGGCTCGCCTTCGGGCCGCAGCCGCAGGCGCCGCAGCCGATTGCGAAAATGGAAACGCCGATTGCACCGGTCAGCGTCCAGCTGACGAGCGCGGCCAACGACTATCTGCTCGCGCATCAGGGCTTCTCTCCCCGCGTCTCGCTGCAGGGCATGGTGCCCTACGTGCGCACCGTGGCCGATCGCCCGGGCGAGTCCAATAAGTGACGATTCGGCGGGCTGCCGCAGCGCTTTGTACGCTCGCCGTGGTCGCGAGCGCGGCGTACGCCCAGTCGCCTGAGAGCCTTGCCTGGTTGCGCAAGATCCAGGATGCGACGCGCAACCTTTCCTACACCGGCACCTTCGTCTACCAGCAGGGCAACCGCAACGAGACCTCGCGCATCACGCGCCTCGCTCCGGCGGACATCGAGCGCCTCGAAGTGCTCGACGGGCTGCCGCGCGAGCTGGTTCGCACGCGCGACACCGTGCGCTGCTATTTGCCGGAAAGCAAGGTCGTCAAGGTGGAGCGGCGCACGCCCGACCGCAGCTTCCCCGCGCTCCTGCCCGATCAGGTGAATGCGCTCGCCCAGCACTACGACATCGCGCTCGGCGAGACGCACCGCATCGGCGGCTTCGAATGCCAGGCCGTGATGCTCACGCCGAAAGACAATCTGCGCTACGGCTATCGCCTCTATGCCGACAAGGCGACCGGTATGCTGGTCCGGGCGGTGACTGTCGATGCCGGCGGCAACCAGGTCGAGCAGTTCACCTTCACGCAGTTGAGCCTCGGCCACGTCACGCCGGACATGGTGAAGTCGCGCCATGCGAACTCGCGTTTCCGCGTCGAGGATGCCGAGGCAGCGCCCGCGCGCCTCGCGGGCTGGGGCCTGAGCGCCGAGTTGCCGGGATTCCACAAGGTGGTCGAGCTCACCCGCCGGCTGGGCGAGTCGAAGCCGGTCGGACAGGTCGTGTACTCCGACGGCTTGGCGGCGGTGTCGGTGTTCATCGAGCCGCTCGCCGGGCGCAGCGAGCCGCCGCGTACCGGCCTCGCGAGCCTGGGCGCGATCCATATTTATACGAGGCAGGTGGCGAACCACATGGTCACGGTCGTTGGCGAAGCGCCGGCGGCCAGCGTGCAGCGCATAGGGAATGCCGTCGAATATCGGCGGCCGTAGAAAGAAAAGGAGAGTCGAATGAGAACGATCAGAGCGCTGGCCGCTCTGTGGCTGGCAGCGTTCAGCATCGCTGCCGTGGCCCAGCGCGATCTGCCCGACTTCACGCGGGTGGTGGAGGAACAGGGCAATGCGGTCGTCAACATCAGCACCACGCAGGCCGTGCGGCGCAGTGCCGCGCTGCCGCAGATGCCCGGCATCGAGGACGAGGAGGTGCTGGAGTTCTTCCGGCGCTTCATCCCGCGGCAGCCGGGACCGGGACAGCCCGGCCAGGGACAGGGACCCGCGCCGCGTGCCGAGAGCCGCTCGCTCGGCTCGGGCTTCGTCATCAGCCAGGACGGCTATGTGCTCACCAATGCGCACGTGGTCGAGGGGGCGGACGAGATCACGGTGAAGTTCACCGACAAGCGCGAGTTCAAGGCCAAGGTGATCGGCGCCGACAAGCGCACCGACATCGCGCTCATCAAGATCGACGCCACTGGGTTGCCGGCGGTGCGCTTCGGCGATCCGCAGAAGCTCAAGGTCGGCGAGTGGGTCGTGGCGATCGGCTCGCCGTTCGGCTTCGACAACACGGTGACCGCCGGCATCGTCAGCGCGAAGGGCCGCTCGCTACCGCAGGAAAATTTCGTTCCCTTCATCCAGACCGACGTCGCGATCAACCCCGGCAATTCGGGCGGGCCGCTCTTCAACATGCGCGGCGAGGTGATCGGCATCAACTCGCAGATCTACAGCCGCAGCGGCGGGTTCATGGGCATCTCGTTCGCCATCCCGGCCGACGTCGCGCTCGACGTGCAGAAGCAGCTGAAGGAGAAGGGCCGCGTCGCCCGCGGCCGCATCGGCGTCGTCATCCAGGAGGTGACGCGCGACCTCGCCACCTCGTTCGGTCTCGACCGACCGCGCGGCGCGCTGGTCAACTCGGTGGAGAAGGGCAGCCCGGCCGAGAAGGCCGACATCGAGGCGACCGATATCATCGTCGGGTTCGACGGCAAGGGCGTCGAGTCCTCGAGCGACCTGCCGCGCATCGTCGGCTCGACGCGCCCGGGCACCACGGTGCCGGTCGAGGTCTTCCGCAAGGGCGCGACCAAAAAGCTGCAGATCACCGTCGGCGAGCTGCAGGAAGACCGGGTCGCGGCCGCCGAAAAGCCGCGGCCGGAGAAAGCCGAGCCGGCGCAGGCCAACCGGCTGGGGATCGTCGTCGCGGAGCTCTCGGCCGACCAGAAGAAGGACCTGAAGGTGCAGAACGGGCTCGTCGTCACGGAAGTGAAGCCCGGCGCGCGCGCCGACGTGCGCAAAGGCGATGTACTGCTGACGGTGGTCCACAAGGGCCAGCACACCGAGCTCAAGTCGGTCGACCAGTTCAACAGGCTGCTCGCCGGGCTCGACAAGAGCGCGGTGATCACGCTGCAGGTGAAGCGCGGCGAGACGATAGCGTTCGTCACCGTCGCCGGGCTCACTGACAAAGGTTAAGGTTTACGGCCGCGCGGGCTGCCATCTGTGCGAGCAGATGGCAGGCCTGCTGCGCGCCTTCAACATCGCGTTCGAGCACATCGACGTCGACGCTGATCCGGCGCTCGCGGCGCGCTATGGCGAGCGCGTGCCGGTGCTGACGGACGCGGCGGGCAACGAGCTATGCCATGGGCGACTCGACCCGGCGGTGCTCGAGAGAATCCAATAAAATAGCGCCCTGAGGAGGGTGACCCGGGAGAGCTGCGGGCACCCTCTTTCTTTTATGCCGCAGACCCTGTCTTGACGAATTCTTCACATATCCGCAACTTCTCGATCATTGCCCATATCGACCATGGGAAATCGACGCTCGCCGACCGCTTCATCCAGATGTGCGGCGGCCTCGCTGACCGCGAGATGGCCGAGCAGGTGCTCGACTCGATGGACCTCGAGCGCGAGCGCGGCATCACCATCAAGGCGCAGACCGCGGCGCTCGAGTACAAGGCGCGCAATGGCCACAGCTATCTCCTCAACCTGATCGATACGCCGGGCCACGTCGACTTCTCGTACGAGGTGAGCCGCTCGCTCGCCGCCTGCGAGGGGGCGGTGCTCGTCGTCGACGCTTCGCAGGGCGTCGAGGCGCAGACGGTCGCCAATTGCTACACGGCGATCGAGCAGGGGGTCGAGGTGATTCCGGTGCTGAACAAGATCGACCTGCCCTCGGCCGATGCCGACAAGGCGATCCAGGAGATCGAGGATGTCATCGGCATCTCCGCCGCCGGCGCGATCCGCGCGAGCGCCAAGACCGGGGAGAACGTCGCCGAGATCCTCGAGGCGGTTATCCGTCGCGTGCCGGCACCGAAGGGTGATCCCGCGGCGCCCCTGAGAGCCCTGATCATCGACTCGTGGTTCGACAATTATGTCGGCGTGGTGATGCTGGTGCGCGTCTTCGAGGGGACGCTGCGGCCGAAGGAGCGCGTCCTTCTGATGAGCACCGACGCCGCCCATCTCTGCGAGCAGGTGGGCGTGTTTACGCCGAAGTCGAAGCAGAAGGATTCGCTGGCGGCGGGCGAAGTGGGCTTCGTCACCGCCGGGGTCAAGGAGCTGCGCGAGGCGAAAGTCGGCGACACCATCACTCACGCCGACAAGCCCGCGGCCGCGCCGCTGCCGGGGTTCAAGGAGATCAAGCCACAGGTCTTCGCCGGCCTCTACCCGGTCGAAGCGAACGAGTACGAGGCGCTGCGCGACGCGCTGGAAAAGCTGCATCTGAACGATGCTTCCTTCCACTACGAACCGGAAACGTCCCAGGCCCTGGGCTTCGGCTTCCGCTGCGGATTCCTGGGCCTGCTGCACATGGACATCGTCCAGGAGCGCCTCGAGCGCGAGTACGGCATGCACCTCATCACCACCGCGCCTTCGGTGGTTTATGAAGTCAAGCTGCGCGACGGCACCCTGGAGCAGGTGTCAAACCCGGCGCGCCTACCCGATCCGACGCTGATCGAGGAGATCCGCGAGCCGATCATCGCCACCAAGATCTTCGTGCCGCAGGAGTTCGTCGGCCCGGTGATCACGCTCTGCACGCAGAAGCGCGGCACGCAGACCAACATGCACTACTCGGCGCGCCACGTCGTGATCTCCTACGACCTGCCGCTCAATGAAGTGGTGCTCGACTTCTTCGACCGCCTGAAGTCCATGACGCGCGGCTACGGCTCGCTCGACTACGAGTTCAAGGAGTACCGCGCGACCGACGTGGTGCGCCTCGACATCCTCGTGAACGGCGAGCGCGTCGACGCGCTTTCCACCATGGTGCATCGCGAGACGACGCAACGCCGCGGCCGCGAGCTGGTCGAGCGGCTGCGCAGCCTGATCCCGCGGCAGATGTTCGACGTCGCCGTCCAGGCGGCGATCGGCGGCCACATCATCGCGCGCGAGAACGTCAAGGCGCTGCGCAAGAACGTGCTTGCGAAATGCTATGGCGGCGATGTCACCCGCAAGCGCAAACTTCTGGAAAAGCAAAAAGAAGGGAAGAAGCGCATGAAGCAGGTCGGTTCGGTGGAGATTCCGCAGGAAGCGTTTCTCGCGGTGCTGCAGCGGGGCGAAGGTTGAACTCCGCCCTGCCGTTATGAACTTCGCCTTATTTCTGCTGATCCTGCTGGTGGTCACCGGCCTCGTGTGGGCGCTGGAGACCTTGTGGCTGCGCAAGCGCCGCGGCGGAGCGGCCAAGCAGCCCTGGTGGGTCGAGTATTCGGTCAGCTTCTTCCCCGTGATCCTGATCGTGTTTCTGCTGCGCTCGTTCCTCGTCGAGCCGTTCAAGATCCCGTCATCGTCGATGGTGCCCACGCTCCTCGTCGGCGATTTCATCCTCGTGAACAAGTTCACCTACGGCATCCGCTTGCCGGTCGCCAACAAGAAAGTGATCGAGCTGGGCAGTCCACAACGCGGCGACGTGATGGTGTTCCGCTACCCGGACGACCCTTCGCTCGATTACATCAAGCGCGTCGTCGGCCTGCCCGGCGACCGTCTGGAGTACCGCAACAAGCGGCTGACGATCAACGGGCAGCTCGTCCCGGTGCGCCAGATCGACGATTACCTGTCGCGAGAGCGCATGCAGTTCTCGCGCCACTACATCGAGACGCTCGGCAACGCGCAGCACGAGATCCTGCTGGAGGACGACGCGCCGGCCGCCGTCCTGCCGACGCGAGCCGGCGGCAGCAATTGCAACTACAATAGCGCCGGCCTCGCGTGCACCGTGCCGCCGGGCCATTACTTCATGATGGGCGATAATCGAGACAACTCGAGCGACAGCCGGGTCTGGGGCTTCGTCCCCGACGAGAACATCGTCGGCAAAGCCTTCTTCATCTGGCTCAACCTGGGCGAGCTGGGGCGCTTCGGGTCGTTTCACTAGCAAGGGAGGACGAAATGGGGCAGAACAGAATCCGCACCCGGCAAACCGGCGTCAGCCTGATGGCTCTCTTGGCCGTGCTGATCGTCTTGGCGGTGATAGCGCTCTTCGCCATGAAGGTCGTTCCCTCGTTCCTCGAGTTCCGCTCTGCCAAGGGCGCGATCGAGGCCATCGCGCACGACATGCCGAGCGCCGCGCCGGGCGACATCCGCCGCGCGTTCGAAAGCCGCTCCAACATCGACGACATCAACTCCATCAAGCCGGCCGACCTCGACATCGCGAAGGATGGCAACCAGGTCGTGATCAGCTTCGCCTACCGCAAGGAAGTGCCGCTCTTCAAGAATGTCGGCCTCTACATCAATTACGAGGCGACGGCGGGAGGCCAGTAGATCGGCCTGGAGGCGCGCCTCGGATACCGCTTCGCGCGGCCCGCGCTTCTCGAGCAGGCGCTGACGCACCGCAGCCGCGGCGCGGAGCACAACGAAAGGCTCGAATTCCTGGGCGACGGCGTGCTGGGCTGCGCAGTCGCCGAGGAGCTCTACGCGCGCTTTCCGCGACTCTCCGAAGGCAAGCTGACGCGGCTTCGCGCGAGTCTCGTGCGCGAGGAGGCGCTCGCCGAGCTTGCACGAGAGCTCGGCCTGGCGACGCTCGTGCGCCTCGGGGAGGGCGAGCTTGCCGCGGCGCCGGAGCCGCGGCCGTCGATCCTGGCCGATGCGCTGGAAGCGGTTTTCGGCGCCATCTTCATCGATGGCGGCTACCAGGCGGCAAGGAATGCCGTGCTCACCGCGTTCGCCGCGCGGCTCGATGCGCTCGATCCTGACCGCGCAGCGAAGGATGCGAAGACCGAGCTGCAGGAAAGACTGCAAGGCGGGCACCGGGCCCTCCCTGTCTATCGCGTCCTCGCGGTGCAGGGTGCAGCGCACCGCCAGTCGTTCGAGGTCGAGTGCGCGGTGGACGATGTCACCGCCCGCGGCACGGGAAGCTCGCGGCAGCGAGCCGAGCAGGATGCGGCACGCGAAATGTTGAAGAAGCTCGGCGCGTGAGTCATCGCTGCGGCACGGTGGCGCTGGTCGGGCGCCCGAACACCGGGAAATCGAGCCTGCTCAACCGGCTGGTGGGCGAAAAGCTCTCGATCGTCTCCGCTCGCCCGCAGACCACGCGCCACCTCATCACCGGCATCCTCACGCGCCCGCACTGCCAATACGTGTTTGTCGATGCGCCCGGCAATCCGCCTCGCCTGAAGAGCGTGCTGCACAAGGCGCTCAACCGCCGGGTCGGCGAGGCCGCGAGCCAGGCCGATGTCGTGCTCTTCGTGGTCGAAGCGCTCAGCTTCGGGCCGGAAGACCACGCCGCGCTCGAGCGCATCCCGGCCGGCCAGAACGTCGTCGCCGTCGTGAACAAGGTCGATACGGTCCGGCGGCGGGCCGAGCTGATCCCGTTCCTCGAGCGACTGTCGAAGACGCGCGACTTTGCCGCGCTGGTCCCCGTGAGCGCCAAGACCGGCAAGAACCTGCCGGAGCTGCTGCGCGTCATCGCCGACGCGCTGCCGGAAGGACCCGCCGCCTATCCAGAGGACCAGCTGACCGATCGCGACGAGCGCTTCTTTGCCGCCGAGGCGCTGCGCGAGAAGCTTTTCCAGACCCTGGGCGAAGAGCTGCCCTACCGTTGCGAGGTGACGATCGACGGCTTCAAGGAAGAAGGGCGCCTGCGCCGCATCGAAGCCACCATCCTGGTCGAGCGCGATAGCCAGAAGGCCATCGTCCTCGGTAAAGGCGGCGAGCGCCTGAAAGCGATGGCAACCGCCGCGCGCAAGGACCTCGAGCGCCTGTTCGAGGGCAAGGTGTATCTGGGCGTGTGGGTCAAGGTGCGCCGCGCATGGACGGATGACGCACGCGTCCTGCGACAATTAGGCTACGAATGAAAAAGCGTGCCGACCACGAGCTGGGATATGTGCTGCACACGTATCCGTACAAGGAGACGAGCCTGATCGTGGAGGCCTTCACCCGCCGGCATGGTCGCGTGGCCCTTCTTGCACGCGGCGCACGCCGGCCGCGCTCGGCGATGCGCGGGGTGCTGCTCGCCTTCCATCCGCTGCGCCTGGGCTGGAGCGGATCCGCCGAGCTCGCGAACCTGGTGCAGGCGGAATGGGGCGGGGCGCTGCAACCCCTCGCCAGACGCGGGCTGATGTGCGGCTTCTATCTCAACGAGCTGATCCTGCGCCTGCTGCCGCGCGAGGATCCGCATGAGGCGCTGTTCGACGCCTATGCGGAAGCGCTAGCGCGGCTCTCCGCGGGCGAGGGTCATTCCGCCGTGCTGCGCAGCTTCGAGAAGCGGCTCCTCGCCGAGCTCGGCTACGCGCCGCTCCTCGACCGGGAGGCGATGAGCGGCGAGCCGATCGATGCCTCGGGTTCCTATGTCTATGAGCCGGACCGGGGCCCGGTGCGCGCGAGCCGGGGTGATTTGCTGGTCAGCGGCCGGACGCTCCTCGATCTCGCAGCCGATGATTACACCCGCAGTGAAACGCGCGACGAGGCGCGCTACCTTATGCGCGCGCTGATCGGCCAGCGCCTGCATGGGCAGGTGCTGCACACGCGTAGCGTCCTCATGGAGCTGAACGAGCTGTGATTGAACTCGGCGTAAACGTCGATCATGTCGCCACCGTGCGCCAGGCACGTCGGACCTACGAGCCCGACCCGGTGTGGGCGGCGGTCGAAGCGCATCTCGGTGGCGCCGACGGCATCACCTGCCACCTGCGCGAGGACCGGCGGCACATCCAGGACGAGGATGTCCGCCGCCTGCGGGAACTGACGCACATCCGGCTCAACCTCGAGATGGCGGCGACCGACGAGATGGTCGGCATCGCCTGCCGCATCAAGCCGGAGATGGCGATGCTGGTGCCGGAGGGACGCGCCGAGATCACCACCGAAGGCGGCCTCGACATCGTCGCCCACGAAAAAGCGATCAAGGGGGCGGTCAAGCGGCTGAAAGATGCCGGCATAGTGGTCTCGGTGTTCATCGATGCCGAGCCCAGGCAGGTGGAAGCTGCGGCGCGTGTCGGCGCCTCGGTCTGCGAGATCCACACCGGCCCCTACGCGCATATGTTCCACTCCAAGGGTCGCGATGCCGAGACGCCTGCGGTGCAGGCGGAGCTGAAGCGCATCCAGGCGGCCGGCGACGCGATCCGCGCGCTGCACATGCGCTTCAACGCGGGGCACGCGCTCAACTACTTCAACGTCCAGCCGATCGCGAGCCTCGGCGGCGTGCGCGAGCTGCACATCGGCCACGCCATCGTCAGCCGTGCCGTATTCGTCGGCATGCGCGAAGCGGTGCGTCAGATGAAAGCCTTGATGGTGCAGGCGGCGCGTTGATCTTCGGCGTCGGCACCGACGTGGTGGAGATCGGGCGCATCGAAGCCGCGCTCAAGCGCCACGGCGAGCGCTTCGCCCTTCGCATCCTCTGTCCGCCCGAGCTCGAGCGCTTCAAGCGCCATCGCCTGCCGGCCAACTACCTCGCCAAGCGCTTCGCCGCCAAGGAGGCATTCACCAAGGCCCTGGGCACCGGCATCAAGTCGCCGGCGAACTGGCATGGCGTGTGGGTGCGCAACCTCGCCTCCGGCAAGCCGGTGCTCGAGTTCTCGGACGCGCTGCAGGCGCTCCTCGACAAGAAGGGCGTCACCTCGGCCCACGTCTCGCTCTCCGACGAGAAGGGCGTCGCCTTCGCCACCGTGATTCTCGAGTGCGAAAAATAAGACTGCCGCCGGGGCCGGTGGTGGTGGACGTGCTCGGCCCCGCCCTTACCGAAGACGATCTGGCGCGCATCCGGCACCCCGCAGCAGGCGCGGTGATCCTGTTTGCGCGCAATTACGAGAACCCGGAGCAGCTGGCAGCGCTGACGGCCGATATCGAGCGGCAGCGCGAGCCGGCGCTGCCGGTCTGCGTGGACCACGAGGGCGGTCGCGTGCAGCGCTTCAAGGCGGGATTCACTGCCATTCCGCCCATGCGCACGCTGGGCAAGCAATGGGACCGCGACCGCGAGAAGGCGCGCGAGATAGCGACCTCGATCGGCTACGTGATTGCAGCGGAGCTTGGCGCGCACGGCGTGGATTTCAGCTTCGCGCCGGTGCTGGATCTCGACTACGGCGGTAGCTCCGTGATTGGCGATCGGGCGTTGCATTTCGATCCGACGGCGGTCGGTGCGCTCGGCGCCTGCCTGGTCAAAGGCCTGGCGAACGGCGGCTTGGCTGCGGTGGGGAAACATTTTCCGGGGCACGGCTATGCCGAAGCCGACTCGCACGTGGCGGTGCCGCGCGATGATCGGCCGTTTCGCGAGATCGCGAAGAAGGACATCCTGCCGTACAAAGCGGTGATCGAAGCCGGGCTCGCGGGCGTCATGCCCGCGCACGTGATCTATCCGCAGGTGGACGCGCAGCCGGCCGGCTACTCGGCGCACTGGCTGCAAGAGGTGTTGCGCAGGCAACTCGGCTTCCAGGGACTCGTTTTCAGCGATGACCTGTCGATGGAAGGCGCGGCGGTGGCCGGCGGACCGCCGGAGCGCGCGCGGGCGGCGATTGCCGCGGGCTGCGACATGGTCCTGTTGTGCAATAACCCGGCGGGGCTGGACGCGCTGCTCCAATCGCTAAACGATGTGCCGATGGCAAACCCAGAGCGGCTGGACCGGATGCGCAGGCAGGGTGGGCGCGACCTCAGGAAGAGCGTAGCGTATCGCGAGGCACAGGAGCTGCTGCAGAGCTCAGGATGAGCACGTTGCCGGCGACCGAGATGGCGATGCCCGCCCAGGTCAGCGCGTGGAACCTGAAGCCCTCGAACGCAGCCGAGACAACGAGCGCCGCGACGGGCACCATCACGCCGATATAGCCGGCGCGCGCGGCGCCGATGTGCTTGAGCAGCGTGAGATAGCTCGCGAAGGCGATGATCGAGCCGAGGAGGGCGAGGTAGGCGAGCGAGAGCGTGTACTTGGCCGTGGCTTCAAAGGCGAGCGGCTGGCCGCCCGCAAGACCGGTGGCGAGCGCGCTAAGCCCGCCGTACAGCATGCCCCACGCCATGCCCTGCCAAAGCGGCACGCCGGCGTGCTGGTTGCGGTACGCGATGATGCTGCCGAAAGCCGCGATCAGCACGCTCAACATCGTGAACAGGGCGCCTTTCGCGGTGTCGGTGCCGCCTTGCAACTGCGCGAGCTCGGGATAGAACACCACCACGATGCCGGCGATGCCGAGCATCGAGGCGAGCGCCACGCGCCGTGTCATCGGCGTGCCGAAGAATAGGCGCATGCCCAGCATGCCGAGGAGCGGGCTCGCCGAGTAGCCGACGGCGACCAGGCCCGAGACCACGTACTGCTCGGCGTAGTAGACCAAAACGTAGCTGATGCCGAACGCGGTGATGCCGAAGAGCGCGAGCCAGGCATGCTCTCTCGCGCCGTAGCGCAGCGGCAGCCGCCGCGCGAGGCACCATGCGAACAGCAGGAGCGAGGCGAGGAGGAACCGGTAGGCCACGCTCAGCTCGGGTGCGACCGTGCCGAGCTGGAAGGTGATCGCGATCCAGGTGGTGCTCCAGATCGCGACGCAGGTCGCGAAGTACCGAAGGTCGACTACGCCCGCTCCATGTACTTGCCTTCGGCGGTGTCGACCTTGATCTTCTCGCCCGTGGTGACGAAGGGCGGCACCTGCACCGTGATCCCGGTCTCCAGCTTTGCCGGCTTGAATGACGTCGTGGCGGTCGAGTGCTTGATGCCGGGCTCGGTGTCGATCACGGTGAGCACCACCGAAGGCGGCAGCTCGACGCCGATTGGGCGGCCGTTGTAGAAGTTGATCTGCACGTCGGTATTGGGAAGGAGGTAGCCCGACTGCCCTTCGAGGAATTCCGCATCGAGGGTCATCTGCTCGTAGTTCTCCTTGTCCATGAAGACGTAGTGATCGCCGTCCTGGTAGAGGTACTGCATGTCGCGTGGATCGACGAAGGCGCGCTCAATCTTGTCCTCGGTGCGGAAGCGCTGGTTCGTCTTGGTGCCTTTGTCGATGTCCTTCATCTCGACCTGCATGAACGCGCCGCCGCGGCCGCCGACATGCACGTGATAGCTCTTCAGGACGCGCCAGACGCGCTTGTCCCATTCGAGGAGCTGACCGGGACGAATCTCGACTGCTTCGACTTTTGCCATGGTGAGTTGCCGCTGCTGAAAGGGCGCGAATTCTACACGATTTATAATGAAATCATCGTGTTCGATGCAAAGTCCTTCGTCGCCGGGCTGTCGAATCTGCCCGGCGTCTACCGCATGCTGGGCAAAGACGGCGAAGCCCTCTACGTCGGCAAGGCGCGCGACCTGAAGAAGCGCGTCGCTTCTTACTTCCAGAAGCAGGCACAGAGCCCGCGCATCGCGATGATGCTCACGCAAGTGGCGTCCATGGAAGTCACGGCGACGCGCTCGGAGGGCGAGGCGCTCCTCCTCGAGAACAACCTCATCAAGAGCCTTGCGCCGCGCTACAACATTCTCTTCCGCGACGACAAGTCGTACCCGTACCTCATGGTGAGCGGACACCGTTACCCGCGGCTGGGCTTCCATCGCGGCGCCAAGGACAAGAAGCATCGCTACTTCGGCCCGTTTCCCCATGCGTACGCGGTGCGGGAAAGCATCCAGCTCCTGCAGCGCGTGTTCCAGCTGCGCACCTGCGAGGACACGGTGTTCGAGAACCGCTCGCGCCCCTGCCTACTGCACCAGATCCACCGCTGCACCGCGCCTTGCACCGGAAAGATCGCGCCCGAGCCCTATGCGGAGGACGTGGCGAACGCGATCCTGTTCCTCGAGGGCCGCGAGGACGACGTGATCAAAGGCCTGACGGACAAGATGCAGCGCTCATCCGAAGCGAAGCACTATGAGCAGGCGGCGATCTACCGCGACCGGGTGCGCGCGCTCGCGCGCGTGCAGGCGCGCCAGTACGTCGAATCGCATCGTGGCGTCGATGCGGACGTGGTGGCCTGCATCATTCAGGGCGGCATCGCGTGCGTGAACCTGGTGATGATCCGGCGCGGCCGCCACGTCGGCGACCGCAGCTTTTTCCCCTCCAACGCGGAAGGCGCTGCGCCCGCCGAGGTCGTCGCCGCGTTCCTCGAGCAGCATTACCTCGAGCAGCCGTTGCCCGGGCTCGTCATCGCGAGCGACCCGGTCGAGCTGGAAAGTGTGCACGCGGTGACCCCGTCGCACGGCGAGCGCAAGGTCTGGCTCGACATGGCGAGCAAGAACGCCGAGCTGGCGATCTCCCAGCGCGTGCGCGATCGAACGACGCAGGAATCCCGGCTCCTCGCGCTGCGCGAAGCGCTCGGCCTGCCCGAGGGCGCGAACCGCATCGAGTGCTTCGACATCAGCCATACGATGGGCGAAGCGACGGTGGCATCGTGCGTCGTGTACGATCGGCAGCAGATGCAGAAAGCGGAGTACCGCCGGTTCAACATCCGCGACATCACGCCCGGCGACGACTACGCCGCGATGCGCCAGGTGCTCGAGCGCCGCTACGCGCGCGTCACTGCGGAAGGCGGCAAGGTGCCCGATCTCGTGCTGATCGACGGCGGCAGAGGTCAGGTGGGCGTGGCGCGCGCCGCGCTTGCCGACCTCGGCCTGCACCAGGTGGCGGTCGTCGGCGTGGCGAAAGGGCCGGAGCGCAAGCCCGGCATGGAAGAGCTGATCCTCGAGTCGCTCATTTCGGACGCAGGGCAGCGCAGCCTGCAGCTCGCGCCTTCGCATCCGGGCCTGCACCTCGTCCAGCAGATCCGCGACGAAGCGCATCGCTTTGCCATCGTGGGGCACCGCGCGCGGCGCGGAAAGAGCCGCACGACCTCGATGCTGAACGAGATCCCCGGTATCGGCGCCAAGCGGCGGCAGGCGCTGATCGAGCACTTCGGCGGACTGCGCGGCGTGCAGGGCGCCGCGATTGACGATATCGCCAAGGTGGAAGGCATCAGCCGGCCGCTTGCGGAGCGGATCTACCGGCACCTGCACGAGGGCGCCGAAACGAGGCCGGCCCCTTGACTGTGCTCAACGTCCCGAATCTGATCACGCTCTCGCGGATCGTCCTCATTCCGCTGATCATCGGCGTGTACTACCTCCCCGAAGACTGGATGTCCTACGACAGCAAGAACATCACGGCGACGGCGATCTTCATTTTCGCCGCGGTGACCGACTGGCTCGACGGCTATCTCGCGCGCAAGCTCAATCAGACTTCAGCCTTTGGCGCGTTTCTCGACCCGGTCGCCGACAAGCTGATCGTCGCCGCGGCATTGATCGTTCTGCTGAAGGAGGGCCGGGTCGACGCGGTGGTTGCCCTGATCATCATCGGCCGCGAGCTCGCCATTTCCGCCTTGCGCGAGTGGATGGCCAGCGTCGGGCAGGCAAAAAGCGTCGCGGTCGCCTTCATCGGCAAGCTGAAAACCGGATTCCAGCTCGTCGCGATCCCGATGCTGCTCTACGACGAGCGGCCTTTCGGCATCCTGAATTGCGCCGTTGTCGGGACCATCCTGATCAATATCGCGGCGGTCCTGACGGTGGTATCGATGCTTTACTACATGCGCAAGGCACTGCCCCATGCACGGGTAGGCCCTTGATATAATTCGCCCCTTTCGCGGGAATAGCTCAGTTGGTAGAGCGCAACCTTGCCAAGGTTGAGGTCGCGAGTTCGAGACTCGTTTCCCGCTCCAGATCCGAGGGGAAGGCCCGATTCGCATGGGATCAAGGCGCAATTCGGACCTTCCCTTTTTCCGACCCGCAGGCGGGATGGCAGAGTGGTCATGCAGCGGCCTGCAAAGCCGTGGACGCCGGTTCGATTCCGACTCCCGCCTCCAGCCCCTGCTGCGTATTTCGTACGGAGGCGCGCACAGGGTACAGTCCGCGCAATGCCCGGGTGGCGGAACTGGTAGACGCAGCGGACTTAAAATCCGCCGGTGCAAGCCGTGCCGGTTCGATTCCGGCCCTGGGCACTTGGATTGCCGGGCGTTGACCCGGCCGAGGTTGTTTGCTAACGGCCCATCCCCGTCGGCACCGGTCCAGGCCGAGAGCGCTGCAGATCCTCGGCCAGTTCTTTGGATATGACTTGTGCTTCGCTTGGCCGGCGGGGCAAATTGCCGCCTGTCACGTAGTCGTCGGTACCTCTGACTCGCGATGCCGCGGTGTCCGGGCTAGTACACGCCGCAAGGGGCACGAGAGCACCACAGCGAAGATGGCATTCGGCATCAGGCGTACCCCCACTGTTTGGACCAAGAATATTGCGAATTATGGCGCCATGGCAGGCATGCGGCTTGCTGCCGCTGACGCGATGATTAGCGAAGACAAGCGGCCGATACAGGATGAGGACCTCGCCCGCTGGGCCAAGGAGCTTGGCGTGAGCTACGAGGAGCTCGCGTCGACCCTCAACTACGCCGGGCCGACGTTCAAGGACCTGACCTTCTCGAGCGAAGCGCGACGCGCCGGATCGACGTCCATCCCGTCGTAATAGACGTAGTCGAAGCTGCCGTCGTACGACACGACGCGCGCCGGATTGCCCATGACGACCGCGCGGGCCGGCACCGAGCGGCTGACGACAGACCCTGCGCAGATCACGGCATCGTCGCCTATGGTGATGCGGCCGACGATCACCGAGTGCGCGCCGATGAAGACGCGGTTGCCGATCGTGGGGGCGCCACGATCCTCGGCACCACCGGCGATGCCGATGGTGACGTTCTGCGCGAGGCTGCAGTTATGGCCGATGCGCGCCTCGGACACGAGGATGATCGAGCCGTAATGCCCGATGTAGAGCCCGTCGCCGATCTCGCATTGTGCGGGGATGCTGATGCCGGTGACGATCTCGACCATCTTCTGCCCGATGACGGCGAACGGGCGGGCGAGGGGCGTTCGCCGCACCGCGGCGCGTGCCATGCGGTAGAGCGCGCTCGCCCAGAATCCCTGCGTGAGGAAGAGGGTGCGTAGCGCCGCGTCCGCGGTAACGCGGTAGCGGCGGAAATCGAAGTACACGTGGCGCCACCACGGCGTGTGATGCAGCTCCAGGCGGGCGCCGTCGCCGACCTGGACCCAGACCGCCTTGGCCTTTTGCCTAGTGGCTGGGCGCATCGACGAGCAGCGGCGCCTGGTGCAGGTAACGTGTGCTGCGCCGGCGCCCGGCAATGTCCTTGAAGACGTGCGCCACCTGTTCGGCGGTAAGTCCCACCGCCGGCGCAACCGTCTCGGCCGGCACGCCGTGGTCGAGCGCGTACATGCAGACGTCGAGCGTGCGCAGCGAGATGCCGAAGAAGAATTCCTCCTGCGTCTGCGCGAGCGAATAGGTGTCGGTGGTCGGCGCGCGGCTGCGGATCTCCTCCGGCACGCCAAGCTCGGCGGCGAGCTGGTAGACCTGCGACTTGTAGAGATGCGCGATCGGCTTGACGTCGGCCGCGCCGTCGCCGTTCTTGACGAAGAACCCCTGGTCGTATTCGAGGCGATTCGGCGTGCCGGCCACGGCGTACTGCAGGCGGTCGGCGTGGTAGTACTCGAGGTGCTTGCGCGTGCGCTGCTTCATGTTCGTCGTGGCGACGATGCCGAGGTAGACCTCCGGCGGCATGCGCGCCTCGCGCTCCTCGCCGTGCGGGTCGCGCACGACGAGGTGGAAGATGTTGTAGCCCGCGGTGCCATTGGCTTTGCGCAGCACGACCTTCGAGCGCCAGCCCGGCCCGTACTGCGGGAAGACGCGCCGGATATATTCGTCGCGCCGCCTGTAGCAGCCCGCACCCTGCAGGATGGGCGTAATGTCCTCGAGGACGCCGCCTACGCCCAGCCACTCGGCGACGGTCGTGCCGAGCCGCAGACTGTCGACATCGGAATCCTGCTCGGGCATGAAGACGCCCAGCACGCTCGCCGGGCCGAAGGCGCGCACGCAAAGCGCAGCGACCACGCTCGAGTCGACGCCGCCCGACAAGCCAAGCACGATGCCTTTGCGGCGCAGCTGCTTCAGGACCTGCGCGCGCAGGGCAGCGGTGATGCGTTCGATCTCGGCCGGAGCGTCGAGGGCAAGGGTCAGCGGGTCGAAGCGGGCATTCATGCCGCTGCGAGCTCCCGGCGCGCGATCTTGCCGTTCTCGCTCTTCGGCAGCTGGGCGCGGAATTCAACGATCGAGGGAACCATGAACTCTTCGAGGCGCGCAGCGCAATGGCGGATCACGTCACGCTCGGTCAACCCTGCATCGGCGACCACGATGGCCTTCACGGCCTGGCCGAGGATCGGATCGGGCACGCCGACGATCACTGCCTCGCGGATCCCCGCCAGCTCGTAGAGCACGTTCTCCACTTCCTTCGGGCTCACCTTCTCGCCGCGCGTCTTGATGATGTCGTCCTTGCGGCCGACGAAGTACAGGTAGCCGTCGGCGTCGGCGCGGAAGAGGTCGCCCGTGTGGAGCACCTTCTCCCACGGCTGGGGGCCTGGCTTGAGGACTCGTGCCGTGGCCGCTTCGTCGCCCCAGTAGCCCTGCATGACGTGCGCGCCGCGGATCACCAGCTCGCCCACGGTGCCAGGTGGCGCGCGTTGTCCCTGCTCGTCGACGACATAGGCTTCGGTCCCCGGAATCGCGATGCCGACCGATTCGGGGCGAACGGCAAGCTGCTCCGGCGGCAGGTAAGTGCAGCGCTTGCACTCGGTGAGGCCGTACATCGAGAAGAGTTTTGCCTGCGGGAAAAGGGCGCGCAGCCGCTCGATGTGGGCGCGCGGCAGGGCGGCCGCGGTGTTCGTCAGGTAGCGCAGGTCGGGAAACATTCCCGGCGTGAGATGCTTCATCTGCAGCAGCATGGCCGCGAGGGTGGGCACCAGCGGAAAGCCGGTCACGCGCTCGTTCTTCAGCTTTTCCAGGACCACCGCTGGATAGGTGAACGATCTCTCGAGCACCAGGGTGGCGCCGACTTTCGCGCACATCAGCGCCTGATAGAGCCCATAGTCGAACGCGAGAGGCAGCACCGACAGCACGACATCGCTGGAGGTGCTTTCCAGATAAGCGGTGATGGAACTCGCCGCGGCCACGATGTTGGCGTGCGTCATCGTCACGCCTTTGGGGAAGCCAGTCGATCCGGACGTATAGACGATCATCGCCACATCGAGGTCGATGCCCGCGCTCGGCAGTGGGCCGGCGGGTTCGGAGCCGAACGGAGCCACCAGCAGCGCCGCGAGTGCGGGCGCGCGCTCGCGCGCCGCGTTGGCAATGTCGGCCAGGCGCGGCTCGGTGACGAGCGCCTTCGCGCTGCAGTTGTTCAGGATGTAGGCGAGCTTGTCGCTCTTCGTGCCGGGATTGACGACGCTGAAGGTGCCGCCGGCGAGCAGTGTGCCGTAGACGGCGATCACCGCATCGGCGGAGTTCTGCAGAAAGATGACGACGCGCTCGCCGCGTCTCACGTCCTGCTTCTGCAACTGCGCCGCAAAAGCGGTGGCGCGGGCCGCCAGCTCTGCATAGCTCAACCGCGCCGGCCCGGTAACCAGCGCCGTCTTGGCCGGAAAGCGCCGGGCGCTCTCGAGCAGGAAGGATTCGACGCGCAAGGTCAGGCTACGAGTTCGATTTTGCGGGAGTCGAGTTTGCGGCCGACGTAGTTGCTGATCGCGCGGATGGAGTCGAGGTTCTCGGGCAGCATCTCGTCGTCGTGCACCTCGATGCCGAAGGTCGTCTCGAGGAAGCAGACCAGCTCGAGCACGCCGGTCGAGTCGATGATGCCGGCGTCGAGCAGCGATGCGTCATGCGTGATGGCATCGCCATCGTCGCGAAACAGGAAGTTCTCGCCGATGAAGCGGCGCACGGCCAGGCTGATATCGTGTTTCATGGCAGGCATAGTTCCGGGCAAGCGAGAAGATAGCGAAGCTTCGTGACACGGGAATCGACTGCGGCAGCGTCCTTCAGATCAGCGCGCGTACGAAGCACGAATGCAGGAGCTGCGTCGACAGAATACCGAGGAAAGCCATGTTGTCGCCGGCCGAGACCTGTCCGAGCGGACTACGGCACTTGTGCACCAGGCGACGCACGGCGGCCGGGTCGAAGTAGCCCGCGCGGGCGATGGCCTCCGGCGCAAGCAGCGCCTCGACGTACCCGGGTGCCCCGGCCTGCAGGAAGCTTTCGCTATCGGGGGCGCGATAGGGCTGCTTCGGGCGCTCGACGATCTCGGGCGGCAGGTGCCGGCCGAGCGCCTCGCGCAGCACGTATTTTTCGCGCAGCCCCCTCACCTTGAGCGCCGGCGGCAGCGCGGCGCCGAGCTCGACTACGCGATGGTCGAGGAACGGGAAGCGGCCCTCGACCGAGTGCGCCATGGCGACGCGGTCGCCCTGGGAAGAGAGGATGTAGCCGGGAAGGAGGCCGCCGGTCTCGAGAAACTGGGCGCGCGAGAGCGGGTGCCACGAAGCGAACTCGGGCGGCAGGGTCGAGCGCAGCTCTTCCAGCGGGTCGTAGCCGTTGATCGTCGTGCGCAGGTCGGCCGAATAGAACTGCCGGATGCGCCGCGTAAGCGCGAAGCGGGGCAGATGGGAAAAGAGCGGATCCTCGTGCGCCGCGAGGCCCTGGCGGAAGAAAGCCTCGAGGTACTTCGGCGGCTGGGACTGGAGGGCGCCGAGATAGGGATACAGGCGTCGCAGCAACAGCGGCCGCCACTTGGAGTCGGGCCGGCGCGCCCAGAAACGCCGTACCGCCGCCTCCTTGAAGATATCGTAGCCGCCGAAGACCTCGTCGGCGCCCTCGCCGGTGAGGACCACCTTGATGCCGTGGTCCCGCACCTGGCGGGAAAGCAGGTACAGCGCCCCAGGCGCCGCGCGCAGCACCGGCCGCTCGGTGTGGCGGATCACCTGGTCGAAGCTCGCGGCGATATCGTTGCCCTTGCAGCGCAGCGCCGAGTGGTCGGTGCCGAGCGCCTCGACGAGCGCGCGCTGGTACGGCGATTCGTCGAGCTCCGGCGACTCGAACTCGAGCGAGAACGTGCGCAACGCGCCGTTATGGCGCTTGGCGAGCGCCGTGGTCGCGGAGGAATCGAAGCCGCCGCTGAGATACGCGCCCACGGGAACGTCGGCCCGCATGCGGATGCGGGTGGCATCGGCGAGGAGCGCTTCGACCTGCTCGCGCGCCTCCGCTTCGCCCAGTCGAGCCCCTTCGCCACGGGCGGGAAAGTTGAGCTGCCAGTAGGGCTCGACGCGCAGCGCGCCGTTTTCGGCGATCAGCTGGTGGCCGGGCGGCAGCTCATAGACGCCCTTGAATGCGGTGCGCGGAGCAAGCGGCGACCAGAACGTGAAGCACTGGTCGAGCGCGAGCGGATCGAGCTCGGGCCGCAGGCCCGGATAGAGAAAAAGCGATTTCGCTTCGGAGGCGAAGACGAGCACGCCGTCGTGGATCGCGTAGTAGAGCGGCCGCACGCCCATGCGGTCGCGCGCCATCACCAGGCGCTTGCGGCTGCGATCCCAGAGGGCGTAGGCGAAATCGCCGTTGAACGCCTTCACGCAGGCGGGGCCGTGCTCCGCATACGCATGCAGGATGGTTTCCGTATCGCTGCGAGTGCGAAACTGCCGCCCGCGCGAGGTGAGCTCCGCGGTCAGCTCGACGTAGTTGAAAATCTCGCCGTTGAACGTGACCCAGACGTTGCCATCCGGCGTGGAGAGCGGCTGCTTGCCGCCGGCGAGGTCGATGATCGACAGGCGTCGGTGACCGAGGGCGGCGCGCTCGTCGAGGTAGACGCCGGCAGCGTCGGGCCCGCGATGGCGCACGGCCTCGACCATGCGCTCGAGCACGGCGCGAGACGCGAGCGGGCGAGCCTGGAGAGCGACGAAGCCGGCGATGCCACACATCGGAGGCCCCAAAGTAAGGCGCTTCGTGCGACTTTGATGGCGGCCGGGCTAGTCCCTTTGGAGCGCCGCTAGAATCGCGCCGTGGCCTCCGGTGGAAAATTCGGCGCGTTCAATTTTTCCCGCTGGATCGACGAGCATGCGCACCTGCTGAAACCGCCGGTCGGCAACCGGCTCGTGTTTCCTGCGGCCGAGGACCTGATCGTCCAGGTGGTCGGCGGTCCGAACCAGCGCAGCGACTACCACGACGACCCTTACGAGGAATTCTTCTACCAATTGCGCGGCGACATCGTCCTCAACGTGATCGAGGATGGCCGCCCGGGGCAGATTCCGGTGAAGCCGGGCGAGATCGTCCTGCTGCCGCGCCATTACCGCCATTCGCCGCAGCGGCCGGAGCCCGGGTCGGTGGGACTGGTGGTGGAGAAGATCCGTCCGCGCGACGTCGACGACGCCTTCGAGTGGTATTGCCCGGAATGCTGGGCGCTCGTACATCGGGTGGAAGTCAACGTGCAGAACATCGTGCGCGATCTTCCGCCGCTCTTCGAGGCGTTCTACGCGGGCAGCCGCAAGTGCCCGCAATGCGGGCACATCCATCCGGGAAAAGGCTAGGCGGCGAGCAAGAGCCGGATGCGGTTGCGGCCGAAGAGGTACGAATACTCGCGTGCCGTGGCCAGCTCGCGCGTCAGCAGCACGCCCAGGCCGCCGATCTTGCCCCTCAGTTCCCCCATCTCCACGGTGTACGCAAGGGGATTGAACGGCGGCGCGGTGTCCTCGTAGGTGACGTGCACTCCCGGCGCGCGCGAGTCGAGCGTGATCCATACCGGCGCGTCCTTCTCGCCTCGGTGACCATGCGTCACGGTGTTGACGAACAGTTCCTCGAGGACCACGTTCAGGCGCAGGCCGCCCTGGCGCGGGAAGGTCGTCTGCGTGCAGAACTCCTCGACGAACGAGCGGATGCGCCGCAGCTCTGCACGTTGTGCAAGAAACATTGCTGAACGGGCATTTTTCACGGGTCGGTGGTCCATCAGCGCGCATTATAGAATCCGTAAAAACAACCCCCTTGGGAGGTCTCATGCGTTGGACGATCGCTGCGGTGGTGCTCGGTTTCTCCGCGACTGCCATGGCGGCAGACGTCGGCGAGGTCAAGGTGGCGAAAGGCGCCGCGCATCTCGAGCGCGGGACGGAAAAGTTGCCGCTGCGCGTCGGCATGCCCGTGCAGCCTTCGGACAAGGTGGTCACGGGAGCGGACGGCACCGTCGGCATCACGTTTGCCGATAACAGCCTCCTTTCGGTGGGCCCGGACAGCGTGCTCGCCATCGACCGCTACGTATTCGACTCCACCACGCACGGCGGCCAGTTCGACAGCACGCTCAGCAAGGGCACGCTGGCGGTGATCTCGGGGAAGATGGTGAAGCAGTCGCCCGACGCCATGCGCGTGCACACGCCGTCGGCCATCATGGGTGTTCGCGGCACGGAGTTCATCGTCAAAGTCGATCGCTGATGGCGGCACTGGCGGTCGTCGCCGCGATCGGGTTGGCTGTTTTCCTCCTCAGGCCGACCGCTCCGAGGGAAACCGTCGTCGTCCTGCCGAGCCCTGATGGACATACCGGGACGGTCGTAGTGCAGCGCGGTGAGCAGCGGCAGGTGCTGAACCAGCCTTATGCGACGAGCCGCAGCGATGAGGACCAGGTGGCGCGGCTCTCCGACGCCGAGGTCAAGCAAACCTTCGGCACTACCCTGCAGGCGCTTCCAGCACGCCCGACCGCCTTCATCCTCTACTTCATCACGGGCACGGACGAGCTGACGCCGGAGTCGAAAGCCGAGCTGCAAAATGTGCTCGCCGCGCTGAAGGACCGGCCCGCGCCCGACGTGCTCGTCATTGGTCATACCGACACGGTCGGCGAGCTGACCACGAACGACCGCCTGTCGGCGCAGCGCGCGGAGACGGTGAAGGGATTCCTCGTCGAGATCGGCATTCCGGCGGAGCGCATTACCACGGCCGGGCGCGGCGAGCGCGAACCTCTCATTCGTACCGCCGACGAAGTCGACGAGCCGCGCAACCGCCGCGTGGAGATCAACGTCCGCTAATTGCGGCGTACGCAAATCAGCGTAACGTCGTCCGATTGCTCGGCGTCTGCCGCAAAGCGGCGCACGTCGTCGCGCACGGCCGTGACGATCTGCTGGGGCGCTGCCCCGGCGAGCGCCGCCAGCACTCCCAGGAGCCGCGCCGAGCCGTAGAGCTCGCGGCGCGGGTTCATCGCTTCCGTGACGCCATCGGTGACGGCGCAGAGCCAGCCTCCCGGCGCGAGGTCGAGCGTGCTGCTCGTATAGACGAAGTCGCGCACCACGCAGAGTGGCGGACCGCCGGAATGCATCAGCCGCTGCGGCGTGCCGTTCGGCTGGCATGCGACGGGCGGTTCATGGCCCGCACTGCAGAAGGCGAGCCGGCCGGTGCGGGCGTCGAGAATAGCGGCGAAGGCCGTGACGAAGAGCGATTCGGGATTGTCGCGGCTGATCTCGGCATTTGCCTGGTTGAAGATCTCCGCGGGGTCGCGTCCGCCGCGCAATGCGATGCTCTTCAGGAGCGATTTGGACAGCGCCATGAAAAGGCTCGCGGCGAGGCCCTTGCCGGAGACGTCGCCGACGAGGAAGAAGACGTGCTGCCCGTCGAGCATGAAGCAGTCGTAGAAGTCTCCGCCCACGGTGCGTGCGGGTTCGAGCAGCGCCTCGAGCGAGAAGCGCTGCTCTGCGCCGAAAAGCTCGCGGGGCGCCGGAAGCAGCCCCATCTGGATGCGCCGCGCGGCCTCCAGCTCGCCCGCGACGCGTGCTTGCGCTTCGCGCAGGGCGCGACGCTGCCGGTCGGCCTCGGCGAGCGTCGAGGCGAGCAGCGTGGCGTACAGGAAAGCGGCGCCGATGACCGGGGTCGCCACGTTCAGCAGCACGCCAAAGCGAAACGCGGCGAGTCCGCCGGCGACGAGTAGGGCAACCAGCGCCACGAGCAGGCTCGCCGACACCCACGGACGTAGCGCAGGCACGCAGAACACGAGCGCCAGCCCGGCCGCGGCGAGCAGCGCGGCCTCGATCCACGTGGCGCCGGTCGGACGATGCAGATACGCGCCGTCGAAGATCTGCTCCAGTATCTGCGCATGGATCTCGACTCCAGGAATGCGCTCGCCGAGGGCCGTAGTCTGGAAGTCGAGCAGGCCGATGCCCGTGACACCGAGGAGCACGACCTTGCCGCGCAGCAGCTCCGGGGCAGCCTTTCCTGTGAGCACCTCTTCCGCGGAGATGATGCGCTCCGGGTCGTGGTAGCCGAAATAGACGTACGTCGTGCCATCGGACTGCATGGGCACGCGGACGTCGCCGATGCCGAGGCTCACCCGCTCGCCGCCGGCATCGGTAATGCGAAGCAGCGGAATGCCGGCCGCAACGCGCAGTGTCTCGATCGCGAGCGCCGGGACGATCACCTGGCCGATGCGCGCTACGAGCGGCACGCGGCGCACGATCTGTTTCGCGTCCGAGCTGATGAGACCGCGGCCGTCCGCTGCCTTGTTGATCTCCGGGCGGCTCTGCAAATGGCCGTCGAAGCGCCGCAGCGGCAGCTCGCGCATCGACGACACCCGCGTCGGCGCGACCGTCGGCGGGAATGGATAGCGGCGATCTCGATATTCGAGGCCGGCGATCCCCATCACCACTTTGCCCGGTTGTATCGCCTGCGCGAGGGAGGCGTCGGCCGTCGGCGATGAGCGATCCGGCTCGACGAACAGAAGATCGACGCCGACGGCGGCAGGCCGCGCGGCGTCGATGGCGCTCATCAGCTGTGCGACCAGCGTCCGCGGCCATGGCCACTGGCCGCGCTCGTCGAGCGAGTGCTCGTCGATTGCAACAACGACGGCGGGGGCGCTGATGCGCTGGCGCGGCATCAGCTTCTGATAGGTGTCGAAGAAGGCGTCGCGCAGGCCGGCGAGCGGCGCCGGCTCGAAGCCGACGAGGAGGCACAACGCGGCGAGGAGTCCCGTGCCGACCGCGCGCGGGCCAGCGCCGAATTTCAGAGATCTATCTCCAAGCCGTCGTGCGCGGCCGAGACCTGAAGGGCAAGGTCGGCGCGCGTCAGCTCCTCCAGCCGCCGGGCGTCGCGCAGCAGGCCCTCGATCGCGGCGTCGCTGTTGGCGGGCTCATGATGGAACAGCACCAGGTGCCTGGCCCGCGCCATCTGACACAGCTCAACGCCCGCCACGTTGCTCGAATGCCCCCAGTCCTCCTTCACCGAGATGGCCTCGGCAAGCGAATACATGGCGTCGAAGATGACGAGGTCGGCGCCGCGGAAGAACGCGACCACGCTTTCCGTCTGCGCCCGGTCCTCGAGCTTGTGCTCGGAGTCGGTGCTGTAGATGACGCTGCGCCCGCCGTGCTCGAAGCGATAACCGTAGGAATCACCCGAGTGCCGCTGCAGCTGCGTCGTGACTTTCAGGCCGGAAATCTCGGTCGGCTGGCCGGGGACGAGTTTCTTGAATTCGATAGTCGAGCCGAGCTGGTCGAACGAAACCGGGAAGCACGGCGCCGACTGCTGCAGGCGAAAGGCCTTCTCGAGGATGTCGTGCGAGCCGTAGATGCGGAGCCGCATGCCGCGCACGTAGGCCGGGCCGAAGAACGGGAAGCCCATGATGTGATCCCAGTGCACGTGCGACATGAAAATGTTCACCGTCGCGGGCTTGCCGCTTTGCCGGGCGAGGACGTGCTCGCCGAACGCGCGCGCGCCGCTGCCCATGTCGCAGACAAAATATTCCTCGTGCGCGGTGTCGAGCTCGACGCACGAGGTGTGTCCGCCGAAGGTCTGGCTGACGGAGAACGGCAGGTTTTGTTCGGCGAAAGCGTAGGCCTCGCCATAGGAATCGAAGTGCTTGCCGGACGCCGCGACCAGCGCGCGCGCCAGCTTGTCGCGCACGTCGGCAACGGTGAGGGCGACGGGGATCGAGCCGCGCGTACCCCAGAAGCGTACGCGCACGCGCGCTCAGCCCCGGTCGAACGCCTGGGCCGCTTGCGGCGAGACGGAGGCGAGCGCCTCGCGCGTCGTGCCGAAGACCGGCAGCACGAGATTGAAGCGGCTGATCTGCAGTATTTCCGCGACCACCGGCTGAGGGGCGGCGACCACGATGCGGCCCGCATGCGATTTCGCCTGCTTGGCGGCGATCATCAGGCAGCGCAGGCCCGCGCTCGATACGTAGTCGAGGCCCGACATGTCGAGCACCAGGGCCGCATGCTCGTGCGTGCAGGCGTCGAGCTGCTCGGCGAGATCGCGCTGGAAGACTTCGCAGTTGTCGTGGTCGAGCCGACCCCGCGGCGAGACCACGCGCGCCTCGCCGTAGCTGCGGTGAGTTAAAGCCATTGGGATATTCTAGGGTCCGGCATGCGGAAACCCAAACCCGCCACTTCCGCCGCGCAGGCCGCAGCACGCCGCCTCTTCGAGGCGCACCAGCGGCACGAACCCTTCGGCCCGCTGCCTGCCGAGCTGGCCCCGCGCACGGCCGAGGACGCGTATGCGATCCAGGACTGCTTCGTGGCGTTGCGAGCCGAGAAGCTCGGCGCCATCGCCGGCTACAAGATCGCGCTCTCGTCGAAGGAAATGCAAAACTTCGTCGGCGTGCACGAGCCGCAGGCCGGCGTGGTGCTCGAGTCGCTGCTGCATCGCGCGCCCGCCAAGGTGCGCGCGGCGGACTACGTCCACCTCATCGTCGAGTTCGAGATCGCGGTGCAGATGGCCGCCGACCTGCCGGTGGCCGACGCCCCGTACACGCGCGCGAGTGTCGCGCCGTTCGTGCGAGCGCTGATGCCCGCCATCGAGCTCGCCGACGATCGCCACGCCGACTACGCGAAGCTCGCGCGCCACCCGCTCGAGCTGATCGCCGACAACGCGTGGAACGAGGGCGCGGTGCTGGGCACGCCGATCGAGCGCTGGCAAGACATCGACCTGGCGGCGGTGCGCGGCGCGGCCACCATCAACGGGAAACTGGTGGGCGAAGGCGTGGGCGCCGCCGCTCTCGGGCACCCGCTCGATGCGCTCGCCTGGGTGGCGAACCACCTCGCGGCGCACGGCCGCGGCCTCGTGTTCCGCGACGTGGTGATCACCGGCAGCATCATCACCACGAAGACCGTCCAGGCCGGCGACCTCGTGAAATTCGCGGTCGCCGGCCTTGGCGATGTCGAATTAAGGATCGACTAAATCACCCAGATGTCGCCCGCATGCACCGTGGGTGCGCCCTGCAGGGTCGTCACGAGTTGCGCCGAGCCCGCACCGTTGCCGTCAGCGTCGTAGTAGAGATTGCCGGTGGAGGTGTCGTAGATGATCCGGTCGGCGGCCGCGTGGCCCGAAGTCGCACCGGCAGCCGCAAAGAAGCGCGGATCGCTCGCGCCGAACTCGCCCGCACCGCCGAGCGCGGTGAAGGCGCTGGCGTCGAAGCGCATCGCGTCCCAATTGGTGTCGAAGTTCGCCACCGTGTCGGCGTTGCCGGCCCCGAACTCACGGAAGACGTAGCTGTCCTGCCCCGAGCCGCCTGACACCAAGTCGTTGCCGCCGCGTCCCTCGATCCAGTCGTTGCCGCTGTTGCCGTAGATCGCGTCGTTGCCGCTACCGCCGATGAGGGTGTCGTTGCCGTTGGTCCCGCTGAGGTTCTGGCCGGTCGTCGGTGTGGGCGCTGGAGTGGGGGTGGGAGTCGGCGTCGGCGTAGGGCTGCCGTTCTCGACGGAGATGTCGCTCGGCTTCAGCGCCGGCGCGCCCTGGAGCGTGGCAATCAGCTGGGCGCTGCCCGAACCGTTGCCATCGGCGTCATACCAGAGCTGTCCGCTGCTCGTGTCGTAGATCACCCGGTCGTCTGCATCGTGCCCGCCGTTGGCGCCGGGCGCGGCAAAGAAGCGCGCGTCGCCCTGGACCATTTCGCCCGAGGCGCCGAGCGCGGTCATCACCGTCGCGTCGAGCCGGATGAGATCGACGTCCGAGACGAAGTCGGTCACCAGTGCCGCGTTGGCAGCACCGGGAGCGACGTTGAAGAGGAAGCTGTCTGCGCCAGCGTCGCCGGTGAGGGTGTCATTGCCGCCGCCGCCGGCGAGCGTGTCGGCGCCGTCGCCGCCATGGAGGATGTTGTTCTGGCTGTCGCCGGTGATGATGTTGTCGATGGCGTTGCCGGTGCCGGTGATCGCGTTGCCGATCAGTGTGAGGTTGTTGACCCAGTCGGGCAGCGTGTAGCTGACCGTGCTGCGCACCTCATCGACGCCGTCGTTTTGTTGCTCGACGATGATGTCGCCCGGGTTGTCGACGAAGTAGAGGTCATCGCCCGGGCCGCCCACCATGCTGTCGATGCCCGGACCCCCGTCGATAGTGTCGTTGCCGCCAAAGCCGTCGATGGTGTCGTTGCCGCTTCCGCCGACGAGCGAGTCGTTGCCGTCGGTGCCGTTGATCACCGACCCGCTTGGCGTGGGTGTGGGAGTGGGCGTCGGTGTTGGGGTCGGCGAGGGCGTGCCAAACACGTTGATGTCGCCCGCCGCGACGGTCGGTGCGCCCGAGAAGGTCGCTATGAGCTGCGCAGCCCCTGCGCCAGAGCCATCGGCGTCGTACCAGAGGTTGCCGGTCGACGTGTCGTACACGATCCGATCGTCGGCATCGTGCCCACCGGTGGCGCCGGGCGCTGCAAAGAAGCGCACATCGCCGCCGCTGAAGCGTCCGGTCGCACCGATGTTGGCAAAGCCCGCGGCGTCGAGCTGGATGTTGTCCCAGGCCGTGGCGAAGTTGAGTACGCTGTCGGCGTTCTGCGCGCCGAATTCGGCGAAGGCATAGCTGTCCTGCCCGCCGCCGCCGGAGACCGAATCGTTACCGGCGCCACCCTGCACCCAGTCATTGCCGCCATTGGCGAAGATGGTGTCGTTACCGCCGAGGCCGAAGATCGAGTCGTTGCCGCTGGTGCCGCTCAGGTTGTCGTTGCCCTCGGTGCCGACGATGCTGCCCGCCGGGATCGGCGTCGGGGTAGGTGTGGGTGTCGGAGTCGGCGTTGGCGTGCTTCCGTTGACCACCGAGATATCGCTTGCCGAGAGCGATGGCGCACCCGTCAATGTGGCGAGCAGTTGCGGCGCGCCTGCGCCGTTGCCGTCGGCGTCGTACCAGAGGTTGCCGCTCGACATGTCGTAGATGACGCGATCGTCGGCATCGTGGCCGCCGCTCGCACCGGGCGCGGCGTAGAAACGTGCATCGCCAGTCGTCCAGTGGCCCGAAGCGCCTAGCGCCGGCATCACGCTCGCGTCGAGCTGGAGGCTGTCGATGCCGGAATCGAAGAAGTTCACCTGGTCGGCATTCGCCACGCCGGGCGCCGCGTCGAAGACGATCGTGTTCGACCCCTGGTTTACGTTGATCGTGTCGTTCCCTGCGCCGCCATCGACGAGGTTGTTGCCCCCCTGGCCATTAATAAGGTCGTTGCCGTTGCCGCCGGAGAGGGTATCGTTGCCCGCGCTGCCGAAGACCGTGTCGTTGCCGTCCAGGCCGGAGAGGACGAAGCTGCCGCCGCTGGGAGAGTTGAAGCCCTGGATGTAGTTGTCGAGTTCGTTTCCGGTCCCGGTGAACGTTCCCGACGCTGGCGGGGTGATGACGAGATCCTCAAAGCCAGCGCCAAGCGTCCACGAGGTTACTGCGCCGACGATCTCGTGGCCGCCGGCGTCGATCAGCGTATCGCCAGTCCTGACCCCGCCGAAGAAATCGTCGCCGAGTCCGCCATCCAGCGTGTCGACGCCGGACGCGGCGTCTAGCGTATCGTTGCCATCGCCGCCGATAAGCAGGTTGTTGCCATTGCCGGCGGCGATTACTTGGTCGTTGCCGGCCCCACCGATCAGCGTGTCGTTGCCGCCGTTTCCGAGGAGGAAATTGTTCCCGGCATCACCGGTCATGCGGTCGGCGAACTGCGTGCCGACGATCGTCTGGATATTCGCCACCGTGGCGCCGCTGCCGGCCGAGTCGCCGCCCGAAAGCGTGCCTGCGGCGAGATCCACGACGATGCCGTTCGTCGTAGTGCTGGCGTTGAAGCTGATGCTGTTGATACCCGAACCACCGTCGATGACGTCATGGCCGTACGTGGTGGTGTCGACTAGCAGGTAGAAATTGTCGTTGCCGTCGCCGCCCAGCATCGTGTCATCACCCGACCCGGAGAAAAGCAGGTCGTTGCCAGTGCCACCATCGAGCACGTCGTTGCCGCTGATGGCGTGCAACGTATCGTCGCCGACACCCCCGACCAGGGAGTCGGAGCCCGTTCCGCCATCGAGCGAATCATTACCATCCAGGCCGAGGAGGGTGTCGTTGCCATCCAAGCCGAAGAGCCGGTTGTCCAGCGCATCGCCCGTGATGACGTTGTCGATGGCGTTGCCGACGCCGAGGTTGGCGCCGCCGGTCGAATCGCTTACCAGGGTGAGGTTGTTGACCCAGTCGGGCAGGGTGTAGCCGACCCGGGAGAACGCGGTGTCGATGCCCTCGTTCTGCTGCTCGACGATCACATCATTCACGTTGTCGACGAAGTAAACGTCGTCGCCAGTTCCGCCGATCATGCTGTCGGCGCCGGCACCGCCGTCGATGGTGTCGTTGCCGCCGAAGCCGAAGATCGTGTCGTTGCCCGAGCCGCCGACCAGGGAATCATCGCTCTCGGTACCGGTGATGGTCTGGCCGGTTGGCGTCGGTGTGGGGGTCGGGGTGGGCGTTGGCGTGGGAGTAGGGGTGCCGAAGACGTTGATATCGCTCGCCACGATGGTGGGTGCGCCCTGGAACGTGGCGATAAGCTGCCCGGCACCTGGGCCATTGCCATCGGCGTCGTAGAAGAGCTGGCCGGTGCTCGTGTTGTAGATGATGCGGTCGTCCGCATCATGCCCGCCCGTAGCGCCAGGGGCGGCGAAGAAGCGCACGTCGCCCGAGGCAAATCGGCCGGCCGAGCCGAGGTTGGCGAACGCCGCCGCATCGAGCTGGATCTTGTCCCAGTTCGTGTCGAACGAAGTGATCGTATCGGCGTTGGCTGCGCCGAATTCGCGGAAGGCAAGGTTGTCCTGTCCACCGCCGCCGGACATGAGATCGTTGCCCGCGCCGCTCTCGAGCCAATCGTTGCCGCCGTCGCCGTAGATCGTGTCGTTGCCGGTTCCACCGACGATCGAATCGTCGCCGTTGCCGCCGGCAAGGAAGTCATTGCCGCCGGCACCGTTGATGGTGTCGGCGCTGTCGGTGCCGGTGATGGAGTCGTTGCCTTCAGTGCCGTTTAACGTTGCCATGTCAGATCACCCAGATGTCGTTAGCGTGTATGGTCGGTGCGCCTTGCCGCGTCGCCACGAGTTGCGTCGAGCCCGCACCGTTGCCGTCAGCGTCGTAGACAGATTGCCCCGTGGATGTGTCGTAGATCATTCGAAGCCATTCGGTGCCGTTGAGGGTCGCCACGTAAGATCTGCGCAAGAAGAGTCGGTCGCGCGAGTATCAGGAGGCTCCTGACACGCGTCGATAGCCCGCTAGTCCTGTCGCGAAGCGGTGACATGGCCCAACCGGCGGCACGCGCAACATAGCGGTGGCACGTCGATTGCGAAGAATGGCCGCCTGTGCGATCGGTGTTGGCAGCGTTGCGGCCGTACCTTCTCTTCGCGGGGCTGTTCAGCTTCGCGATCAACCTCCTGTTGCTCGCGTCGCCGCTCTACATGCTGCAGGTCTTCGACCGGGTGCTGACGAGCCGCAGCAGCGAGACGCTCGTGGTGCTGACCCTGGGCGTCGTGATCGCGCTCGTCGCGATGGCGGCGCTGGATGTCGTGCGGTCCTATCTCCTCGCCGCGCTGGGACGTGCGCTCGATCGGATCCTGGGACCGCGGCTCATCGATGGTCTTCTTGGCGAGGCGGCGCGCCTGGGCACGCGCGAGCATGCGCACGCGCTGCGCGATGTCCACGCGCTGCGCACCTTCCTCAGCGGTTCCGGGATCCTGGCCCTTCTCGATGCGCCGTGGCTGCCGATCTTTCTCCTGGTCATCGCGCTGTTCCACCCGTTGATGGGCGCTCTCGCGTTCGTCGGCGCGGTGGCGATGCTCGCGCTCGCGGTGGCAAACGAGCGCTTGAGTCGCGAGCCGTTCGAGCGCGCGCAGGAAGAAGGACGGCGCGCCGCGCGCTTTGTCGATGCCGCGTTGCGCAACGCCGAGGTGGTTCGTGCTCTGGGCATGCTCGGCGGCATCACCCACCGTTGGACGGCCCTCAACGAGCGCGCGCTGGGTGCGCAGGCCGAGGCCACGCATCCCGGCGCCGCGCTTTCAGGTACGAGCCGCTTCATGCGCCAGTTCATCCAGACCGCAATGCTCGCGCTCGGCGCGTACATCGTCGTCGACCAGCAGGTGAGCTCCGGCGTGATGATCGCCGCCACCATCCTGCTCGGCCGCGCCCTCGCGCCCGTCGAGCAGCTCGTATCGGGCTGGCGCGGCTTGGTCGAAGCGCGCGCCGCATGGCGCCGCCTGACGAAACTCCTGGACGAACGTCCCGCGGTAGCGGCGTCGACGCCGTTGCCGGCGCCCGAGGGAGAGCTGAGCGTTGAGAAGGCGGTTTTCGGCGTCCGCGGCATGGAGCGGCCGATCGTGCGCGGTGTGTCGTTCGCGCTCATGGCGGGCGAGACGCTCGGCATCGTCGGGCCGAGCGCGTCCGGAAAATCGACGCTTGCCCGGCTCATCGTCGGGGTGTGGCGGCCGCATTCCGGAGTCGTGCGGCTGGACGGCGCGGACATCGGCCTCTGGCCGCGCGAGAGCCTCGGGCCGCATATCGGCTACGTGCCGCAGGACGTCGAGCTCTTCGCCGGCACGGTGAGCGAAAACATCGCGCGCATGGGCGAGGCCGACGCGGAGCGCGTGATCCGCGCCGCGCAGCGCGCCCACGTCCACGAGCTGATCCTGCGGCTGCCGAAAGGCTACGACACCGAGCTCGGTGAATCGGCCGCCGCGCTGTCGGCAGGGCAGAAGCAGCGGGTCGCGCTTGCGCGTGCGCTCTATGGCGAGCCGCGGCTCGTCGTGCTCGACGAGCCGAACGCGAACCTCGACCTCGAAGGCGACCAGGCCCTGCGCGCGGCGCTGCGCGCGTTGAAGGAGGAGGGCATCACCGTGGTCATCGTCGCCCACCATCCGTCGCTGCTCAGCACCGCCGACAAGGTCCTCGTCCTGCGCGAAGGTGCGCTCGACGCCTTCGGTCCGCGCGACGAGATCCTCACGCGCGTCGTGAAGCGCGCTGCATGAACGAGCTCCGGCGACTGGCGGGCGCAGGGCTCGCGATCATCGGCGCCGGCGTCGTCGGCCTCGGCGGCTGGACCGCGCTCGCGCCGCTCACCGGTGCCATCGTCGCGCCGGCGTTCGTCAAGGTCGATCTCAACCGCAAGGTGGTGCAGCACGCGGAGGGCGGCATCGTGCGCGAGATCCGCGTGCGCGACGGCGATCGCGTGAAGCAGGGCCAGACACTCGTCGTGCTGGAGGACGTCAAGGTCGACGCGAACCTCGACCTGCTCTCGATCCAGCTCATCGCCGAGCACGCGAAGGCGGCCCGGCTGGGGACAGAGGCGGCCTTTGTGCCGAAGCTCGCCTTCCCGGCAGAGATCCAGCGCCGGGAGCGCGAACCGAGGGTGGCGGAGATCCTCGACCGCGAGCGTGCGCTCTTCCAATCGCGCCGCGGCTCGCTCGAGAACCAGCTCGCGGCGCTGCGCGATCAAGCGCGGGAAACCCGGGCGGAGAGCGCCGCGCTGCTCGGGCAGATCGCCGCCGAGGATCGCGCCATCGCGCTGCAGAAGGAGGAGCTGCGGGCGAACGAGGAGCTCCTGCGCCAGAACTTCGTGCAGAAAATCCGCGTGCTCACCCTCCAGCGCGCCGTCGCCGAATACGAGGTCAAGCACGGCGAGCACCGCGCCGACCTGGCGCGCAGCCGGCAGAAGGCAAGCGAGCTCGCGCTGCGCATCGTCAGCGCCCAGAACACGTACAAGCAGACCGCGGTCGACGAGATGAAGGATGCGACTGCGCATATCTTCGATCTCGAGGAGCGCCTGCGGCCTTCGCGCGACGCCGCCGAACGCCAGCGCGTGGTCGCCCCGATCGCGGGGGAAGTGGTTGGCCTGCGGGTGTTCACGGCGGGCGCCGTGGCGGGTCCGCGCGATGTGCTGCTGGAGATCGTCCCCGCCGACAAGACGCTGATCGTCGAAGCGCGCATACGGCCCGAGGACATCAATCATGTCCACGTTGGATCCGACGCCGAGGTTCGCCTCACGGCGTATAAGCAGCGCACCACGCCGCTCGTCGGCGGGCGTGTCAGCTATGTGTCGGGCGACCGCCTGGTCGATACGGAAAACAAGAACGCCGCTTACTACGTCGCCCAGGTCGAGGTGCCGCCGGCGAGCCTGGGCGAGCTGAAGATGCAGGCCGGCATGCCGGCCGAGGTGTATGTGCGCACCGATACGCGCTCGGTGCTCGACTACCTCCTGGCACCGGTCACGGCCTATCTGCGCCGGGCGATGCGCGAGCCGGTGTAATGCGATTCCTTTTCGTCCACCAGAATTTTCCGGGCCAGTATCGGCACCTCGCGGCGCATTACGCGCGCCGCGGCCACGAGGTGGTCGCGGCCGGTGAGAACGCCAACCTGGCGCGGACATTGCGCATTCCGGGAGTGCGCCTGCTCGGCTACGACGCCCCGGCGGTCAAGCCGGGTGTCGAGGCGCCGGTTGCACGCGCCATACAGCGCGGCCGCCGTGTCGCCGCCGGGGCGATGCACCTGCGGCGCTCCGGATTCCAGCCCGACGTGATCTTTGCGCACATAGGCTGGGGCGAGGCCCTGTTCCTCAAGGACATCTTTCCCGAGGCTCGCGTCATCCTCTACTGCGAGTTCTTCTATCGTTCGCGCGGCGCCGATCTGGGTTTCGATCCGGAATTCCCGGCGACGCCGGAGAAGCGACTGAACGTGCGGGTCATGAATGCACCGCTGCTGATGGCGCTCGATGCATGCGACCTCGGCGTCACGCCCACGCACTGGCAGCATCATCAGTTCCCGCAGGCCCACAAGCCGCGTATCGCGGTGATCCACGAGGGCATCGACACCGAGCTCGTGCGTCCGCGCCCGAGCGACGGCGAGGAGCTCGTTACCTACGTGGCGCGCAACCTCGAGCCGTACCGCGGCTTCCACAACTTCATGCGCGCGCTGCCTGAGATCCAGCGGCGCCGGCCGAATGCGCGCATCGTCATCGTCGGCGGCGACGAGGTGAGCTATTCACCGCGGCTCCCGGCGGGACAGACGTACCGGCAACGGATGCTCGCCGAGCTCGACGGCCGCATCGACCTTTCCCGCGTGCAGTTTCTAGGCCGTATCCCGTACGCCCACTATCTGGCGTTGCTGCGGCGCTCGGCGGTCCACGTCTATCTCACCTACCCGTTCGTGCTTTCCTGGTCGCTCCTGGAAGCGATGTCGGCCGGTTGCCTGGTCGTCGCCTCGCGCACGGCGCCGGTGGAGGAGGTGATGCGCGACGGGGAAAACGGGCTGCTGGTGGATTTCTTCTCGCCGGCCGCCATCGCCGAGCGGGTGGCATACGCGCTCGAGCATCAAGCGGACTTGCGCCCGCTGCGCGAGAAAGCGCGGCAGATCGTGGTCACGCGCTACGACCTCAAGCGGGTGTGCTTGCCGGCACAGCTGCGGCTGGTGGATTCGCTACAGCGTCAGGGAGCCGACGCTCGTGCCGCCGCAGACGTAAAGCACCTGCCCGGTGATGAATCCGGCGTCGCGGTCGGCGAAGAACATCACCGCGCGCGCGACGTCGTCGGGCTGGCCTAGCCGCTTCACCGGGATCGTCTGGATGACGCGCTCCACCTGGGGGCTGCCCTCCGGGATGATGCCGTGGAAGTTCGCGGTCTGGATCGGACCGGGCGCCACCACGTTCACGGTGATGCCGTCCGGCGCCAGTTCGAGCGCCCAGGTGCGCGCCATGCCGAGCATGCCTGCTTTGCTCGCCGAATAAGAGGTCCGCGTCGGCAGGCCGAGCACCGCGCGCGACGACACGAGCACGACGCGGCCATACCCGGCGCTGCGCATGGTGGGCAGCGCGGCCTGCACCAGCACGATGGCCGCGGCCAGATGCACGTTCACCAGGGTGTTGAAGTCGGAGAGCTTCAGATCGCCGAGCAGCGCAGGCTTGATGAGCCCGGCGTTGTGGATCACCGCCGTGACCGCATGGTCGCGCACGATCTCCGCCGCGGCCTGGCGCGTGGCCTTCGAATCGGCGAGGTCGACGTGGACGTGCTTCAGCTTCGAGTGCGCGAGCCCGGAGGGCTGCACATCGAGCGAGACGACTTCCTGACCCGAGTCGAGCAGGCGCCGGGCGATGGCCCGGCCGATGCCGGCGCTGCCTCCCGTGACGACGGCGGCGCTCAAAGGAAAAGCTGGATCGACGGCAGCATCGCGTCGCAGTTGAGGAGATCCACACGCTTGAGACGAATGCGCAGCCGATCCTGCGACCACACGAGCGTATGCCAGGCGGTGGCCGCGTAACGCTGGGAATCGTCCGCCTTGGTCTCCGTATAGATGAAGGGTGTGCGCGTCAAATACTCGCCGGCGTCGGCATCCGCCTTCTCGATGTCGGGCTCCTGCAGGACGTGCAGGCAACGGCTCGCCGGCTTCTGTGAATAGGCGAGGGGACTTTTCAGCCGCTCGATGCGCAGCCGGAGGAGCAGCTTGTCTTCATAAGCGAGCGAATTCTGCAGCTTGGCATCGGTCTGGCCGTGCACGGCGGGCACCCAGTAGTGCGCGTCCTCCGTGAAGAGGTCGTACCACTCCTCGAAGCGCTTCTCATCGATCAGCCGCGCCTCGTGCGTCACGAAACGGACGATGTCCGCAATGGTCGGGCGTGCGCTCATGAGCCCATGAACTCGCGCCAGGCCCGGAACTGATTGCGCATCGAGATATCGCTCGTCCCGCTGGCGGTGACCTCCGCCGCCTCGGTCTCCGAGTCCTTGAAGCCGCGGTGCAGGTTGACCCACTCGTGGCCATCGCCGGCGAGCCCTTCCTGGATGGCGCGATAGCAATGCAGGTCGTCGTGTCCCACCACCGACATCGGCGAGTTGATGAGCCGGTTATAGGCCACGGTGCGCTCGAGCAACGCGTCGGGCGCGCCTTTCAGCCGGAAGGTGTAGGACTCGAGCAGCGTCTTGTCCGCGGCGAGCGGGCGGGCGACGCGAATCGATTGGATCGCCCCCTTGATGGTCAGGCTCGGGTAATAGACCGTGTTGTGCCGCACCGTGCCCAGGATCTTGCGCGCCCGCTCCTCGCCGTAAGCGCGCGTCATGGCCGCCTCGTATTCGGGCACGCTCGAGTACGACGAGTGAATCGAGAAGTTGACGCCCGAGAAGCTGTGCCCGTGCGCGTACACCCGCACGCCCATATCGTCGAAGAACTTATAGTCGCTCGCGAACGGCGCGATCTGCTCGATCGACATCGGCTTCGGCCGGTCGGCAGGCTGGCCTTCCCACAGTTTCTTGGCGATACCGGCCGACGAGGCGTGCGCGATCATCGGGTGCATCGTGTCGTTCAGGTTCTCGACGAACATCTTCCAGTTGCAGTTGTGCAGGAAGCGCAGGCAGCCGCCGGTGAGCTCGAGCTCGCCCTCCGGCGAGCGGTCGGCGAGGTTGTCGATGGAGGAGAGCGAGTCGCCAAAATAGTCGCGGAAGCCGATGCCCTGCGCGGCAAGGCGCGCAAAGACGAAGCCGCGATACGTTTCCGCGTTCCGTACCGCCTCCAGGCCGGGCGTTTCTCGCGCGAGCCGCGTGCCTTCATAGCCCTCGCGCAGCGGAATGTTGATGAGCGAGCCGTCGGTGCGATAGGTCCAGGCGTGGTAAGGACAGCGGAACGTCTTGCCCGTATTGCCGGCGAGATCGCTCACCACCTTGGTGCCCTTGTGCGCGCACCGGTTCATCAGCACGCGCACGGTGCCGTCCGTGTGGCGGACCATGATCACGGGCTTCGCCGCGATATCGACGGTGATGAAATCGCCGGCGTTCGGCACCTGGCTCGCGTGGCCGACGTAGATCCAGGTGCGCGACCACAGGCGCTCCATCTCGAGCTGGAAGACCCCGGGATCGGTGTAGACGTCGCGATGCACGCGATCGCCTTCGATCAGCCGCTCGAGCGCCCCGGCGTCGTCTCGATAACGGGCCATCGGCGCATTGTAGAATGGCCTAAATGATTGTTTTCGATTTGCTTTGCGCTTCAGGCCACCGCTTCGAGGGCTGGTTCGGCTCCGCCGCCGATTTCGCCTCCCAGAAGAAGCGAAAGCTCCTGACGTGCCCGACCTGCGGCGCGTCGAAAGTCGAGCGCGTGCCTTCCGCAACGCGCGCGAATCTCGGCGCGGAAGCGCCCAAGACGCGGGCGAGCTCCTCGCAACCGGTGAAGACGCCGGACATGGAAGGCAAGGATCCCTTCGCGATCGCGCAGATGCTTTACTCGCGCATGCTCGACGACCTGCTCACGAAGAGCGAAGACGTCGGCAAGGCATTCCCGACGGAAGCCCGCAAGATCTATTACCAGGAGGCGCCGGCGCGCTCGATCCGCGGCCAGGCCACCCAGGAGGAGCACGAAGAGCTCCTCGACGAGGGAATCCCGGTGGCACGTCTTGCCGTGCCGCCGAAAGAGAGCCTGAACTAGTCCCAGGTCTTGATGTAGGTCCGCTGCAACGGGCCCGCCGTCGCCGGGCTCATCATCTTTTCGCACGGCACGTCGGGATCGGCCGGGAAGTTGACCGTCATGCTCTTGTACTCACACACCCGTATCGGCACCGAGCACGGCTTGCATGTGGCCGCATTGCGTCTCGTACCAGGCCGGTCCGGCAATGTTCCAGCGGCTGTCGTCGCCGGAGCGCCCGCCGATTTGGGCCCCGGCGGCGTGGCGAACAGGGTGAAGTCGGCCAGATAGATGAGGTTCTTCATGGTTACTAAATGTTTGAGCCGGGCCTGTTGGTCCACGTTCAATTAGTGTGGCGCGGCGCTCGAGCTCGGGTGGCGCGTCCACGTCCGGGCTAACAGCCGCGGCGAAGCTCGCCGTTTATCCGGTTGTCATTAAATTGCCGTGCGCCCGTGAAAAACTGCGCGGCGCGCGCAGCTGCGCGGCGAGGATGAGCACGGCGGCGCCGGCGAGGCCCGCGAAGATCGCACAATTGCACAATGTGTATTATGTTAAATCACGTAGAGCGGCCAATAGCTCAGCCGAGAAGAGCCGCGCATTCACGGGATGACGGGTCAGCGCGCGGTCGTCCCCCAAACGTCGCGCAAACGTCAGCCATCCATGAGCTGACTTGGGTTGGGCGGCAGCCACGCCCGTGCGGTACTTCGGCGCGAGGCCGAACGCGGAGAAGGCGCGGTCGTAGGCCATCTTCTGCAGGGCCTCTGCAAGGCGCTCGAGACTTTCGCGGTCGTCGACCGGCTGTGGGGTCTTGAGCAGGCGATCCCACAAGGCCGCCTCCGCCGCGTAGTCGAGCGCCTGTAGCGGCGCGCCGCCGGCGAAGGCGAGCCAGCGCTCTGCGTTCTCGACTTTCTGCGATGCGAGCCAGGCCAGCGCGGCCTCGCGTGGCGGGATCGGGACAGGGATGGCGACGCAGCGGCTGCGGATCGTCGGCAGCAGGCGGGCCGGGCGGTGAGAGACGAGGATGAACATTGCGCCCGCCGGCGGCTCCTCCAGCCCCTTGAGGAGAGCATTCGCGGCGTTCGGCAGGTAGAGATCGTCGGCGGGATGGATGAGGGCGATGCGTCGCCCGCCGCGGTGCGAGCCGACGTTCAGGAATCCGGCGAGATCGCGAATCTGGTCCACCGTGATGAAGAGGCTCGGCTGCTTCGTGCGCTTGGTAGCAGGGGCCTCATTTCCCTTCCCTGTCCCCTCCTCCTCTTCCATTGGCGGCGGCAGCTTTGCGATTGCCTCGGGCTCCAGGCGCCGGAAATCCGGGTGGTTGCCGGCGAGATACCAGCGGCAGGCATCGCAACTGCCGCAGGGGCGCTTGGCGAGGTCGGCGTGCTCGCACAGGAGGAGCTGCGCCATCGCTTCCGCGAGGGCGAGTTTTCCAACGCCGCGCGGCCCGTGAAGCAGCAAGGCGTGCGGCAGACGGTCGAGGCGCGCCTTTAGGGATTCGAGGATCGGCTGGTTCCAGGGATGCATCAGAGCCCGTGCAGCGCCGATTTGATCTGCGCGCGCACCGCAGCGGCGTCGCCCGATGCGTCGATCACGCGCACCCGGTCGGGTTCGTCCTTGGCGATGGCGAGATAAGCGCCGCGCACTCGCTCGAAGAAAGCGCGGTCTTCCCGCTCGAACCGATCCAGCTTGCGGCCGGTTTTGGCGAGGCGCGCGCTGGACACCTCATAAGGCACGTCGAAAACGAGCGTCCGGTGCGGCCGCAGGTCCGGATGCGCGGCCTGCGCAAGTCGTGCAATGAGCTCGCGGCTCACGCCGTTGCCCGCACCCTGATAGGCGAACGTCGCGTCGGTGAAACGATCGCACACCACGATGGTGCCTGCCTCGAGCGCCGGACGAATGACGCGGGCCACATGGTCGGCCCGCGCGGCGAACACGAGCAAGGTTTCGACGACGGGCGTCATCTGCTCGGTGAGGATCGTCTGGCGCAGCCGCTCGGCGAGCTCGGTGCCGCCCGGCTCGCGCGTCACGATGACGTGCGTGCCCTTCGTGCGCACGGCATCGGCGATGAATTCGATATGAGTCGATTTGCCGGCGCCATCGACGCCTTCCAGCGTGACGAACCTCATCGCTTTTTCAGCTGGTACTTGGTCACGGCCCGATTGTGCTCCTGCACCGAGTGCGAGAACTGGCTCGTGCCATCGCCGCGCGACACGTAGTACAGCGCGTCGGTTTTCAGCGGCCGCACGGCGGCACGCAACGAGGCGAGCCCGGGCATGGCGATCGGCGTTGGCGGCAAGCCGGCCCGCGTATAGCTGTTGTAGGGCCCATCGGTGAGCAAGTGGATCTTTTTCAGGTTGCCGTCGAACGTGGTGCCAAGGCCGTAGATCACCGTGGGATCGGCCTGCAGGCGCATGCCGATGCGCAGCCGGTTGACCAGCACGCCGCCGATCTGGTCGCGTTCGCCGGCCTGCCCGGTTTCCTTCTCGATGATCGAGGCCATGATCAGCGCCTCGTAGGCCGAGCCGTAAGGCACGTTCGGCGCGCGCGCGTCCCATTCCGTGCGCAAGTGGCGCTGCATTGCCCGGTAGGCGCGGCGCAGGATGGCGAGATCGCTCGAGCCCCGCGCGAACAGATACGTGTCGGGGAAGAAGAGACCTTCCGGATGGTTTTCGGGCGCCTGGATGCGGGTCAGGATCTCGCTGTCTTCGAGGCCTGAGGTGTCGTGGCGCAGGTCCGCGCTCGAATCGAGCGCCATGCGGAACTGCGAGAAGGTCCAGCCTTCGATCAGCCGCACTTCGGCCTGCGCGACATCGCCGCGCGTGAGCTTGTCGAGCAGCTCTATCGGCGTGATCGGCCCGGCGATGAGGTAGTTGCCCGCCTTGACGTCGCGCTCACGGCGCAGCCCACGGGCCAGCGCCTCGAAATGCAGCGGGCGAACCTTCACGCCGGCTCGCTCGAGCTGCGCCACCGCGGAGCGAAAGCCCGCGCCGACGGGAATCTCCACGTCGGCGGGAAGCCTGGCGACCTCGAGGGGCGACGCGACGTACCAGGCGGCATAGCCGGCGGCGCCGAGCACGACGAGAACTACGAGGGCGAGAAGGGTCTTCAGGATTGGCGCGGCGGTAAAATCGCATTCTACGATGCAGCGCGCGCGCCTTACCCGCTACGGACTGCTCTCGGTGACCGGAGCCGATGCGCGTGCATTCCTTCACGCGCAGCTCACCAACGACATCGAGCATCTCGCGCCGGAGCGCTGGGCGCTCGCCGGCTGGTGCTCGGCGAAAGGCAGGCTGCTGGCAAGTTTTCTGGTCATTCCCTCGCCCGACGGCTTCCTGCTGCAGCTCGCGCGCGACCTTGCCGCGCCGGTCGCGAAGCGGCTTTCGATGTTCGTCCTTCGCGCGAAAGTAAAAATTTCCGACCAAAGCGATGCGTGGCCTCAGTTCGGCGTCTGGGATGCAGAACTCGACGCACGCGACGTGGCCTGGCGAGGCACTGTCGCCACCGTGCGCGTGGCCGAAGGGCGATTCCTGCAGCTCGGTCCGGCGGCGGAGCTGACCGAGCCGGAGAATGCGGACGAGGTGCAGTGGACGCTGCAGGAGATTCGCGCCGGGCGGCCGCTCATCACCGGCGCGACGCAGGACCAGTTCGTACCGCAGATGGTGAACTTCGAGGCGCTCGGCGGCGTCGACTTCCGCAAAGGCTGCTACCCCGGGCAGGAGATCGTCGCGCGGCTCCAATACCGTGGGCAGGTGAAGCGGCGCATGGTGCATGCGCGGGCGCCCGCCGGCGTCGCGCTGCAGCCCGGCCAGGAGTTCAACGGCGGCACGGTCGTCGATGTAGCGCCGGCTGAAGGCGGCGCCGAGCTGCTGGCGGTAATGCCGGTCTGAACTACTACGTCTACTACAAGATCGACCCCGCTCGGCTTGCCGAGTTGCGCGCCGCGGTCGAGCGCATGTTCGCGGCGGTCGAGCGCGAGAGCGGCGTGCGCGGCCGCTGGATGCACCGGCGCGACGACACGACGACGTATATGGAAGTCTACGAAGGCGTAAAGGACGACGCGGCGTTCCAGGCCGTCTTGGAGCGCGAGGGCGCGAAGCTTGGCGTACCGCGCAAGCTCGAGGTATTCAGGGACGCGGCGCCGGGAAAACCTGCTTGAACGCGCGTATCGAGACGCTCTCGTATACGCCACCGACGTAGAACGGATCGGCGCCGATCAAGGTTTCCGCCTCCTCGCGCGTCGCGCAGTTCACCACGATCAAGGCGCCTGTACTCGGGCCGTCGGCGCTGCCCTTGAGCGGCCCGCCGAATGCAATGCGCGCGGCGTTGGTGTTGAGAAACTGGACGTGCGCCGCGCGATTTGCGTCGCGCAGGCGAGCCGAGTCTGGTCGGTCGAAACAGATGATGGCGTACATGGTAAGGTAGGTTTTTCCGAGAACAATTATGGCTGACAAGGACGACATCAGAGAGGGCAAGGATTTCGGCATCGGCATTCCGCAGAAGAACACCGCGTTCTACCTGAAGGGTGGCGGCGCGCTCGACTGGGGCATGCAGAACCGCCTGGCGCGCATCTTCAACCCGGCCTCGGGCCGCACGGTGATGCTCGCCTTCGACCATGGCTACTTCCAGGGGCCGACCACCGGCCTCGAGCGCATCGACCTGAATATCGTGCCGCTGATCCCGTACGCGGACGTGCTGATGTGCACGCGCGGCGCCCTGCGCTCGGTGATCCCGCCTTCTGCGACCAATGCAGTGGTGCTGCGCTGCTCGGGGGGTCAGAGCATTCTCACCGAGCTTTCGCGGGAGCTCATCGCCGTGGACATCGAGGACGCCATCCGCGTCAACGCGGCGGCGCTCACGACGCAGATCTACATCGGCGCGGAGTACGAGCACCAGTCGATCAAGAACCTGGTGCAGCTCATCGACACCGGCAACCGCTACGGCATCCCGACCATGGCCGTCACGGGCGTGGGTGCCGAGATGAAGCGCGATGAGCGCTACTTCAGCCTGGCGACGCGCATTGCCGCCGAGCTCGGCGCGCATTACGTGAAGAGCTATTTCATCGAAGAGGGTTTCGAGCGCGTCTGCGCCGGCTGCCCGGTGCCGATCGTCATCGCGGGCGGCAAGAAGCTGCCCGAGCTCGAGGCGCTGACCATGGCCTACAAGGCGATCGACCAGGGCGCTGCCGGCGTCGACATGGGCCGCAACATTTTCCAGTCGGACGATCCGGTCGCCATGATCCAGGCGGTCGGCGCCGTCGTGCACAAGAGCGAGAAGCCCGAGAAGGCCTTCCAGCTCTATCAGAGCCTGAAGCTGCGGAATGTGCCTGATCGTTCTCGCGTGGCGCGCTCATCCTAGGTTTCGGCTGATCGTCGCGGCGAACCGCGACGAATTCCACGCCCGCAAAGCCGCGCCAGCCGCGTTCTGGCGCGATCAGCCGCAGATCCTTGCAGGCCTCGACTTGCAAGCCATGGGCACGTGGATGGGCGTGAGCCGCAGCGGCAAGTTTGCCGCCGTCACCAACTATCGGGGCGCACGCGAGGCCTCGGCAGCCGAGTCGCGCGGGGCGCTGGTTACCGGTTTCCTCGCCGATGGCGCGATGCCCGCTGCTTATATGACGAGCGTGGCCGCTCGGGCCGCGAGCTACAGCGGCTTCAATCTCCTGGCGAGCGATCGCAGTGAGCTTTGGTGGATGTCCAACCGCGACGGTGCGCCACGGCGCCTGGAGCCCGGGTACTACGCCCTGGGTAACCTGCTCCTCGACTCGTCCGATGTCCAACCGCTAAAGCAGCGCATGGCCGACACGCCGCCTGCGGTGGAAGCGCTGTTCGGCGTGGTGAGCCAGGCAAAGATCGTGAACCCAGGGTACGGCACGCGGTGTTCGACCGTTCTCCTCGACGAGGGAAAACAGGTGCGCTATGCCGAGCGCGCCTTCGGGCCGGACGGTACCGAAGACGCTACTGCGCAGTTTCAGTTCTCAACGTAGCTTGAGACGCATCACCTGGTGCGGGATCCCGGCCTCCTCGTAGACCGGTCCCTCGGCCTCAAACCCCTCGGCGCCATAAAAGCCCAGCGCGTGGACCTGGGAGTTGAGCACCACGTTGCGGTCGCCCCGGCGTCGCGCCGCGCCGATCAGCGCGCGCAACAGTGCCCGCCCTGCCCCGCGACCGCGCAATTCCTTCAGCACCGCCATGCGGCCGATATGGCCGTCGGGCAGGAGGCGACCCGTGCCGACCGCCTTGCCATCCGAGAACACCAATGCATGCAGGCTGGCGGCATCGTGTTCATCCATCTCCAGCTCAGGCGGCACGCGCTGCTCGTCGACGAAGACAATGAAGCGGATGCGCTGCGCTTCGGCCTGCGCTTTCGGCCATTCGAGCAGTTCAATGTTCAGCATGCGGCGAAAAGTATAATCGCGAGGTGAAAAGCCTCTGGAGCGACGCCGAGGCCGCGGAGCATCGCCGTCCGCTCGGTCCGCGCGTCTACACCTCCCGCCTCCTCGGCCGCGACAAATCCCTCGTCCTCCACGGCGGGGGAAACACTTCCGTCAAGCTGCGCGAGAAGAACCTGTTCGGCGAAGACCAGGAGGTCCTTTACGTGAAGGGCAGCGGCTGGGACCTCGAGACGATCGAGGCCGAGGGCTTCGCGCCGGTGCCGGCGGCTCACCTGCGCCGCATCGCCGGCCTGCCGGCGCTTTCGGATGCGCAGATGATGAACGAGCTGAAGACGCACCGGCTGCGCGCGGGCGCGCCGTCGCCTTCGGTCGAATCGCTGCTGCATGCCATCCTGCCGCACGCCTACGTCGACCACACGCACGCGGATGCCGTGCTCGCGATCTCGAACGCGCCCGATGGCGAAAAGCGCGTGCGTGAGATCTACGGCGATCGCGTGGTGGTCATTCCGTACATCATGGCGGGCTTCGACCTAGCGGCGTACTGCGCCCGCGAGTTTCCGAAGCAGGCTGGAAAGAACACCGTCGGTATGGTGCTCTTGTCGCACGGCATCTTCTCGTTCGGGCGCGACGCGCGCGAATCCTACGAGCGCATGATCGAGCTCGTGTCGATGGCCGAAACGTATCTCCAAGGGAAGAGGGCCAGGACCATCCTGCCCGCGGCCGGTCGTCCTGCGAGCGGCAAGCGCGAGGAGATTGCCGAGCTGCGCCGCGCGATCTCGGTGCAGGCGGGCTTCCCGCTTGTGCTCCGAGTCAACGACAGCGTGAAATTCCTTGGCTTCGCGCAGCACCTCGATGTGAAACGCCTGTCGCAGCACGGACCGGCGACGCCGGACCACCTGCTCTACACGCGGCCCTTGCCGATGGTGGGACGCGACATCGCGTCCTACGCGAAGGCCTATCGCGCCTACTTCGAGCGTCACGCCAAAGAGGCGAAGGAGCCGAAGACGATGCTCGACCCGGCGCCGCGCATGGTGCTCGATCCTGCGATCGGCTTCGCCGCGCTCGGACGCACCGCGCGCGAAGCGGCGATCGTCGAAGAGCTGTACGACCATACGATCGACGTCATCCTGCAGGCCGAAGCGCTCGGCGGCTGGCGAGCCGTGGACGAGCGGCACCTCTTCGACATCGAATACTGGGCGCTCGAGCAGGCCAAGCTGCATAAGGCCGAGGCGCCGCCGCTTTTTGCCGGCGAGGTAGTCCTGGTTACCGGAGCAGCGTCCGGCATCGGCAAGGCCTGCGTCGAATCCTTCCTCAAGCGAGGCGCGGCGGTCGTCGGCCTCGACCGCAATCCGGCGATCGACTCGCTCTGGAAGCGCGCCGACGTCCTGGGCCTCACCTGCGATCTCACCGACGCCAGGGCCATCGATGCCGCGCTCGAAAGAGCGGTGCGCCGCTTTGGCGGCGTGGACATGCTCGTGTTGAACGCCGGCATCTTCCCCGCCTCCGCGCCGATCCAGAGCATTGCGCCGGAAAGCTGGCGCAGCGCCATGACGGTGAACGTCGAAGCCAACCTCCTGGTCATGCAGGCGTGCCATCCGCTGCTCAAGCTCGCGCAGCGTGGCGGCCGCATCGCCGTCATCGGCTCGAAGAACGTGCCGGCACCCGGCCCCGGCGCCGCTGCCTACTCGGCGTCGAAGGCGGCGCTCAACCAGCTCGCGCGCGTCGCCGCGCTCGAATGGGCCAAGGACGGCATCCGCATCAACTCGCTCCATCCGAACCAGGTGTTCGATACCGGCCTCTGGACCGAAGACGTGCTTGCAGCGCGCGCGAAGGCCTATAACCTGACCGTCGAGCAATACAAGAAAAACAACCTGCTGAAGACCGAAGTCTCGTCCCGGGACGTGGCCGAGCTCGCGGCGGAAATATGCGGGCCGTTGTTTGCCAAGACGACGGCGGCGCAGGTGCCCGTCGACGGCGGAAACGAGCGCGTCGTTTGAAAAAATCCAGTGCGGTCGAGCCGATCCGCTGGCGCGGCGACCGGCTCGAGCTGCTCGATCAGCGCTTCCTTCCGGACAAGACGGTCTACGTGACCTGCCGCACCGGCGAGCAAGTCGCGAAAGCGATCCGCGACATGGTAGTGCGCGGCGCGCCCGCCATCGGCTGTGCGGCGGCCTTCGGCGTCGTGCTGGGCAAGGGCTCCGCCAAGGCCTACAAGGCGCTGCGCGAGAGCCGCCCGACCGCCGTGAACCTCTTCTGGGCGCTCGATCGGATGAAGAAGGCGGCTGACCTGGAGGCCGAAGCCAAAGCCATCTACGAGGAGGACATCGCGGCGAACCGGATGATTGGCGAGCTGGGCGCGAAACTGATCGGCGAACGCGCGCGCGTCATGACCCATTGCAACGCCGGCGCCCTTGCCACCGCGGGCTACGGCACCGCGCTCGGCGTCATTCGCTCGGCGAAGAACAAGAAAATCTCCGTGATCGCCAACGAGACCCGCCCCTACCTGCAGGGCGCGCGCCTCACGGCGTGGGAGATGGTGCAGGAGAAGATCCCCTGCACGCTGATCACGGACAACATGGCGGGCCACCTGATGAGCCGGGGTGAAGTGGACGTCGTCATCGTCGGCGCCGACCGCATCGCCGCCAATGGCGATGTCGCAAACAAGATCGGCACCTACGCGCTCGCCGTGATGGCCAAGCGTCACGGCATCCCTTTCTACGTCGCTGCGCCGCGTTCGACCTTCGATCCAGCGATTCCCGACGGGTCCCACATACCGATCGAGGAGCGCCCGGCGGATGAAGTGACCGGCTACCGCAAGCTGCGCTGGGCGCCGAAGGGCGTTCTGGTGCGCAACCCGGCGTTCGATGTCACACCCGCCGAGCTGATCACCGGCATCATCAGCGAGAAAGGCGTGGTGCTGAATCCGGATCGCAGGCGGATCCGCAAGCTGCTCGCTAGCTGATCTCGACGGGCGTGTAAGGCGGCACCAGGTCGAACAGCTCGACGATGTCCTGGCTTCGCATCCGCACGCAGCCGATCGACCCGGGCTTGCCCATCTCCGCCATGTCGTGCGAACCGTGGATGTAGATGTAGCGCCGCATCGTGTCTACCTCGCGCAGACGGTTCTTGCCGGGCTCGCATCCGGAAAGCCAGAGGATGCGCGTCAGGATCCAGTCGCGGCCTGGATAGCGTGCGTGGAGCTCCAGCGACCAGATCTCGCCGGTGGGACGACGACGGACGAACACGGAGTTGAGCCGCTGCCCGGCGCCGATCTTCGCGCGCACGATGTGTTTGCCGCGCGGCGTGCAGAAACTGCCGTTCTTCTCGCCGAAGCCGTTCTTCGCCGTCGAGACCGCATAGCGCTTGACTACGCGCTCGCCGTCCAGCAGCGTGAGCTCCTGCCTTGCACCGTCGATCCGGATCTTCACCGTTTGGCGGCGAAGAACCGTCTGAGGAGCGCGCCGCACTCCTCGGCCAGAACGCCGCCTTCGATGGCGACCTGATTCTTCAGCACGAGCTTCTTCGGATCGGTGGCGCCGAACACCGCGCGCGCGATACGCGCATGGAACATGGCGCCGACGCACATATCGCAGGGCTCGAGCGTCACATAGAGCTCGGCGCCAGTGAGGCGATAGTTGCCGATTGTCTTTGCTGCGGCGCGCATGGCCTGGATCTCGGCATGCGCCGTGGGGTCGGCGACCGCGATGGGCCGGTTCCAGCCCTCCCCAATCACTTCGCCGTTGAGGACGACCAGCGCACCGACCGGCACCTCGCTCTCCTTCTCGGCGCGCTCCGCGAGCTCCAGCGCGCGCGCCATGAGTTGTTCGTCCGTCATTGCCGGCATCGTATCAAGCGCCACCAAATTGCCAGAATTCTTCACGGTTGGGTCCCTCTTTTGTCCGACCCTGGACCGCCGCGGCGCGTTCAATCGCGCTGATGAAACTCCTCCTCGTTGTACTTGCCATGGTGGTGGCCACCCCCGTCCGGGCGGAGCTCGTCCTCAAGGCGCGCGGCGGCACCGCCGTGCAGACGGCGCCGCTGGTCTCGAGCGATGTCCAGATCCGCGTCACGGGCCACGTCGCGCGCGCCAAAGTCACGCAGCGCTTTCGAAATCCGCAGCCCGATTGGTATGAAGGCATCTACGTATTCCCGCTGCCGGAAAACGCAGCGGTGGACCGCCTGCGCATGCACGTCGGCGACCGCATGATCGAAGGTGAGATCCGCCCAAAGGAAGAGGCGAAGGCCACCTACGCACAGGCGAAGGCGGAGGGGCGGCGCGCGACGCTGCTCGAGCAGGGGCGGCCGAATATCTTTACCTCCAGCGTGGCGAACATCGGGCCCGGCGACGAGATCGTCGTCGAGATCGAGTACCAGCAGACGCTGCGCTACGACCAGGGGCGTTACTCGCTGCGCTTCCCGATGGTGGTCGGGCCGCGCTACCTGCCGGCGGGCCTGGACGCGCAGGACGCAGAGCGCATCTCGCCGCCCGTCCTGCATCCGGCCTCCGAGGTGAAGCTCCACAATCCCGTCACGCTGAGCGTCGATCTGCAGGCCGGCGTGCCGGTGGCGGAGCTTTCGAGCTCGTCCCATCCGATCCACTCGGACTGCGACCGCGCCGGCTGCCGCGCGAGCCTGCAGGAAGCGGTGCCCGCCAACAAGGATTTCGTGCTCGACTGGACGCTGGCCCAGGGACCTTCCCCCGCCGCGGCGGCAATCAGCGAGAAGAAGGGCGACCGCTACTACGGCCTGGTCATGGTGGTGCCACCGGTCGCGAAGCGCGAGGCGCAGCGCCTGCCACGCGAGGTGATCTACGTCATCGACACTTCCGGCTCGATGCACGGCGCGTCCATCGCGCAGGCCCGCGAGGCGCTGGAGCTCGCGATCCGGCGACTCGGCGCCGGCGACCGATTCAACGTAATCGAGTTCAACAGCTATGCCCAGGCGCTGTATCCCCAGGCGCGCGCCGCCACGCCCGGCAATGTGCAGGACGCGGTGCACTGGGTGCGGCAGCTTCAGGCGCGCGGCGGTACTGAAATGGCGAAGGCGCTCGATCTCGCGCTCGACGGCCGCGAGACGCCGGGCCGCGTACGCCAGATCGTGTTTCTCACGGACGGCGCCGTCGGCAACGAGGACGAGCTTTTCCGCATGATCCGCGCACGCCTGGGCGACTCGCGCCTGTTCACCGTCGGCATCGGCTCGGCACCCAACAGCCATTTCATGACCAAGTCGGCGCAGCTCGGTGCGGGCAGCTTCACCTACATCGGCCGCATCGACGAGGTGAAGCAGAAGATGGACGCGCTCTTCGCGAAGCTCGAGTCGCCGGTCCTGAAGGGCGTGCGCGTCGACTGGGGCGGCGTCGCCGACGTCCAGGCCTGGCCCAGGCAGATTCCCGATCTCTATGCCGGCGAACCGGTCATGGTGTCGTTCTCCTCCGACCGCCTGCCGCCCATGATCACCGTCTCGGCGCTGGCTGGCGAGCAGGCTTGGCAGGCGCGCGTCCCGATGGCGAACGCCGACGGCGACAATGCGTTGTCCATCCTCTGGGCCCGCGAGGAGATCGCCGCGCTCGCGGACCGCATGCGCGAGGGGGCGACCGAAGCGGAGATCCGCGACGCGGTCACCACGCTCGCGCTCGAGCATCACCTGGTGTCGCGCTTCACGAGCCTGGTCGCGGTCGACAGGACGCCAGCGCGCACCGCGGCGGCTCTCAAGTCGGCATCGATCGCGACGAATCTTTCCGAGGGCTGGACCTATGAGGGTGTGTATGGCGAGCTGCCGCGCGGCGCGACCGGACTTCGGCTCGACGTTCTCATCGGCACTCTTCTCCTGCTCATGGCCACGCTCCTATGGCGCCGCGCACGCGCCTAGCGCTGGCTGCGGCGTTCGTGCTGGCGCTCTTCGGCGCCTTCGAGCTGGGCCGGGGTCTGTGGATCTACGCCAAGGCCGAGCTCGCGCAGATCCTGATCGAGCACGCCTGGCAGCGCGGCCTCGCAGGCGAGCCGTCGCCGCGGCCATGGCCGTGGGCCGATACCTTCCCGGTCGCGCGGCTGGACGCCCCGGCCCAGGGCGTCACGCTCTACGTGCTATCCGGCTCGAGCGAAAGGACGCTTGCCTTCGGTCCGGGGCACGCGGCGGGAACGCCCGCGCCCGGCGCGCGCGGCAACAGCGTCATCGGCGGTCACCGCGACACGCACCTCGCCTTCCTGCGCGACATTAAGCGCGGCGAAGTCCTCTGCGTCCAGCGCCCCGATGGCGCCTGGGTCTACTATCGGGTGATCGAGCTCGACGTCCTCGATCAGCGCGAAACGTGGGTGCTGCGCGACGACGGGCGCACTCGGCTTACGCTGGTCACCTGCTGGCCTTTCGACGCGCTCGCTCCCGGCGGCGCCGAGCGCTACGTCGTCATCGCCGAGGCGATGTAGCGCCGCCCTTACTCCCTATTCCCACTCGATCGTGGCCGGCGGCTTGGACGAGATGTCGTAGGTCACGCGGTTGATGCCGCGCACCTCGTTGATGATGCGGTTGGAGATCTTGGCGAGCAGTTCGTGGGGCAGCGGCGCCCACTCGGCGGTCATGAAGTCGGTGGTCTGAACGGCGCGCAGCGCGACCACGTGCTCGTAGGTGCGGCCGTCGCCCATCACGCCCACCGAGCGCACGGGCAAAAAGACAGCGAACGCCTGCGCGGTCTTGTCGTACCAGCCTGAAGTCCGCAGCTCGCCGATGAAGATCGCGTCGGCGCGCTGCAGCAGGTCCACGTAGGGCTTTTCGATAGCGCCGAGGATGCGCACGCCGAGCCCAGGGCCGGGAAACGGATGCCGAAACACCATCTCGCGCGGCAGGCCGAGCGCCAGGCCGAGCTCGCGCACCTCATCCTTGAACAGTTCGCGCAGCGGCTCCAGCAGCTTGAGGTGGAGCGATTCCGGCAGGCCGCCGACGTTGTGGTGCGACTTGATGGTCTGCGCCTTCTTCGTCTTGGCGCCCGCCGACTCGATGACGTCGGGATAGATCGTGCCCTGCGCGAGCCACTTGGCGTTCCTGACCTTGCCGGCCTCGCGCTGGAATACATCGACGAAGTGCTTGCCGATGATCTTGCGCTTTTGCTCCGGGTCGGCGACGCCGCGCAAGGCCGAGTAAAACTCGTGCGAGGCGTCGACATGCACGACCTTCACGTGCATGTGCTTGGCGAACGTGTCCATCACCTGCGCCGCTTCGTTCAGGCGCAGCAACCCGTGGTCGACGAACACGCAGGTGAGCTGGTCGCCGATCGCGCGGTGGATGAGCGCTGCGGCGACGGAAGAATCCACGCCCCCGGATAGGCCGAGGATCACCTCCTCGCGCCCCACCAGGTCTTTGATCTGCCGGACCGCCTCGGCGACGTAGTCGGGCATGTTCCAGTCGCCGCGGCAGCCGCAGATGTCGCGCACGAAACGGTGCAGGATCTTCGTGCCCTGCCGCGTGTGCGTGACCTCGGGGTGGAACTGCACCGCATAGAAGCGGCGCGCCTCATCCGCCATCGCCGCGATCGGACAGGCTTCGGTGGAGGCCATCAGCTTGAATCCGGACGGCAGCTCGACCACCTTGTCGCCGTGGCTCATCCAGACTTTAAGCATGCCGTAGCCCTCGGGCGTGCGGAAGTCCTCGATGCCGTCCAGGAGGTTCGTATGACCGCGTGCCCGCACCTCGGCATAGCCGAACTCGCGCACCCTTCCCGGCTCGACCCGGCCGCCGAGCTGTTGCGCCATGGTCTGCATGCCGTAGCAGATGCCGAGCACCGGGACGCCGAGCTGGAAGACGGCCTGCGGGGCGCGGCCGGTGGACTCCTCGTAGGCCGACATGTGGCTGCCCGACAGGATGACGCCGGTCGCGGCGAACTCGCGCACGAACGCGTCGCTTACGTCGCAGGGGTGGATCTCGCAGTAGACCTTGGCTTCGCGGACGCGGCGCGCGATCAGCTGCGTGTACTGGGCGCCGAAATCGAGGATGAGTATTTTCTGGTGCTGCATTTCAGCCGGCCTCTTGGCTGATTCCATCACTCTGCCCGGTAATTCGGCGCCTCCTTGACGATCTGCACATCGTGCACGTGGGACTCGCGGATGCCCGCGGGTGTGATCTCGACGAACTGGCCGCGCTTGCGCAGATCGTCGAGCGTGGCGTTGCCGGTGTAGCCCATGCTCGCGCGCAGGCCGCCCATCAGCTGCTGGATGACCCATACCGCGCTGCCCTTGTAGGCGACGCGGCCTTCCACGCCTTCGGGGACCAGCTTGTCCACGTTCATGTCCGAGTCCTGGAAGTAGCGATCGGCCGCGCCCTTCTGCATGGCGCCGAGCGATCCCATACCCCGGTAGGCCTTGTAGGAGCGGCCCTGATAGAGCTCGATATCCCCGGGTGACTCGTCCGTGCCCGCGAAAAGCGAGCCGAGCATGACGACATTCGCGCCCGCGGCAATCGCCTTGGCGATGTCGCCCGAATAGCGCACGCCGCCGTCGGCGATGAGCGGCACGCCGACTTTCTCCAGCGCCTCGGCGACGTTCTGGATGGCGGTGATCTGCGGCACGCCGACGCCCGCGACGATGCGGGTCGTGCAGATCGATCCAGGCCCGATGCCGACCTTGACGCCGTCCGCACCGTGATCGACCAGCGCACGGGCGCCGTCGCCGGTGCCGACATTGCCCCCGATGACCTGCATCTGCGGGTAACGCGTCTTTACCCATTTCACGCGGTCGAGCACCCCTTGCGCGTGGCCATGCGCGGTATCCACGACGAGCACGTCGGCCCCCGCCTCCAGCAGCGCGGCGACGCGCTCATCGGTGCCCTCGCCAACGCCGACCGCCGCGCCCACGCGCAGCTTGCCGTGGGCGTCCTTGCAGGCGTTGGGGTGCTCGCTTTCCTTGAGGATGTCCTTGACGGTGACGAGGCCCTTGAGGTGGAACTCCTCGTCGATCACGAGCACGCGCTCCAGGCGGTGCTGGTGCATGACCTTCATCGCTTCCTCACGGCTCGCCCCCTCGCGCACCGTGATGAGCTTTTTCTGCGGCGTCATGATGTTCTTGACCGGCTGGTCGAGCTCGGTCTCGAACCTGAGGTCGCGGTTGGTGACGATGCCGACCACCTTGCCGCCGTTCTTGAGCACCGGGAAGCCGGAAATCCTGTGGGTCCGCTGCAGCTCCATCACCTGCCGCACCGTCATCTCGGGCGGAACGGTCATCGGGTCGCGCAGCACGCCCGACTCGAACCGTTTCACCTTCGCCACCTCGGCGGCCTGCTCTCGTATGCCGAGGTTCTTGTGCACGATGCCGATGCCGCCTTCCTGAGCGATCGCGATCGCGAGGCGCGCCTCCGTGACCGTGTCCATGGCAGCGGACACGATCGGGATGTTGAGCTCAAGCTTGCGAGTTAGACGGGTCTTGAGGGAAGCGTCGCGCGGCAGGATGCGCGAGTGGGCTGGAAGGAGGAGGACGTCATCGAAGGTGAGCGCCTTCTGAATCACCCGCATGGAATGCTCTCTCGCAAAGCAGCATTATACGCGAGTCTTTTTGGCTCGCTTGCGAGCGCGCTCCCGGCGCCGTTCCTTCGGGTCGAGAACGAGCGGCCGATAGATCTCGACGCGGTCGCCGTCGGCGAGCGGCGTTTCCGGGTCGACGCGCTTGCCGAAAATCCCCACTGCATCGCCCTTCATCCCGCAGGCGTTGAGCGCGTCGCGCACACAGGCGCCCGGCGGCAGCTCGACGGTCACGGCATCGACGCGGTCGCGCTCGGCGCGCACGACTTCAACGCGGATGGAGCTCATCGGAACGCCGCGTGAAGGCATCGACCATGGTGTCGGCGATCTCGTCGAACAGCGGCTCGAGCAGCTTGCCGAGCGTGGGGCTTGCGAACCGATAGCGCATCGAGAAGGCGATCTCGCAGGCGTCGTCGGCGAGCGGCGTGAAGCGCCAGGCGGCGGAGAACTCCTTGAAAGGGCCCTCGACGAGGCGCATATGGATCGAGGACGTCGGTTGGTTCTCGTTCAGCGTGGTGAAGGACTGCTGGATGCCGCGCAGCCCTGCGGTGAGAGTGGCGCGCTTGCGGCCATCGGCCTTTTCGACGCGCGCCTCGCGGCACCACGGCAGGAAGCGCGGATAGGACTCGACGTCATCGACCAGCGCGTACATTTGCGCCGCCGTGTGCTCCACGATGGCGGACCGGGTGATTTCCTTCATGCACTAGAATTCATCATGTCGATCGTCGACAACCGCAAGGCGTCCCACGATTATTTCATCGAGGAGCGCTACGAGGCGGGAATCGCGCTGCAGGGCTGGGAGGTCAAGGCGATCCGCGCAGGACGGGCACAGATCGGCGACGGCTACGTCATGGTGCGCGGCGAAGAGCTCTACCTCATCGGCGCGCACATCAGCCCCCTGCCTACCGTTTCAACCCACTACACCCCTGATCCCGCACGCACCCGCAAGCTTCTCATGCACGCCGAGGAGATCCGGCGCCTGATCGGCAAGGTCGAGCAGCGCGGCTATTCGCTCATTCCGCTCAACCTCCACTACGCGAAGGGGCGAATCAAGCTCGATCTCGCGCTGGCGAAGGGCAAATTGCAGCACGACAAGCGTGCCGACCAGCGGGAGAAGGAGTGGAACCGCGAGAAGCAGCGCCTGCTACGCAGTCGCTGATTTTTTGGGCGCTGGCGCCGATTCGGCCAGCGCCATCCAGGTCGTCACCACCGTATCCGGGTTGAGCGAGAGGCTCTCGATGCCCTGCTCCATCAGCCACTGGGCGAGGTCTGGATGGTCCGACGGTCCCTGCCCGCAGATTCCCACGTACTTGCCCTGCTTGCGGCAGGCACGGATCGCCATGGCGAGCATTGCTTTCACCGCGGCATCGCGCTCGTCGAAAGTCTCGGCGACCAGGCCGGAGTCGCGATCGAGGCCGAGCGTCAGCTGCGTGAGGTCATTCGAGCCGATCGAAAAGCCGTCGAAAAGCTCGAGAAATTGGTCGGCCAGCACGGCGTTCGACGGTAGCTCGCACATCATGACGATGCGCAGGCCGTTCTGGCCGCGCTTGAGGCCGTTTTGCTCCATCAACGTCAAAACCTGCTTGGCCTCGCCAATCGTGCGCACGAACGGCACCATCAGCTCGACGTTCGTCAGCCCAATCGCCTCGCGGACCTTGCGCAGCGCCGCGCACTCCAGCTCGAAGCACTCGCGGAAGCTGGGCGCGATGTAGCGCGAAGCGCCGCGAAAGCCGAGCATAGGGTTTTCTTCATCCGGCTCGTAGCGCTCGCCGCCGAGGAGCTTGCGGTATTCGTTGGATTTGAAGTCCGACAGCCGCACGATGACGGGCTTTGGCCAGAACGCCGCAGCAATGGTGGCGATGCCTTCCACCATCTTTTCGACGAAGAAAGTCCTGGGATCGGCGTAGCCGCGCGCCGCCTCCTCCACCTTGCGCTTGAGCGCCGCATCGAGCTTCGGATAGTCGAGGCAGGCGCGCGGATGCACGCCGATCTCGTTATTGATGATGAATTCCAGGCGCGCCAGGCCGACGCCGGCGTTGGGCAGCTGCGCGAACTCGAAGGCGAGCTGTGGATTGCCCACGTTCATGGCGATCTTGACCGGAATCTCCGGCATTTCGCCGCGCTCGTGGCTCGACACTTCGAACGGCAGCAGGCCCTCGAGCACCGATCCGGTATCGCCTTCGGCGCAGGTCGCAGTGACCGGCTGTCCATCCTTCAGCCGCTGCGTGGCATCGCCGCAGCCGACGATGGCGGGGATGCCGAGTTCGCGGGCGATGATCGCGGCATGGCAGGTCCGTCCGCCCCGGTTTGTGATGATCGCGGCGGCACGCTTCATCACCGGCTCCCAATTGGGGTCGGTCATGTCGGTCACCAGCACGTCGCCCTGCTTCACCCGGTTCATTTGCGAGGCATCGGCGACGACGCGCACGGTGCCGCTGCCGATCTTGTGCCCGATGGCGCGTCCCGTGACCAGCACCTTGGAGCGGCCCTTCAGCGCGAAGCGCTCTTCGACGTCGCGCTTGCGTGACTTCACCGTTTCCGGGCGTGCCTGCAGGATGTAGAGCTTGCCGTCGTTGCCGTCCTTGCCCCATTCCACGTCCATCGGCCGGCCGTAGTGGCGCTCGATCGCCACGGCGTAGCGCGCGAGCTCGAGCACTTCCGCATCCGCGAGGGAGAAACGTTGCCGCTCGGCCTCGGGCACATCGACCGTGCGGGTCGACTTGCCCGCTTCGCGCGCGGAGCCAAAGACCATCTTCTGCAGCTTCGAGCCGAGCGCGCGGCGCACGATCGCCGGCTTGCCCCGCTCGAGCAGCGGCTTATGCACGTAGAACTCGTCCGGGTTCACCGCCCCCTGGACCAGCATCTCGCCCAGGCCGTAGGACGAGGTAATGAAGACCACGTCGCGGAAGCCGGACTCGGTGTCGAGCGTGAAAAGCACGCCGCTCGCGGCCTGGTCGCTGCGCACCATCTGCTGGACCGCCGCGGACAGCGCCACCTCGGAGTGGCCGAAGCCCTGATGGACCCGGTAGGAAATCGCGCGGTCGTTGTAGAGCGAGGCGAAGACGTGCCGGATCGCTGTCAGGACGTTGTCGGCGCCGCGAATGTTGAGGAAGGTCTCCTGCTGTCCGGCGAAGGACGCTTCTGGCAGGTCTTCCGCCGTTGCGGAGGACCGAACGGCAAATGATGTGTCGCCTGAGGTTTCCACCTCAAGATTCTGATAGAAAGAACGAATCTCTTTCTCTAGATCGGCGGGAAAGGGCGCCTTTCCGATCCAGGAGCGGATCTCCTTGCCGCAGGCCGTGAGCGCATCGACATCGTCGCAGTCGAGGCTTTTCAGCTTCTGATCGATACGCTCGCCCAGGTTGCTGGCGCTCAGGAACTCGCGGAAAGCGTCGGCGGTGGTGGCGAAGCCGCCGGGGACCCGTATGCCCGCATTAGCCAATGCGGCGGTCATTTCGCCCAGTGACGCGTTTTTGCCGCCGACCTGCGGTAGATCCGCCAGACGCAGATCTTTTAGCCAGGCTACTCGCATTGACCTAGTATTTTATTTCCTATGACGCAGCGCCGCACGGTCTTCTTCGTCTCCGATGGCACCGGCATCACCGCGCAGATGCTCGGCCACAGCCTGCTGACCCAGTTCGAGGGCGTCGAGTTCAATCAGGTCACGCTGCCCTTCATCGACTGCGCCGAAAAAGCCGAGGAATGCCTCGCGCGCATCGAGGCCGAAGGCGCGAACGGCGGCGCCCAAGCGATCGTCTTTTCCACCCTGGTGAACCAGGAAGTGCGCGCCGTCATCCGGCGCGCGAAGGCGCTGTTCCTCGATTTCTTCGAGACCTTCATCGATCCGCTCGAGGCGGGGCTGGGCGTGAAATCGAGCCACACGATCGGGCGCTCCCATAGCGCGATGGACAAGAAGGAGTACCAGCAGCGCATGGAGGCGATCAATTTCTCCATGGCGCACGACGACGGCGCATCGCACCGCGAGCTGAGCCAGGCCGACGTGATCCTGATCGGTGTCTCGCGCAGCGGCAAGACGCCGACCAGCCTATACCTCGCGCTCCAGTTCGGCGTGAAGGCGGCCAACTATCCCCTGATTCCCGAGGATTTCCACCGCGGTAAGCTGCCGGAAGCCCTTCGTCCGCAGAAGCCCAAGCTCTTCGGGCTCACCATTGCCCCCGAGCGCCTGCACGAGATCCGCAAGGAGCGCCGGCCGGACAGCCGGTATGCGGCGCTCGACAACTGCCGCTACGAGGTCGAAGAGGCCCAGAACCTGATGCGCCGCGAAGGCATCCACAGCATCAACTCGACGACCAAGTCGATCGAGGAGATCGCCACCACGATCCTGCGCGAGCTCAGGATCCAGCGGCAGGTGTACTAAACGTCTCGTACAAGCAGATCGCGGCAGCCGCCGCCACGTTGAGTGATTCTGCGCCGGCCATCGGAATGGTCACCCGCTCGCTCGACTTGGATACGATCCCCAGGCTGACACCGGCGCCTTCGGCGCCAAATATCCAGCCAATGCGGCCGGACAACTGAACTTCGCGCAGCGGCCGACCGCCCTTCACCACGGTACAGATCGTGCGGCCGCCGAATGCGGAGATGGCGCCGCCAAGGTCGTCGACCTGCCGGATGCCGATCGCGAAGTGTCCGCCCATTGCCGCCCGCAGCACCTTGGGCGACCAGGGATCGGCGCATTGCCGGTCGACAATCACGATCGCGATGCCGAAGGCTGCCGCGCTGCGGATGATCGCGCCGACATTGCCGGCGTCCTGGATACCCTCGAGGAACACCGCCGAGCCTTCGCGCTTCAACTCCGGAAGCGGGATTTCCGCCGCGATTCCCGGCGGGGTTTGGGCATCGGCGATGGCGCCGAAGACCGTGGCCGAGACGAGGATCGGCGCCACTTTCGATCGGCGCACGAGCGCGGCCACTTCCGCTTTGGCGAGTGCGGCTTCGGTTGCGATCAGTGCAGCGGGTCTGATGCCGGCCGCCAGCGCGGCGGCCAAGAGATGGGACCCTTCGATCACCAGGCGGCGCTCGCTGCGCCGCAGTCGGCTGTCGCGCACGAGCTTCGCCCAGCGCTTGACCTGGGCGTTGTCGCGCGCCTTGATCAGGCGCGTTTGCTGCGCAGCTCCTTGCGGGCTTTGCGCAGCATCTCGTCGACGAGATCGACGTGCGGAGCGGCGTCCGGGGTCGCGCGGACATCGGCATAGGTGCGGTGCAGACGCTTGCGGTGCTGGTCGAACTTCTCCACCTTCGCGGACTTGCCGATGAGATTGGTGCCGACCGCCAGCTTGAAGGCGTCGCAGTACATGCGATAGCTGCGCATGCGCAACTCCTCCTGCATCAGGGCCCACGGCTCGGCGAAGAGATCTTTCTGGAAAAAGACGCCGACGGGATAGAAGCTCTTGCGGTGGATCTCGCAGGGGCCGACGCGGCCGAGCGCCTCGAGATGCTCGGCAGTGCCGTAGCCCTTGTGCTTGTCGAAGCCGTACTGGGGATAGCGATCGTGCAGCCCCGCCATCTCGGCGTCGCGCGCGGTCTTGGCGAGGATCGACGCGGCGGAGATGCACTTTTCCTTCGCGTCGCCGTCGACGATCGCTGTGGCCGCGCAGGCCAGGCCCGGCGGGCGCGAGTTGCCGTCGATCAGCGCGTGCTCGGGCGCAACCGCCAGGCCCGCCACCGCGCGGCGCATGGCGAGCATCGAGGCATGGAAGATGTTGAGCCGGTCGATCTCCTCCACGGTGGCGAAGGCCACCGACCAGGCAGTGGCACGCTCCTTGATGCGCTCGGCAAGCACCTCGCGTCGCTCGGGCGTCAGCACCTTGGAGTCGGCGAGCCCGTTGATGCGCCGCGCCGGATTCAGGATCACCGCGCCCGCGTAGACCGGTCCGGCGAGCGGGCCCCTGCCCGCTTCGTCGACTCCGCAAACCACCATGTCAGCCGACAACACTGAGGATCGCATCGGCGGCCTTTTCCGCGGTGTTCTGGCGCAGGAGCTGGTGGAATTCGCGGAAGCGCTCCACCTGGCGGCGCTGCGCAGCGGTGTCGCGCAGAAGCGTGAGCAGCGCCCCGGCGAGGTTCGCCGGCGTCGCCTGGTCCTGCAGCAGCTCGGGTACCAGGCGCTCCCCGGCGAGGATGTTCGGCATGCCGACATAGGGCAGGTAGAGCATCTGGCGCATCAGCGCCCATGTTATCGGAGACTGCCGGTAGGCGATGACCATCGGCGTCTTGAAGAGCGCGGTTTCGAGCGTCGCGGTGCCGCTCGCCACGAGCGCGAGGTCGGCGGCCGCGAGCGCCTCGTGCGAGTGGCCGAAAAGCAGCGTGAGCGGGAGATCGGTGCGCTGGTTCTCATGAATCGCCCGCTCGAAGAGCTCACGCGTCTCGCGCGTGACCATCGGCACGACGAAGTGCACGTCGTGCACTTCCTGGCGGAAGCGGTGCGCAGCGAGCACGAACGCGCCTGCCATGTACTTCAGCTCGGAGCGACGGCTGCCCGGCAGCATCGCGACGATGAGCTTCCCCGCCGGCAGGCGCAGCTGCACCCGCGCCTCGTCCTTCGGCGGCTCGAGCGGAATCACGTCGGCCAGCGGATGCCCCACATAGGTCACCGGCACGCCCGCGCTCTTATAAAGCGGCTCCTCGAACGGGTACATGACGAGGATCCGATCGACCGAGCGCGCGATGCGCCGCACGCGCCAGCGCCGCCAGGCCCAGACTGCGGGGCTCACGTAATGGATCGCCGGGATGCCGGCGTCCTTGAGTTTCCGCTCGAGCCCGAGATTGAAGTCCGAGGAGTCGACGCCGATGAAGAGGTCCGGCCGGTCGCGCAGCATGCCCTTCGCCAGGCGGGCGCGGATGCTCATGATCTCGCGGTAGTGGCGCAGCGCCTCGGCGTAGCCGCGCACCGAGAGCTTCTCCATCGGGAAGTGCGACTCGAAGCCCTCGGCCATCATGCGCGGACCGCCGATGCCCGCGAATTCGATGCCGGCGCGGCGCGCCCTCAGCGCGGCGATCAGATGGGCGGCCAGCAGATCGCCGGAGGCTTCGCCGGCCACCATGCCGACGCGCAGGTGCTTTGCCATCGGGCTAGCGGATAATGCCGCGCTTGCTGCGGGCCAGGAATTCGAGAAGCTCGCGCACCTGCGGACAGGCTGCGACCTGGGACTCGAGGTGGGCACGCGCCTCTTCGAAGCCGAGCCCGCTTCGATAAAGCGTGCGGTAGGCGCGCTTCAGCCCGGCAATCGACTCGGGTGAAAAGCCCCGCCGCTTCAGGCCTTCGCTGTTGATGCCGTAGGGGCGCGCCATGTTGCCCGCCGCCGTTACATACGGCGGCAGATCCTGCGGCAGGTACGTGCCCATGCCCGTGAAGGCATGCGCGCCGATATGGACGAACTGGTGGACGAGCGTCGTGGCGCCGAAGATCGCCCAGTCACCGACCGTGACATGACCCGCCAGCTGGCAGGCGTTGGCGAAGATCGTGTGGTTGCCGATCTGGCAGTCGTGCGCGAAATGCACGTACGCCATGATCCAGTTGTCGTTACCGACGCGAGTGACGCCCACATCGTGCGTCGTGCCGCGGTTGATGGTCACGTACTCGCGAATCGTGTTGCCGTCGCCGATCTCGACCGCGGTGTCCTCGCCGCCGTATTTCTTGTCCTGCGGCGGCGCACCGAGCGATGCGAAATGGAAGATCTTGTTGTCGCGGCCGATCTTCAGGCGGCCGTCGAGCACGACGTGCGCGCCGATCGAGGTGCCCTCGCCCACCTCCACCTGCGGCCCGATGACGCTGAAGGGTCCCACCGTGATGCCGCTCGCCAGCTTGGCCCCGCGCTCGACGATGGCGGTTGGATGAACCTCCGCGCTCATTTGGCCCCGATGCCCTGCATCGCGCAAAGGATGGTGGCCTCGGCGACGGTGGCGCCAGCCACGCGGGCGACGCAGCCGAACTTGCTGATGCCGCGCATCTCGCGCTCGAAATGCACTTCGATCTCGAGCTGGTCGCCGGGCAACACGGGTTTCTTGAACCGGGCGTTATCGATGCCGACGTAGTAGTAGACGGTCTTGTCGTCGGGCTTGATGCCGCGCGACTTGAACGACAGGATGCCCGCGGCCTGCGCCATCGCTTCGAGGATCAGCACGCCGGGCATGATCGGCCGGTGCGGGAAGTGCCCGGGGAAGTACGGTTCGTTCACCGAGACGTTCTTCAGGGCGACGATGCGCTTGCCGGGCTCGAGCGCCTTGACCTTGTCGATCATCAGGAACGGGAAGCGCTGCGGCAGGTGCGCGATGACTTCGTTGACGTCCATTTCAATCATGCTTTTTTCCCTTGCGGCGCAGCCAGGCTGCGGCTCGTGCCCACGAGTCGTGCTCGTCCACCGGCCAGATACCCGTGTAGGTCCCTGGCTTCAGGATCGAGCGCGAGATGAAAGTACCGGCGGAGATGTTGACGTGATCGACGATCTTCAGGTGGCCGAGGATCATCGCCGCGCCGCCGAACGTGCAGTGGCGTCCGATGTCGGCGCTGCCGGCGATGCCGACGCAGCCGGCGATGGCGGTGTGCGCGCCGATTCGGGTGTTGTGCCCGATCTGGATCTGGTTGTCGAGCTTCACGCCTTCCTCGATGATGGTGTCATCGAGGGCGCCGCGGTCGATGGTGGTATTGGCGCCGATCTCGACGTCGTCGCCGATGCGCACCGATCCCACCTGCGGGATCTTGATCCAGCGTCCATTGTCGTCGGCGATGCCGAAGCCGTCGGCGCCGATCACCGCGCCCGAGTGCGCGATGACGCGCTTATCGAGGGTGCACCCGCGATAGACCACGACTCGAGGATAGAGGCAGCTGTCGTCGCCGATCGCGACTTCCTCGCCGACGACGCATCCGGCGCCGATCGAGACGCGCGAGCCGAGTCTTGCGCTCTTCGCCACCACGGCCGAAGGATGCACGCCCGGCGGCTGTGCCGTGAGCGGATTGAAGAGTTGCGATACGCGCGCGAAGTAGAGATAGGGGTTCTCGGCGACGATTCGCGGCCGCGCCGTGTCCCTTTCGGCCTCGGGAGCGACGATCACGGCGCCCGCGCGCGTGGCATCCAGCTTCGCGCGGTGGCGCTTGCCGGTGAAGAAGCTGATGTGGCGCGCGTCCGCCGATTCGAGCGAGGCCACCTGGTGGACCAGCGTATCGGGGCCGGCCGCCACGCGGCCGCCGAGGCGGGCGACGATCTGTGCGAGCGTCATCGGCCCGGCCATGGCGCCTACCGCGCGGTCACTTGGCCGGCGACTTGCCGTCCAGCGCCTTGATCACCTTGTCGGTGAGGTCGATGCGCGGGCTGGCGTAGACGGCGTCCTGGAAGATGATGTCGTACTTCTCCTGCTCCGCGATCTGGCGGATGACGCGGTTCGCCTGCTCCACCACCTGGGCGAGCTCCTCGTTCCTGCGCGAGTTCAGGTCCTCGCGGAACTCGCGCTGCTTCCTCTGGAAATCGCGGTTCAGCTCGCCGAATTCGCGCTCCTTCGTGCGCCGCTGCGATTCGCTCGTCGTCACGCTGTTCTTCTCGAGGTCGTCCTGCATGCGCTTCAGCTGATCGGCGAGGCGGGCCAGCTCCTGGTCGCGCTTCTGGAACTCGGCTTCGATTTTCTTCTGTGCGCGCTGCGCGAGCGTCGCGTCGCGCAGGATGCGCTCGGTGTTGACGAAGCCGAACTTGCCCGTGATGGCGGTCGCGCCGCCAGAGGCCGGCGCCGCGGCGGGCTTGTCTTGCGCGAGCGCAGCGCCGGCGATGACCGCCGCGCCGAGGGCGAAAGTGGTAAGGCGAGTCATCGCGTTCTTAGAAACCTGTCCCGAATGTGAATTGTAGCTTCTGGATACGGTCCGTGCCTTGCGCGTTGAGCGGTTGCGCATAGGAGAGGCGCAGCGGGCCGAAGGGCGAGGTCCAGAAGAACGAAAGCCCCGTCGAATAGCGCAGTTCGCGGAACTTGAAGCTTTGCGTGAAAACGTTGCCCCCATCGATGAACCAGGAAAGGCGCAGCGTCGGATCGTTGGCGGCGCCCGGCATCGGGAACAGCACCTCCAGGTTGCCGGTCGCCTTGCGGTCGCCGCCCAGGGTATTGCCGAAGTCGTCTTGCGGTCCGAGCGAGAACGGACGATACCCGCGCACCGTGCCGGGGCCGCCGGCGAAGAAGTTCTTGAAGAACGGCAACGGCTTGTCGCCAAGCCCGCCGGCCAAGCCGAGCTCGCCCCCCGCGAGGAAGGTGAGCCTCCGCGTCAGCGGGTAGTACCACTGATGCTGGTAGCCGATCCTAGCGTATTGGAGGTCGCCGCCGGCGATTTCGTCGGTGAAGCGCATGAGCGTCCCAGCGCGCGTCGTGATCAAGCTGTCGCGCGTGTCGCGCGACCAGCCGAGGGTGCCGGAGGCGTAGCGGTAGCTATTGCCGAACTGCTGCGCGAAGTTAATGTAGGCGAGCGGGCTCGTATCGAACACCGTGAGGCGCGTATCTTCGACCGACAGGCCGAGCTCGATGCGGCTCACCTCCGATACGGGATAACCGAACGTGACGCCGCCGCCGAGCGTGTCGGTGCCGTAGGCTCCGACGGAAAGATTGGACGCATCGGTCTTGCGCCGATAGAGGTTGAAGCCCTGGCTCACGCCATCGACGGTGTAGTAGGGATTGACGTAGGACAGCGAGTACACGGAGTTGACGGTGCCCTGGCTCACGTTGAGCGAGAGAAACTTGCCCGTGCCGAAGATGTTCGATTGCGTGATCGACGCGGACAGCGCGAGCTTTTCCACGCTGGAGAAACCCACGCCGAAGAGCAGCGCGCCGGTCGGCCGTTCCTTGACGGTATAGGCGACGTCGACCTGGTCGGGGTTGCCCTCCACCGGCTGGGTCTCGACGTTGACCTCGTTGAAGTACTGCGTGCGGTCGATGCGCCGGCGCGAGAGCTGGATCTTCGAGGCGTCGTAGTACGCGCCTTCGAACTGGCGCATCTCGCGGCGCACGACCTCGTCGCGCGTCTTCTGGTTGCCGGTCACGTCGATGCGCCGCACATAGACGCGCCGGCCAGGGTCGACCACGATGCTGAAAGAGACGCTGCGGTTCTCCTTGTCGAGCTCCGGGATCGCGTTGGCGTTGGCGAAGGCGTAGCCGTCGTTGCCCAGCCGGTCGGAGATGGCCTTGGTCGTCGCCGTGAGTTTCTCGCGCGAGAACACGTCGCCCGGCTTGAGGAGAACGAACTTCTGCAGTTCCTCGCGCGGCACGATCAACTGTCCCGACAGCTCGACCTTCGACACCGTGTATTTCTCGCCCTCGGCGAAGTTGACGGTGATATAGATGTCGCGCCGGTCGGGCGTAATCGAGACCTGCGTCGATTCGATGTTGAAATCGAGGTAGCCGCGGTTCTGGTAGAACGCGCGCAGGTTCTCGAGGTCGGCGGACAGCTTCTCGCGCGAATACCGGTCGTTCTTGGTGTACCAGGTGAGCCAGCCCGGCGTGCGCAGGACGAACTCGTTCAGCAGCTCCTTATCGCTGACGGCGTGCGCGCCGACCAGGTTGATGCCGCGGATCTTCGCGGTCTCGCCTTCGGTCACGCTGATGTTGATGCCGACCCGGTTGCGCTCGAGCGGCGTCACGGTGGTCTGCACCTCGGCGGCGTACATGCCGTGCGAGAGGTACTGGCGTTTCATCTCGAGCTCGGTCTGGTCGAGCATCGCCTTGTCGAAGATGCGCCCTTCGGCCATGCCGATCTCGCGCAGCACCTTGCGTACCGTCTCGGGCTCGAACTCCTTCATGCCGGAGAAGTCGATTTGCGCGATCGCCGGACGCTCCTCGACGAATACGACGAGGACGTTGTTGTCCATCTCGAGCCGCACGTCCTTGAAGAAGCCGGTGGCGTACAGCGCGCGCAGCGCCGCCTGCGCCTTCTCCTCGGTCATGGTCTCGCCCACTTTCACCGGCAGGTAGCTGAACACCGTGCCGGGCTCGGTGCGCTGCAGGCCCTCGACGCGGATGTCTTTTACGGTGAAAGGCTGAAACGACTGCGCGTGCGCCGCGGCCGCCATGGCTAGCGTGCACGCGGCAAGGACCGCGGCCAGGCATCTGCGAGTCATCAACTGCGAATCTTCAACCGGTAATCAGGCGGTTCAGATCGTTATAGAAGGCGAAGGCCATCATTACGAGCAGCAGCGCAAGACCCACGCGCTGTCCGAGCTCCATGAACCGCTCGGACACCGGCCTCCCCTTGGCAATCTCGATCGCATAGTACATCAGGTGCCCGCCATCGAGCAGCGGAATCGGCAGCAAGTTCAACACGCCGAGGCTGATGCTGATCAGCGCGAGGAACGTGAGATAGGAAACCCAGCCGAGGCTCGCCGACTGGCCCGCGTAATCCGCGATCGTCACGGGGCCGGAGAGATGGCGCCACGACACTTCGCCGATCAGCATCTTGCCGAGCATCTTCAGGCTGAAGACGGAAATGTCCGTTGTCTTGGCGAACGCTCTGCCGAGGCTGACGAGCGGGCCGTACTGCACCCGGATGAGGAGCTTGTCGGCATAGCCCTCGGGCTGCTGCGGACCCGCGCCAATGCGTCCGATGCGGGTGCCGTTGGCAGTGATCGCATCGGGCACGATCTCCACGCTGCGAGAGGTCGCCGCGCGCTCGACCGAAAGCGCCATCGGTGCACCGGGATGCGCGCGCACGGCATTGACGAAACCTTCCCAGGTCTCGATCGGCGCCGTGTCCACGCGCACGATGCGGTCGCCGGGTGCGAGCCCGGCGCGCTCCGCGGCTCCGCCCGCCACGATCTGCCCGAGCACTGGCGGCAGCGCCGGACGATGCAGGCGCAGGCCGACGCGCTCGAGGACATCGGATTCGACGTCTGCCGCCGGAAAGCCGCTCAGATCCAGCGTCGCGACGGCAATGTGGCCGCGCTCATCGATCGTCTCGAGCTTCACCGGCTCGCGCTGCAGCGCTGCCTGCAGGACGCGCCAGCGCAGCTCCTGCCATGTGGTGAGCTGCTCGCCGTCGATCGCCCGCACCGTGTCGCCCGCGTGCACGCCGGCCGCGGCGGCGAGCGTATTGGCCGGAGGCGCGCCAAGGATCGGCCGCGCCTCCGGCAGTCCGTACATGAAGAGACCCGCGTAGACGAGCACTGCGAACGCAAAATTGAAGAGCGGTCCGGCCAGGACGATCGCGAAGCGCTGCCATACGCTCTGCCGGTTGAAGGCGCGATGAAGCTCGGCGGGCGGCACCGGCCCCTCGCGCTCGTCCAGCATCTTGACGTAGCCACCGAACGGGATCGCCGCGATCACCCACTCGGTACGGTCGGCGCCCAGTCGCCACAGCCCGAGCGGCCGGCCGAACCCCACCGAGAAGCGCAGCACCTTGACGCCGCAAAGCCGCGCCACGATGTAATGGCCATACTCATGCACGACGATCAGCACGCCGAGGGCAACGATGAAGGCGACGATGGTCTGTAGCAGGTTCATGAGAACGCCGGTGCCACCGCAGCCACTCTCGTGCCTGCCGCGCGGCGCGATTCGCCGTCAGCCGCCATTACCGTCTCGAGGCTCGCCGCTGCGGTTGCGGGCACGGCGTCGAGCACGTGGCCGATGACCTGTGAGATGCCGCTAAAAGGCAGCCGGCCGGCGAGAAACGCTTCGACGGCCACCTCGTTGGCGGCGTTCAGGATCGCCGGCGCCGTACCGCCGCGCTCGAGCGCCGTGTAGGCGAGACGCAGGCAGGGAAAGCGACGCTCGTCCGGGCGCTCGAACGAAAGATCCTTCATGCGCGTGAGGTCGAGCGGCTGCGCTCCCGATGCGATCCGCTCCGGGTAGCCGAGTGCGTGCGCAATCGGCACCCGCATGTCGGGGTTCGACAGCTGGGCGATGAGCGACCCGTCGACGTACTCGACGAGCGAATGCACGATGCTCTGCGGATGGATCACGACCTCGATCGTCTGCGGCGGCACGTCGAACAGGAAGCAGGCCTCGATCACCTCGAGCCCCTTGTTCATCATCGTCGCCGAGTCGACCGAGATCTTGCGTCCCATGACCCAGTTCGGGTGCGCGCAAGCCTGGTCCGGCGTGGCCGCGTCGAGCGTGTCGAGCGCGCAGGTGCGGAACGGTCCGCCGGAAGCCGTCAGCACAATGCGGCGCACGGCCTTGATGTCCGAGAGGCATTGAAAAACCGCGTTGTGCTCGCTGTCCACGGGCAGGAAGGTCGCGCCGCCCTCGCGAGCCGCGCGCATGAGGAGCGGTCCCGCCATCACGAGTGCCTCTTTGTTCGCCAGCAGGACCCGCTTGCCAGCCCGCGCCGCTGCCAAGGTGGACGCAAGGCCCGCCGCACCCACGATCGCCGCCATCACCACGTCGACGCGGCTGTCGGCCGCCACTTGCTCCAGCGCACGCGCACCGAAGAGGAGTTCCGTGCCGCACTCAGCGAACGAGCCCGCCAGTTTTGCGTCCGGGTCGGCGGCGGAAAGCACGGCGTATACCGGGCGATGCACGCGGCACAGCGCCAGCAAGGCGTCGGCCGAGCCATTGGCGGTCAATGCAAAAACGCGGTAGCGGCTGCGATGCCGCGCGACCACGTCGAGGGTGCTCGTGCCGATCGAGCCGGTGGCGCCAAGGATGGCGAGATTCACGGCCGCGGCAACGCCAGGAGCAGTGCGGCAACGGGCAATACCGCGGTCGCGCTGTCGATGCGGTCCATGATGCCGCCATGGCCGGGCAGCAGCGCGCCGCTATCCTTGACGCCTGCCTGGCGCTTCGCCGCCGATTCGAAAAGATCGCCCACTATGCTGATCGCCGCGAGCAGAGCCGCCACCGCAAGGTAGGCGGGCCAGCCGGCAGGCCCCAGAAGGAAAGTGCCGCAGATGATAGCGTAGGCCATCGCGGCGGCCACGCCGCCCCATGCTCCTTCCCACGTCTTGCCGGGGCTGATCGAGGGCGCGAGTTGGCGCCGGCCCCATTTGCGTCCCACGAAATACGCGGCCGTATCAGCGACCCACACGAGCACGAGTACCGCAAGCACGACTCGCGGCTCGAGCGCCGCGAGCGCATACCCAGCGGGCACGAGAACGAGGATGCCCGCGACGACCAAGCCGGCCCTGTGGTGCGCGCCTACGCCGCACGCGAGCCAGATCGGCACGAAAAGGATCCAGAATGCGCTCGCCGCGAGCAAGGCAATGAAGGTCGCCGCGTTCCCTGCTAGGAAGAGGAGGCCGAGCGCTGCCGCGACCGCCACGGTGTAGGACCATGCCGCAGCGCCGCCGAGCCGGCAGAGCCGCGCCCATTCATGTGCGCCGGCAGCGACGATCAGTCCGGCGAGCGCCGCCCACCAGTGCCTCGGCAGGAGGAAGAGCGCCGCGAGAAATGCCACGAGGAGCGCGGCCGCCGTAGCGATCCGTGCGGCGAGCGCGCCGCTCAGGCGACCTTATCCCTTTTGCCGTCGGACAAAGACGCCGCCACCTGCTCGCTTGTCCGGCCGAAACGCCGCTCCCGGCTGCGATAGGAGACGATGGCCGCATCGAGTGCCGCGGCATCGAAGTCGGGCCACAGCGTATCGGTGAAATAGAGCTCGGTGTAGGCGAGCTGCCACAGCAGGAAGTTGGAGATGCGTTGCTCGCCGCCGGTGCGGATGAAAAGGTCGGGCTCGGGCGCGTAGGCCATTGCGAGATGCCCGGCGAGCGTCGCCTCGTCGATCGGCCGCTCGCCGATCTTGTCGATCGCCTGCAGGAGGTCCCAGCGACCACCGTAATTCGCGGCGATGGTCAGCGTCAGGCGCCGGTTGCCTGCCGTGAGGCGCTCGCCGCTCTCGATGAGGGCGCGAATCTTCGAATCGAACCGCCGTGTGTCGCCGATGACCTTGAGGCGCACGCCATTCTTGTGCATGCGCTCGACCTCGTTCGTGAGCACGACCTGGAAGAGCTGCATCAGGAGCGCCACCTCCTCCGCCGGCCGGCGCCAGTTCTCGGAGCTGAAGGCGAAGATGGTGAGGAACTCGATGCCGCGGTCGGCGCAGTTCTCGATCGTGGCGCGCACCGCCTCGAGACCGCGCCGGTGACCCGCGATGCGCGGCAGCATGCGGCTCCTCGCCCAGCGCCCGTTGCCGTCCATGATGATGGCCACATGGCGCGGCATATCGCCGTGCGCGGGGATATCCTGCGTGGAGCTGGCGTGCGTCATACCGCCATCAGTTCCTTTTCTTTTTCCTGCAGCAGCCGGTCGATCTCGGCGACGTGCCGGTCGGTCATCTTTTGGACCTCGTCCTGCGCGCGCCGTTCATCGTTTTCCGAGACCTCGTGCTTCTTGAGGGCCTCCTTCAGGTGCTGGATCGCATCGCGGCGGAGGTTGCGCACCGCCACGCGCGCGTTCTCGGACTCGTGCTTGACCACCTTGATCAGTTCCTTGCGGCGCTCCTCGGTCAGCAGCGGCATCGGCACGCGCACCGCGTCGCCCTGTGCGGCGGGATTGAGCCCCAGGTCCGACTCGCGGATGGCCTTGTCCACGGCCTGGATCATTTTCTTGTCGAATGGCGTGACGCCGATGGTGCGCGCGTCGAGCAGCGTGATCTTGGCCAGCTGGTTGAGCGGCGTGGCCGTGCCGTAGTAGTCGACGTGGATGTGATCCAAGAGGCCCGAGTGCGCGCGGCCGGTGCGCACCTTCGCCAGGTCGGCCTTGAAGGCCTGGATGGTCTTGTCCATCTTCTGGTCGGTCGTCTTCTTGAGGTCAGCGATCTGGATCGCCATGGCCGTCTCCCGCAGGAATCATACGTGAACCAGCGTGCCCTCGTCCTCACCGAGGACCACGCGGCGCAGTGCGTCCTTCTTGAAGATGCTGAACACATTGATCGGCAGTTTCTGGTCGCGGCACAACGTGAGCGCGGTGGCGTCCATCACCTTCAGGTTGCGCACGATCGCCTCGTCGAAGCTGATGCGCGCATAACGTTGCGCTCTCGGGTCCTTGTTCGGATCGGCGGTGTAGACCCCATCGACCTTGGTCGCCTTGATCACGATCTCGGCGCCCATCTCGCTGCCGCGCAGCGCTGCGGCGGTGTCGGTCGTGAAGAAGGGGTTTCCCGTGCCCGCGGCGAAGATGACGATCTTGCCTTCCTCGAGATACCGGATCGCCTTGCCGCGGATGTAGGGCTCGACCACCTGCTCGATGTTCAGGGCTGACAGCGCGCGGCTCGAGATGCCCGCCTGGCGCATCGCGTCCTGGAGCGCGAGCGCATTCATGACCGTGGCGAGCATCCCCATGTAATCCGCCGTCGCGCGGTCCATGCCGGCGGCACCGGGCGCCACGCCACGGAAAATGTTGCCGCCGCCGATGACGATGCCGATCTCCACGCCGAGGCGCGACACCTGCGCCACCTCGGCGACGATGCTTTCGATCGTCTGCCGGTTGATACCAAAAGGATCCTCCCCCATCAGGGCTTCCCCCGACAGTTTCAGGAGGATGCGTTTGTATTTTGGGGTCAGTGGGCTTTCCCGGCCTGGGCCATCACTTCGGCGGCGAAGTCACTCGACTTCTTCTCGATGCCTTCGCCGACCACCAGGAATGCATAGGCATTCACCTTGCCCTTCTTCGCGCCGAGCATCTTCTCCACCGTCTGCTTGTCGTCCTTGACGAAGGGTTGGCCGAGCAGCGTCCTTTCGCCGAGGAACTTGTTGACAGCGCCCTCGACCATCTTCGCGACGATCTCGGCCGGCTTGCCGGATTCCCTGGCGCGCGCCTCCTGGATGCGCCGCTCGTCGGCGACCACATCCTGCGGCACCTCCGTGCGGTTGAGGTACGCCGGCTTGGCGAACGCGATGTGCATGGCGAGGTCCTTGCCGACCTCCTCGGCGCCGTCGTAGTCGACCAGCACGCCGATCTTGGCGCCGTGCAGGTAGACCGCGAGCTTGCCCGTGGCCTGCAGGCGCTTGAAGCGCCGAATGCTGATGTTCTCGCCGAGCTTCTGCACCAGCTTCTGGCGCTTCTCCTCTTCGGCACCGCCCGGATCGCGCGTCGCCGCGATCTCGGCGAGCGAGTTGGCGAAGGCGACGAATTCGTCGTTCTTGGCGACGAAGTCGGTCTCGCTGTTTAGCTCGACGAGCGCGCCCACTTTGGAATCTGCACTTAAGAAAGCTCCAATGACGCCTTCGGCGGCGATGCGGCCCGCGGCCTTGCTCGCCTTGGCGCCGCTCTTGATGCGCAGCAGCTCCTCGGCCTTCTTCAGGTCACCGGCGCATTCGGACAGGGCCTTTTTGCACTCCATCATTCCCAGGCCGGTGAGCTCGCGCAACTCCTTCACCAGTCCTGCACTGATTTCCGCCATTCCCTATTGCTCCTTCAGGTTGAAAAAAAGGGGCCTCATGTAACGTGAGGGCCCCTCTTTGGGTTTCCAGTCGAGGCGACGCTATCGGGCCGCTTCATCCTCTTCCACTTCGACGAATTCGTCGCGCGATGCGGCGACCACTTCCTCGAGCGATTGCGTGCGGCCCTCGAGGATGGCGTCGGCCATGCCGCGCGCGTAGAGCCGGATGGCGCGGCTTGAATCGTCATTGCCGGGGATGATGTAGTCGATCCCTTCGGGCGAATGGTTGGTGTCCACCACGCCGAGCACCGGCACGCCCAGCTTGTTTGCCTCGGCCACCGCGCCCTTCTGGTAGCCGACGTCGATGATGAAGAGCGCATCCGGCAGCGCCGAGAGCTCCTTGATGCCGCCGAGCGAGCGCTGCAGCTTCTGCATCTCGCGCGTGAGACCCAGCGCCTCCTTCTTCGACATGCGCTCGAAGGTGCCGTCCTGCGCCATCTGTTCCATCTCCTTCAGCCGCTTGATGGACTGCTTCACCGTCTTGAAGTTGGTGAGCATGCCGCCGAGCCAGCGATGGTCGACGAACGGCATCTGACAGCGCTGCGCTTCCTCGCGGATGATGTCGCGCGCCTGGCGCTTCGTGCCGACGAAGAGAAGCGTGCCGCGGTTGGCGGCGAGCTGGCGCGCGAACTTGAGCGCCTCCTGGTACATCGCCAGGGTCTTCTCGAGGTTGATGATGTGAATCTTGTTGCGGTGGCCGAAGATGAAAGGCGCCATCTTCGGATTCCAGTACCGGGTCTGATGTCCGAAATGGACCCCGGCTTCCAGCATTTGACGCATCGTGGCCGACACTGCAATCTCCTTAGGGTTAGGTCTGCCGCCCGGCCTAGAACCCCCGATTGAATCTATCGGGGGCACCCTAATGGACCCGGCGGGATAATTTGCTCACCCAAACCAGGGCAAGCGAGCCCGAAATTCTAGCATAATCAGGCTAATGCCCGTAGTTCTAAAGACCGCCGAGGAGCTCGAGCGGATGCGCATCGCCGGCCGCCTCGCTTCCGAAGTGCTCGATTTCATCACCCCGCACGTGAAGCCCGGCGTGACGACGGGGAAATTGAACGATCTGTGCCACGACTACATGGTGCGCGTGCAGGGCACCGTGCCCGCGCCGCTGAACTACGCGCCGCCGGGCTACAAACCCTTCCCGAAGTCGATTTGCACCTCGGTCAATCACCAGGTGTGTCATGCCGTGCCCGGCGAGCGCGTGCTGAAAGCGGCTGACGTCCTCAATATCGACATCACGGTGATCAAGGATGGCTTCCACGGCGACTGCAGCCGGATGTTCTACGTCGGCGAGCCTTCCATCCAGGCGCGGCGCCTCGTCGACATCACCTTCGAATGCATGTGGCTCGGCATCCGCGCGGTACGCCCGGGGGCGCGCCTGGGGGATATCGGCGCGGCGATCCAGGCCCATGCCGAGCGCCACGGCTTCTCGGTGGTGCGCGAATTCTGCGGCCACGGCATCGGGCGCAAATTCCATGAAGAACCGCAGGTGCTCCATTACGGCAAGGCCGGCACCGGGCTCGCGCTCCAGCCAGGCATGACCTTCACCGTGGAGCCGATGATCAATGCCGGCAAGCCAGGTATTCGCGAGCTGGCCGATGGCTGGACGATCGTCACCAAGGACCACAGCCTCTCGGCGCAGTGGGAGCACACGGTCGCAGTGACCGCCGACGGCTGCGAAGTGCTCACCGTCTCGGCGGGCGTGCAGCCGGAGCCTGCGATAGGGTCCGAGGCCACGTCCAAGTGACCGCGGGAACGCTGCGCGAGCGCGTCGCTGCCGAGCGGGCGTCGCTCCGCGCGGCGTACCTCGCGCAGCCGAATCCTCGCCGGCTCCTCAAGGCGCACGCCAAGCTTATCGACCGCACGGTGAAAACCGTGCCCGGCCTGCCGAAGGGTGCGGCGCTCATCGCGACCGGCGGCTACGGGCGCGGCGAGTTGTATCCCAGCTCGGACATCGATCTCCTCGTGCTTCTCGCGCGCGAGCCGTCGGCTGCCGAGCGCGAAGCGCTCGAGCGCTTCATCGGCACCCTGTGGGACATCGGCCTCGAGATCGGCCACAGCGTGCGCACGGTGGGGGACTGCCTTCACGCCGCAGCCGACGATGTGACCGTGCGCACCACGCTCCTCGAGTCGCGCTATCTGGCGGGCGGCCGGGCCCTCTTCCAGAGGATGGAGCAAGCGCTGCGCCACCAGATGGACGCGGTTGCTTTCCTCAAGGCGAAAAAGCTCGAGCAGGAGCAGCGCCACGCGAAGCATCAGGATTCGCCCTACGCGCTCGAGCCCAATCTCAAGGAGGCGCCGGGCGGCCTGCGCGACCTCCAGGTGATCCAGTGGATCGCGCGGGGCGTGGGCCTCGGCACCACTTGGAGCGAGCTCGTCGCGCAGGGGCTCATCGAGCGCGACGAGGCGCGGCAGCTCGCCAAGGCCGAAGCGCTGCTGCAGGACCTGCGCATCCGGCTGCACTACCTCGCCGGGCGCCGCGAGGACCGCATCGTCTTCGACGTGCAGACCGCGCTCGCCGCCCAGCTCGGCTACAAGGACAGTCCGCACCGCCGCGCGAGCGAAGCGATGATGCAGGGCTACTACCAGACGGCGAAAGGCGTCACCCAGCTCAACACCATCCTGCTGCAGAACCTCGAGGCGCGCCTCGCGCCGGAGCCGGACGTCGAGCCGCGCGCCTTGAACGAACGCTTCCGCATCCGCGGCGCGCTCCTCGAAGCGGGCAACGAAGATCTCTTTGAGCGCCAGCCGCTCGCCATCCTGGAGAGCTTCCTGCTCCTCATGCAGCACCAGCAGTTGCGCGGCATGACGGCGCCGACCCTGCGGGCGCTGTACCGGGCGCGCCGCCGCATCGATGCGCGCTTCAGGAGAAACGAATTCGCACGGCTCATGTTCCTGCACATCCTGCAGCAGCCGCGCGGCATCGTGCACGAGTTCCGCCGCATGAACCAGTACGGCATCCTCGGGCGCTACCTGCCGGAGTTCGGCCGCGTGGTCGGGCAGATGCAGCACGATCTGTTCCACGTCTACACCGTGGACCAGCACATCCTCATGGTGGTGAGGAACCTGCGGCGCTTCACGCAGCCGGAGTTCGCACACGAGTTCCCGCTGTGCAGCGAGCTCTCGAGCGGCTTCGAGCGGCGCTGGCTGCTCTACGTCGCGGCCCTCTACCATGACATCGCCAAAGGCCGCGGCGGCGATCATTCGCACCTCGGCTCGGCGGACGCGCGCAGCTTCGCGCGGCGCCATGGCCTCGCCAAGGACGACCGCGAGCTGGTCGAGTTCCTGGTCGAGAACCATCTGGCGATGTCGCATGTCGCGCAGAAACAGGATGTCTACGATCCCGAGGTCATCGCCGCATTTGCCAAGCGGGTGAAAACGGAGCGCCGCCTGATCGCCCTGTATTTGCTCACCGTGGCGGACATGCGCGGCACGAGTCCCAAGGTCTGGAATGCGTGGAAGGGGAAGCTGCTCGAGGACCTCTACCGCGCCACGCGCCGCGTGCTGACCGGCGAGCCGCTGGCGCGCGATGCGGCCCTCGCCGAGAAGCAGGCCGAGGCCACGCGCCTCCTCCGCTTGTACGCCCTTTCGGACACGGTCAAGGACCGTCTGTGGTCGAGCCTCGACATCACCTACTTCCTGCGCCACGACGCCCAGGAGATCGCCTGGCACACGCGAAACCTGCACTACCGCGTCGAGACGGAGAAGCCGGTGGTCAAGGCGCGCCTCGCCCCGTTCGGCGAGGGCCTCCAGGTCATGATCTACACGAAGGACCGCGAGGCCCTCTTCGCGCGCATCTGCGGCTACTTCGAGCGCGCCGGCTTCAATATCGCCGAGGCCAAGATCCACACCACGCGCAACGGCTACGCCCTCGATACGTTCGTCGCCATGGGCCAGGGGCGCGACGCGCATTATCAGGACCGCATCGCCATGATCGAGGCCGAGCTCGCCGAGGAGCTCAAAGCGGATGCGCCGCTGGGCGAGCCGCGCAGCGGACGCCTTTCGCGGCGCGTGCGGCACTTCCCGATCTCACCTTCGGTGGATATCCGGCCGGACGAGCGCGGGGCGTACCAGGTACTGTCGATCGTGGCGAGCGACCGGCCGGGACTTCTCTACGGCGTCGCGCGCATCCTTGCGCGGCACCACATCAACCTGCAGACCGCCCGCATCAATACCCTGGGCGACCGCGCGGAAGACGTGTTCCTCGTTTTCGGGGAGGCGCTCGCTGCGCCGAAGGCCGTATTGCAGCTCGAGCAGGAACTCCTCGCCGCCCTCAGTCTTCCTGCGGCAGCTCCTGTCCTGGAAACAGTGCTTCGTTGAAGCCGAACCTGGCGAGGTCGCGGATCCGCATCGGGTAGAGGATGCCGTCGAGGTGGTCGACCTCGTGCTGCACGACACGAGCGTGGAAATCCGACGCCTCGCGCTCGAATGGGAGGCCGTTCTCGTCAAAGCCGCCATAGCGCAGCCGCTTGTAGCGCGGCACGACGCCGCGCATGCCGGGCACGGACAGGCAGCCTTCCCAGCCCTCCTCCATCTCCGCGTCGAGCAGCGTCAGCACCGGGTTGATGAGGACGGTGTCGGGCACCTCCTCCGCGTCCGGATAGCGGGGATTGGCGTGCACGCCGAAAATCACCAGACGCAGGCCGACGCCGATCTGCGGCGCCGCGAGCCCCGCGCCGTTGAGATGCGCCATGGTGTCGCGCATGTCCTGCAGCAGCTCCTGCAGCTCGGGCGTGCCGAAGGCCTTGATGTCCGCCGCTCGCGCCAACAGGCGCGGGTCTCCCATGCGCAGAACGTCGCGAATCATTTGCAGAGCTCCTCGATGATGCGTCGCACGCGGCCCATCGCTTCGTCGAGGACGGCGGGAATCCTCTCCAGCGCTATCGCGCGCCGGCTCGCGCCGCGCCCGGCGGCATAGTTGGCCACCACCGCGATCGCCGCGTACTCCAGGCTGATCTCGCGCGCGAGCGCCGCTTCCGGCATGGCGGTCATGCCCACGAGATCCGCCCCATCGCGTGCGAGGCGCTCGATCTCCGCCGCGCTCTCGAGGCGCGGGCCTTGCGTTGCTGCATACACGCCTTTGTCCTTGACCTTTTCACGGCAGGCTCTGGCCGCTTTCAGGATCTTGCCGCGCAGGCCGCGCGAATAGGGCTCGGTGAAATCGACATGCTGCACGGGCGTCCCCTTGCCTTCGAAGTAGGTCGATGGGCGTCCCCACGTGTAGTCGATGATCTGATGCGGAACGATCAGGGTCCCTGGGCCAAGCGATGCGGCGATACCGCCGACGGTCGCCACGGACAACACTTCCGCCGCGCCGGCTTTCTTCAGCGCCCACAGATTCGCCCGGTAATTGACCTCATGTGGCGCGAGGGCGTGGCCGTCGCCGTGGCGCGCCAGGAAGACGACATCGCGGCTGCCGATGCGCCCGAAGGTGAGGGCAGCCGACGCGGCACCGTACGGGGTGCGCGCGGTCTTGCGCCGCGTGTTTTTCAGGCCGTCGAGCTTGGCAAGCCCGCTGCCGCCGATGATGCCGAGCACGGGAATCAGGATTCCCGCATGGCGCGAATCTCCGGCAGGTTGCGCCAGTAGCCCTTGGCGTCCATGCCGCAGCCGAACACGAACCGATCCTCTATCGTGAGGCCGACGAAATCGGCGCGGATCGGCTTCGGCCGCGAAAGCTTCTTTTCCACCAGCACCGCGCAGGCAAAGCTCGCGGCGCCGAGCGCGAGCAGCCGCTCGCGGATCGCGGCCATCGTCTCGCCGCCGTCGAGGATGTCGTCGAGGACGAGCACCGCACGTCCTTGCACCCCCGGCGGTGGCGCCACGCGCCAGTCGATGCTCGCGCCGCGCGTCTCGGCGCCGTAGCGCGAGGCATGGATGTAGTCCAGGTCGAGCGGAAAACGCAGGAGCGGCAGGATCTGCCCCGCGAATACCACGGCGCCGCCCATCACGACGAGCACCAGCGGATAACTCTCCGCCATTCGCAGGTTGATCTCCAGCGCGACGCGCTTCAGCGCGGTCTGGACTTGCTCGGCGCTGGCGATCGGGTCGGAGTGCTCGAGGAAACGCCAGGCGCGCTGCGCGTCGGTCATGCAGGCCGAGTCTACCTTGACTCTAGCGTGACTCGAGATAGCGCGCGAAATCCTGGCCGACCTCAGGGTGGCGAACGCCGAATTCCACGGTGGCCTGCAGATAGCCGAGCTTCGAGCCGCAATCGAACCGCCGGCCCGGCAACTTCACTGCCATCGCGCGTTCGTGCTTGAGGAGCGCCGAGATGGCGTCGGTCAGCTGGATCTCGCCGCCGGCGCCCGGCGTGACCTGCGCGAGCAAATCGAAGATGCGCGGCGTGAGCACATAGCGCCCGATGACCGCGAGGTTCGAAGGCGCTTCAGCCGGGCGCGGCTTTTCCACGATGCTGTGGATGCGCGCCATGTCGCCCTGCATGCCTTCGATCGTGACGATGCCGTAGCTCTGGGTCTGGTCACGCGGTACTTCCTCCACGCCGAGCAGGGAGACGCCTTCCTTCTCGAACACCTGCGCCATGCGCGCCATGGCCGGTGGGTTCGAGTCCATCAGGTCGTCCGCCAGCAGCACGGCGAAAGGATCGTTCCCGACGACTGGCTGCGCGCAAAGCACGGCGTGCCCCAGGCCGAGGGGCTCGGGCTGGCGGATGTAGACGCAGCGCACGCCATCGGGAAGCACCGAGCGCACCTGGGCGAGAAGCGCGTCCTTGCCCTTGCGCTCGAGCTCGGTCTCGAGCTCATAGGCCTTGTCGAAGTGATCTTCGATCGCGCGCTTGTTGCGGCCGGTGACGAAGATCATGTCGGTGATGCCCGCGGCCGCCGCTTCCTCCACCGCGTATTGGATCAGCGGCTTGTCGACGACCGGCATCATTTCCTTCGGGCTCGCCTTGGTGACGGGCAGGAACCGGCTGCCGAATCCGGCGACCGGGAACACCGCTTTCTTGAGCCTGGGCATCACTGCTCCTTCAGTAGGGCGACCAGCTGTTTCTCATCGATCACCGGCACGCCGAGGCTGCGCGCCCGGTCCAGCTTGCTGCCGGCGTCTTCCCCGGCGACGACATAGTCGGTCTTCTTCGACACCGAGGCGGCCACCTTGTGCCCGCGCGCCTCGAGCGCTTCACGCGCCTCGTCGCGCGTCATCCCGGAAAGCGAACCGGTCAGGACAAACGTCTTGCCGCCCTTCGCTTGCGCACGCGCCGGGGCGCAAACCCCTATGGACCGCGTCAAGCGCTCGATCACATCGCGGTTGTGACGCTCGTGCAGGAATTTGTCGATACTCTCCGCCAGCTCAGGGCCGATGCCTTCGAGCGGCACCTCGGCGAGCGGCTCGCTCCGCTTCTTGCGCTGTGCATTCTCCTTGCGGACGGCCTCTTTGTCAGCCCTGAGTGCGCTCCAGTCGGCCGATAGCAGCGCCGCCATCGAACCGAAGTGGCGCGCCAGGATTTTCGCTACCTCCTCGCCGACCCCGGGAATGCCCAGCGCATAGATCAGGCGATGCAGTTCGGCCTGCCTCGATCCGGCGATGCTGGCAAGCAGGTTGGCGGCGGACTTCTCCGCCATGCGCTCGAGCCCGGCCAACGTCGATTCGTCGAGCTGGTAGAGATCTGCCGGGCTCTTGACCAGCTCGCGCTCGACCAGCTGGTCGGCGATCTTCTCGCCGAGTCCTTCGATGTCCATCGCACGACGACCGGCGAAATGCAGCAGGGTCTGCTTGCGCTGCGCCTTGCAGTACAAGCCGCCGGTGCAGCGGGTAGCCGCCTCGCCGGCCACGCGCACGACAGGCGAGGCGCATTCCGGACAGGTGGTGGGCATTTCGAATCGATCTTCGGCGCGCCGCGGTCCGGCAGTTCGCACGGCGACGATTTCCGGAATGACGTCGCCCGCGCGACGGATGACCACCGTGTCGCCGACCCAGACGTCCTTGCGCCGCAACTCGTCCTCGTTGTGCAGGGTCGCGTTCGTCACGGTCACGCCGCCGACGAAAACCGGCTTCAGGCGCGCGACCGGGGTGAGCGTGCCGGTGCGTCCGACTTGCACGCCGATGCCGAGCACGTCGGTGAGCTCCTCCTGCGCCGGATACTTGTGCGCGACCGCCCAACGAGGCTCGCGCGCCACGTTGCCGAGGCTCCGCTGCGCGTCGAGGTTGTTGACCTTGTAGACGACCCCGTCGATGTCGAAGGGCAGCGCCTCGCGCTTCTTGCCGATTGCCGCGTGATAGGCGATCAGGCCCTCGGCGCCGCGCACCACCTTGCGATCGCGGTTTACCGGCACGCCGAAGTGCTCGATGGCGTCGAGGAGCTCGCTATGCCGCGGCGGCAGGCGCAATCCCCGCAGGACGCCATAACCGTAAGCGAAAAATGAAAGCGGTCGCTGGGCCGTGATCTTCGGATCGAGCTGGCGCACCGCGCCGGCGGCGGTATTGCGTGGGTTGATGAAGAGTTTCTCTCCCGCCTCGGCCTGCCGGCGATTCAGTTTCTCGAACGCCGCGCGAGTCATGAAGATCTCGCCACGCACCTCGATGAGCTCCGGCGCCTTGCCGGCGAGCCTGAGGGGAATGCTGTGGATGGTACGCACGTTCGCCGTGACGTCTTCGCCGACCGCGCCGTCGCCGCGAGTCGCCGCGCGCACCAGCATTCCCTTCTCATAGCGCAGGCTGATGGCCAGGCCATCGAGCTTCAGCTCGGCGGCGTAATCCACCGGCGCATCCCCCGCTACGAGGCCTAGTTCGCGGCGGATGCGGGCGTCGAAGTTGGCGGCCCCCGTGTCCTCCGTGTCGGTTTCGGTGCGGATGGAGAGCATCGGCAGCTCGTGGCGCACCGGCGCGAGACCCTTGGCCGGCGCGCCGCCGACGCGCTGGGTCGGCGAGTCGGGTGTCGCGAGCTCCGGATGCGCGGCCTCGAGCGCCTGCAGCTCGCGGAACAGGCGGTCGTACTCGGCGTCGGTGATCTCCGGGGTGTCATCGACGTAGTACAGACGATTGTGACGTTCGATCTCAGCCCGCAGGGCCGCGACGCGCTGCCGCGCGCGGGTCATGAGAAGACGCGCAGCGCGAGCGGACTGCCCGGCTCGATGCCGCAGCCGGCGAGGCGCTGGCGGACGGCCTCGAGCTGCGCGCCGACCGCCGCCAGGGCGCGCTCGTCGAGCTCGCGCCCTGTGTCGTCCACCACACGTCCGCCGCGCGACTGCGCGAGCTGGCGGCCGGCTCGCGCCATGGCCTCATAGCCGCGCGCGGGCTCCGGCGTACGTGCGACGTCGAGCGTCAGCGTGACGCCGTCGTCGCGCGGCGCACCCTGGAATGCCTGGCCGTCGAATTGCGCGGGCGTGAAACCGATGCCGACGACATGCAAGGCCACCTGGATGTCGGCATCGGCGCAGATGCGGTCGAGCTCCCGCGCCACGTCGAGGGCTTCACGCATTTCCGGCGCGCTCACCGTGGCGCCGAGCTGCGATGCCATGGTCTCGACCATCGAGCGGAACTCCACGACCTCGGCATCGCTGACGACGCCATTGCGGCTGATGAGCTGCAGTGCGGCGCGCACCTTGAGGTCGGCGGCGACGAGAAGGACGCGGCGCGCAAAGCGATGCTCGATCGGCACCCATGCCTCGTGCACGGCGCTACCTGCCGCGTTCAGGGTGAGCTCGATGACGTAATCGACCTGCTCCGCCGGAATCCCGCCTGCGGGTACCTCGGGCCGCCGCGGCAGCGGGGGAAGGCTCGGTTCGCGGCGCTCATCCAAGAGCACATCGGCGTGTCTCGAGCCGAAGGCGCGCTCCGCTTGGCGCCGTACGCCGCGTTCCTGCCACCGGTTGTAGACCAGCACTGCAACAACCGCCACGCCGCCGATGACTCCAAGACCGATTTGGAGATCGGTCACTACGCTGCGAGCTCCTCCCGGATGCGCAGCGCCTCGTCGATATCCACCGCGACCACGCGGGACACCCCGGACTCGGGCATGGTCACGCCGATCAGCTGCTCGGCGAGCTCCATCGTGATCTTGTTGTGGCTGATGAAGAGGAACTGCGTTTGCGCGGACATCCTGCGCACGAGCTCGCAGAAGCGCACGGTGTTCGAGTCGTCGAGCGGCGCATCGACCTCGTCCAGCAGGCAGAAAGGCGCCGGGTTGAGCTGGAAGAGCGAGAACACGAGCGAGATCGCCGTCAGCGCCTTTTCACCCCCCGAGAGGAGGTGGATGCTGCTGTTGCGCTTGCCGGGCGGCTGCGCCATGACCTGCACGCCGCTGTCGAGGATTTCCTCTCCGGTCATGACGAGCTTCGCCTCGCCGCCGCCGAAGAGGGTCGGAAACAGCGAGCCGAAATGGCGGTTCACGCTCTCGAAGGTCTCGCGCAGGAGCTCGCGCGTCTCGCGGTCGATCTTGCGGATGGCGTCCTCGAGCGTCGTGACTGCCTCCTCCAGGTCGGCGGACTGCGAGTCGAGGAAGCCCTTTCGCTCGCGGCTGGTGCGCAGCTCTTCCACCGCCGCCAGGTTGACCGCGCCGAGCTCGCCGATCGACTGCGTAATGCGGGTGATCTCGCCCTGCAGCGCCGAAGGCCGGGGAGCGCCTTCCGCTTCAGTACCGAGCCGCGCCTCGTCCGCGCTTGCCTCGCGCAGCTGCGTCGCGTATTGCTCGAAGTTGAGGCTCGCGGCCTGTTCCTTGAGCTTCAGGTCGCCAAGGCGTTCGCGCAGGGGTGCGACCTTCGCCTCGACCGCGAGCCGTGCTTCTTCGATCTCGCGCAGCGCGCTGGCGGCCACTTCCACCGCATTGCGCGCCTCGGCAAGCGTCTTCTCGGAGGCGATGCGTGCTTCCACCGCCGCCGCGAGCGCTTCACGCACCGCGGGGATCGGGTCCGCCGCGAGCTCCGCCGTCAACTTGACCACTTCGGCATCGCCACGGTCGATCTGCTGGTCGATGACGCGCACCGAGTTGTCGATCTCGGCGATCTTGGCGGTGCACTCCCGCTCGCCGAATATTGCATCTTGCACGTCGCGCTCAGCCTGCTGGACTGCACGCCGCTGCTCGGCGAGCGCAGTCTCCGCAGCGATGTGCTCGCTGCGGCTGGCCTCTACTCGGGCGCGCGCCGCTGCGATCTCTTCGCCAATGGCGAGCGCATTGCGCTCGGACGCAGCCCGCGAGGCGCGCCCCTGCTCCGCCTCGACGCCGAGCTCGGCACGCTCCGCCTCGAGCTGGGCCTTGCGCTCGCGATAGCGCTCATGGGCCTGGCTGAGCTTCAGCTGCTCGATCTGGGCGTCGTGCCGCGCCTTTTCCTGCCGCGCGATCTCCTGGCGCGCGTCCTCGAGCGCCGCTTCGCGCGAGAGGCGCTCACTTTCCGCCTTCTCGAGCTCGCGTTGGCGGCTCTCGAGCAGCCGGCCAAGCTCGCCGCAGGGCGCCTCCAGCGTCTCGATCTCGGCCTGCCGTGCGAGCAGCCCGGCGTCCGCCGCGTCGGGCGCATGCAGGCTCACCGTGTGGCGCGTGAACTGGTCGCCATCGCGATTCACCAGGATAGCGCCGGCTGGCAACGCCGCCCGCGCGACCTGATCGGGCCGGCCTTCGACTACATGGACGGAGGCGAGCCAGTCGGCTAGCGCGCCACGAACACCGTCATCGAGCGCGTGCACCTTGGATGCGAGCGGAACGCCGCCGACCGGCGCCGCCGAGGCATTGCCCGAGGCCTCGAACAAGCTCGCCTTGGCGGGCGGACGCTCTGCAAAGGCGCCGTCGATCGAACCCGAAAGCAGCGCATGCAAACGCTCGCGCAGCACAGCCTCGACTGCCGTTTCCCATCCGGCGTCGATGCGGAGCTTCTGCCAGAGCTGCGCCGCGTTGCCGAGCCCCTGGCGCTGGATCCATTCGCGCAGGGGCGCATTGTTCTCCACATCCGCCTGGATCTGCTTGAGTGTCGAGAGCTGCGCCTCCGCGGCAGCGTGCTCGCGCTGAGCATGGCCCACCTGCTCCGCGGCGTGCGCGCTGGCCTCTTGCAGGGCCACGCATTCGGCTTGCAGGCTCTCCAGCGCGCGGCGGGCGTTGCCGAGCGAGCCCTCGATTGCCGCCCCGCGCGCCTCGAGCTCGTGCAGCGCGTTCGCATCCGGCTCGGCCAGCGCCTGCAGCTCGGCTTCGAGCCGTTCGCTGCGCTGGACAAGGGCTTCGGCGGCCCGTTCCAGGTGAGCGCGGTTCGCCTGCTCGAGCTGCAGCCGGCCCTCGGCCTGCATGAGGTGCGAGCGCGCCTCCGACAGGCGCTCCTGTGCGGCGCGGAAAGCCTGCTCGGCCTGCGGTAGGCGCGCGTTTTGCTCATCCAGCGCTTGCTTGGTTTGCGCCACGCGCTGTTTCGCCCCGCCCGCGCGGTTGGCCCACATATGGAGGGCCTGCGTCAGTTGCGAGCGCTGTTCGCGCCAAGCCGAGAGCTGCGTGCGCCGCTCGGTGTGCTGGCTCTCCAGCCGCGCGCGGGTTTCCTCGGCATGGCGCAGCTCGGATTCATGGCGTGCCACTTCCGAATTCGCGCCATAGAGCGCCGCCTGGGCTGCGTTCATCGTGTCGCCCGCCTGGTAGTGCGCGGTGCGTGCCGTCTCCAGCCGGGACTCGAGCGAGCGCGACTGGGCATTCTCGGCTTCGAGCTCGTTGCCGACGCGAGTGACTTCGGCCGCATGACGCTCGCGCTCGACCGCCGCATCGCGGCGGCGCAAGTACCAGAGAAGATGCTGCTTGAGCTGCAGATCGTCCTGCAGCTCCTTGTAGCGCGTGGCGATCTGCGCCTGGGCGTCGAGCTTCTCGATCTGCCCGCCCAGCTCGAGACGGATGTCGGTAATGCGCGCCAGGTTCTCGCGCGTATCGCCGAGCCGGGTCTCGGTTTCCCGGCGGCGCTCCTTGTACTTCGAGATGCCGGCGGCTTCCTCGAGGAAGACGCGCAGCTCTTCGGGCTTGGCCTCGATGACGCGCGAGATCATGCCCTGCTCGATGATCGCGTAGGCGCGCGGTCCGAGTCCCGTGCCGAGGAACATGTCGGTGATGTCGCGCCGGCGCACGTGCATACCGTTGATGTAGTAGCTCGACTCGCCGTCGCGCTGGAGCACGCGCCGCACCGAGAGTTCGGCGTACTGCGACCATTGGCCGGCGGCCCGGCCGAGCGAATTGTCGAAGGAGAGCTCGACCGATGCGCGCGCCAGCGCCTGGCGGTTCACCGAGCCGTTGAAGATCACGTCTTGCATCGAGTCGCCGCGCAACGCCGAGGCGCGGCTCTCGCCGAGCACCCAGCGCACGGCGTCGATCACGTTCGATTTGCCGCAGCCGTTCGGGCCAACCACGCCGACCAGCTGGCCCGGCACATGAATCGTTGTGGGATCTACGAAGGACTTAAAACCGGACAGCTTTATTTGAGTTAGACGCACGCGAAAATGATAACATTTGCGCGCTTTATTTCTCGGGCCGTTTTTTTTCCAAGCCAGTGCCTTCTCGTCCCAGCAAAAAGCTGGAGACTTTTCCGAATCCAGCGCGCCGCCGTGACTACCGGATCCACATGGAGATCCCGGAGTTCACGTGCGTGTGCCCGATGACCGGGCAGCCGGACTTCGCGACGCTCGTGCTCGACTACGTGCCCGACAAGCTTTGTGTCGAGCTGAAATCGCTCAAGCTCTATGTGTGGTCTTATCGCGACGTCGGCACATTCCACGAGGCGGTCACCAACAAAATCCTGGACGACCTCGTGCGCGCGACGCAGCCGCGCCTCATGCGCCTGGAAGCGCGCTTCAATGTCCGTGGAGGCATCTACACCACGGTCGTTGCCGAGCACCGGAAGAAGGGCTGGCACGGCGAGATGCCCGCCAAGTGAATCCGCTTCTAGCGAAACTCCAGCCCTATCCCTTCGAGAGGCTTCGAGCACTCATCGCCGGCAACACGCCGCCGGCGAATTTGCAGCCCATCAGCCTGCAGATCGGCGAGCCGAAGCACCCGACTCCGGCCCTGGTAAAAGATGCACTCGCCGGCGCGCTGGATGGGCTGGCTGCCTATCCGTTGACCGCGGGGACCCCGCAATTGCGTCAGGGGATCGCAGCCTGGCTCGCGCGCCGATATGCCATCCCGCTGCCGGACCCCGAGAAGCAGGTACTGCCAGTCAATGGCTCGCGGGAGGCCCTGTTTGCGTTCGCACAGACCGTGCTGGACCCGACGCGCGATGCCAAGGTGGTGTGCCCGAACCCGTTCTACCAAATCTACGAAGGCGCAGCCCTCCTGGCCGGGGCGGTGCCCCTCTATGGGCACCCGGAAAGCTGGGACGGAGTGCAGCTTGTTTACGCGTGCTCGCCGGCGAACCCGAGCGGCCGCGTGATGAAGGTGGACGAATGGCGCGAGCTTTTCCGGCTCTCGGACCGCTACGGCTTTGTCGTCGCTTCCGACGAGTGCTACTCCGAGATCTACTGCGGGGAGCCGCCGCTCGGGGCCCTGCAGGCGGCGCACCAGCTGGGGCGCTCCTATGAGCGGCTGGTGGTGTTCTCGAGCCTCTCAAAGCGCTCCAATGCGCCCGGCATGCGCTCGGGTTTCGTCGCCGGCGATGCCGAACTGATCGAGAAATTCCTGCTTTATCGCACCTACCACGGCTCGGCGATGAGCCTAGCCGTCCAGGCGGCGTCGGTCGCGGCGTGGGCCGACGAGAAGCATGTCGAGGAGAACCGCCGCCTCTATCGCGAAAAGTACCGCGCGGTACTGCCCATGGTTCGCGCGCCGCTCGCGACCGAGATGCCGGATGGCGGCTTCTACCTCTGGATGCGCACGCCGATCGACGATGCCGAGTTCGCCCGGCGCCTGCACGCCCAATACAATGTCCTCGTGCTGCCGGGAAGCTTTTTGGCGAGAACTATGGGGAGCGGCAATCCCGGTGCAAACCACGTTCGCATAGCGCTGGTGCCGCCGCTTGCCGAGTGCATAGAGGCGACGGAGCGCATGATGCGTTTTGCAGGTTCGTTGTGAGCGCGAAGGACACGATCGAGGCGGCCTGGGAAGAGCGGGCGAGCCTCAGTCCTGCCAGCGCCCCCAAGGCGCTGCGCGAGGCGGTCGACGAGGCCATCGCCGGGCTCGATAGCGGAAGATTGCGCGTCGCCGAGAAAGTGGGCGGCCAATGGATCACTCATCAATGGCTGAAGAAGGCGGTCCTCCTTTCCTTCCGGCTGGAGGACAACCGCGTGATCGACGGCGGTGGCACGCGCTATTACGACAAGGTCGCCGCCAAGTTCGGCCCTTCATTCGATTTCGCCGCCGCCGGCTTTCGCGTTGTGCCGCCCGCCACGGCGAGGCGCGGCGCATACATCGCCAAAAACGTGGTGCTAATGCCCTCGTACGTGAACATCGGCGCCCACATCGACGAGGGCACCATGGTCGATACCTGGGCGACGGTCGGCTCGTGTGCCCAGATCGGAAAGAACGTGCACCTCTCCGGCGGCGTCGGCATCGGCGGCGTGCTCGAGCCGCTGCAGGCGAATCCCGTGATCATCGAGGACAACTGCTTCATCGGCGCGCGCTCGGAGGTAGTCGAGGGCGTGATCGTCGAGGAAAACAGCGTGCTGTCGATGGGCGTCTATCTCGGCCAGAGCACGCGGATCTTCGACCGCACGACCGGGCAGATCATGTACGGGCGCGTTCCGGCAGGCTCGGTGGTGGTTTCCGGCACGCTGCCCTCGCCGGATGGGAAATATGCCCTCTATTGCGCGGTGATTGTAAAAAAGGTCGATGCGAAGACCCGGGCGAAAACAAGCCTGAACGAACTTCTGCGGGGCGATTAAACTAGGCGCACTTAGGGATTCAGGGGGGCAACATGGCTGCAATGACGCGGCTCTTCCAGGTGATGGCCGACAAGAAGGCGTCGGACATCTTCGTTTCCGTGGGCGCGCCGATCAACATCAAGATCAATGGCAACGCCGTGCCGATCAACCAGACGGTGATGACCGCCGAGACCGTCAAGCAGCTCCTCTACGAAGTCCTGAACGAGCGCCAGATCAAGGAATACGAAGAGGAGATGGAGCTGAACACGGCCTACGCGCTCGAGGGCGTGGGCGCGTTCCGCATCAGCGCTTTCCGCCAGAAGGGCTCACCCGCCGTGGTAGTGCGCTTCATCCCCGGCAACATCCCGGCGATCGATTCGCTCGGGCTTCCCGAGATCCTGAAAGAAGTGATCATGCAGAAGCGCGGCCTGATCCTGATGGTCGGCGCCACCGGCTCGGGCAAGTCGACTTCGCTTTCCTCGATGCTCGACTTCCGCAATGAGCGTAAATCCGGCCACATCCTGACCCTGGAAGACCCGGTCGAGTTCATCTTCCAGAACAAGAAATCGATCGTCAATCAGCGCGAAGTCGGCACCGACACCAAGGCCTTCGAAGTCGCGCTGAAGAACGCGCTGCGCCAGGCGCCCGACGTCATCCTGATCGGCGAGATTCGCGACAAGCAGACCATGGGCATGGGCCTCGCCTACGCGCAATCGGGCCACCTTGCCGTGGCGACGCTGCATGCGAACAACAGCTATCACGCGATGAACCGCGTGATCAACTTCTATCCGCTGGAGAACCGCCCCAGCCTGCTGCTCGACATGGCGGCGGCGCTGCAGGCGGTGATCTCGCAGCGCCTGGTACGCACCAAGTCCGGTGCGCGCGTGGCTGCGGTCGAGGTGCTGCTCAACACGCGCCATATCGCGGAGCTGATCGAAAAGGGCGAGATCAACGAGATCAAGGAAGCGCTCGAGAAGAGCATGTCGCCGGGCTCGCAGACCTTCGAGCAGGCGCTGTTCAAGCTGTTCATGGACGGCAAGATCACCCAGGAAGAGGCGATGGCCAACGCCGACTCGGCGACGAACATGCTGTGGCTCATCAACCAGGCGACGGCGGGCGAGATCAGCGGCCAGGCAAAGCCGGCGGCACCCCCACCGGAGAAGTCCGCAGAGAAGTCGGGCGGCGAAAAGAAAGAGGGCATCCTGGCGAGCGCGGGCGGGGCGTCGTTCAACGAAATCAAAATCGACATGAATGCCTGAGGTCGGTGCCGCAAGCGCAGTCGAGCTTGCTAAGCAACTCATAGCACGCCAGTCGGTCACCCCCGAAGACGGCGGCTGCCAGCATCTTTTGGCCGAGCGGCTGGCACGCGCGGGCTTTCGCTGCGAGCCGATGAAGTTCGGCGACGTGACGAACCTCTGGGCGCGTCGCGGCACGGGCCACCCGGTGGTCTGCTTTGCCGGGCACACCGATGTAGTGCCGACCGGGCCGCTCAGCGAGTGGCACTCCGATCCTTTCGTTCCCACCGTGCGCGACGGCAAGCTCTACGGCCGTGGCGCGGCCGACATGAAGTCCTCGATCGCCGCGTTCGTGGTGGCGGCCGAGCGATTCGCTGCCGAGCGGCCGGACCACCCGGGTTCGATCGCCCTTCTCCTTACTTCCGATGAAGAGGGGCCCGCGGTCGACGGCACGGTCCGCGTGGTGGAGGTGCTTAAAGCGCGAAACGAGCTCATCGACTACTGCATCGTCGGCGAGCCGAGCTCGGTCGACACGCTCGGCGACACGCTGAAGATCGGGCGGCGCGGGTCGCTGTCCGCGCACCTGGTGGTGCGCGGCGTGCAGGGTCATGTCGCTTATCCGCACCTCGTGAAGAACCCGATCCACCTGCTCGCACCCGCGCTGGCGGAGCTCGCGCGCACGCAGTGGGACAAGGGCAACGAGAGCTTTCCGCCGACGAGCTTCCAGGTGTCGAACATCCACGCCGGCACCGGCGCGGGCAACGTGGTGCCGGGCTCGGCGGCGCTCGATTTCAATTTCCGCTTCTCGACGGAAAGCACGGACGCCTCGCTCAGGGAGCGCGTTGAGGCGACCCTGAAGAAGCACGGCCTCGAGTACGCGACCCAGTGGACACTCGGCGCGAAGCCGTTCCTCAGCAAGCGCGGCCGCCTCGCCGACATCGTGCTGCAGGCCGGCAAGCGCCGCACCGGCTCGAACGGCGAACTCTCCACCACGGGCGGCACTTCGGATGCGCGCTTCATCATCGATATCTGCCCGGAGGTGATCGAACTCGGGCCGATCAACGCGAGCATCCACAAGCTGAACGAGCATATCGCGCTGACCGAACTGGAAATCCTGCCGCTGATCTACCTGGACACGCTGCGCACGCTGCTTGACGCTCGTTGAGCTGATCGCGCAAGTGGAGCGGCGCTTTGCCGCTGCGCCCCTCTTCTACGGTCACGGCACTAACAACGCGCACGACGAGGCCACGTGGCTGGTGCTGCGGGCGCTCGGGCTGCCCTTTGATGCCGCGCTCGGCGCCCCGGCGCACGACGTTGAGCGCATCGAGCAGCTTGCGCATCGACGCATCAGCGAGCGGATGCCGGTCGCCTATTTGCTGAAGGAAGCCTGGCTCGCAGGCCAGTCCTTCTACGTCGATCAGCGCGTCATCGTGCCGCGCTCGCATATCGCCGAATTGCTGCCATCGCTAAGGCGCCGGCCCGTGCGGCGCGTGCTCGATCTGTGCACAGGATCGGGCTGCCTCGCCATCCTCGCCGCGCGTGCCTTTCCCAACGCGGGGGTGGATGCGATCGACGTGTCGCCTGCGGCACTCGCGGTCGCACGCAAGAACATCGTGCGCCATCGACTCGGGCGGCGCGTGCATCCGAAGCGCTCGGACCTTTTCGCCGCGGTGCGCGCTACGCGTTATGAGCTCATTCTTACCAACCCACCCTACGTCGGCGCCGGCACGATCGCCCAACTGCCGCCCGAATACCGCCACGAGCCGCGCGTGGCCCTCGCCGGCGGGTCCGATGGCCTCGATCTGGTGGCGCAAATCCTGGCAAAGGCCGCCGATTTCCTCTCGCCCGGCGGCCTGCTCGTGTGCGAAGTGGGCGATGGAAAAGTGGCGGCCCAGAGACGCTTTCGCTCCCTCAAGGTCGACTGGCTGAAGGCCGAGGTGTTCGCCGTGCAGCGCGAAGCGCTCGTCCGCCCTGCCAGTAGGGCCGCATCCGTGCCAATGCAGCCCATTCGCCGGAAAGCGAAGCAATAAGCTCGCGCTCGCGTCGCACAAGCCAGCGGCGCACGCTTTTTCCGTCGGCGTGCAGTTCGGCGAGGAAGGTGTGCGCGACCGCGATGTCGTTCAGCTCGCCGAGCGTGTTCTGCAACGCGCCGAGCTGCCTGAGGAAGGGTCTCACCGAGCGCGCAGGAAAGCAGCCGGCAAAAAAATCGCACCCATAGCGCAGGCGTTTCAGCGCGATCCGCACTCGATGGCGCCTTTGGCGGTTCCGCCAGTCGATGCCGTGGGCATGCTTCTGCAGTCGACGGTAGGCGCGATCGAGCGCGCCGCGTGCGTAGTCGAGGACTGGCTCGTCGGCCGGCGCGGAGGAGCGCCATGCCTGATCGTCGAGCCAGCGCCGGACATGGTCCTGAGTCTTCTGGAATGCGGCGGATCTTGCCAGCGACCTCGCCTCGAGCGTCACGCCGGCATGCTGCCGGACGACACTCCGCGCGAGCCCTTCGCCTGCGCGGGTCATGGTGAGCACGAATACATCCCAGTCGCGTGCCGCGCCGAATACCTGCATGGCCTCGCGCAGCTCACGCCCGACCGCCTTCGCACGCTTGCGCCTGAGCAGGGGCCTGAAAATCCGCATCGCGGAAAGGAGACGACGCAACCCGACGCGCAACTGGTGGAGATATTCCGCATCGTCGCCACGAGCGACGCCCGGCGCGTTGGCGGCGATCTGCGCGAGCGCGGCGGTGCAGAGCATCGCGAATGCGGTGCTCGTCGTCGCGTCCGGTTCAATCGCCGGACGCGACCACTTCGCCGGCGAGGCTTTCACTGCTGGAAGGTGGGGTGGCCGATGGGACTCGAACCCACAACAACAGGGATCACAACCCTGGACTCTACCTTTGAGCTACGGCCACCAATGAAACGTTGGCCTGCCCGACAAGACTCGAACTTGTAACCCCCAGCTTAGAAGGCTGGTGCTCTATCCGGTTGAGCTACGGGCAGTCCGCGAGCAAGCTGCAAAAACGCTGCAAAAAAAACGCAAATTTCTGGTCGGGGCGAGAGGATTTGAACCTCCGACATCTTGCTCCCAAAGCAAGCGCGCTACCAGACTGCGCCACGCCCCGAAAATGGCGCCAAATGATACTCTTAGCGCATCTTCGCGGCAACGAAGATTGCTTGCGACAGGGGGGCTTTTCTGCTACAAAGTCGCTCCACTTTTTGGGGCTGCACCGGCAATGGCTGTTGAACTGTCGAGAAAGAGCTTCACCCCCTATGCTGCGAAAAAAGGCGAGGAGTACATGAACGCCAAGCAGCGCGGCCACTTCCGGAAAATCCTCGAAACGCTGAAGTCCGAGCTTTCGCAGGAGATCGATCGCACGGTCCACACCATGCAGGACGAGGCGACGGTGTTCGCCGACCCGAACGACCGCGCGAGCCAGGAATCGGACATGGCACTCGAGCTGCGCAACCGCGACCGCGAGCGCAAGCTGATCAAGAAGATCGACGAGACCATCGCGCGCATCGACGCCGACGAGTACGGTTACTGCGACAGCTGCGGCGTCGAGATCGGCCTCAAGCGCCTCGAAGCCCGCCCCACCGCCACGCTTTGCATCGACTGCAAGACGCTCGACGAACTGCGCGAGCGGCAGGTCGCCAAGTAGGTTCCCCGGCTGGAATGTAAAACGGCGCCTAGGGCGCCGTTTTTGTCTTAGCTACCGGACTTGGCTGTCTCGCCCTTGGGCTCGACTGCCTTCATCGACAGTCGGACACGGCCTTTGTCGTCGGCTTCCAGCACCTTGACCTTCACCACCTGGCCTTCCTTGAGGTGATCCGACACGGCGTTGACGCGCTCGTGGCTGATTTGCGAGATGTGCAGCAGGCCGTCGCGTCCCGGCAATAGCTGGACGATAGCGCCGAAGTCGAGCAGGCGCAGCACCGGACCCTCGTAGATCTTGCCGACTTCGACGTCGGCGGTGATGTCCATGATCCGCTTGCGCGCCGCCTCACCGCCCTCGGCGGCGACGCAGGCGATGGAAATCGTGCCGTCGTCCTCGATCTCGATCGTGGTGCCGGTCTCCTCCTGGATGCCGCGGATCACGACGCCGCCCTTGCCGATGACGTCGCGGATCTTGTCCGGGTTGATCTTGATCTTGATGATGCGCGGGGCAAAGCTGGACAGTTCGGCGCGCGAGCCCTCGATGCCGCCTTTCATGATCTGCAGGATCCCCATGCGCGCCTCCCGGGCCTGATCGAGGGCGATTTTCATGATGCCCTTGTTGATCGACTCGATCTTCAGGTCCATCTGTAGCGCCGTGATGCCCTTCTCAGTGCCGGCGACCTTGAAGTCCATGTCGCCGAGGTGGTCCTCGTCGCCAAGAATGTCGGACAGCACCGCGAAGCGGTTGCCTTCCTTGATCAGGCCCATCGCGATGCCAGCGACATGCGCCTTGATGGGTACGCCGGCATCCATCAGCGCAAGGCTGCCGCCACATACCGAGGCCATCGACGAGGATCCATTCGACTCGGTGATCTCGGACACGACGCGAAGCGAATATCCGAAGTCTTCCTGCTTGGGCAGCATGCCGACCAGCGCGCGCTTCGCAAGACGGCCGTGTCCGATCTCGCGGCGCTTGGTGAAGCCGAAGCGGCCGGTTTCGCCGGTGGCGTAGGGCGGCATGTTGTAGTGCATCATGAAGCGCTCGCGGTACTCGCCTGCGAGCGCGTCGATGATCTGCTCGTCGCGTCCGGTGCCCAGCGTGACCGTCACCAGAGCTTGCGTCTCGCCGCGCGTGAACAACGCCGAACCATGAGTACGCGGCAACACGCCGACGCGAACGGTGATCGGCCGCACGGTTCGCGTATCGCGCCCGTCGATGCGCGGCTCGCCGTCGAGAATCTGGCTGCGAACGATCGACGACTCGAGGCTGAAGGCCATTTCCTTGACGAGGTTGGCGGTGGGGCCGCCTTCCTTGCCGACGCCAACTGCGTCGAAGATTCGCTTCCAGATGGCGTCGATCGCTTCCGAACGCGCTTTTTTCGACTTGATGCGGAAGGCTTCGCGCAAGTCGGCTTCGGCCAATTCCTTGACGCGCGCGATGAGCGTCTCGTCCTTCGCGGGAGCCTGGAATTCCCAGGCCGGCTTGCCCGCGACTTCGGCGAGCTCGTGAATCGCCTGGATCGCTGCCTGCATCTGCTCGTGACCGAATACGATGCCGGCGAGCATCACGTCTTCGGTAAGCTCGAGCGCGTCGGACTCCACCATCATGACGCCCTGCTCCGTGCCCGCGACGACGAGGTTGAGCTGCGACTCCTTGAGCTGCGTCGCCGTCGGGTTGCAGACGTACTCGCCGTTGACGTAGCCGACGCGGCAGGCGCCGATCGGACCGTTGAACGGGATGCCGGAAAGGGTCAGCGCGGCGGAAACCGCGAGCATGGCAGGGATGTCCGAATCGACCTCGGGATTGAGCGAAAGCACCTGCGCGACGACCTGCACCTCGTTCAGGAAACCATCCGGAAAGAGCGGCCGGATCGGCCGGTCGATGAGGCGCGAGGTCAGCGTCTCCTTCTCCGAAGGACGTCCCTCGCGCTTGAAGAAGCCGCCCGGGATCTTGCCCGCGGCGTAGGTCCTCTCGGCGTAGTCGACGGTGAGCGGGAACCAGTCCTGTCCGGCTTTCGGGCTCTTCGAGCCGACCACGGTGGCCAGCACCACGGTGTCATCCATGGTGCAGACGACGGCGCCGTGCGCCTGGCGTGCGATCTCGCCGGTTTCAAAAGTGACCTGGTGGTCGCCGTAGGTGAAAGTTTTCTTGATGGGATTCAAAGGGAGGTCCTCTAGTCTTCGCCGCAATGAAAAACGCTCACCGTACGGCGAGCGTCATTACGGCGGTATCAGGGAAGGTTATTTGCGTAGGCCGAGCTTCTCGATCAGGCCGCGATACTTATCCGCGTCCTTGCGCTTCAGGTAATCGAGGAGCTTGCGGCGCTGGCTCACCATCACGAGGAGCCCGCGCCGCGAGTGGAAATCCTTGACGTGGGTCTTGAAGTGCTCGGTCAAGCCGTTGATGCGCTCGGTGAGGAGCGCAACCTGCACTTCCGGTGACCCGGTATCCTTGCCGGAGCGCTGGTACTCTTTTACGACCTGCGCCTTCTGCGGGACCTGCAATGCCATTCGACTGTCTCTCTTTCGCTGTCTCGATCAGATTTTTTGAGCGGGCGATTTTAACCGATGAGACGGCCGGCTCACAAGGTTTTTCGATGTTTTTCAGCCGCTTGGGTGAGCCTCAGCGGCTTCACCACGCCCTCGGCGTGCGCCTCGCCAAGGCCGATGACTTCACCGTCCGCGCGGTAGAGCGCAAGCAGCCCCGCTTCCAGTCCGCTGATTTTCAAAGACTGGCCGTTGCGCAGGCGCGCTTCGGCGGCCGCGTCGAGCTCCGTACGCGGCAGCCCTTCGAGCAGGATGCGGAGCGGCAGGAGCGCCGGGCGGCGATCGGGCATCGCACGTAGCTCATCCAGCGTAACGGCGGAGCGCACGTCGAAACGCCCCGAACCGGTACGCCGAAGGGCCGCCAGGTGGCCACCGGTGCCGAGCGCCGCGCCGATGTCCTCGGCGAGGGTGCGGATATAGGTTCCCTTGCTGCAGCGGACGCGCAGCTCGAGGATCGGCGGTGCGCACTGCAGGATCTCGAGCTCGTAGATTTCGACGCGACGCCTGGCACGCTCGATCGTGCGTCCCGCGCGGGCGTGCTTGTAGAGGGGCACGCCTTCGTGCTTGAGCGCCGAATGCATCGGCGGCAGCTGGTCGATCGGTCCGCGGAAGCGGTTCAGCACGGTTGCCACCTGTTCCGCGCTGACCTCGACCGGCCTTTGCTCCAGCACCTCGCCTTCGGCATCGGCGGTCGTCGTCGTGACACCGAGCCGGACCGTTGCCAGGTATTCCTTGTCGGCATCGAGCACCGGACCCGCGAACTTGGTGCCCTCCCCTACGAGGATCAGCAGCAGGCCTGATGCGAGCGGGTCCAGCGTCCCGCCGTGGCCGGCCTTTTTCACCGCCAGCAATTTCTTCACCTCCTGCAGTGCCCGGTTCGAGGTCAGGCCCACCGGCTTGTCGAGGAGCAGTGCGCCGTCGGTCATTTGCGCGGCTTCAGCGCGGCATCGATGAGGCGCGAAAGCCGATCACCGCGCTCGACCGACTCGTCGTATTCGAAACGCAGCTCGGGAGTCGTGTAGAGCTTGATGCGCTTGGCCAGCTGTGAGCGGAGGAAACCGGCAGCTCGCTTCAGCCCCAGGCCGGCGTCGGCCACATGGGCAGGATCGAGCGTGGTGTAAAACACCTTCGCGTGCGACAAGTCGGGCGAGACGTCGACGCCGGTCAGCGTGATCATGCCTACGCGCGGGTCGCGCACCTCGCGCTGCACGAGATCCGAAAGCTCGCGCTGGATCAGGTCGCCCAGCTTCTGCGGACGTCCTTGGCCCTTCTTCACAACGTGCGCGCGACCTCCTGCACTTCGAACACCTCGAACTGGTCCTTCTCTTGGAGATCCGAGAAGTTTTTGAGCGACATGCCGCACTCGAAGCCCGCCTTGACCTCGCGCACGTCGTCCTTGAAGCGCTTCAGCGAGTCGATTTCCCCCGTATGGATGACGACGTTGTCGCGCAGCACGCGCACCTGTGCGCTGCGCTTGACGAGGCCTTCCTGCACGTAGCAACCGGCGACCGTGCCGATCTTGGAGATACGGAACACCTGGCGCACCTCGACAAGACCCAGCACCTGCTCCTTTTTCTCCGGGGCAAGCATGCCGGAGAGCGCGGCCTTGATCTCGTCGACCGCCTCGTAAATGATGTTGTAGTACTTCACCTGGATGCCCGCGCCCTCGGCCAGCTTGCGCGCGGCGGCATCGGCGCGGGTGTTGAAGCCGATGATCACGGCCCGCGAGGCCATCGCCAGGTTGACGTCCGACTCGGTGATGCCGCCAACGCCGGCGTGCACCACGGTCACCTTGACTTCTTCGCTGCCGAGCCTGGTGAGCGCATGGATCAGCGCTTCCTGCGAGCCCTGCACGTCGGCCTTGACGACGAGGTTGAGCGCCTTCTTGCCGCTCTCGGCCATCTGGTCAAACATGTTCTCGAGCTTCGCCGCCTGCTGCTTGGCGAGCTTCGTGTCCCGGAATTTGCCCTGGCGAAAGAGCGCGATCTCGCGTGCCTTGCGCTCGTCGGTGAGGACCATCATGTCCTCGCCGGCGTTCGGCACCTCGGCCATGCCCTGCACCTCCACCGGAATCGAAGGCCCGGCGGCCAGCACCGGCTTGCCGTTTTCGTCCAGCATGGCGCGCACGCGGCCGAACACCGGGCCGGCAAGCAAGATATCGCCGCGATTCAGCGTGCCCGACTGGACGAGAAGCGTGGCCACCGGGCCGCGCCCCTTGTCGAGCCGCGCTTCGATGACGACGCCCTTGGCCGGCGCGTCGATCGGCGCCTTGAGTTCGAGCACCTCGGCCTGTAGCAGCAACTGCTCCAGGAGCTCATCTACGCCTTTGCCGGTCTTGGCTGAAACCGGCACGACCGCCGAGTCGCCTCCGAATTCTTCGGGCACTACGCCGTGGGCCAAGAGGTCCTGCTTCACGCGGTCCGGATTCGCCTCGTGCTTGTCGATCTTGTTCAGCGCGACGACGAGCGGCACTTTTGCGGCCTTCGCGTGGTTGATTGCCTCGATGGTCTGCGGCATGACGCCATCGTCCGCGGCCACCACCAGCACGACGATATCGGTGACCTTCGCGCCGCGTGCACGCATGGCCGTAAAAGCCTCGTGGCCCGGCGTGTCGAGGAACGTGATCACGCCGCGCGTCGTCTCGACGTGGTAGGCGCCGATGTGCTGCGTAATGCCGCCCGCTTCGCCCGCCGCCACCTTGGTGCGACGGATGTAATCGAGCAGCGAGGTCTTGCCGTGATCGACGTGCCCCATGACCGTGACCACCGGGGGTCTCGGCTTGAGCTCGCCGACGACGGGCTCGTCGGTTGTCGTGAGGAAAGACTCCGGGTCGTCGAGCTTGGACGCCTTGGCCTTGTGGCCCATTTCCTCGACAAGGATCATTGCCGTTTCCTGGTCGAGGACCTGGTTGATGGTGGCCATGGTGCCGAGCTTCATCAGCGCCTTGATCACTTCGGCAGCCTTGACCGACATGCGGTGCGCGAGCTCGCCTACGGTAATGGTTTCCGGCACGGCCACTTCTCGGACGAGCGGCTCGGTCGGCTGGGCAAACGTGGTCTGCTCGCCGCCGCCGGACGGACGATGGCGGCCGCCGCCGCGGGCGTGCCAGCCGGCCACTCCGCCGCCGGCATCGCCGCGCGTCTTGATCGTGCGCCGGCGCGCCGAGTCATCGCGCAGCACCGTGGTGGGTTTCGCCTTCTTGGGCCGCTTCTCGACCTTGGCATCGGCGGCGGGTTTCGGGGCGTGCAGCGTGGTCGCCGCAGGCTGGCCGCTGGTTGCGGCCGCAGCCGCCTCTGCAGCCTTCTGCTCGGCTTCCTTGCGCTCGCGCTCTTGCTTTTCGCGCAGCTCGTTCGCCTGTAGCTCGCCAAGGTGCTGCTGGCGCTTCGCTTCCTCCTCGCGCAGCTCGATCTGTTTCTGATCGATGGTCGGCGCGGGCGGGGACGGAGGCGGCGGCGCTTCGGCAGCTACCGCGGCCGCGGTGACCTCATTCGGATCGCGCTTCACGAAAACACGCTTCTTACGCACCTCGACTTGCACCGTGCGGTACTTCCCGGTGGCGTCGGTCTTGCGGATCTCGCTCGTCTGCTTGCGCGTAAGCGTGATCTTGTTCTTGCTTTCAGCCGAGCCGTGCGTCTTGCGCAGGTATTCGAGCAGCCGGGACTTGTCGCTGTCGGTCAGCGAATCCTCAGGCACGCGCTTGTCCACGCCGGCCGCGCGCAGCTGCTCGAGCAGCACCGAAGGCGGGACCTTCAGCTCGCTTGCAAACTGGGCAACGCTCGTCTGCGCCACTTACGCGGCCTCCTTCTTCTCGCCTTCGAACCAATGAGCGCGAGCCGCCATGATGAGCTTCTTCGCCTTCTCTTCGTCGAGCTTCGTGAGCTCGGCCAATTCGTCCACGGCGAGGTCCGCCAGGTCGTCGCGCGTCTTGATGCCGCCCTCGACCAGCTTGGCGGCGAGCGCGCCATCCATCCCCTCGAGCTTGAGGAGCTCGGGGTCGACGCCTTCCATCTTTTCCTCGTTGGCGATCGCCGCCACGAGGAGCGCATTGCGCGCGCGGGTGCGCAGCTCGTTCACCGTGCCCTCGTCGAAGGACTGGATCTCGAGCAGCTCGTTGATCGGCACGTAAGCGATCTCTTCCAGCGTGGAGAAACCTTCCTCGATGAGGATGTTGGCGACTTCCTCGTCGACGTCGAGCTTCTCCGTGAACTGGCTCTTGATGCGGCCGCTCTCCTCCTGTTGCTTCTTGGTCGACTCTTCCTCGGTCATCAGGTTGATCTGCCAACCGGTGAGCTCCGAGGCGAGGCGCACGTTCTGCCCGCTCCGGCCGATCGCTACCGCGAGGTTTTCCTCGTCCACGACCACGTCCATCGCGTGCTTTTCCTCATCGACCACGATGGAGGAGACCTCGGCCGGCGCCAAAGCGCCGATCACGAACTGCGCCGGGTCGGCCGACCACAGCACGATGTCGACGCGTTCGCCAGCAAGTTCTTGCGTTACCGCCTGCACGCGTGAGCCGCGCATGCCAACGCAGGTGCCGATCGGGTCGATGCGCTTGTCGTTGGTGTGGACCGCGATCTTTGCGCGGATTCCCGGATCGCGTGCTGCCGATTTGATCTCGAGCAGACCTTCCTCGATCTCGGGCACCTCGAGCTCGAACAGCTTCATGATGAATTGCGGTGCGGTGCGCGACAGGATGAGCTGCGGCCCGCGCGCCTGGCGGTCGATCTTCGCCACCCAGGCCCGCACGCGGTCGCCGACGCGCAGGTTTTCCTTGGGGATCATGTGCTCGCGCGGCAGCAGCGCTTCCAGGCGCCCGGACTCGATGATGGCGTTGCCCCGCTCCATGCGCTTGACCGTACCGGTGACGAGCTCGTCGCCGCGGGACAGGAAGTCGTTCAGGATCTGCTCGCGCTCGGCGTCGCGGATGCGCTGCAGGATGACCTGCTTCGCCGTTTGCGCGCCGATGCGGCCGAACTCCACGTTCGGGATCGGCTGTTCGATCACGTCGTCGACCTTGGCATCGGCCTTGCCACGGTCCTGGGCCTCCTCGACCGAAAGCATCTGGGCGGTGTTCCACTCGGGCGCATCGTCGGGCAGCACGCGCCAGCGACGGAACGTCTCGTAGTTGCCCGTGTTCTTGTCGATCTGCACGCGCACATCGATGTCTTCGGTGTATTTCTTCTTGGTGGCCGAGGCGAGCGCCATCTCGAGCGCGCCGAACACGATGTCGCGCGGGACGTTCTTCTCCCGGGCCAGAACATCGACCAGCATCACCAATTCCCGATTACCTGCGACTACTGGATTGCTCGCTGCCACCTTAAACCCCTCATAATTCCGGCACCAGCCGCGCCCGCTCGACATCGTCGAGCTCCAAGCGCACCGTCTGCCCTTCGAGCTCCATTGCGACGCGCCCATCTTGCGCGCCGCGGAGCACCCCAACGAACCTGCGCCGCCCGGTCGCATCCGGCGTGCGCATCCGCACGTCGGCCTTGTGACCGGCAAAGCGCGCAAAATCGCTACCCTTGCGCAGCGGCCGGTCCAAACCCGGGGAAGACACTTCGAGCCGGTCGTACTCGATGCCCTCGACCTCGAGTACACGACTCAGCTGCCGGCTTACCGCCGCGCAGTCCTCGACATCGATGCCGCCGGGCTTGTCGATGAACAGGCGCAACATCCTTCCCCCGTTCGCCGACTGCAGCTCGACGAGCTCGTACCCCATGCCGACCACTACCGGCTCGACGACCGCTAGCACTGCTGCCATAAATTCGCACCCGGGCGCTGAAACAAAAAATGGGCCGAAGCCCATCTTTCCCAAGCACCAAAGCTTTTGAAGTTTAACAGGATTTCACTTCACGAACAACTTTTCGCGGCTCTCCTGCACGAGTTCGCGCCATTCGCCGGGCTTCAGGCCGCGCGGCAGCTCGATCGGCCCGTAGCGGACGCGGCGCAGCGTGCTGACCCGGCCGCCGACCGCCGCAAATATCCGCCTCACTTCCCGGTTTCGACCTTCCTTCAATGTCACGCGATACCAGCGATTCGCGCCGACGCCCTCGCGCTGCGCCTCGATCCGCGTGAAGGACGCCAAGCCGTCCTCCAATTGGACGCCGCGGCGCAACTTTTCAATGTCGCTGGCGCCAAGATTTCCCTGTACGCGCGCCTCGTATTCGCGCTCAACCTCGTAGCGCGGGTGCATCAGGCGGTTGGCCAGCTCGCCGTCGTCGGTGAAGAGAAGCAGGCCCGCGCTATTGAAGTCGAGTCGACCGACGGCGACCCAGCGGCCCGGCGGCAGGCGCGCGAACACCGTTGGGCGCCCTTCGGGGTCGCTGCGAGTGACGAGCTCGCCCTCGGGTTTGTTGTAAATGAGGACTCGGCCCGGCGACTTGCCTGCGAGCAGGACCGGCTTGCCATCGACCGTGATCTTGTCCACGGGTCCGGCGCGGTCGCCGAGCTTGGCGACAGAGCCATTGACGCTAATGCGGCCGGCCTCGATCCAGGATTCGATCTCGCGCCGCGAACCGAGGCCCGCCGCAGCGAGGACCTTCTGGAGCCGGTCAGCCTTCTGTACCTGCCCTTTAGCCTTCAGTGCCTGTGGCTTGCTCAGGTTCCGCGTTGGCTGGGCGGGTGCCCGCTTCGGCGGTGGGGACGGGCTCAAGCTGCAGCGTCTTCGCGATTTCCTCGAGGGGCGGCAGCTCTTCCAGCGAGCGCAGCCCGAGGTCATCGAGGAATTTCCTGGTGGTCGCGTAGAGCGCCGGCCGACCCGGCGTCTCGCGGTGGCCGACGACGTCGATCCAGCCGCGGGCTTCCAATGACTGGATGATCTGCGTCGATACCACGACGCCGCGGATATTTTCGATGTCGCCCCGCGTCACGGGCTGGCGATACGCGATGATCGCCAGCGTCTCCATGACCGCGCGCGAGTACTTCGGCGGCTTCTCGGGCGCGAGGCGCTCGATGTAGGGGGCGAAGTCGGCGGTCGTCTGGAAACGCCAGCCGCTCGCTACGTTGACGAGCTCCACCGCGCGGCCCTTCCACTCCTCGGCGATCTCGCCCAGGAGGTTGCGCAGCGTATCGGTGGAAAGTTCGCTTTCGAACAGTCGTTTGAGCTCCGGAAGGCCGAGCGGCTCCGGTGATGCGAGCAGCGCGGCTTCCAGAACACGCTTCACATCAGACGGGCTGTGCATACCCTAATTTAACGTAAATCGGCGCGAAGCACTCGGCCTGCGTGATCTCGACCAAAAGCTCTCGGGCGAGTTCCAGCAGAGCAAGAAACGTGACCACGAGCACGGGTACGCCGCGGCCGGGATCGAAGAGCTCCGAGAATTCAAGGACCCTGCGTTCCCGCAAGGAACGCAGGATGCCGCTCATGTGCTCTCGCACCGACAGCTCCTCACGCGAGATGTGGTGGTGCCGCGACATGCGCGCGCGGTGCAAAAGCGTGCGCCATGCTTCCGCCAGGTCCTGCGCATGAACCTGGGGCAGCCGCTCGGCGATCGTGCGCTCGATCCAGACGGAAATCGCCACGACATCCCGTCCCGCCTGAGGCAGCTCGTCCAGCGCTTGCGCCGCCTTCTTCATTTGCTCGTACTCGAGCAGGCGACGGACGAGCTCGGCGCGCGGATCCTCTTCCTCGCTGGCCACCGACGGCGGCCGCGGCAGCAGCAGGCGCGACTTGATCTCGATCAGCATGGCCGCCATGACCAGGTACTCGGCGGCGAGCTCGAGGTTCTTCGAGCGCATGATCTCCACGTACTCGAGGTACTGGCGCGTGAGCGGCGCCATGGGAATATCGAGGATGTTTAAATTCTCCTTTCGGATCAGGTACAAAAGGAGGTCAAGAGGCCCCTCGAAAGCCTCGAGGACGATTTCCAGCGCGTCGGGCGGGATGTAGAGATCGAGCGGAAGCTCGATGACCGCCTCGCCATAGAGCTTCGCGATCATTGCAGTTGGGCGAGCATCTTCGCCTTCATGTATAGGCGAGCCCGATCGCTTCGCGCACCTCGCGCATGGTCTCCTCGGCGAGCCGCCGCGCCTTCTCGCAGCCGTCCGCGACGATATTTTTCACGAGCGTCGGATCATCGAGATAGGGCTGTGCCCGCTCGCGGATCGGCGCGAGCTCGGCCAGGATGGCCTCGATGAGCGGCTGCTTGCATTCGAGGCAGCCGATGCCGGCGGTCGTGCAGCCCTTGTGCGCCCACTCCTTCTTCTGGGCATCCGAATAAATGAGATGAAGTGACCAGACCGGGCACTTCTCGGGCGTCCCCTTATCGGTGCGCTTGACCCGCGCCGGATCGGTCGGCATGGTCTTGATTTTCTTCGCCACGGATTCCGGTTCCTCGCGCAGCGCGATCGTATTGCCGTAGGACTTGGACATCTTCTGGCCGTCCAGGCCCGGCATCTTCGAAGCCTCGGTCAGCAGCGCGTCCGGCTCGACCAGGATCTTCTTGCCGCCTCCTTCCAGCCAGCCGTAGAGGCGCTCGCGGTCGCCGCGGGAAAGGTTCTGCTGCTCTTCGAGCAGCGCCTGCGCCCTGGCGAGCGCCTCCTTTTCACCGTGCTCGAGGAACTTGGTCCTGAGCTCATTCAGGAGGCGTGCCTTCTTCGTGCCCATCTTCTTCACGGCAGCTCTGGCCTTTTCCTCATAGCCCGGCTCGCGCCCGTAGAGATGGTTGAAGCGGCGCGCCACCTCGCGCGCGAACTCGATGTGCGGTACCTGATCCTCTCCGACCGGCACGAACTTGGAGCGATAAATCAGGATGTCGGCCGTCTGCAGCAACGGGTAGCCGAGGAAGCCATAGGTCGAGAGATCGCGATCGGCGAGCTTCGCTTGCTGATCCTTGTAGGTCGGCACGCGCTCCAGCCAGCCGAGCGGCGCGAGCATCGACAGCAGCAGATGGAGCTCGGCGTGCGCGGGTACCTGCGACTGGACGAAGAGGATGGCCTGGTTCGGATCGACGCCCGCGGCAAGCCAGTCGATCACCATCTCGATGCCGCTCTGATGCAGGTCGCCCGGCTTTTCGTAGTCCGTGGTGAGCGCGTGCCAGTCGGCAACGAAGAACAGGCAGGTGTATTCCGCCTGCAGGCGGATCCAGTTCTTCAGCACGCCGTGGTAGTGGCCCAGATGCAAGCTCCCCGTCGGCCGCATGCCGGAGAGCACCCGTGTTTCGTACATGTTCTTCTAGTTATCCGTACACAATCGTGCGCACGAGCAAATGGGCGAGATTGCCCAATGGCGCGAAGCTCTGCGCCATCAATTTGCCGTCATTCGCCATTCCGTCGAACACGGCAAACAGCACCACCGCCGTCAGGAGGTGGCTGCTCCATTGCTCGAAGCGCGCGTAGTGGGCGGCTGGCCGCTTGGGCAGCAGGCTCAAGAGAATTCGTCCGCCATCGAGCGGCAGGATCGGCAGCAGGTTGAACGCCATGACGACCAGGTTCGCGATCACGCCCGCCTCCGCCATGGCGCCCACCGCCCCGCCCGGCCGGAAGCGGAGCACGATCGCCCAGCAGGCGAGCATCAGGAGGTTGGCGGCCGGCCCGGCTGCCGCAACGAATCCCATGCTCACGCGCCGCGGCTCGCGCAGCGCCGAGTAGTTCACCGGAACGGGCTTGGCCCAGCCAAACACGAATTTCCAGGACGAGAAGTAGAGGATGAGGAGCGGCACGATGACCGTGCCGAGAAGCTCGACGTGACGCAGCGGATTGAGGCTGATGCGACGCTCGGCGTGGGCGGTCATGTCGCCGAAATGCCGCGCCACATAGCCGTGCGCCGCCTCGTGCAGCGTGATCGCGAACAGCACCGGGAAGGCGTAGATGGCGACCGTCTGAACGAGGGAGTTGACGTCCATCTTGCGACGTCGATTCTATCAGACGGGTTCCACGGCGAACGGCGCGAGCGAGCCCTTCCCTTTGCGCACCACGAGCGGTGTTTCCACGGTGAGATCGATCACCGTGCTCGGCTCAGTGCCGCACGAGCCGGCGTCGACGACGAGGTCGAGATCGTGCTCGAGGCGCGTACGGATCTCCTGCCCATCGGCGAGCGGCTGCTCATCGCCCGGCAAGAGCACCGTCGCCGACAGCATCGGCTCGTCGAGCTCGGCAAGCAGCGCGTGCGCCACCGCATGGCCCGGGACGCGCACGCCGATCGTCTTTCGCTTCGGATGGACGAGACGCCGGGGTAGCTCGCGCGTGGCGCGCAGGATGAAGGTGTAGCTGCCGGGCGTCACGCGCTTGATCAGCCGAAAGCGCGCGTCGTCCACGATGGCATAGCCCGCAATCTCCGACAGATCGCGGCACATGAGCGTGAGGTGATGCCGCTCGTCGATGCGGCGGATGCGGCGCAGTCGTTCGAGGGCGTCCGTCGCCGAGGGCCGGCAGCCCAGCGCATAGCACGAATCGGTTGGGTAGGCGACGAGCCCGCCCGCGCGCACGATGTCGGCAGCCCGCCGCACGAGCCGCGCCTGCGGATGCGTCGGGTGGATGGCGAAGAACTGCGCCATCAGCTCGCCAGAAATTCTTCGATCAGCTTCGCGACGGCGTCGGGCTGGTCGTGGTGCAGCATGTGTCCCGCACCCGGAACGCTGACATAACGGAGATTCCGGAACGCGGAGCGCCGTTCATTCCGTTGCGCTTCCTCGAGGCCAAGGCGCTTTACAACGGTAGTTTCGGCGCCGTCGAGCCACAGCACGGGCGAACGCACCTGCTGCCAGCACGCGTGCGCTTCTTCGTAGCGATACAGCACCGGATTGACAATCTTGTGTGCCGGATCGCCGCACAGCACCACCGTGCCCTCTTTCGTCTCACGGCCCCAGTGGCGCGCCAGGAAGTCGGCCCGCTCTTCGGTGAGATGCGGGTTGTTCTCGCGCAGCCGCTTGGCGAGCGCGGAGAAATTTGCGTACGGACGCAATCCGGGGCGCTCATGCAGCTCGGACAGCCACCGCGCATAGCGACGCGGCGCGGCGTCCGACTGCGTGGCGACGAGACCGAACCCCTCGAGATTGACGAGCTTCGACACGCGCTCGGGTCGCACCCCTGCGTACATGCACGCGACATTGCCGCCGAGGCTGTGTCCGATGAGGTGCACCGGTGAGCCGAGCGCGTCGAGCAGGAAGTCGAGGTCAGCCATGTAGTCCGGGAACCAGTAGCAGTCGGACTTGCCCCAATCGGTCAAGCCGTAGCCGCGCCAGTCGGGCGCATAGATGTCCCAGCGGCTGCGCAGCGCGTCGACCAAAAACTGAAACGATGCCGAGACATCCATCCAGCCGTGCAACAGCACGACCTTCGGCGCGTTCGACGCGCGCCAATGCCGCACGTGATAGCGCAGGCCGCGGATATTGAAATAGAGGGATTCGCTCGCGCGCAAGCAACTATGATAGCTGGATGCCTCTCTTCTCCCTCGGTGAGCGGCGCGTCGAGCTCGTCGGCCACGGTCATTACATCGCGTACGACGCGACCCTCGCCGGCTCGATCACGCTGCACGCCGACGCGAACATTTGGTTCAAGGTCGTGATCCGCGCCGAGAACGATCGCATCACGGTCGGCGAAGGGACCAATGTGCAGGACGCTTCCGTGCTGCATGTCGATCCGGGCTATCCGATGACGCTCGGCCGCAGCGTGAGCATCGGCCACAAAGTGATGCTGCACGGCTGCACGGTCGGCGATGGGACGCTCATCGGCATCAACAGCGTGGTGCTGAACGGCGCCAAGATCGGAAAGAGCGTGCTGATCGGCGCCAACAGCCTCATCACCGAGGGAAAGGAGATTCCCGATGGCGTGCTGGTCGTCGGTTCGCCTGGGAAAATCGTGCGTGAGCTCAAGCCCGAGGAGCGCGAGCGGCTCCTCGGCATCGCGACCGGCTACGTAGAGCGCTCGCGCCTTTACGCGCGCGAGCTGAAACCAATCACTTAGGCGCCATGCGGATCGCGCCGTCGAGTCGGATCGTCTCGCCGTTCAGCATTTCGTTCTCGACGATGGCCCGTACGAGCTGCGCGTACTCCGCCGGCCGCCCGAGGCGGGAGGGAAACGGCACTTGCTTGCCGAGTGAATCCTGCGCCTCTTTCGGCAGGCCGATCAGCATCGGTGTTTCGAAGATGCCGGGCGCGATCGTGCAGACGCGAATGCCGTTGCGAGATAGATCGCGCGCGATGGGCAGGGTCATGCCCACCACGCCCGCCTTCGAAGCCGAATAAGCCGGCTGGCCGATCTGGCCATCGAACGCCGCGACCGACGCGGTGTTGACGATCACGCCGCGTTCGCCGGCTGCATTGGGTGACGCCTTGGCCATGGCATCGGCGCCAAGGCGGATCATGTTGAAGGTGCCGATCAGGTTGACTTTGATGACGCGCTCGAAGCGGCCGAGGTCGTGCGGCGCCTCCTTGCCGATCGTCCGCTCGGCGATTGCGATTCCGGCGCAGTTGATGAGCACGTGCAGTCCGCCGAATTCCTTCTGCGCCAGCGCGACGGCCGCTTTGCCGTCGGCCTCGGAGGCGACGTCGGTCTTGGCGAAGCGGCCGCCCAGCTCGCGCGCGAGCTTCTCGCCCGCTTCCACCTGCATGTCGGCGATGACGACCTTGCCGCCGTTTTCGGCTGCCATGCGCGCCGTTGCCGCGCCGAGGCCCGAAGCGCCGCCTGTGACGAGGAAGACGCTGTTCTTGATTTGCATGGAGTGCTCCCCTGCGGAATAAGGTAATGCCAGAAAAATTCGCCGATAATTCTAACCTCATGCAGCTTGGCTTCGGCATTGCCTTTCCCGATTTGTACGAGCGCGACGGCCTGATCCGGCTCGATCGCGCGTTCGTCGCTTACCTCACGCAAGCTGATCGCGCGCTGTCGGACAAGCTTGCGGCGGCGCGCGCGCAACCACCCGCGGGTACCGCGCAATCCGAGCTGTTGATCGCGCTTGCGCCGCACGTCGAGGATTTCACCGCCAAGCTGTTTCGCATCGAGCGCGAAGCGCAGGCGCTCGCCGAGCGCCATAACGAGCTTGCGCCGCTCTACTCGGTGAAGCGCCAGTTCGTGCAGCGACGCGCATTGCACAAGGTGAAGCCCGCCGAGCTCGAAGGCTTCGATCCCGAAGCCGCTGCGAAGGCGCTTTTCGGCGGGGCATTCACGGAGCTCGACTTCGCCCGCAAGGTGAGCGCATGGCTGCAGCACGAAGCAGCGCACCGACACGAGCTCGAGGCGGCCGCCCATTACGCCGCGTGGGCGACGACCACGGCGGCAGGAAAGGCCAAGCACGCTCAAGGCGTGCTGTTCAAGACGCCGCGCAAGCTCGATTTCACGCGCCTCGTGCCGGTGCACACCGCTACGGCGCGCGGCTTTTCCGAGCACCGGCTCGACCATCTGCGCCAGCGCGAAGGCTTCGCGCTCACCGATGCCGGCACGGATCTCGTCGGCGCGCTGGACGAGGCGAACTACTGCATCTGGTGCCACGAGCAGAACAAGGATTCCTGCGCCAAAGGCCTGAAGGAGAAAGCGCCGGCCGAAGGCTTCCGCAAGACGGTCTTCGGCGTGCCGCTCGCCGGCTGTCCGCTCGAGGAGAAGATCTCCGAATTCCACATGGTCAAGGTGCGCGGCCAGCCGCTCGCCGCGCTCGGCATCATTGCGGTCGACAACCCGATGATGGCGGCCACCGGCCACCGCATCTGCAACGACTGCATGAAGTCCTGCATTTATCAGAAGCAGGACCCGGTCAACATCCCGCAAGCCGAGACGCGCACGCTGAAGGATGTGCTCGAGCTGCCGTGGGGCTTTGAGATTTACTCCCTCTTCACGCGCTGGAACCCCTTCGACCTCGGCCGCCCTTGTCCGAAGGCGCCAACGGGTCGCCGCGTGCTCGTCGTCGGCCTCGGTCCCGCGGGCTTCACCCTCGCCCACCACTTGATGAACGACGGCCACACCGTGGTCGGCATCGATGGGCTGAAGATCGAGCCGCTCGATGCGGCAATTTCGGGCGTGGACCCGCTCGGCCATCGGGCGGCGTTCCGTCCGATTCGCGACATCGCCGAGCTGCGCGAGCCGCTCGACCGGCGCGTGATGGCGGGCTTCGGCGGCGTCGCCGAATACGGCATCACGGTGCGCTGGGACAAGAACTTCCTCAAGCTGATTCGGCTGCTACTCGAGCGCCGGCGCCAGTTCGCGATGTTCGGCGGCGTGCGTTTCGGTGGCACCCTGACGATCGACGAAGCCTTCGCCGACGGCTTCGACCACATCGCGCTCTGCGCGGGCGCCGGCCGGCCGACCGTGCTGGACATTCCGAACGGCTTCGCGCGCGGCGTGCGCGCCGCATCCGACTTCCTGATGGCATTGCAGCTGACGGGCGCCGCGAAGCGCGAATCCATCGCCAACCTGCAGATCCGCCTTCCGGTGGTCGTGATCGGCGGCGGCCTGACCGCGATCGACACGGCAACGGAGTCGCTCGCCTACTACGCGGTGCAGGTGGACAAGTTCCTGACGCGCTACGAGGCGCTCGGCGAGGAGCCGCCGGCATGGAACGCCGAGGAGCGCGCGATCGCGCAGGAATTCCTCGCGCATGCGCGAGCCCTGCGCAAGTCGCAGCCGGAGGAGCGCCTTGCGCTCCTAAAGAGCTGGGGCGGAGCGACTATCGCCTACCGCCGGCGGCTGATCGACAGCCCGTCGTACACCTTGAACCACGAGGAAGTGGAGAAGGCCCTCGAAGAAGGCGTCGCCTTCGCCGAGGGACTCGCGCCTACCCGCATTGAAGTCGATCCCTATGGACATGCGCGGGCGGTGAAATTCACCGCGGGCGACAAGGAGGTCGAGTTGTCAGCGCGCTCCGTCCTCATTGCCGCCGGCACACAACCCAATACTGTCCTTGCGCGCGAGGAAGGCGTGAGCCTCGCGCTCGACGGCAAGTACTTCCTGGCGACCGACGAGAGCGGCGCGCCGGTGCATCCCGAACGCCACACCGCCAAGCCCGAGCAGCCGCGGGTCCTGCTGCATCGCTATTCCGACGCCCGCTTCATGAGCTTCTTCGGCGACCTGCATCCGTCGTACTTCGGCAACGTCGTCAAGGCGATGGGCAGCGCGAAGCAGGGCTATTCGACGATAAGCCGCGTGCTTGCGCAACGCTCGGCCGCTTCCGCAGAGAACGACGAGCGCTTCCTTGCGCGCCTCAACCGGGATCTGAGAGCGGTCGTGCACGAGGTGCGGCGCCTGACACCACGCATCGTCGAGGTGGTGCTGCGCGCGCCGGTCGCCGCGCGGCGCTTCCATCCGGGACAGTTCTATCGGATGCAGAACTTCGAGTCCCTTGCCCTGCGCGTCCCCGGGACCACGCTCGCGATGGAGGGTCTCGCGCTCACCGGAGCCTGGGTGGACAAGGAGCGCGGCCTGATTTCGGTGATCGCGCTCGAAATGGGCGGCTCGGCCGATCTGCTGGCCTACCTCGCGCCCGGGGAGCCCGTCGTCCTCATGGGTCCGACCGGCACGCCGACCGAAATCCCAAGCAGCGAAACCGTGGTGCTCGCCGGCGGCGGCCTCGGCAATGCGGTGCTTTTCTCCATCGGCCGGGCTCTGCGGGCCGCGGGCTCCAAGGTGATCTATTTCGCCGGCTACAAGGAGATGAGCGATCGCTATCGGGTGGACGACATCGAAGCGTCCTCCGACGTCGTCATCTGGTGCTGCGACCAGGCGCCGGGCTTCGCGCCGCGCCGGCCGCAGGACCGCGCGTTCGTGGGCAACATCGTGCAAGCGATGCAGGCCTATGCGAGCGGCGCGCTGGGTGCCCAGCAAATCCCTTTTTCGAACGCCGATCGCGTGATCGCGATCGGCTCGGACCGCATGATGGCGGCTGTCGCACTCGCGCGGCACGCTGTGCTCGCGTCCTACCTGAAAAAGAACCATGTCGCGATCGGCTCGATCAACTCGCCGATGCAATGCATGATGAAAGAGATCTGCGCGCAGTGCCTCCAGCCCCACGTCGACCCGGCCACCGGCAAGACGACCTACGTCTTCTCCTGTTTCAACCAGGACCAGCCGCTCGACCGGGTGGACTTCGGCGCGCTCGCCCAGCGCCTCGCGCAGAACGGCGTGCAGGAAAAGCTGACGGCGCTCTGGATCGGCCGCTGCCTCAGGCAACTGCCGCCCCCTGCGGAGCGAAAAGCGGCTTGACCGGGTATACAAGTATTATATAAGATTTGTATATGTCGAAGGTCAAAGCCAAGATCAGCACGTTCTCGGCCACGCCCCGCGACCTCGAAATGCTCGACGTGGTGGCGCGCTACCACGGCCTCAACAAGAGCGCCACGCTGGTCAGCCTCGTACGCAAGGAATTCTGGCGCGCTTTCCCGGGCGGCACGGACAAGATCCGCCCCGACCGCGGAGCCAAGGTGGAGGGCCGTAAATGAAAGCCGTGCTTTTTTTTGCCGCGCTCCTGGCGGCCGGCAGCGCTGCCGCGCAGCCCATCAAGGTGGGCGAGCTCAACAGCTACAAGGTTTTTCCCGCCTTCCTCGAGCCGTATAAAAAAGGCTTCGAGCTCGCGCTGGAGGAAATCAACGCCAAGGGCGGCGTGCTCGGACGCAAGCTCGAAGTCGTATCGCGCGACGATGGCGGCACGCCCGGCGATGCCGTGCGGGTTGCCGAAGAGTTGATCTCGCGCGAGAAGGCCGACGTGCTGATGGGCACCTTCGCCTCGAACGTGGGGCTCGCGGTGGCTAACCTGGCCGCGCAGCGCAAGATCGTGTTCCTCGCTGCCGAGCCGCTCACCGACAAGATCGTGTGGGAGAACGGCAACGCCTACACGTTCAGGCTGCGCCCTTCGACGTACATGCAGGTCGCCATGCTCGTGCCGGAGGCGGCCAAGCTGAAGAAGAAGCGCTGGGCCATCGTCTACCCCAACTACGAGTACGGGCAGTCGGCGGCGGAGTCGTTCAAGAAACTGCTGAAGGCCGCGCAGCCCGACGTCGAATTCGCCGCCGAGCAGGCAGCGCCGCTCGGCAAGATCGACGCGGGCGCTGTGGTGCAGGCCCTCATCGATGCGCGGCCTGATGCGATCTTCAGCTCGCTCTTCGCCGCTGATCTGCAGAAGTTCGTGCGCGAGGGAAATACGCGCGGCCTGTTCGCCAATCGCACGGTGTTCAACCTGCTGGGCGGCGAGCCTGAGTACCTCGATCCGCTGAAAGACGAGACCCCGGAGGGCTGGTGGGTTACCGGCTATCCCTGGAGCGAGATCAAGACGCCCGAGCACAAGCGATTCCGCGACGCCTACCAGAAGCGCTGGAACGACTATCCGCGCGTGGGCTCCGTCGTCGGCTACACCGCCCTCTACGCCATCGCCGAAGGGCTGCGCAAGGCCGGCTCGACCGATGCGCAGAAGCTCGCCACGGCGCTCGGCGGCCTGCAAATGGAGAGTCCGTTCGGGCGGATCACCTGGCGGGCGATCGACCACCAGTCGACGATGGGCGCCTATGTCGGCCAGCTGGCGAAAAAGGATGGGCGCGGCGCGATGGTCAACTGGCGCTACGCCGACGGCGCGCGCTACCAGCCCTCGGACGCGGAGATTCGCAAGCTGCGCAAGGATTGAGCGCCTCGGCGATCGTCCTGCAGTTCCTGAACGGACTCGCGTCGGCGAGCTCGCTCTTCCTCCTTGCGGCGGGACTTTCCCTCATCTTCGGCGTAAGCCGGATCGTCAATTTTGCGCACGGCTCCCTGTACATGCTCGGCATGTACCTCGCTGTGTGGCTGTCGCCACGACTGGGCTTCTGGGTCAGCGTGCCCGTCGCGGCGCTTCTGGTCGCCGCCGGCGGCGCAGCCATCGAGATGCTGGTGCTGCGCCGCCTGTACAAGGCGCCCGAGTTGCTCCAGCTGCTTGCGACTTTCGCGCTCGTGCTTGCGATTCGCGATTTGGCACTCTGGGCATGGGGGCCGGAGGACGCGCTCGGACCGCGCGCCCCGGGATTCGCCGACGCGGTCTCGATCTTGGGGTCACGCTTTCCGCGGTATGAGCTCCTCCTCATCGCACTTGGGCCATTGATTTTCGGCCTTCTCCATCTGGCGCTGACGCGCACGCGCTGGGGCACGCTCGTGCGAGCCGCCACCGAGGACCGCGAAATGGCCGGCGCGCTCGGCGTCAACCAGCGCTGGCTCTTCACCGGTGTCTTCGCGCTCGGCTCACTCCTCGCCGGACTCGGCGGGGCGCTGGCGGTGCCGCGGGAGCCCGCGAGCCTTGGCATCGATCTCGCGGCAGTCTCGGACGCCTTTGTCGTCGTCGTGGTTGGCGGGCTCGGCTCCCTTCCGGGGGCATTCCTCGCAGCGCTGCTGATTGGCGAAGTAAAGGCCTTTTGCATCGGCCTGGGCTATTCGAAGATCACCCTCGCCGTCGAGTTCATCGTCATGGCGCTCGTCCTGGTCCTGCGGCCGTGGGGACTGCTCGGCTCTCCGGTCGCCCCGCAACGCCCGGGCGCCGTCGCGCCGCCCCTGCCTGCGCTCACGCGGCGCGGCTGGCTCGCGTTTGGCGCAGCGATTGTTTTTCTCGCCGTGACGCCGCTCTTCGCAGGCAGCTACAGCCTAGTCCTGCTGACCGACATTTTTGTGTTTGCACTCTTCGCCGTCAGTCTCCATTTCATGCTGGGGCCCGGCGGCCTGGTTTCGTTCGGCCACGCGGCTTACTTCGGACTTGGCGCCTACGGCGCAGCCCTACTTCTCGTGCGCTGGCATGCACCGATGGTCGCGGCGCTCGCCCTCGGTCCATTGCTCGCTGTGGCCGGGGCGCTGGTCTTCGGTTGGTTCTGCGTGCGGCTTTCGGGCGTCTATCTCGCGATGTTGACGCTCGCCTTCGCGCAGATCGCTTGGTCGGTTGCGCTGCAGTGGGATGCGGTGACCGGCGGCTCCAACGGTCTGATCGGCGTCTGGCCCGCGCCGTGGCTCGCGTCCAAGACGGTCTACTACTACCTGGCGCTCCTCGGCTGCGCGGCAGCCATCGCTTTTCTCTGGCGCGCGCTCGATGCGCCCTTCGGCTGTGCATTGCGCGCGTCGCGCGATTCGCCGCTTCGCGCGGATGCCATCGGCATCGACGTGCGCCGCGCGCACTGGATCGCTTTCACCCTCTCGGGCGCATTCGCCGGGATCGCGGGCGCGCTTTACGCCTTCTCCAAGGGCTCGATCTCGCCGGAGGTGCTCTCGGTGCCGCGGTCGGTGGACGCGCTCGTCATGGTGCTGCTCGGCGGCGTGCAGACCCTCGCCGGTCCGGTTCTGGGCGCCGCAATCTTCACCTGGCTCGAGGATTCGTTGGCGCGCGATTTCAGCTATTGGCGGGCCGCGATGGGCGGCGTCGTACTCCTCATCGTGCTCGCCTTCCCCCGAGGCATGCTCGGGGCGACCAAGCGATGACGACGCTTGTCGTGCGCGGCTTGTCGAAGCGTTATGGCGGCGTGCACGCGCTGCGCGGCGTGTCTTTCGGCGTGGGCTCGGGCGAGCTCGTCGCCATCATCGGGCCCAACGGCGCGGGCAAGACGACTTGCTTCGATCTGCTGAACGGACAGCTCGCCCCGGACGCGGGACAGATAGAGCTCGACGGCGAAGCGCTCGGCGGGCGCGCGCCGCGCGACATCTGGCGCCTGGGCGTCGGCCGTACTTTTCAGATCACCGCCACCTTCGGCTCGATGACGGCACGGGAGAACGTGCAGATGGCGCTCCTTTCCTGGCAGCGACGTCTCGGTTCCCTGTTCACGACCTTTTCCACCCTCGCCGCTGCGCAGGCCGATGCGCTGCTTGAGCGGGTCGGAATGCGCGACCAGGCCACAAAGCCGTGCGCGGAGCTCGCCTACGGCGACCTCAAGCGCGTTGAGCTTGGCATTGCCCTGGCAAACCGCCCGCGCCTGCTCCTGATGGACGAGCCCACCGCGGGGATGGCCCCGGAAGAGCGTGGCGAGCTGATCACCCTTGCGGCGTCGCTCGCCCGCAGCGAAGGCATTGCCGTGCTCTTCACCGAGCACGACATGGACGTGGTGTTCGGCCACGCCGATCGAGTCATCGTGCTGCACGCCGGTGAGGTCATTGCGAGCGGTCCACCGGCGGAGATCCGCGCCAATCCGCGCGTGCAAGAGGTCTACCTTGGCGCTCCTTGAGCTTGCCAACGTCGCCGCCGGCTACGGTCGCGCGCGCGTGCTCTTCGACGCCAGCCTCACGCTTGAACCCGGCGAGGTCGTAATGCTCGCCGGCCGCAATGGCGCCGGAAAATCCACTACCCTCAGGGCCGTGATGGGCCTGGTCGATCGAACCGGCGAGATCCGATTCCGGGGGCAACGCGTCGATCGGCTCGAACCCTTCGAAATCGCGCGGCTGGGCGTCGGTTACGTGCCGGAAGATCGGCGCATATTTGGCAGCCTCACGGTGGCGGAGAACCTGGAAGTGGGACGCCGTGCTTCCCGATCCGGCCTGCGGGCTTGGAACGAAGAACGGCTGTTCGCGCTTTTTCCGAACCTGGCAGCGATGCGCGAGCGCCCCGGCGAGCGCATGTCCGGCGGTGAGCAAAAGATGCTCGCCATCGCGCGCACCTTGATGGGCAATCCGCTCGCCGTGCTGCTCGACGAGCCCTCCGAGGGGCTCGCGCCCATCGTCGTGCGCCATATGGCCGCCGCCATCGGCGAGCTCAAGCGTTCAGGGCTCGCCGTGCTCCTCTGCGGGCAGAATGCGCGATTCGCGGAGGCCCTGGTCGATCGCACCTATCGCATTGAGCGAGGCCAGATCCGCCCCTCATGACCCACCGCGGGCTCCTCCTCACCATGACCGAACCGCCGCCCGCGATGGAGGAAGAATTCAATGCCTGGTACGACACCGAGCATCTTCCCGAGCGGCTTGCCATCGACGGTTTTCGCTCGGCACGCCGGTGGACGGCGGACGTGGCGCCGGGCGAGGGAAAGTATCTCGCGACCTACGAGCTCGACACCCCCGACGTGCTTCTTTCGACGGAATACCTGGCGCGCTTCGAAGGCGCCACGCCATGGACGCGCCGCTGCCTCGGCAAGTGCGTCGTGTTCCGCCGCTGGGCATGCGAGCAGATCGAACCCGGCTCTGCTGAGCCGCACCCGCTGGCTCGCGGGCTCCTCTTCATCGCGGCCGAAGCGCCGCTTGGCGAACTGGCTTTGCCGGGTGCGCTGCAAACGCGGCGCTTCGTCGCCTCGGCGGGTACGCCGTGCCATATCGCGCTGATCGAATTCGCCTGGGAAGGTACCCGCAGCCAGCCCGAACCGCAGGCAGGTTGGCGGATGCAGCTCTATCGCACTTATGGCACTTGAGCGCTACGCCTGGATCGCCGTGGGCGCCGCGATCGCCACGATCGCGCTCAAGACTTTCGCCTGGTGGCTGACCGGCTCGGTCGGCCTTTTGTCCGACGCGCTCGAGTCCGTCGTGAACCTGGCGGCGGCGCTGCTCGCTCTGTCGATGCTGCGCCTCGCCGCCTCGCCGCCCGACGATGACCACCCCTATGGCTTTTCCAAGGCCGAGTACTTCTCGGCCGGCATCGAAGGCGCCCTGATTGTCCTCGCGGCAGCCGGCATCGTCTGGACCGCCCTCCCGCGCCTCATCACGCCGCAGCCGCTCGACATGCCGTTTGCCGGCCTCGGTCTCACCGTGGTCGCCTCGGCTATCAATCTGGCCGTAGCCATGGCGCTGCTGAGAGCCGGCCGCGAGCACCACAGCATTACGCTCGAAGCGGATGGCAGGCACCTGCTGACCGATGTCTGGACGTCGGCGGGCGTCATCGCCGGCATCGCGCTCGTCTTCGCTACCGGATGGCTGCGCCTCGACCCGCTCATCGCCATCGCCGTCGCGATCCACATTCTCTGGACCGGATTCGGCCTCGTGCGCCGCTCGGTCCGCGGCCTGCTCGATCCGGCAATCTCCGCGGAGGATCAGCGGGAGGTCAACAAGGTGATCGCCGAATATTCACGCCGCTATGGCGTGGCGTTCCATGCCCTGCGTACGCGGCAGGCGGGTGCACGCCGCTTCGTGTCGTTCCACCTGCTGGTACCCGACGCATGGACGGTGGCCCACGCGCACCAGCTCTCCGAGGAGATCGAGGCGCGGATGCGCGCCATGGTGCCGAATGCCGCGATCTTCACGCACATCGAACCGATCTCGGATCCGGCGTCCTACGACGACCAGGGACTCGACCGCTAGTGCCCGGGCAGGATGAGCTCGATATGGTCGCGGCTGATGTTGAGGAAAGGCGCGGCGGCGACCTGGCGGCCGCCGGGCTGGAGCTCCCACACCTCGGCATTCGTCACGGCGATGAAATCGCGCGCCTCGGTCATGAAGTCGGTGATGCGTGCGCCCGGCAGAAGGTCGATGAACCCGCGCACCCGGTAGGTCGAGGTGAAGATTGTGACTTTTGTCCGCTCTTCCATGTCGCGGAATGTTAAACCGGGACGCTATAGTTTGGCCCATGAAAGCAACATCGAAATTAGCGCTGTGTGTCGCACTCCTTGCACCGCTTGCGTCCGCTGCCCAGACACGCGGCGACCTGCAGTGCAAGCCGAGCGGTAAGGACCTGATCTATGACTGCATCGTGCGCCTCGCCCGCGCCGACCAGCCGGTCACGGGCGCACAACTGACCGTTTCGGCGGAGATGCCATCCATGCCGGGCGAGCACCGCCTGACGCCGGTCAAGGCACGACCGGGCAAGGGCCCCGGCGAGTACCTTGTGCGCCTCGATCTCGACATGGCAGGAGAGTGGGACCTGAAGCTCCGTCTGACCGGTGCCGTACGCGACCGGCTGGTGCTGCATTGCGAGTTCGACGAACGCAGCGGTCGTGCCCTCCGTCGACCTAAGTAGCATCATCCGGCCAGGCGACGGCCTCATCTGGGGCCAGGCCTGCGCCGAGCCGCAAACGCTCGTCGAAGCTCTGCTCGCACAACGCAGCGCGCTTACAGGCTGCAGCGTGTTCCTCGGATCGAGCTATTCCGGTCTTGTGCGGCCCGAGCACGCCGACCATCTACGTTTTAGCTCCTATTGCGGCACGGGAGCCAACCGTGCGCTGGCCGACGCCGGCGTGCTCCAGATCCTGCCGTCACCCTATTCCCAGCTCGGCGCACTCATCCGTAGCGGCCGCATCAGGTGCGACGTGGCAATGCTGCAGGTCAGCCGGCCCAATGCGCGCGGCGAGTTCAGCCTCGGCCTGGCCGTCGAATACCTGGCGCCGGCGCTGGAAGCTTCGCGGGCAATCATCGCTGAAGTGAACGACCAGATACCGTGGACCCATACGCAGCCGTTGCTGCGTCGCGACGATTTCGACCTGATGCTCGAATCCTCGCGCGCCCCTGTCTATTTGGAGTCCGAGCCGCCGAGTGCCCTCGAACAGCGCATCGCGCAGCATGCGGCAGGTTGGGTGCCCGACGGCGCTACGGTCGAGTGCGGCATCGGCGCTCTGCCGAACGCGATCCTGGCTGCGCTGCGCGATCGAAAGCTTTCCTGCCATTCCGGCGTGGTATGCGACGCCGTCCGCCTCGTGCGACCGAAAAGCTGCGTCGGCGGAGCACTTATGGGCACGCCGGCGCTCTTCGAGTGGGCGCGCGAAAACACCGCTTTGCGTCTGGTCTCGTCCGATATCACCCATGGCGCCGCCACGCTGGCAAAGATCGAGCGCTTCGTCGCCGTCAACTCGGCCGTGGAAGTCGACTTGACCGGGCAGGTCAACGGCGAGCTGGCACGCGGCAGCTATGTCGGGGCGGTCGGCGGCGCACTCGATTTCATCCGCGCCGCAAACCAGTCGCCGGGCGGTGTTTCCATCGTCGCGCTGCCCGCCTCCCGCGTGGTCGAGCACCTTTCGGGACCCGTCTCCGTGCCGCGGAGCGAGGCTGGCCTGTTCGTAACAGAGCATGGCGTGGCCGATCTGCGCGGCTGCACGCTCGCCGAGCGCGAGCGGCGCATGAAGAAAATCAGCGAAAATTCCTGAGCGCCGGCACCGTCCAGAACGGTGTCGAGGCGATCACCACGCACACCATGGCTACGGCAAGCCCGGCACGATAACCGCCGGTGATGTCATGCAGCAGGCCGCCCATCAAGGAGCCGAAGGCGGCGCCAACGGCATTGGTGGAATAGATGGTGCCGTAGATCGTGGCCACGTTCGGGCCGGCGAAATAACGCGTCGAGATGGAGGAGATGATCGGACCGCGCACGCCCATGCAGAGCCCGAAGATCGGAACGAAGAGCATCAGGACCAGCGGCAAGGTGGTGTAGGTCAGCAGAAGGAGGAGCGCCATGCCCGTCGCCGTGCCGACGAACGTGACGGTGATCGTCTGGCGGTAGCCGAAGCGATCGGAGGTGAAGCCGCTCCCCATGACGCTCATGGCGGACATGAGGCCGAGCGCTCCATAGGCGCTCGCTGCCGTGATCGGCGAGAAGCCGACATCGACGAAGAAGGCCACCAGCTGGACGATGACGGTGAACATCGCCGTCGCCGTGAAGAAGAACACCTGACAAAGGCCCCAGTACAGGCGCGTGCGCAGGGCTTTGGCGAGCGTCCAGCCCTCCTCGCCTGGCTGCAGCTTCGCAGCATGCGCGCGCTCGGGATGACCCGCATAGAAGCGATCCCAGGGAACGAAGAAGGCGACGACAGGAACCAGGAGCACGAGCACGCCGTCGAGCGCGCGATACGCGACGCGCCAGTCGTATTCGCCGACGAGTTGCTGCGTGAGGGGAACGAAGATGATCGTGCCGACCCCTGCGGCGGAGAACGCGATGCCGATGGCGCTCGACAGGCGCTCGCGGTACCAGCGCGCGATCAGCGCGGAACCAGGCACCATGCCCGTAAGGCTGACCCCGATGCCGATCATGCCGCCGACGAAAAGGTAGAACTGCCAGAGGTTGGACAGCCCGGCGGCGAGGAAGAAGGCCGCGCACATGCAGGCCAGGCCCGTGGTGTATACCCAGCGCGGGCCGACCCGGTCGAAGAGGAGCCCCACCAGCGGCGAGGTAAAGCCGTGCATGAGCAGGTAAATCGAATAGACGCTGGTGAGCTGCGAACGCGTCCAACCGTAGTCCCGCTCGAGCGGCAGCACGAAGACGACATAGGTATCGCCCAGGCCGCGCCCGAACATGTTGAGGGCGAAGCAGGTGGCGAGAACCGCGACCGCAGTATTGCGGATCAGATCTTCTCGGCGGACTCCAGGCCGAACACCTGGCGCAGGTAGCGCAGGTAGCCCTCGTCCTTGCTGATGGTCTTGCCGGGCGAGTCGGACACCTTGGCGACCGGCTGGCCGTTGCACTCGGTCATCTTGATGACGACGTTGATCGGCTCATAGCCCAGATCGTTGGTCAGGTTCGTGCCGATGCCGAAGGCGGTAATGGCCCTGCCGTAGAACCGCCGCGCGATGGCGATGGCGAGCGGGAAGGAAAGCTGGTCCGAGAAGATCAACTGCTTCGTACGGGGATCCACCCGGTTCTTCCGGTAATGGGCAATGAGCTTCTCGCCCCAATCGAACGGATCGCCCGAATCGTGCCGCGCGCCGTCGAAGAGCTTGCAGAAATACATGTCGAAATCGCGCAGGAACGCGCCGGTGCCATAGGTGTCGGCCACCGCGATGCCGAGGTCGCCGCGGTACTCCTGCGCCCATTTATCGAAGGCAAAAGTCTGGGAATCGCGCAGGCGCGGGCCGAGCGCCTGACAGGCCTGCATGTACTCGTGCGCCATCGTGCCGAGGGGGGTGAGGTTGTTGCGCATGGCAAACCAGACATTGGACGTGCCGGCGAAGTACTCCGGCACCTCGCGCCTCAGCGTCTGCAGCACCTCTTCGTGCCAGGCGAGCGAGAAGCGGCGCCGGGTACCGAAGTCCGAGATGCGGAAATCGAGCTCGCGCTCGACGGTGCGCACGAGATCGATCTTGGCCCTCAGCCGCCGCCGCCCTTCATCCAGGTCCGGATGGGGCTGCGTGCGCCTGAAGTAAACCTCGGAGACGATCGCGAGCACCGGGATCTCGTACATGATCGCGTGCAGCCAGGGCCCGCGGATCGTGATGTCCATTTCGCCCGGCCGCTCGCCTTGTCCGATGCGCACGTACTTTTCGTTGAAGTGGAACAGCGCGAGAAAGTCGACGAAGTCCGACTTCATGAAACGCAGCCCGCGCAGGTAGGCAAGCTCGTCCTCCCGGAAACGAAGCTCGCCAAGTGCAGTCACTTCGGCGCGGATCTCGTCGAGATAGGGACGGAAATCGACGCCTTCGCTGCGGCACTTGAACCGGTACTCGACCTGCGCGCCCGGGAAGTGATGCAGGACGACCTGCATCATGGTGAACTTGTACAGGTCCGTGTCCAGCAGCGACTGGATGATCATCGAGGAGCATTGTAACCGTCGCTGTTACCCTAACCGCCATGTGCGGCCGATACGAGATCCATGCACACCCCGAGGTGGTCGCGATGTGCAATTCGGCCTCGGGGACACGCCGCAATTCAAGCAGAGCTACGACGTGTGCCCGGGCAGCGAGATCCTCGTGGTGCGCCTTGAGCGCGAGGGGCGGCGCGTGGCGCGGCGCAACCGCTGGGGCAGCAAGCTTGCGAATGCGCGCGGTGAGTCGCTGCTCGACCGGCCCGCCTTCCGCGATGCCTCGTTCCAGCAAGCGGCTTCTACGAGTGGCAGGCGATGCCGGGTCGCAAGCAGCCGTGGCACTTCCGTCCAGCCGACGTGGAGCTCTTCGCCCTCGCCGGCATCACCGCGATGTGGCAGGGGATTCGTAGCGTCTCGCTCATCACGACCCAGCCGAACGAGCTCATGGCGCCGATCCACGATCGAATGCCCGTGATCATCGCGCCCGAGGATTACGTCGCATGGCTCGAGAGGGATGCGAGCGAAGCCCTGCACTACGTACGTCCCTATCCGGCAGGGCGCATGGCGGCGCGGCGGGGAGCATGCGGGTCAATCAGCCCGAGAGCGACGCCCCGACGCTGATCGAGGAGACGTCGGGACCCCTACAGCAAGCACGGGCTCCTCTAATACTGTATATAATGCCAGTTCATGGAACCTTTGACCGACCGGCAGGCCGAGATCCTGCGCCTGGTGCGCGAGTTGACCGAAGTCTCCGGCTACCCGCCGACGCGCGCCGAGATCGCGGAAAAGATGGGCTTTCGGTCGGTGAACGCGGCCGAGCAGCATCTGCGCGCGCTGGAGAGAAAAGGCGCCATCGAAATTTCCTCGGGTGCATCGCGCGGCCTTCGCGTGCGCGATGGCCGCGGCGGGCAGCGCGGCGGCCGGCTGCTCGAGCTGCCCGTCGTCGGACGCGTCGCGGCCGGTGCTCCAATCCTTGCCGAAGAGAATCTGCAAGGACGCTATCAGGTCGACCCCAATCTTTTTACGCCGCGGGCGGATTACCTGCTCCGCGTGCGCGGCATGTCGATGCGCGATGCCGGCATCCTGGAAGGCGACCTGCTCGCCGTCCACAAAACCGCGGAAGCGCGCAGCGGACAGATCGTCGTGGCGCGCCTCGGCGACGAGGTGACCGTCAAGCGCCTGCGCCGCCGCGGCCATGCCGTGCAGCTCGAAGCCGAGAACCCGGACTTCGCGCCGATCGATGTCGACTTGCGCCGCGAGCCGCTGGCGATCGAAGGTGTCGCCGTCGGTGTAATTCGCAACGGCAAGAGCTTCTGATAAGCCTTTAGAATTGGCTTGGCCGCCGCAGTCCCTCGAGCGGCCCCCAGCCAATGAATACGCTAGCCAACGGACTTGACAACGCCGAGCCGGCCGCCAGAGCGGACGCCCTGACGGCCGATATCCGCGATCGCGCCGATCCTGCGCTGGTGCGCGCCGATCGCGTCGAGCAGCTCTACAGCCAGCTGCCGCTCGGCATGGCGGCGACCATCGTCATCGGCGTCATTGCCGCCATGGAGCTGCACGAGGGGCGGCTGCTCGAGCTGGTGCTCTTCTGGGGCGGGCTGCTCGCCCTGGTGGTGATGCTGCATGCGCTGCTCTACCTGGGTTATCGCAACGACGCGCACCGGCACGACAACACCGCCCAATGGCTGCGCTGGCTCGGCATCGGCGCCTTTGCGGCCGGCGCGACCTGGGGGTTTGCGGCTGCGGTGTTCTTTCCATCGCACGCCGACGAGCGGCAGGTCTTCATGGCGTTCCTGCTGGCGGGCGTGCTGTCGGGCGGAATCCCGATGTACGCCGCTTCGTGGCCGATCTTCGCCGCCTACGCCGCGGCGATCGCCCTGCCGTTCACCTACGTCCTCGCCACGTTCGGCAACCGCCTGTTCGCCGAAATCGCCCTCCTCATCCCGCTCTTTTTCGGGGTCAGCGTCGCGATCGCGTTCCGGCTCAACGGCGTGTTCCTCTCCGGCTACCGCCTGCGCCATGCGTATCAGCGGCAGCTCGTCGAGCTGCAGGAAGCGCGCCGCCAGATCGAGGCCAGCGGCCGCAAGCTCGCGCTCTTCGCCGAGCGCTCGCCGATCGCAGTGCTCGAGCTCGACGCCCAAGGTGTGGTGCACGAGGTCAACCATGCCGCGGAGCTGCTCTTCGGCTACGCCGCGGACGAGCTCGCAGGCAAGTCGGTGAAGAAAATCGTGCTGCCGAAATACCAGCCCGATTTCGACCGCGACTGGACGGCGCTCATCGCCTCGCGCCAGCCGATGGCAGGCGTCAAGGTGCGCAACCCGCGGCGGGACGGGCTCACCGTCGTTTGCGACTGGACCGTGACGCCGCTCGTCAATCCCGACGGCACCGTCATCTCCGTGATCGCGCAGGGCCGCGACATTACCGCCCAGCTCGAGGCCGAGCGCATGAAGAAGGAGTTCACCGCGACCCTGTCGCACGAGCTGCGCACGCCGCTCACCTCGATCATCGGCTCGCTGCAGCTCATCAACGCCGGCGTCCTGGGCGACGTGCCGAAGGACGTCGCCGAGCTCACCGAGGTCGCGGAGCGCAATGGCCAGCGCCTGCTCGATCTCATCAACGACATCCTCGACATCGAGAAGATCGAATCGGGCAAGCTCACGCTGATGCCCGAGGTGATCCGCGTCGACGAATTGGTGCGCGAGGCCATGCTGCTCAACAAGGGCTTCGGCGACCGCTTCCATGTGCGCTTCGAGGCACAGGGCGAGCTGCTGACGCGCGAAGTCACTGCCGACCGCAAGCGCCTGCTGCAAGTGATGACGAACCTGCTTTCCAACGCCGCCAAGTTTTCCCCCGAAGGCGAGGTGGTCGGGATCACGACCGACGAAGTCTCCGGCCTGCTGCGCATCGGCGTGCACGACAAAGGGTCCGGCATTCCCGAGGCGTTCCGCGCGCGCATCTTCGGCCGCTTCAATCAGGCCGACTCGACGGCGACCCGCCAGAAAGGCGGCACGGGGCTCGGGCTCGCCATTTGCAAGCGCCTGATCGAGATGATGCAGGGTCGGATCGGCTTCCGGGACCGCGACGGCGGCGGCACCACCTTCTGGTTCGAGCTGCCGCGCCATGCCTGACCGGCCGCTACAGCGCATCTCCTACGTCGAGGACGACGAGGATATCCAGCGCATCGTCCGCATGTCGCTCGAGCGCGTCGGCAAGATGACCGTCGACGTGGTCAGCGATTCAATGACCGCCATGGCCCGGATCGCTTCCTTCAAGCCGGACCTCGTCATGCTCGACTGGATGATGCCGCGCATGGACGGCCCGACACTTTTTCGCAAGATGAAGCAGGATCCCGAGGCGGCCAAGCTGCCGGTCGTATTCATCACCGCAAAGGCGACGCAGCGCGACACGGACGAGCTGATGGCGCTCGGCGCCGCCGGCATGATCTCGAAGCCGTTTTCCCCCAAGGATCTGCCCGACCAGCTGCGGGCAATCTGGGGCAAACTGCCCTAGCTAGTGCAGTTTCTGCGTCGCGTCCGCGTCAGCCGACGGTGCCAGTTTGCGCGCCAGGAAGCCGATGACCTCGTCGGCATTGCGAAAGCGCGCGTCACGATCTTTCTCGAGTAGCTTGTCCAGCAGGCGCTGGTAGCGTTCGAGGTGCCCGGGCAACCCGGGCGGCGACGTGTTGAGATGCTGCATCGCCACCTCCATGGCGGTCTCGCCATCGAAAAGGTGATTGCCGGTCAGCATCTGGTAGAGAAGGACGCCCGCGCTGTAGATGTCCGTGCGCAGGTCGAGCGCCCTGCCTTGTACCTGCTCCGGGCTCATGTAGCGCGGCGTACCGAGCACCTCGCCCTGGTGCGTGCGGTCGACCGCCGCGATGTCCTTGGCGATGCCGAAGTCGAGGATGGCGAGCGTGCCGTCCTGGCGGAACATCAGGTTCTGCGGCTTGAGATCGCGGTGCAGGATGCCTTTCTCGTGGATGTCTCCCAGGGCGAACATCAGCTCGCGGAATATGTGCAGCGCGTCCTCGGGCTGGATCGCCTTGCCGGTGAGCCGCTTGTGCAGGTCTCCGCCTTCGAAGAATTCCATCACCAGGTAGGCATAGTCGTCGGATTTGCCATGGCCATAGATGCGCGCCACGTGGCGGCTTCGCACGCGCTCGACCATCGCGTATTCCTCGATGAAACGGGCGAGCGCTGTCTTGTTCGAAAGGATTTCGCGCCGCAGGATCTTCACCACCAGTGGCTCGTCGTCGCCTTCCCGCGAAGCGAGGTACACGCGCGCCATGCCGCCCTCGCCGATCAGCCGCAGCACCTTGATGCCGGGGATGCGGATCTTCGCGCCGATGGAATGGCCTTCCATGCGCGCGGCGAGCTCGGGCGAGAGCGTCCTTTCCTTCGAGCCCGCGGTCAGCTCGTGGAGCGACGTGAGCAGCTTCTCGCGCGTCAGCTCCTGCTTGCGCTGGTAGTCGTCGGCGCCCGCCTTCATCGCGCGCACGGCGATGATCTCGTTGCCCGCGCCGGTGAGGAACAGGACCTTCGGGCAATCGGGCCGTGTCTTCAGCCGCTGCAGCCACTCGAGGCCGTCGCCGCGACCGAGCATGTAGTCGAGGATCACCGTCTGGTAGGAGCCCAGCGGGAACTCGGCGGCCGGGAAATTGTGCTCGAGCGGGTCGTATTCGTCGACGGTCCAGTCCGGCCAGCGTTGCTTGATGTAGTGGCCGAGCAGGTTCCGCAGATCCGGATCGTCGTCGATGATGAGGATGCGCACGATTAAAGAGTGACGGCGTAAACGTCGACCGGCTCGCTGCGTCCACGCAGCGCCATCTTGCCCCGAGGCTGTGCCGCCGAAGCCGCGTCGCCTGCAGCGCGCAGCGCCGGCCCGGAAACGAGGAGCTCCCCGGGCTGGGCGAGCTGCACGAGGCGCGCGGCGACGTTCACGGCGTCGCCGATGATGGTGTAACTCATGTAGTGCGGCGAGCCCACGTTGCCAATGATCGCATCCCCGGCGGCGAGGCCGAAACCGACGCCGGTGGGGGTGCCGCCGCGTTCGCTCCATCGGCTCAAGACCGGCTTTACGCTCGCTGCCATGTCCTGCGCCGTCTGCCAGGCGAGCTTGCCGGCTTCCGGCTGGGGAAACGGCACGTTGAACGCCGTCAGCAGGTTGTCGCCGGCCATGCTGAAGATGGCGCCATCGTGGCGGTAGGCCGCCTCGGTGATCACGGCGAAATACTCGTTCAGGAGGCCGACCACCTCGTCGACCTGAGTGCGCTCGGTAAGTCGGGTAAAACCACGCAGGTCTGCAAAGAGAGCGACCACGTTCACTCGCTGCGCGCCGCGCTGGAACGGCGTGCCTTCATGGGCCAGGTCGGCGATGATCCGATCGGCGAGCCGCGGCGAGATGTAGCGTGCGAACGCCTTGCGCAGGGCCTCCTTGCGGCTCACCTCCGCGGCAAGGCGGCCCGTCTCCAGCTCGCGCCGCGTCTCGTGCAGCCGCCGCAGGGTTTGCACGCGCGCGATCAGCTCTTCCCGCTGCACCGGTTTTGACAGAAAGTCGTCGGCGCCGGCGCGGATGCCGCGCACGCGGCTCGCCGAATCCTCGAGTGCCGTGACCAGCACGATCGGCACCATCGCCGTGCCCGGATCGCGCTTCAGGCGCTCGCAAACCGTGAAGCCGTCGATGCCGGGCAGCATCACGTCCAGCAGCACGAGATCGGGAGGCGAGGCGACGGCATGCACGAGTGCGGCGTCGCCGTCGAGTACCGTGTCGGCGCGCATGCCTTCGGACTGGATCATGCGCGCCAGCACGCTCGCCATGTCCGGATCGTCGTCGACGACGAGCACCCGGAAATCATGGGGCTTCATTCGTACGCGATCTGTACCTTGGAGAGATAGTCGGCGTATTCCACGATGCGCGCTTCCAGGCCGGCGCGGTCTCCGCTGCGGGCGCCGTCCTCGATGTACTTGCCGAGCGTCGACACGTGATCGAAGCCGTAGGAGACGCCGACGCCCTTCATGCGATGGCCGAGCTGGCGCAGCTGCTCGAAGTCGGCGGCGGCAAGCGCGACGCGCAGCGTATCGAGCTCCTTGCGCCGGTTCGACATGAACACGGGAATCAGGTCCTCGAGGTCGCGCGCGACCCGGACCTTATAGTTCGCTTCGTTCATGGCCGATTATAGGCGGCAGCGCCGGGCCGTCCCCGGCCCTCGCCCAGCCAGGCTTTGTCGGCAAGCACCTCGCGCGCCCGAGGCAGATGCGGGTGCAAGGTGAGCGCGGCGGCGAAAGCGTAGCGCGCCTCGATGCCGGCGCCATCGTCGAGGCGAATCTCGGCGAAATGCAGCATGGCGGCGAAATGGCGCGGCTCCAGCTCGAGCGTGCGCCGAATATCCTGCAGGCATTCCTCGTCCCGGCCGAGGAGGTAGTAAAGCGTCGCGCGTTTGTGCCATGCCTCCGCATAAAGCGGCGCGCTGCGCAGGAGCGCCGTCAGCCTTGTTTCTGCAATGTCGTAGCGGCGCGCAGCGATGTCGCGCGTTGCCGCGTCCAGCACCGTCGCCGCGGCGCGGTGGGGATGGTGCATCCAGGCGTGCCAGATCTGGTCTTCGGTATCCATCGCCTCGGCTGCAGCGCACGCGCCCAGGCGCCGGAAAAGCTGCCCGAGCTCCGCCAGGTCGCGCACCGGGCGGCGGCTGCGCCGCCCGGCGATGAGGCTCAGGATGTCCGCCTGGGCGCCGGTCATGTCGGTAGAGCTTAATGGAAATCGCGCGAGGCCGTTTCGAGCGGGCCGAGCAGCGCGCTATGGTCCACCAGGCGCCGCGCAACGAGGTGCACGACCTCGCCGTCGCGCTCGATCGTGCCGTGCACGCCGAGCAGCCGTGCGCCGAGCAACTCGCGCCGCTGGCGCTCGACGAGCCGATTCCACACCACGATGTTCGTGTTACCGGTCTCGTCCTCAAGGGTGACGAACACCACGCCGCTTGCCGTGTCGGGCCGCTGGCGGCAGGTGACGAGGCCCGCTACGCGCGCCGGACTGCCGTGCGGCAGCCGGTGCATGTGCTCTGCATCCTCGAGGCCGAGGGCCAAGAGCTTGCCGCGCAGCAAAGCCAGCGGATGGCGTCCAAGCGTGAGCCCGAGGCTCGCGTAGTCGGCAACGATGTCTGCGCCCTCGCTCGGTGCCGCAAGCGCTGGGGCGGTCTCTTCCACAGGAACATCCAATGGAGAGCGACGCGCTGCGCCCGCAGCCGCCCAGTGCGCAAGACGCCGATGCCCGGTGAGCGACTGCAGCGCGCCGCCGGCCGCGAGAGCGCGAAGATCCTTGCGCTTGAGGTCGAGATCGAACACACGCCGGTACGGCCTTCTCGAAGCAATGCGCTGGCCTGCGGCCTCGGACAGTCCGCTCACCATGCACAGGCCCAGACGCAAGGCCGTTCCCTCCAGGGTGCAATCCCAGTCGCTCACGTTCACGTCCGGCGGCAATATCTCCACCCCATGGCGGCGCGCGTCCTGCACGAGCTGCGCCGGCGCATAAAAGCCCATCGGCTGGCTGTTCAAGAGCGCGGCGCAGAAGGCCGCCGGATGGTGGCACTTGAGCCAGGAGGACACGTAGACGAGGAGCGCGAAGCTCGCGGCGTGCGATTCCGGAAAGCCATACTCGCCGAAGCCGAGGATCTGCTGGTACAGGCCATCGGCGAAATCCGCGCTGTAGCCGTGGCGCATCATGCCGGTCTTCAGCTTGCCCTCGAAGTGCTCGAGTCCGCCGCGCTTCTTCCAGGCCGCCATCGAACGGCGCAGCCGGTCGGCCTCGTCGGGAGTGAACCCGGCGGCGACCATCGCGAGCTGCATCACCTGCTCCTGGAAGATCGGCACGCCGAGCGTGCGCCCCAGTACCTGCCTTACCGCCTCGCTTGGATAGCTCTCGGGCTCCTCGCCCCGCCGGCGGCGCAGGTAGGGATGCACCATGCCGCCCTGGATCGGTCCCGGACGCACGATCGCCACCTCCACCACCAGGTCGTAGAACTCTTTCGGCTTGAGCCGCGGCAGCATGCTCATCTGCGCGCGCGACTCGATCTGGAAGACGCCGATGGTGTCGGCTTTCTGGATCATGGCGTACACCGCCGGATCCTCCGCCGGCACGTCCGGCATGCGCATGCCGACCATCGCCAACGCCCGGCGGATGGCTGAAAGCATGCCGAGGCCGAGCACATCGACCTTGAGGAGGCCGAGCGATTCGAGGTCGTCCTTGTCCCACTGGATCACGGTGCGCTCGGGCATCGCCGCGTTCTCGATCGGCACGAGCTCGGCGAGCGCGCCGCGCGAGATCACGAAGCCGCCGGGATGCTGCGACAGGTGCCGCGGAAAGCCGCGCAGCATCTGCGCGAGCTGCATCCAGAGGTTGTCCGCCGGAATCGGCGGGTCCCAGAAGGCCAAGCTCTTTGCGGTGCGGTCCACCTCCGCCGCCGGCACGCCGAGCGCCTTGCCCACTTCGCGCACCGCGCTCTTGGGGCGATAGCAGATCACCGTCGCGGCGAGCGCCGCGCGGTGGCGTCCGTACTTCTCGTAGACGTACTGGATCACCTCCTCGCGCCGCTGGTGCTCGAAGTCGACATCGATATCCGGCGGCTCGTTCCTCTCGCGCGAGACGAAGCGCTCGAAGAGCCCGTTCATCCGCGCCGGGTCTATCTCGGTGATACCGAGCGCATAGCACACCACCGAGTTCGCCGCCGAGCCGCGCCCCTGGCACAGGATGTCCTTGGAGCGGGCGTAGCTGACGAGGTCCTCTACCGTGAGGAAGAAAGGCTCGTAGCCGAGCTCGGCGATGAGCGCCAGCTCGCGCTGCACCAGCTCGCGCACCTTGGGCTCGACGCCGGCCGGAAAGCGACGCTGCAAGCCCTTCTCCGTCAGTTCGCGCAGCCAGCTCGCCGGCGTGTGCCCGGGCGGCACGATTTCCGCCGGGTATTCGTACCGCAACTCGTCGAGCGAGAAGCAGCAGCGCTCGGCGATCGCCAGCGTTTGCGCCAGCAACTCGGGCGGATAAAGCTCGGCGAGGCGCACGCGCAGCCGAAGGCTGCGCTCGGCGTTGGGTTCGAGCGCCTGGCCGCATTCCGCTACGGTCTTGCCGAGCCGGATCGCGGTCAGCACATCGTGCAGGCGCTTGCGCGAGCGCAGGTGCATGCGCACGTCGCCCGCTGCCACCAGCGGCAGGCCATGTTCCCTGGCCAGTTGCCGGAGGCCTTTGAGCTGCGCGCGGTCGTTCGGCCCGCAATGCAGCTCGGCAGCTATCCAGGCGCGTCCGGCGAAGCGCTCGGCGAGCCATGGCGCCATTGAGCGATCCTCACCCGGCACCCACAAAGCCAGGGCATTCACCTGTTCCAGGTCCGCGAGGCAAAGCGCATACGAGCCTTTCTGGCTGCGGCGACGGCCCGTGGTGATGAGCGAAGCAATGGATCCGTAGGACGCGCGGTCGGTGGCGAGCAAAACGAAACGCGAGCGCTCGACGCGGATCTCGGTGCCGTGGATCAGGTGCAGCCGGCACTCCTTCGCGGCGAAATGCGCGCGCACGCTGCCCGCGAGCGAGCACTCGTCGGTCAGCGCGAGCGACCGGTAGCCGAGGGCGTGAGCGCGCTGCACGAGCTCCTCGGGATGCGAGGCGGCGCGCAGGAAGCTGAAGTTCGAGAGCGCGTGCAGCTCGGCGTAATCAGGCAAAAAAGCCATGCACGTACCATTGATCGTCTTCGCCGCATTTTTCTCGATATACCCAGGCGAGAGATGGGCCCAGCTCGGCGACGAAATAGTCGCGGCGCGCTTCGTCGCCGTCCCACCAGCCGCAGGCGATGCGCTCGGGCCCGGCGGCCAGCCCGAGCCGGCTTCCCTCCACCGGGATGGCCTTTTCCAGCAGCCACGCCGGACGCGGGCCGGGCTGGACGAAGTCGTGCGCATCCCATTCGCCGGGCTCGACGCGGCGCCAGGCGTATTCCGGCCGGTGATCGGGATAGACGCTGATGCCGTGCACCGCATCGCGTCCCAGGCGGGCCTGCAGCCGCTCCAGCAGCCGCGCCCAGTCCTCCGCCTCGGCCGCGCGATCGCCGCTCATTTTTCCGAAGAGAGCGCCGCTGCGTGCATCGAGCGGGGTGAAATCCTCTGCCGTGATCGCGATGGTCTCCACCGGCTGCCTGAGCTGCAGCGTGGCGAGCTTCTCGCGCAGAAGCTGCGCAAACCGTTCGGCGTCGCGTGCCGCTGAAGCAAGCTGCACCTTCACCTCGCTCGTCGAACCGTCGACGTGCGTCAGCGCCAGCGAGAAAGCGCGCACGCCCGCCTGTCGCGCGGCGAGCAGGCCTGCGAGCTGCACGAGCAGGCGCCGCGCGGCGAAAAGGAGCGCTTCGGCATGCACCACCTCGGCAGGCAGCTCCAGGCGCGCCGCGAAGCGCGCGGGGGGCGCGAAGAACTCGCGCGGCTCCGGCAGCTTGCCGAGCGCGCGGTCGAGCTCGTCGATCAAGCCCTGGCCGCAGCGCTGTGCCAGACCTGCGCGCGGCAGCCGCAGCAGCTCGCCGAGCGTGGCGACGCCGAGCTGCCGGAAAAACTCCGCATCGGCGCCCAGGACGCCGACCGGCAGCTCATCGAAGGGCAAGCCGCCGCCGCGGGCACGCCACAGCGCGGCGCGCGCGGTGGCCGCCGTCGCGAGCGAAGCCTGCACACCGAGCTCGGCGAGGCCGCATTCCAGCGCGGCGCGCAGCGGCTCGACGTCACCGAAGTAGCGCAGGCTGCCTTCGACCTCGAGAAGCAGCGCGTCCGGCTCGAGCGCGACCCTAGGCGTGAACTGGCAGGACCAGGCGGCGAGCGGCTGGAGCATCGCCGCCGGCAACCCCGGGAGGTGTAACGCGACCCAGAACATGGAACGGTCTTTTCAAAGGCAAGTGAAGCGGCGCCGTGCGCGGCGCGCCGCGGCGCTTGACGATCCGCACGCCGAGCTCGAGCCCGGCGGGCTCGAGGGCGAGGCGCAGGCACGCCGGGGACGATTCCGCCGCGGCGGCGAGCGGACGAAAAACGAAAACGGCGGCGCGGCCGGCTTCGGCGGCCACCGACAGGCGCTGCAGCTCGGCATAACGGACTTTCGGCAGCCAAACGACGAGCGCATGGCAGCTCCCCGAGCGCAGCGCTTGCTCCGCCGCCCACAGCGCGTCACGCCGCCTCTGCGGGCGGACGACCAGCAGGTTCACGAGATCGACGCCGCCAGCGGCAAGCGCGGGTGCATAGGGAACGTGCGGCGGCGCCATCCACACCGCGCGCTGCCCGGCGCTCGTCAGCGCCGCGAGCGCCGGCAGGATGAGTCCCAGCTCCCCAATGCCGGGCTCATCGCCCAGGATTTCTGTCAGCGCCTGGCGCGGCCAGCCGCCGCCCGGGAGCTCGGCATCGAGCGCCGTGAAGCCGGTGGCGAGGGTGGAGATCTGTCTCGCAAGAGCGCCCCCGCGCCAGATTCGCTGCCGTTGCAGAATTGCATCGAGACCGCTCATACTGTATTTTCATACAGTATCAGGCGGACTGGCAAGGGTCCTATTTTCCGGTCTTCAGCTTGCGCAGCTGCGCCTGGTAGGCCGACATGAAATCGCGGCCGAATATCTTGTTGAAATCTTCCTGCGCTTCCTGGGCGAGCTTGTTCTGGTGCTCGACGAACGCGTCCCAGAGCTTCGCCTTCTTGCTCGCCAGGCTGAAGCCGCCGCTGGAGGATTTCTCGAGCACCTTCTCGATCGCCTGCGGGTCGAAGCGGCGCAGCGCGCCGAGGATGGCGGAGCGCATGCCGGTCATCAGGGCCAGCTCGTGCGCGCGCAGGTCCTCGCAGGCATCGCCGATCGACTGCACCGGGTCGAGGAAGCCGCCGGTGCGGTCGCTGGGGTCGAGCAGGAACTGCATCGCCTCGTGGGGGTCCCCCATCAGCTTCAGCGGATTGTTGTCGCGCGCGGCGACCATCGTGCGCTCCTCGGCCTCGAATTCCTTGCGCATCTCGCTCCGCGCGATGAGCAACATCATGAGGCCCTCCACCGCCGCGCGCAGGATCGTCCCCGAATCGCGCAGCAGCCGCTCGGACTGCTCCGCCGAAAGATCCTTGTGCGGCATGCCCGCGCCCTCGAGGAACAGACGCAGTGCTTCATTCATCGATGCCGATGGCCCGGCGGCGGCTGGAGCAGGAGCCGGCGCAGGCCGGGGCGCTGGCGCAGGCCGGGGCGCTGGCGCAGGCTTTGTTTCGACCGGCGCCGGGCGTTTTTCCGGCGTGGGCGGTGCGGGAGGAAGCTTGATCGCCGGTCCGGTGTAGGTCGCCTCTTCAGTGCTTCCCATCAGCGTCGGCTCGTCGAAGATGCCCGGCTCAGGCGGCGGAATATCGGCTGCCCCACCGGTATCGCTCTCCTCCGCCAGCATCTTGATGAGCGATTTCTTCTCCTGCGGCGGTGGCGGCGGCGGCGCCGGTTTTGCCTTCTCTGCGAACACCACCTGCACTTCGAACTCGCCCATCTCGAAGCTGTCGCCGGACTTGAGCGTCAGGCGCGTTCCCGGGCCGTAGCGGCGGCCCTTCACCATCACGGGGTTCACCTTCGAGACCACCGACATCCAGTACGTACCGTCCTCTTCCTCCAGCTCGACGTGCACGCGCGAGATGTGCTTGTGGGGGTCGTCCAGCGCCATCGTGCAGGTCGCGTCGCGCCCAAGCGTCACTGGCAATGCGTCGAAATCGCGCGACTGGAAGAGCGTCGGCTTACCGCCGTGCTTGGTGAAGACCTTGACGGTGACGGGCATCGGCTCAGGTCACCTAGGCGGGGGCGCTGCTGCGCACGTCGCGGCGGCCCCAGCCGCGCTCGACCCAGCGCCCGTCCATCATGGCGCAGTACTGCTCGGCCGGCGGCAGCGCTTCGCACAGCAGCGCGCAGCGCCCGAACATCTCCGATTCCTCGGCCAGCCACGCCGCCGTCGGCTCGGCAAGGCGTGCGGCGAGGTCGAGCACTTCGCGCGGCGCAGGCGCCGCCGTGCGCGCGCCGAGCGGCAGCCAGAGCATCTGCGGCTTCGCCGAGCGGATCGGCACCGTGTCGTCGCGCCCTTCGGGGAAGCGCAGCCATTCGGTGCGGAAAGGCTTCTGCACGATGGCGGCATCGATGACCGCAGAGTCCGCTGCCGGCGCGATGGCCGAAAGCGCGATCGTCTCGATCTCGTCGAACCAGGGTTCCGCCGCCATCAGGGTGCCGACCACATCCAGGCTCGCCGAGGGCAGCGCGCTCGCCACCGCCAGCGGGAAGTAGCGCCCCACGGCATCGACGCTGGGCGCCATGATGCCGGCCCAGGCGTTCGGCGTGAGCATTCCGGGCGACAGCACGAACCGCCAGATCGGCATGGAGAGGAACGTGTCGCGCCAGCGTCCGCCGAGCCGGTCGCGGCTGCCGGCGATCGCCGCCTGGAGCCAGCGGTCCCATGATTCGCTGAACGCCGGCGGCATGCGGCGGGTGATGAAATCGCCGGTGCCGGGAATCTTGCCGTACCAGCCGGCCGAGAAGCTCTCCTCTGTCGCGCTGCCCGCCGCCATCATGATTTCTTGCCGACGAGCGTTTCGTCCCTGGGACGCGGCAGCGTCAGCGGCCGGTCGGCAAGCGCTTCGCGCAGGTGCCCGGAAAGATCGGCCTTGGCCGAATCCGGCAGCTTCCACACCTGCTGTGCGGCCTTCTCGATCGCCTGCGCATCGCGCTGGGTGTCGTCGTAGAGCGCGACGTAGCCATCGCGCACCACGCTGTTCGCACCGGCGCGCAAGGCGTTCTCGAGCGATACCGTCAGATCGGCGAGCAGGCCGTCGCGCAGCGCGTTGCGATACGCGCGGGTGGCTTGCGTACCGAGCTTGTTGCCCTGGTAGAAGCCGGCATGAAGCGTGCGCGAGTCTTCGCCGCGTGCGGTGTCGCGAAGATCGCGCAGCTTGTTCAAGAGTGCGATGAGCTTCGCCTCGTCGCCTGCCCCCAGACCCTTCACGGCGTCGATTTCGCGCTTGGTATCCGAGGTCTTGGCTTCGGCGGTAGAAATCAGGTTGCGGTTGCCGATGAAGCTGGCGGTCCAGAGGAGGCCAAAGCCGATCGCCAGTGCGGCAAACACGGCATAGGCCGCGATGCGCGCCATGCGCTGGCCGCGCTCTGCGGCCGGATTCAGGCCGACAAGGCCCGACTCGCCGAAGATCACCTCGTGCAGCAGCCGCTTGAGGAAGTAGCTCTTGCCCGCTCCCGCCGGCGGCGGCACCACCTTGCGCTCGAGATTGAAGCTGCGCGCGAGCGTGCCCAGCACGCGATCGATCGGACTGCCTTCCTGCGTGCCGCTCGTGAAATACACGCCGCGCACGAAGGGCGCCTCGCCGACCCACGCCCCGCCGAAGGCGCCGTCGAGGAACTTGGCGATGAGGGGGCCGGCGACGCGGTATTGCTGCGGAAAACGGTAGATCGTGGCTCGCTTTTGCAGGTCGCGGGTCTCCTGCAGCCGCTCGGGGAGCAGCGTGTAGAGCCGCCGCTCGAGGTGGCCGAATTCCTCCCTGAAGCGCTCGCCCAGTCCCCGCGCCTGCTCGGTCGGATCGAACGTCGTGCCCCAGACCTGCGCGCGGCGCTTGGCGTCGAACTCGGAGTAGAACTCCGTGAAGCCGGCGAGCAGATCGGTCTTCGTCACCATCAGGTAAATGGGAATGCGAACGCCGAGGCGCGCGTAGAGCTCGCGCACGCGGTCGCGCACGTGCTTCGCATAGCGCCCAAGCTCTTCGTCGTTCCAGTGGACGAGGTCGGCGATGCTGAGCGTGATGATGACGCCGTTCAGCGGCTGCCGGGGGCGGAAGCGCTTGACGAGGTCGAGGAACCCGAGCCAGGCCGCCGAATCGGCCTGGTGGTCGCTTTCCTGCGTCGTATAGCGGCCGGCGGTGTCCACCAGGACCGCCTGCTCCGTGAACCACCAGTCGCAGTTCCGCGTGCCGCCCACGCCCTGGAGCGCCTGCTCGGTGGAGCGCGGGTCGCCGAGCGGAAAACGCAGGCCGGCGTTGAGGAGCGCCGTCGTCTTGCCCGAGCCGGGCGCGCCGATGAACATGTACCAGGGAAGCTGCGAGACGGTGCGCTTCTCGCCTTCGGGGGTCTTGAAGCGCGCCTTCTTCAGCACGCCGAGCGCATCCTCGAAGCGCTTGCGCAGCGTCTGCAGCTCGGCGGCGGCTCGCTCGGCGGAGTCGGCGTCCATCGAGCCGCCCACGAGCCCGGCGAGCAGCTGCTCGTTCTCCTTCGCCGCCTTGCGCGCGCGAACGAGCTCCCGCGCCAGGAATGCGATTCCTACGACGACAATCAGGCCGATGCGCGCGGTTGCGCCCTCGAGCGCGGGCAGCATGTCTCCCACGAACCATAGGGCCGCCGAGAAGGCGAGCCAGGCCGCGCCGCTGACGATCCAGCGCAGGTTCATGAGCCGCTCCTCAGGATGATGGCGACGCGCCGGTTCTTCGAGCGGTTTGCCGCGTTCTCGTTCGGCACCAGCGGCTCGGAATCGGCGAGGCCTTCGGCGCGCAGCCGCGTCGGGTCCTTGATCTCGGCGGCCATCAGGCCGACGACGTTGCGCGCGCGCTCGGTGGAGAGCTCCCAGTTCGAGGGAAAGCGCGCCGTGCGGATCGGCTGGTCATCGGTGTGGCCGGTGACCAGCACCGCGCCCGGCAGCTTGTCCAGCGCCTGCGCGACGCGCTCGATCACGGGTTGCACTCTGGCCTCCGGCCGCGTGCTTCCCGGGGCGAAAAGCTGGTCGCCCTTGAGCAGGATGAGCGTTCCGTCCTGAACCGATGAAACCTCCACGTCGGCGGCGCCGATGGATTTCGCCAGCTGGTCCGTCGCGGAGACCGCGCCCGGTGGCGGCGGTGCCTTGACCGCTGCCGCCGCTAGCGTCACCGGGGGAAGCTTCAGGCGCGCAAGCTCGCGCGCGACCGGGTCGGACCGAGCGCCGAGCAGCACGCTGTAGCCGAAATAGAGGCCCGCGAGGATCAACGCGCAGGCGGACGCGGCGCCCCAGATGGCGAGCGCCCCCGGGACGCGCTTGGCGCGGATCTGCGCCCCGCGCCAGCGTGCGGAAAGCTCGGTCGATTTCTTGCCCCGCCGCTGCTCGATGAATTCGTAGACCTTGGTGCGCGTCTGCACGAGCCCTTGCCGGTCGCCGCTGCGATAGCGGCCCTCGAAACCGAGCGCGAGGCAGGCATAGAAGAATTCGAGCAGCTCGACGTGTCCTTCCGGCGCGGCGAGCATTTCGTCGAGCAGCGTGAAGAATCTTTCGGCGCCGTCGTCCTGGCCGTCGATTTCCGCCACCAGGCTCGCCCATTCGCGACCCCAAGGCGTCGCGGCCGCTGAATCGTCCAGCAGCGCGCACAGAGCGAGGCGGGCCTTTTGCATCTGGTCGTCGGCAATGCCCGCGGCGATGGCGCTGCGCTCGAAGCCGTCGACCTGTTCGCGCAGGCGAGCGCGCAGCCCCGCGGGATCGGGATGGCGTAGCGCATGCCGGATCTGCGGCACGGCGGCGAGGATCGGATTGGCCGCCTCGACCAGGGGATTCAGCCCGCCGAGTGCGGCGAGGTCGGCGGCGGCGGCCTGGCGCTCGATCGACGGCGAGAAGGCGCTGCGCTTTCGGCCGGGCGTCGGAAGAACTACGGTTGCATCGGCGTCATCGACCTGCCGAGCGCGATCGCTCATTGCTCCCCTCCCCGAATATCTCAGCCCGGGGGCGCGCTCGCCGGCAGGCCGCCCTGTGACTGACTTCTTATTTTAGGGCTAGCCGCGGCGCTGCTGGAGCGGCACTTCGCAGCCGAGCACGCGGGCGGCGTTGTACCACTTGAGCGACTCGGCGTAGTCGCGGGTGATGCCGATCAGGCCCTTGTCGTAGATGTCGCCGAGGCGCTTGGCTGCTTCGCAGTTGCCGCCGCGCGCCGCCTGCGTGTAGGCCTTGACCGCTTCCTTGCCTTTGCCCTCGCCTTCGAGGTTGAGGGCCACCTGGTACTGGCCGCCGGCGCCGGGCGCGCCCGAGGACTGGGATTGGGCTGCTGCCTGCTGCTGCCTGGCCTTCTCGGTCGCGGCCCTCGCCTCGGCAGCGAGCTTTTCGGCTTCCAGCTTCTCTTTCTCCGCCGCCGCCTTGTCCGCGGCGATGCGCGCGCGCTCGGCATCCAGGGCGGCCTTCTCCTGCGTGAACTTGTCGCTGGCCGCCCTCTCAGCCGCCGCGCGCTCCGCGCCCTGCCTCGCGGCCTGCGAGTCGGCGAGCTTCCTCGCCTCGTCCGCCTTCTTCGACTCCGCCTTCGACTTGGCGTCCGCCGCATTCTTCTCGGCGGCGACCTTCTGCTGCTCGGCGGCCTTGGTCACTTCGGACTGCTTCTTCGCCTCGGCTTCGGCCTTCACGCGCGCTTCGCCGAGCTCCTTCTGCCTGGCGACGTCGCCCGATTTCTTGGCCTCGGCCTCCGCCGCGCGCGCCTTCTCGAGCGCGATGCGCGCCTGCTCTTCCTTCTGCTTGGCCTGCTCGAGCTCCTCGGTGCGCTTCTTCGCCTCCTCGAGCTGCTTCTGCATCGCCACGAGCTGCTGCTTGGTCTGCTCGTCGCTGCCGCCGAAGAAGAAAATGTAGGCGCCGGCGATCGCCAGCACGAGAGCCCCTACGATCGCGGCGTACTTGATCGCCTGCTTCTTGCCGCCGGGCGCGGATTCGGCCTCCTCGACGCGCTTCTTCAGCTCGAGTTCGCGCTTGGCGAACTCGGCCTTCTGCTTCGCTTCCTGCTCGGCGCGCGTCTTGAGTTCGGCTTCGCGCTTCGTCTTTTCTTCCGCCTCGCGCTTCGCGCGCGCCGTCACTTCAGCCTTGGTTCTCGCCTCGGCTTCGGCCTGGCGCTTCGCCTCGACCTCGGCCTCGCGCTTCTTGTACTCGGCCTCTTTCCGCGCCATCTCGGCGGCGGCTTCCTGCTTCGCCTTTTCCACCGCCTCTTTGCGCGCCTTCTCTTCGGCCTCGGCGCGCGTCTTGGTGTCCATGCCGAGCCGCGCCTGCGCCTCCTCCTCGCGCTTCTTGTACTCGGCCTCGCGCCGCGCCATTTCCGCGGCCGCCTTCTCGGCCTCCTGCTTCGCGCGCGCCTGCGACTCTGCCTCGCGCCGCTTGTACTCTTCCTCCTTCTTGGCCATCTCGGCTTCGAGGCGCGCCTTCTCCGCTTCGAGCTTCGTCTTGGCTTCGGCCTCGCGGCGGGCGGCCTCCTCGGCTTCCTTCTTCTCCTGCTCTTTCGCCTTGGCGCCCGACTCTTCCAGCGGCACGCCGCGCAACTTCGCGATCTTGCGCTTCGCCAGGGCGGCGTAGATGCCGCTCGGAAACTGCTGGACGTAGAGCTCGAAGTCGTCCGGGTCGTTGCCGTCCTTGATGGCGCGCCAGAACTCGAGCTCCACTTCCTGGTTTGCGCCCGCTTGAGTGCCCGTCGAAGCGGTGCGCGCGGACTCTTGTGCCGGCGCCTTCGCCACCGCGGGCGCCAGGCGCGCCAGCGCGGCGAACTCGCCCGTCATGGCGCCGGCCACGGTCTTGTCGGAGTCGTCTTCGATGCCCTTGCCTTCCAGCGCGCGCTTGAGCGCGACGCCGAGGTCGCGCGCCGACTGGAAGCGCGTGTCCGGATTCTTGGACAGCGCCTTGTTCACCACCGCGTCGAACAGCGGCGTGATGGCGTTGTTGAGCGACGACGGAAGCGGCGGCTCTTCCTGGATGATCTTCTTCGCGATGGTCCACGCGCCCGAGCCGGTGAACGGCTTCTCGCCGGTCAGGAACTGGTACAGGATGATGCCGGCCGAAAAGACGTCCGTGCGCCGGTCGATGTTGCCGCCGGTGATCTGCTCGGGCGACATGTAGGCGGGCGTGCCGACCATCGTGCCGGCCTGCGTGCGCTCGACGGAGGTCTTGTCCGAGTCCTGCACGCGCGCCACGCCGAAGTCGGTGAGCTTGG